>Ga0207691_10006647_pt1 | contig 11158 bp, 8 predicted proteins | sample KBSM13metaG_FD_184327 | JGI IMG/M metagenome (GOLD analysis project Ga0207691, IMG submission 184327) | Miscanthus rhizosphere microbial communities from Kellogg Biological Station, Michigan, USA - KBS M1-3 metaG (SPAdes) (version 2) | ecosystem: Host-associated > Plants > Roots > Rhizosphere >...
GTTACACTGAGCCGTCGGAGGGATGGCCGAGCGGTTTAAGGCGGCGGTCTTGAAAACCGCTGTACCGGAAACGGTACCGAGAGTTCGAATCTCTCTCCCTCCGCCACCGAACTCTCCCCTCACTCCGTCGCCACCGTCGCCACCGTCTCTGCCGCCCCGCGCGCGCGGTCCTTGCGCGACAGGATCGTGGCCGCGCTCATGTCCGCGGTCACGTTGGCCAGGGTGGCGAAGATGTCCGGAATCGCGTCCACGGCATTGAGGATGAGAACTCCCTCGATCGGCACACCCGCGACGAGAAATGCCGGCAGGCTGCGCACGCTTCCCGCACCCGGGATCCCGGCCGCGCTGAAGCTCAGAAGGAACTGAGTCGTCAGGAACGCCGCAATCTGCGGAGCTCCGAGCGGAATGTCGAGCAGGTGCGCGACGAAGAGAAGCCGGACGAGGCTCGAAATCGCGTAGTCGAGCTTGAAAGTCGCCACGCAGAGCGGCAGGACGAAACCGGTCGCCGTCTCGGACAGGGCGAGATGTTGCCGGCCGCCTTCCACCATGGCGGGCAGCGACGCGAGCGAGGACCGCGTGCTCACGGCCACGACCTGCGCCGGAGCGGAGGCCCGGAAAAACCTCAGGAGCGACACTCGCCCCAGGATCGCGGCGGCCGGGTAGAGCAGGAGGGTCGCGGCGAGAAGGATTCCCGACACGAGCGCGATGTAGAACACGATGACGCCGGTGGCCCGAGAACCCAGGCGGCTCGCGAAGACGGCGCAGAGAGCGAAGACTCCCAGGGGCATCGCCTTCATCACCCACCCGACGACGCTCATCATCGCCCCCGCGAACCCCTCGAAGACACGGCGCAGAAGGTCGTGATCCGCCCGCGAGAGGCGTCTCACGGCCAGACCGAAGAGACCGGTGAACAGCAGAATCGGCAGGATCTCTCCCCGGACGGCGGCCGAGAAGACGTTGGTCGGAACCAGACCGACGAGCCAGCCCGTCACCGACGTCGCCGCTGCGGACTCGGAGGAGGTCGGGGTCGCCGGCTCCGACATCTTCGTGCGAAAGGAAGCCGCGGCCACGGGATCGGCTGCGTACGAAGCCAGAGTCGGCGTGGCAATTGCGAGCGTCAGACACGAGGCTCCGACGAGCAGCGTCAGAAAGAGGGCGAAGGCCCGGATGCCGAGGACCCCGATCGATTTGTCCCGCTTCGCGCCAACGACCGCTACGAGCGTCAGGGCGATGACCAGCGGAAGCACCGTCATCCTCAGCCCCGCGACCCAGAGCTGGCCGATCACGCCGACCGCGTCGACGGCGCGCACGAGGACGGAATCCCCCGAACGATGAACGAGGGTGCCGACGGCGAACCCGGCGACGAGCGCCACGAGCGCGCCCACGGTGCGTCGCAACTCCGGCCGTGTCGCGCCGGGCTTCGTCAGGCCATTCCCTTCGCCGCCGCGCGACCGTCGAGAATCCTCCAATACAGCCGCTTCGAAATCCGCCCGATGCCCCGCTGCGAGCGGCCCCACGCGAGGGCCGCCATCACCGGCTTCAAGCGGCGGGATCTTCGGAGGCAGGCCGCGATTGCCTCCGCGACGTCCTCCCTCCCTCCCGCGCGGGCGCGGGCCTCGAGGTCGCGGTAGAGCCTGAGATACGGCCGGCTGTCGACGACGAGCCTGCGCACGCGATTCAGATCGAGGCTCCTGCGCCTCAGGGGCGGACAGCGCTCGAGGGCTCCCAGGACTTCCAGGGTCAGCATTGCCAGAAGGCACTTCATGCAGTTGCAGCAATTGTCGGCGGAGCCGAGACGGTAGCAAACGTGAAGGTGGCGCATGGCCACATCCGAGGCGGCAATGGACTCCGTCTTCTCCCGGCGCGGAATCAGCAAGCCGACGTGGAAGATCCGCGTGATCCCGGTCGACAGAAGGGGATCGGTTTCGGGCTGGGAACCCCATGGCTTCACCGGCCCGTCGTAGTGCGTCGCCGCGATGCAGAGGGAGTGGAACCCCCGCTCCGCTGCGAGGCCGACGCTCGCGAGAGCGCTTCCGTGCGAGAGGCGGTCCCATGCCGCTTCCCGGAACCGGACGGCGCGCAGGTTGGTGGCCACGTCGACCAGCTCGAGGCCCATCGCTTCCGCCGCCTGGGACAGGCTCGCCCTCAGCTTTTCAAACTCCGCGTCGGCAGCGACGGGAATGTCGAAGCCCCGCACGAGGAGGAGCCTGTCGATCGCCGGGACGTCGGCGGGACGAGTCCCGTTCCGATCGCGAAGCACCATGTAGAAGGAGTCGACGCCTCCGGAGAAGAACGCTGCGGATGCGCGAGCGCCCGGTGCCGGCCGCGTCGGCTCCGCCTCCGCCTCCAGCGACACCGGCCGGAGCTCCGGATACCACTGCGACCAGATCCTCATGAGGCGAGACGCGTTCGAGAGCAGGAGCGGGTCGACCGGAAGGCTGAGGCGCAGAGGCTCCCCGAGCGTCACAGCGAGCGGGAGCAGGCAGGCCAGCCAGGGATTGCCGGAGACGCTCAGCGCGCCGGCGTACCGTTCCGGGTACTCGAACCAGTACGGCTCGATCCCCCCCGGACGGTCCTCATACCGGACGTCCCCCACGAGACGCACGCGTCCCCGCCCGGACGGAGATTCCGTGACGCGAACGGAAACGAGTTCCATGGGAGGTCCGGGAACTGTAGCAAAGCGGAGGCCTGGCAGGGATGCCAGGCGATGTCGGGTTCGACGAGCGGAGCCTCGCCTAGCTCGATGGAACCGGCGCCGGCTCGAGCTCGTAGAGCGACGCCGCCATCCTCTTCAGTCCGCGATCCCGGGCGATGAGGTCGAGATGCAGGGACGTCCAGTCCGAGAGCAGAAGGGTCTCGTTGCCCTGCCCGTCGTAGGTCTTGAGGTAGCCGCCGCAAGATTCGCAATGATCGATCCGCAAGCCACCTTCCCCTTCGACGGTGAGGGCGGCGAGCTTCTGAGAGTCCTCTTCGCAGAACGGACATCCCGTGCGCTTGTATTGCCAGCGCGTGCCGCAGCACCCGCAAGAGAGAAGCCGCCGCCGCCCCGGGTCTGCTCCGACGAGCTGGGCCATGGCGGGCGGGGACCCGCACATCGGGCAGTAGCGGCGCAGCCAGCGTTCGTCGTCACGCCATCGGTCGAAGGCTTCCGCCACGGGCGACAGGTACCGCCTGACCACCGTCCAACCGAGATATCGCAGCAGTCCCGGCGAAGAAGGCGCGTAGGACTCGTCACCGAGGAGCCAGTCGACGATGCGGCGCCCGGCATGGCCCTCGCGGCGCAGATCCGCGTCCAGAGCCGCGGCGTCCACCTCCAGGGGACCCTCCAGGTGCCGCGAGGCCAGAGTCGCCACGAGCGACGCGACCATCTCTCCCGCGGGCTCGAGCTCCGGCGCGGCGTTGGCGCTCCGCAGCAGCGGCACGCCCTCGCGAAAATCGGCGCTGTAATCGTCCCAGACGGGAATGGCCGGGCTGGGCGATCCCAGCCCCGCCGCGGCGGCCTCAACCTGGTCGCAGAAGGACGCTACCCCCTGGAGGTAGGAATGGACCTCCAGCCAGCGGTCTCGGGTCAACAGGCTCAATGGCCCTCGCTCGGCTCCGCCTTGGCCAGGACCGGGAGAAGCCGCGCGCCGAGTCCGAACAGGAAGATGGTCGCGGCAATCAGGCCGATCGAGACGCCCCACTCGAAGATCGACGGCGCATAGGTCTCGGGCGAGCCCCAGGGCATGCGCCCCTGGAACGTCATCGCGAACAGGACCACGTTGACGCGGTTGTAAACGATGCCGAGAACGGCGAGCAGGGCGGCCGCGAAGAGAAGCTCACGCCGGTTTCGAGATGCCTTGCGGGCCAGCAGGATGAGCGGAAGGACGCCTCCGAGCAGGATCTCGGCGGTGAAGGCCGCGCCGAGCCTTCCCGTAATCGCTCCCAGGATCTGGTGGCGAAGCGCCAGGTCCCCCAGCCGGAACCCGAGATAGACGACGAGCGACCAGAACGTGATCTGTCCGACCGAGGCCAGGGTCGTCATCTGGAGCTTGCGGTGCCACGCCTTCGCGATCCACATGTCGATCAGGATGATGAGGGCGCTACCGGCCACGATCGAAGACAGGAAGAACGAGATGGGCATCACGAGCGACCACCACTGCCAGGCGAGCATGTTCGGCATCAGCAGGTACAGCGATCCGAGGGAGCTCTGGTGCATCGTGGAGAGGGTCACCGCCGCGATGGCGAGCAGGATCGGCTCGAACGTCTTCTCCCGGGCCCGGAACAGCCAGGCCAGGGTCCCGAAAATCACGGCCGTCACGGCTGCGTAGACGAGGTTGCGCGACATCAGATAGACGAACAGCGTCACGGCGAACGTCACGTAAACGCCGGACCACCGCTTCCAGAGCTCCAGCGCCCTCCGGAAGCCCCAGTGCTCCAGGGCGACCGGCAGAAACTCCAGAAGCAGGATCGTGACGTAGAGCCCGACGCACCACGAAACCTCGAACATGGCCGAGTGCTCCGGCGCGTTGAGTCCGAGCTCGTAGAAGTGCCAGGGCAGACCCAGATCGGCCACCAGGGTGACCGTGACGAACGAGTAGCTCAAAAGGCCCATCAACACGGCTGTTCGGCCGAGGCCGTAGAGGTCTTTTCGCTGAAAGATGTAGATGGCTCCCGCCATCGCGAAGGCGCCCGCCGCCACGGCGATCCAGACGAGGTCGAAGGCGATCCACAGCCCCCAGGGATAGGTGTCGGAGAGGTTCGTGCTGCCGCCGAGACCGAGGGCGAACCGCGCCACCATCGACACGCCGCAGAAGGCCATGAGCGCCAGGAGGAGCCAGTTGAACGGGGTCAGCAGCTTCTGGCGGAGGGGCTCGAACTCGATGTGGTGGCCGTGGCCATCGGCGCCCGCGACCGCGTGCGCGCGCTTCTTGAAGTAGGCGTATACGGCGCCGAGCGCCGCGCCGATCGCCATGACGGCGGGAGGCACGGCCCCGAGGGCCGCCGAGGTGAACTTCGGGAACGGCTTCTCTCCGTAGGTCGGGAACCCGAGTTTCTCGAAAGGCACCGCCGAGAGGTACAGCACCGTGGTGCCGCCCACTTCCTTCTCCCCGTAGATGTGGTCGACGTACTTGTCCGGGCGGTCCTCGATGCGCTGGTGGGCGAGCGCGAGCATCTCGTCGCGGGTTCCGTAGCGCAGGGCGTCCGCCGGGCACGCCTTGACGCAGGCCGGGGTCGCGATCGTTTCGAGGAACCGTTTGGTCTCGTCGGGGGGCGCCGGCTGCCCGTTGAAAGCGATGGGCGCGGGCTGGCTGGTCCGATCGGCGCAGTGCGTGCACTTTTCGATCTTCGGGGCGAGCTTGTCCCATTCCGCGGTCGGCACGTCCCACGGACACGCGAGCATGCAGTACCGGCAGCCGATGCACTTGGAGGCGTCATAGGACACCGGCCCATCGGGCTGGCGGTACAGAGCGGTCGTCGGACACGCCGAGACGCAGCCGGGCTCCAGGCAATGAAAGCAACGCCGCATCACGTAGGCGGCATCCAGGCCTCCCGGCTTTTCGGGATTCTCCATCTCGTGGAACGAGATCAGCGTGTAGGTCTTGGAAGACAGGGTCGCGGGGTTCGTGAACCCCATGTGCGCCTGCAGCTCGGTGTCTTCGCCCTCGCGGTCGTTCCACTGTTTGCAGGCCACCTGGCAGGCCCGGCAACCGATGCAGTTGGCAATGTCGATCAGCGTCGTGCGGATCGGAACGGGCTTCGAAGCGGCCGAGGCGCTCGGCGTCGTCATGACCGCCTCTCTTTCTTTGCGGCCGGCGCGCTCGCTTTGGCCTTGACCACGTTGACCAGGCAGGCCTTCGTCTCCTGCGTTCCCGCTCCGGGATCCGAGGCATCGATCGTGAGGTGGTTGACGCTCGGGCCCGTGGAGAGGCCCTGGAAGCCCCAGTTGTAGGGCATCCAGACGATCGTGACTTCCTGATCGCCGATCTTCAGTTCCTTCATGCGGGGCGTGACGAGCGCCTTCACCGTGAGCTCACCGCGGGCCGAAGTGACGTCGACCCAGTCCCCCGATTTGACCGCGAGCTTCCGAGCGAGAGCAACGGGCATCTCGAGGACCGGCTCCGGAACGAGCTCGTTGAGCCACGGGATGTTGCGCGTGGTCGAGCCCGCGCACCAATGTTCGGCGACGGTCGAGGTCATCAGGACGTAGGGGAATTTGTCCGCGGTGCCGATGGGCTGGTGCGACTGGATGCGCGGGTACTTCACCATCGGGTTGCTCTTGACCTTGGGATGGAGAATGTTTTCCACCGGGCTCTCGACGGGCTCGTACATCTCCGGCAGCGGGCCGTCCTTCGGCACGTAGGCCACGTCGCGCCAATAATCGGTGAACCTCGCGTCGGGGTCCGAGTAGACGGCCGCGAAGAGCCGCCCGACGCCTTCCGCGCCCAGGTGAAAGGGACGCTGGCCGTTCGGCGTGTCGGGGCCATCCGTCAACACGGGGACATCCGGCACGTCATATCCCGCCCAGCGCTTCGCCTCCGCATCCCACCAGACGATGGGTTTGGAGCCCGGGTAGGGCTTGCCGTTCCGGTCGCACGAGGCCCGGTTGTAGAGGATGCGCATGTTGTTGGGCCAGGTCCAGCCGAAGCCCGGGTACAGTCCCAGCCCGCCGGGATCGGTCGTCGAATCGCGGCGCTTGGAGAGGTTCTCGCCGTTGGCGAAGACGCCCGCGTAGATCCAACAGCCGGACGACGTCGAGCCGTCGGCTCGGAGATCGGAGATCTTGCGCACGAGGTCGCCCTTCTTGAGACCCGTTTCCGGGTTGTCGCGCAACGCGTAGCCGTTGATTTCGCGCAGCACGTCCTCGGCCGTGGTGTAGGTCCAGAAGGCCTTGTTGATGATCTCGTCCCTCGGCTCTTTCGAGTCCTGGACCAGATCGCGCACCGCGCGGAAGACGAGATCCACGATCAGGCCATCCGGCTTGGCCTGCCCGGGGGGCTTCACCGCGGCGTGCCGCCATTGCACCATGCCGCCCGAGTTCGAGATGGTTCCGTTCTTCTCCATGAAGAACGCCGCCGGCAACAGGATGACCTCGGTGTTGATGGACTTCGGGTCGACGCCTGGCCGCTTCCAGAACATCGCCGTCTCCGTCTCCCAGATTTCCTGGACCACCAGCGTCTCGAGATTCGCCATCGCGGCAAACGTCAGGTTGAGGTTGGGCAGCGTGACCGCGGGATTCTGGCCGACGATCCAGAGCATCTTCAGCTTGCCGGCGAGGGCATCCTCGAACATCGGCAGGGTGCCGTAGTCCTTGACGGCGTTGCGCTTTGGCAGCCACGCATAGGCGTAATCGTTCTCTTTGGTCGCCGCGTCTCCGTAGAATGCCTTGAGGGTGTTGACGAGGTAGCGGGTGTCGGCGATGCCGTTCTTGCTCGCATAGTGGTAGATCGTCGGCTCGGCATTCGTCGGCGAGTTGAGGTAGCCCGGGTAGTAGTTGTAGAGCACCGCCATGTCGCACGCGCCCTGCACGTTCGGCTCGCCGCGCAGGGCGTTGACTCCGCCGCCCGGCTTTCCGATATTGCCGAGCAGAAGCTGCAGGATGGTGAACGACCGGATTCCCTGCACGCCGGTCGTGTGCTGCGTCATCCCGAGCGCGTAGAGGATGGAGCCGGGCCGGTTCTTGGCCATCGTCTCCGCAATTTCCTGGATCTGCGCCGCCGGAATGCCGGTGATCTGCTCGCCCGTCTCGAGCGTGTAGCGCGAGACGAAAGTCTTCAGGCGCGTGAAGACGCAGTGCGGGTCATCCAGGCTCTTGGCGACGCGCGGCTTGCCCTTCCCATCGAGCTGGTATCCCCAGGTCTTGGTGTCGTATTTGTGGTGTTCCTCGTCGTACCCGCTGAAAACCCCGTCCTTGAAGTCGAAGGCTTCGTCGCCCAGGTAGAGGGCGTTGGTATGGGTCACGACGTAGTCCTCGTCGTACAGCTTGTTGGCGAGGATGTGGTTGATCATCGTGTTCTGGAGCGCCGCGTCGGTGCCTGGCCGGATGCGCGCGTAGATGTCGGCGCCCGCGGAGGTCCGGGTGAATCGCGGATCGACGTGAATGAGCTTCGCCCCGTTTTCCTGGGCCACCCGGATCCACTTGTACGCCATGGGGTGGTTTTCGGCGACGTTGCTGCCTTCCACCAGGATCGTCTTGCAGTTCTTCAGATCGATCCAGTGGTTGGTCATCGCCCCCCGCCCGAACGTGGCCCCCAGACCGGGGACCGTGGGGCTATGTCAAAGTCGGGCCTGGTGCTCGACGTACGGCAGGCCGAGCAACCGGGCCGCCTTCTGGAAGAGGTAGCACTCCTCGTTCGTGTTCTGCGCGCCGCCCATGAAGCCGATCGCGTCGGTGCGATTGACCGGCACCTCCGCGAGGGGACCCACATGAGGAACGAGCCGTGGGGCGCTCTGGAGCCGATCGCCCGCAGCGCGGTCCACGACGAGGTCGGGCGCATCCACCTTCTCGGTGGCGATCCACGTCTCGTCGCGTGTCTTGCGGATCTTCTGCGCGACGCGTTTGATCGCATCGTCCCAGGAGATGTCCTCCCAGTGGTCGCTGCCCGGCGCCCGGTACTTGGGGGTTTGGAGCCGCTTTGGCGAGGCGTGGGTCGCGAACATGGAGATGCCTTTGACGCACAGCGATCCGCGGTTCACGATGTGGTCGTAGTCGCCCTCCATCGATATGAGCTTGCCCTCGCGGACGGCGGCGATCATTCCGCAGCCGCACGAGCAGAAGTTGCAGGAGGTTGTGAACTCGTTGATGCTCGAGAGCTTCAGGTTCTGCGTGGCGGCCCGCATCGCGGGAACGTCGATCAGGCCATCGAGAGCGAGTCCCGCGGTACCAGCGAGAGTCAACCGCAACAGGTCTCTCCGGTTGACCGCTCCCGATCCGCGTGAACCGTTCCCCTTCACCGAAGCGCGCGGCTCACCCTCGACCCTGACGTCGTCCGAAGGCTCGTCCATGAGTTTCTCCCTGTCGACACCGACGTCGAGAACTCTCCGGCCCCGAATCCGATCGCTGTCCACACGCGAATCAGAATCCCACCCGGGATCTACGCCCGAGAAACTGAAACCACTCTAACGCGTTCGGCATGCCGTGTCATTGGGTGACACCTGCAGGAGACACGCGACTCGGAATCTTGCGAACCTGCCGGCCACGAGGCATCCTTCGAGCATGTCGTCCGCGATTCTGGCAATCCTGCTCGCGGTATCGCCCTCTCCCCCGCTCGCGATTACCAACGTCACGGTCATCGACATGACCGCCGGGCAGCGCCGGCCGGCGATGACGGTCGTCGTCGAGGGCGATCGCATCCGATCGGTCGGCGAAACGGGGCGGCTCTCCCCGCCGGACGGCGCGCGCGTCGTCGACGGCACGGGCAAGTACCTGATCCCGGGCTTGTGGGACATGCACATCCACACGTTCTTCGGAGAGTGGGTTCCCGGAGGGCGCGAGGTCACGCTGCCTCTCTTTCTCGCAAACGGCGTCACGGGCGTCCGCGACATGGGCAGCGACCTCGATCCGATCCTGGAGGCGCGGCGGGACGTCGAATCGGGAAAGCTTCTCGGCCCGAGAATGATCGTCTCGGGGCCGATGCTCGACGGGCCCAAGAGCCAGTTTCCGTCGTCGATCTCGCTCGCCACCGCGGACGACGGCCGACGAGCGGTCGCGATGCTCGCCGGCCGCGGCGTCGACTTCATCAAGATCCAGTCCTACGTCCCGCACGACGCCTATATGGCGGTCGCCGACGAGTGCCGGAAGCGGAACCTGGTCTTCGCGGGACACGTTCCCGACAAGGTGCGGCCGGCGGAAGCGTGCGACTCGGGCCAGAAGAGCTGGGAGCATCTGATCGGCGTTTTCGAAGGGAGCTCGACGGCGGAGTTGCAATTCCTCTCGGAGAAAAAGACCCCGGCGCGTTTCCTCGACACCTTCGACCCGAAGAAGGAGAGTGCCCTGCTGCGCCGCCTCGCGGAGAAGCCGACCTGGCAGTGCCCCACGCTCTACTGGGAGCGCGGCCAGTGGCTGGTCGACGTCGTCGACGTGTCGAAGGACCCCCACCGGCGCTACGCCCCGGTGTCCTGGCGCGAGAAGTCCTGGCCCGAATTCGCGAAGGGCATCCTCAGAGACCTCGCGACGGATCCTCTTCCGGTGCGGGAACGATTCGTCCGTCACGAGCTCGAGATCGTCGGCCGCATGCGCCGCGAAAAGATTCCGTTTCTCGCGGGCACGGACACGCCGGCCGGCGTCGGCGTCCTTCCCGGCTTCAGCCTCCATCAGGAGCTCGAGCGATTCGTGGACGCGGGCTTCACGCCGATGGAGGCGCTGCGGACGGCCACCCTGAACCCGGCGATCTTCCTCGACCGGACGAAGGACTTCGGAACGGTCGAGACCGGCCGCGTCGCCGATCTCCTGCTGCTCGACGCGGACCCGACCGCCGACATCCGCAACACCCGCCGCATCGCGGCCGTGGTCGCGAATGGCCGACTCCTCTCGCGAGCCGATCTCGACCGGATCCTCGCCGGGGTGGAGGCGTATGCGGCAGGCCACTGAAGCATCCTTTTCTCCGGAAAGCGTGTTCAAGAGAACGTCATGAAAACGTTCTTCACCCTCTTCCCGACCTCCATCGGCCATTGCGGCATCGCCTGGGGCGAGCGCGGAATCGTCGGCGTCTGGCTTCCCGAGACCGACGAAAGCCGGACGCGCGCTCGTCTGCTCCGCCGCCGGCCGGACGCCCTCGAGTCGGCTCCGCCGCCCGGCGTGCGCGCCGCGATCGAGAAGATCGTCGCGCTGCTCTCCGGCGAGCGCCGCGATCTCGGGGACGTCGAGCTCGACCTCGAGGCCGTCCCCGCCTTCCACCGGCGCGTGTACGCCGTCGCGAGGATGATCCCGCCGGGCCGGACTCTCAGCTACGGCGAGGTCGCATCGAAGCTCGGCGAGCCTCGGCGTGCGCGCGAGGTGGGACAAGCGCTCGCCCGGAATCCGTTTCCGATCGTCGTTCCCTGCCATCGCGTGCTCGCGGCGCACGGACGCAGCGGCGGATTCTCCGCGCCGGGCGGCGTTTCGACGAAGCTGCGACTTCTCGAGATCGAGGGCGCGCGCTCTCCGGCGATCCCGACCCTGTTCTGACCGGCGGGTTCG
>Ga0207691_10006649_pt1 | contig 11156 bp, 8 predicted proteins | sample KBSM13metaG_FD_184327 | JGI IMG/M metagenome (GOLD analysis project Ga0207691, IMG submission 184327) | Miscanthus rhizosphere microbial communities from Kellogg Biological Station, Michigan, USA - KBS M1-3 metaG (SPAdes) (version 2) | ecosystem: Host-associated > Plants > Roots > Rhizosphere >...
ATCGAGTTGCTCACTTCGCGAAATTCCTGCTCGGCGAGGCTGTCAGTTCGAAAATTTGGATTCGGTTCCGAGGCTGTGGTCGGACTATTCCGTAAGAAGCTATAGGTGACCGTGGAACGCGCGGGTGAACCTGTGGTGGTATTGGTGCTTGTGTTCACGATTCTGCTTAGGATCGAAGCTAATTCGCCAATTTGAAAGAACGGTCGAACTGGGGAATTATCGGGCGGAGGTCCAGCGGCGATCCGCCGGTCGAAGACTGGGCTAATAACGGCGCTCGCAGTTGCGTCACAAAGACGATCAACCATGGTTTGGCTTAATGACGGCTGATTTCCAATCAGCTCGCTTAGGAACAACGGCGCCATAGGGTGTTGTTGGGATCCCCAGCGTTGTTGAGTATTGATGTTTACTGCTCCGGCTCGGGATTGAGCCGTTTGGGTCCGAAAAAGGTCGATTAGGGCATAGTCGACCGAGGCGCTCCGGCGCTCGGGAATTTCTGTTGCCGGACCTGGCTGAAGCGTGTTCGCGGGACGTTCAGGATATTGGAGGTAAAGCGTCCGCCACGGATATTCCGGAGCTGCGACGTTTCCCAATTCCCCGACACTGCGCATCGGGCCGTTACGGAGAAAGGCGAGAGGGCGGTTCCCAGTATAGTCATACCAGTCAAAGGCGTAGGTTCGATTCAGGATTTCGGCTTTATCAATGTAGGCTGCGATTCGGTTAGTCGTGGCGGGCGTCGAAGCATCACTCCGGGTTATGTTGTACCAACGATCGCTGATAAGATGGCCTCTGACGCGAGGATCGCCGAAGTTAATAGCTGTCGTAGTTCCGGTGGCTACGGCGTAAGGCACGTTGATCGATGCTATCTGCAACGGACGGGTTATCGCTTCGTTCAGGAAATCCCCCGTTGAACTGGTGCCGCTCCAGTTATATCCGGTCGCGATAATGTTGGTAACGATTGCCGTATCATCCAGACGCTCGTTATCGATTCCGAAGACCTTGACTGTAATCAAACCAGCCAGAAGACGTGGCTTTGCGTCGCTCGCCGTTACGGTGAACGTGACCGACTGGTTCTCGAGCCAGTCTGTTTGGAAAGTGCGAGCGCCAGAATCACTGATGCCATCGATGCCTTCGGGAACCAACGTTCCAATCCCATTCACCGGAGTGAGATTCGTCAGGTTTATAACATAGTTCGTTACCGATTTGTCAAAGACACTGGTCCCATTCTTGGAAACGATGGGAACTCCCTTGATCTCGACCCCACTGACATTGCCGGAGAGATCGAGAGCGGTCTCATAGAGGTTAAGAAACCGTAGCTGGATTTTCATTTTGAGGGTGGCCGAATAGGTTCCGGCGACAGGTTGAGAGGGGCAGGTACTCCCGGAGGCCTCATAGATAACCTCGACTGCGGCAAGGTATGGAATCTTTTCTATCCCAAGGACCGGGACCGGTATTATGTAGCCATCTGGGACCACGTCGCCCATGTCGGTAGGCGTATTGTCAGCGTCGATATAATCGACGATATTGGCGGCGATCTGAAGTCGCAGCCGACCGTCGTTAAACATCTGATGGTTCGATAAGCCAGGCAATGGCGGGCCTGTCCACGCATCTCGAATCCAATTGGCGATTCGATTGGCTACGGCCACTTTCGACGCGTTGTCGGTCGCGGAAGCTACCAGGGCATTGAGATCCATTCTCTGCCAGCCTTTAGCAGTCGTGTCGTCGTCGCGAGAGACGACCGTGACAAGATGAGCATAATCCGAGAAGTTGGAAGTCCATTGGTCGAGAAGGGCAAGGCTAGAGCGGCTGGCGAGGCGGTTGCCGGCGGTTGCGATCCCGATGAGCGCACTGTCCGCGGCTGAACGGTTCGCGCTGGTCGGTAAAATGGCGGCCGGATCAAGTTCTTGGAGCTGGGTGGTCGGTGCAGGAGTCGGCAGGGGCAGTGTGAGATCGTTGACCCGCAAGTTTGAGCCGCCGGCGAGACCGTTACCGGTTACGTTGACATTGGCCTTCATGCTTTCGTCTTCGATGAAGTAGGCGTAGCGACCAGTTAGTTCGTTGGTGGCGTCACGGACTCGAACCCATTGGCCAAAGGCCGGCGTCTGCGATGGGTTGACGAGCCGACCGCTGGTATTGGTGCCGAGGCGAACAATCTGGTTGAAATCATAGCTGTTGCTGACCGTGAAGCCTGGGTCACTGATGCTGAAAGGACCGCCTCCGGGAATCATCGCCGGTGTCGGGCGCAGATCGACCTGGGGGTTGCCAGAGGGTGTGGCAGCGCGGGAGACCAGGATTTCTCCGGCAGCGTTTGTTAATGTTAAATAATCGTTCGCGATTGCCGTGGTGGTGTCCGCGGAGTCGGTCGGGCGATATACTTCGCAATACAACCGTGCGGGTGCCGGCGAAGGAATGGGCATCGCCGTGATATAGTTACCGTAGCGCGTATTGTTACTGAGAAGTTTGGTGGCCGCGGCCAGACCGTCCTCGGCAACGATCTTTGCGCGAATGCGATTGACGTAGATCGCGGAAGTTGAGCGATCGTTGCGGGTGTTTGCAAGGTAGGCGACGATCACGGTGACGATTAGCGCCATCAAAACCAAGGTGACCGAGAGGGCGAAAGCGGAGTCGCGGTGCGAAGTCTTCATGGCGGCGGCAACGAAATATCGGAGGTAAACTCCTGAGCCCAGCGTTGCACGATAAGATTGTAAGGTGTACTCCCGACAGCCATCCCAGCGAGCTGCGTGGCGGTGCGATCGTCGAGCACCTGCACCCGAAGAACGATCCGCCGGGGCGCCTTGCCGGCCATGAATATGTCAATCGACTCTGAATCCCAGGTATCGGCAGGCGTTAGATCGTGATCTAGGTCATTCTGAGAAAAGCACTTGACTTCGAATTGGATAACACCCGTAGAAATAACATGCCAGTCTGTGGATTTGTAAGTGTAGCCGGCTACTTGATATCGGTCGGCCGCGGGATCGGTCCAAACTTGATCGCTGCTCCTGAAAGCCCGTTTCAGCTCATGGGTGCCAGTGTCCAAAGAATAGGCAATAGTGCAGAGGTCACCCGCGCCCAGGTTCGGATACGGTGCGACGAAGAATGCATTCTCGGCCGTGCCAGGAGTTGGGGACGGGACGGCACCAAGGGTTGCGTTCTCGACAAACTGAATCTGGCTTCCGCCAAGAGCCGAGTTCGCGGTGGCTCCCTTTAGTTCATCGCTAAGGCGGCCGAGTATCTGACGCCCTTTGGAAGAGGTATCCAGACGATTTCGACCCTGAGTCCACGCGCCAAGGGTCGCCGCCACGACACTGGCAAGAAGTAAAACGAGAACAACCGTGATGGCGAGTGCGACTAGCAACTCGACCAAGGTAAAAGCGGTCGTCCGCCTCATGGTGGCAGGTTCATTAATGTAGGGATGCGAACCACATTCTGGTTGGCCAGGACGGCATTCGCTGGGTAGCGAACTTCCGCATTAAGAATGCGATCGGCGGGCGCCGGGGCAGCTGGGGTCAAAATGACGATTTGAAGTTGATAGACTGCAGCGCTGTTGAGAGTCGTCCCCAGATCATTCAGGCTGGCGTCGTAGTATCGGGTGACGTACGTCACTGGAAAAGCCGCTGAACTCAAAGAGCGGATTCGTTCGATTTCGTTGTCCACAAGTTGGGCGGCTGAATGCTCGTCGCGCGCCCGCTTGTTCGTATCCGTCGCTACGGCGAGTAGGCCAAAAATAGAAAGCACGGCGAAGCTGACGATGCCGATCGCCAGAACCACTTCGATAAGGGAAAAGCCGTGGTCACTCGCTCTGGGGTGATCGAGACCATTCATCTTAGAACGGCGTTTCCGGTCAGCGGATCGATCGTCAGCTCCGAACGCAAAGCTTGGTTTTTGCGAACCGGCGTGGGTGAGGGGCCTGCGGCGGGGACAAAGCCATCCTGAATCGCTATCATTTCCGGCGTAGCGCTCGGATCTAGGCTGATGGACCCGTTCGGCAAGAATTCCACATAGGCACCGGTGAAACCAGCCGGACTTGGAGCCGGAGTGACGTTTGGCGTCTTGACGACCGGAGTAGAGGCTGTGCTGCGCGCCGCAACAATTCCCGCAGTGGAATCGAACGTCGCCGTTTGGGAGAGGCGATTCAATTTACCCTGCTGCAACCAGTTGCCGGAGGTGCCGTCGTAACGCGCGAGGAGATATGCTCGCCAGCTCGTATCAGGACCCCAGTCGTTGGTCGCGGCGATCAGCACTCTCGTCTTCGTGCGCTTGGCCAGTGCTAACAGTTGCGCGTTTTCCAACTGGGCAGCGAAGTTGCGGGCGTCGCCTTCCAAGGCGCGTCCGGAGTTTAGCGAAAGAGCCGGGATCAGGAACCCGAGAAGAATGGCAATCACGGCGGTTACCACCAACAGTTCCGCCAACGTAAAGGCGTTGAAGCGCACTCGTGCCTGCTTTGGCAAAGTGAAAGCCTGGGGTAAACACTGGCTAGGGGTGGACACAGCGGGGAGGAATCTGAATCAAACAGCTTATAGCGCGGAAACAGAAACCTGGAAAGCTGAAACGGAGATCAGAGCTCAGAAGTTGAGGAGGAAAGGGCGACGCTGAAACGCGCTCGCAACGAAGGCAGGCCGGAGGCTAAACTGTCAAAGCCGAAAATGGGCAGCTTTGCGGGCTAACATAGGCAGCAGTACGCGGTTCTGGTTTCGATGAAATTTCATAATTCTTAGCAAATCGGAGCGGTGCCGGACGCCATCGGCATGGTTCTAGCTTTTTACCGCCTCGTGCTGGAACACACCCTATCAGAAGAGGAACGCAGCCAGATTCTTCAGACGATTGAGATGTTTGAGGTCATTACTCAAACACAGCACGACGATTATCAATCGCTGGAGATCCTAAAGGTCGCGTACCACAAACTCGGGAAAGCCGAGGAGGCGCTCCGAACCTCTCGTCGTTTGGCCGAAGCATATTTTAACGTTGGCTCTTTCTCGCTCGCCATGCAGGAATGCGAAGCGGTCCTGACGGTGGAGCCGACCGCGCTGGAGATCGTTGCGATGCTGGGCGAAATCGAAACCCGCCTCCAGCAAGCGGGGCAGATCAGAGAGGAAACTGGCGCCCATAACGCGCTCGTCGCGACATCGACCTATGCAGCCGCGACGCCCTCCGCGAGCAGCGGGTTGCTCGAGATCGGTGGACGCAGCACCGGCCAGGTTGGCAAGCGCATCTCGCTCCAGGATCCTGAGCAGGGCAACGATCAGCTCGGGAAGTTCTTGGTCCTTCAGCAAATGTTTCCGGAGGACGAGATGAGCGCCGCGCTCGACGCGGTGAAGGAAGCGAACAAGGCGATGGGTGATCGAATGCTGGCAACCTCGCTCCTGTCCTGGCTTTGCCAGGATAATGACGAAAAAATGGAAGCCGTGCTCTCGGCCCTGATTGACCGGACCAAGTTCGCCTATGTGCCGCTGGAATATTACGATATCGATCGTCAGGTTGTGCGGATGCTGCCCGACGAGCTGACGATCAAACGGCTCTTTGTGCCATTCGATTTGATCAGTCGCACCATCATGGTGGCGGTCTGTAATCCGTTTGATGCTGAGGCGCGCGAGGCGGTGCAGCAATCGCTCGATTACAACGTCACGTGGTACCTGACCAAGCCGGCGACTATCATTAAGACGCTTCAGGAGGTCTACAAGTTGGAGCCGCGGGCTTCTTAGCCCTTCCATGAGCGCGAGAAGCAAATCCTTTGGAGAACGCATCGCGGATGTCCTGATCGAGGACGGTCTCCTCCTGCCGAATCAGCTCGATGAGGCGGTCAATATCCAGAAGGCGCAAGGCGGTCGGCTGCTTAAGATTTTGACCGACAAGCAATTCGTCAGCGACCAGGACATGGCCTTCAGCATGGGCCGCTGCCTGAATACGCCCCCGGTTAATTTGTCGAAGGTACGCGTGCCGGATGAGATATTGAGTCTTGTCCCGCGCGAGATGGCGAAGGCGCACAAGCTAATTCCGGTCGCTCGTCTCGACACGAAGTTGTTTGTGGCCATGGCCGACCCGACCAACGTGCTCGCGGTCGACGACCTGAAGCGGCGCGTGCAGATGGAGATTGTGCCAATGATCGCGACCGAGCGCGCGGTCAACGATGCGCTCAGCGGAGTGCACGCGGCCAGCACGAACATGAGCGAGGTGCTCAAGCAGGTCGCTGAGGAAGCGGCGGCTGGCGATATCGAGGTGCAGGCGAAGAAACGCGAAGACATCGACCTTGATCGTCTCGCGACTGACAGCGAGGAAGCCCCCGTGATCAAGATCGTGAACTTGATCCTCGCTCAAGCCATGAAAGAAAAAGCTTCGGACATTCATATCGAGCCGTTTAACCGAACGCTGAAGCTGCGTTACCGGATCGATGGCGACCTTGTCGCCGCGGAGTCGCCGCCAAAAGCGCTCCAGCTCGCGATCACGTCTCGAATCAAGATTCTCGCCGGTCTCAACATCGCGGAGCGCCGTATACCGCAGGATGGAAGGTTCCGCATCAAGGTGATGGGGAGAGAGGTCGATCTGCGTATCTCGATTCTGCCCACCTCGCATGGCGAAAAGGTCGTCATCCGTATCCTCGATAAATCGACACTCGCCGGAAGCATCGACTCCATGGGTCTGGATGAAGAGACGATCGCGCGTTTCCGCAAGGCGATCGACGCGCCCCACGGAATGATCCTCGTGACTGGCCCGACTGGTTCCGGCAAGACGACGACGCTTTACTCAGTCCTGCAGGAACTCAACAGCCCCAATTACAACATCGTGACGGTCGAGGACCCCATCGAATATGAGTTGATGGGCGTGAACCAGGTCGCTGTCCGGCCCGATATCGGGCTCGATTTTGCTTCGGCACTCCGTTCAATTCTCCGGCAGGATCCGGACATCGTGATGGTCGGCGAAATTCGTGACAACGAAACGGCCGACATCGCGGTGAAAGCGGCGCTGACCGGTCACCAGGTCTTGAGCACTCTGCACACGAACGACGCGGCGGGGGCGATCGCGCGACTCGACGACATGGGGATCGAGCCGTTCCTGATCTCGAATTCGGTCATCATGACCTGCGCGCAACGATTGCTGCGGCGGGTCTGCTTCAATTGCCGCGAAGAATTTGTCCCGGAACCGGAATTGTTTGAGCGCCTCGGCATGAAGCCGGCAGAGGGCGCGACCTTTTACACCGGAATCGGCTGCGATCGTTGCAAAGGGCGGGGTTATTCCGGCCGGGCCGCGATCCTCGAGGCGCTGCCGGTGAGCGACACGATCCGGCGCTTGATCATCAAGCGCGCGTCGGCGGCGGTGATCAAGAATCAGGCAATTTCCGAAGGTATGAAAACGTTGCGCATGGTCGGCATCGACAAGGCGCTGGAAGGCGTCACAACACTCGAGGAGGTCTGGCGCGTGACCGCGGAGGACCACTAAAATGAACCTTCCGTTTCCTAAAATAAACTTGACGTTCCTCCGCCATTTTAAAAAGGACAGGCCCGCCGAAGGTGGAGTGGCCATCGTTGCTCGACCGGCCACCCCGCTCGACAAGCCGGCTTCCGAGCGTTTCGGCAAGACAGTCATGCCTAACGTCTCACGCGTCGTCGGAGCGGACGCGACGCCAGACTTTTCCTTGGACGGGCCGCTCGGAAATCCGCTTCCGGCCACGCCCCGCAAGATTTCGTTAGGCGGGAGCGGCTCCATCGCGGTTGAATCGAAAAAGGCATCAACCGACGACCCGGCTGCCGCCGAGCGCACGATAGCGCTGCAACTGATCGACCTGGTGCCGCACCTGCCGGCAGGGTTGCTCAAAAGGGCGCCGGTCGATCCGGAGCACCGAGTCCTGATCAAAGCGTCACAGCTAGAGCGTGGTATGGCGAGCGGTCGCCCGACCGTGTCCCTCCACTCGATTTTCCAGCAGGCACCGGATTTTTTCCAATGTGACGTGGAGGCGACCGACAAGCGCGAGGTGGTGCTGCCCTTCAACAAGGTAATGGAGCAGTTCACCGCCTGCCAGGTGCGTTCCGACCAGATGCGCAGCGACTCGGTTCCACAGCTTGAAACCCCCTTCCTGAAAATGACGATCGAGGACGGTCAACGATTTGGAACCCCGGTTGCGCCCGTCCCGTCGTCCGCGGTGCTGTCAACGCCATCCGAAGTCGCCGCCGTTTCGCCTCGACCAATTGATCCGGTCCGCCTCCCTCTGCCGGACCATGCCGAAAACAGCGCCGCCGATGGCATGGCTCCGGAATCCGTCGCGCTCGAGCAGCCTGCTGCGCATACATCGCGGGCCGCGAAAATTTCACCGAACGGAATGGGCGTGCCCGCCGCTGAGAGAGTTCCAGCCTCAAGTGGGCCGCCCGTTCCAACCTTTTCGCCTTCGCTTCTTTCGCCGCCGCCGGCTCGAATCCCGTTCAAGATGAGCCCGCCTTCGAGCGATCTGCGCAAGCCGGCCGTGGCCGCGCCTCCGGTCAAGCCAGCCGCGATCGCATTTTCGGTCGATGGGCCGCGAGTGCGTCTATCGTTGCGCAGCGTGCTGCGCGGATTTTTGCCCTTTCAATTGTCCGGCGCAATCGACGACGCGCCGGAAACGGCGGCGATCGAGATTCCGTTTTCGATCATTGAGCCGCAACTGTCGTTAGGCCGGATCGTCGTTTCCCCCGCCCAATTCCAGACCGCACTCCCCGAGGAATACCGCTCGCTGCTGAAAATCGAGGAAATCGAACTACCGATTGCCCTGCCGCTCGAGGAAGTGCTTCGGAATTTGCCTCATGAGAGCTTGCAGCTCCGCGGCGACCAGGAAGAAATAGAGATCACCGAAGCCTTCGACACGCCTTTCAGCAAAAAGGCCGCGGAGGACGCCGCGCGGATGAAGGTTTCCACGGGCCCGATAGCGAAACCAGCCGGCGATGTTGCAGGTGGGGTCAGTGGTCGCGATAATGGGAATCTTGATCTCGCGGCCACGTCTGAAGACGTCACTCTGCAGGAAGTACCAATCCCGTCGATAGCTCCTGCCCGCACCGCGCTTCAGGTAGCGTTCGACACCGACGAAACGCTCGACGCGAAATCCATCGTCGCTTACGCCAGTCGCTTACCGGGGGTGAGCGCCTGCGCCATCGTTTTCTCCGACGGCCTCAGCCTGGCGGGGAATATTCCGACCGAGTACGAGGCCGACGCGCTCTGCGCGCTCGCGCCGTCGATCGTCAAGCGGATCGACGATCAGATGATGGGAGCCAGCCTCGGACCGCTCAACGGGATGACGCTCTATTGCGCGAAAACGCCCGTCAGTTTCTTCGCCTACGGCAACATCTGCCTTGCAGCCCTCCATTCAGCCGATGCGCTTGCGGCCGAGATCCGCGCCCGCCTCAGCTGTGTTGTGCGGGAGTTGGCACAAATGTATGCCCAGCCAGCCTAACGACTAACAAAAAGCCATGTCCATTATCAACTACGCCAGTCGCGAGATTCAATTCAAGATCGTCTACTACGGCCCTGCGCTTTGCGGCAAGACGACCAATCTCGCCTACATCCACGAGCGCATCAGCCCGGCCAATCGCGGCGATCTCGTCTCACTCGCGACCGCCGCCGACCGCACTCTGTTCTTCGATTTCTTGCCCTTGAACGCGGTCGTGATCAAAGGCTTTGTCACGAAATTCCAGCTCTACACCGTACCTGGCCAGGTCATTTACAATGCGACCCGCCAGCTTGTCCTACGGAGCGTCGATGGCGTCGTTTTCGTGGCCGATTCCCAGTGGGAAAAAATGGAGGAAAACGTCGAAAGTTTTCGCAACCTCGCGGAAAACCTGGCCCAGCAAAACATCTCGATCGATGAGATTCCCTACGTCCTGCAATACAACAAGCGGGACCTGAACAACGTCGCGCCAATCAATTATATCGAGTTCGTCTTGAACAATCGCAAGAAGCGCGTGCAGAGCTTCGAGGTCATCTCGAGCACTGGACAAAACGTCTTTGCCTCGCTCAATGCCGTCTCGCAGATGTTGCTCCACAAGTTCAGCAAACAGGGCGCAGCCGCACCCACCGGCGCGGTTGCACCCACCGCGGTATCGGTCGAACCGGTCCCCGCGCCCAAACTCGCCTCACCCGCCGCCGTATGAATTGCATCCCGGCTCTGACGATCGAGAACGTTGCGACGCTCGACGGCATTCTTGCAGATTTCCTGAAGAAATCTGACGCGGAATTGATCGTCGTGATCGATCGGGGCGGCAACGTCATTTCACAATTTGGCGATGTCGCGGTCATGGATGTGACGATCATCGCGGCGCTCGCTGCAGGCTCATTTGCCGCGACCCAGGAATTGGCCCGCCGAATCGGGGAGGTCGAGTTCAATGCGCTCTATCACCAGGGCAATGGCAGCCACATTTTCATGAACTCGGTCGATGACGACACGATCATGATCTCGGTTTTCGGACCGCGCACCACTGTAGGGTTGGTGCGTTTCTATTCCGCCGCGACCGCTTTGGCGGTCTCGGAGTTGTTGAAATCGCTCGATCAGAGCGGCGGACACGGGTTCACCTTCGACGCCGGCGACGTCACAGCGACGCCGATCTTCGTGGATCATCCGGTATAGCTGGTTTGCTGGGCGAAAAGTGGGCCCCGCCTGTGGCCGAAGAGAACCGGTATCGGATTGTGTTCAACAGCCCACAAATTCCCGGCTCCCCAAGCCCACCGTCCGCCGCGGTTGCGCAATCGGAGTGATGCGGGAAATTCAACCGCACGGTTTATGGCGGTTCAATTCAGGGATTACTACGAGACGCTCGGTGTTGCCAAGACGGCAAGTGCCGATGAAATCAAGAGCGCTTTTCGTAAGCTCGCGCGCAAACACCATCCCGACATGGCCAAGCCCAAAGAAAAAGTTTCGGCTGAGGAGAAATTCAAACAGATCAACGAGGCTTACGAGGTCCTGAGTGATCCCGAGAAACGCTCCAGATACGATCAGCTCGGCGCGGACTGGAATCAGCCGGGCGGGTTTCAACCGCCGCCAGATTGGGGACGAGGCGGAACGGGCGGCGGATTCCGCCGTCGGGCCGATGGGAACGGCGGCGGCGTTGAGTTCGAATTCGGGGGCACCGGGTTCAGCGATTTCTTCGAGGCGTTTTTCGGCGGCGGACACGGCGAGTCTGCTTTCGGCGGCGGATTTGGCCGCCGAG
>Ga0207691_10006650_pt1 | contig 11154 bp, 10 predicted proteins | sample KBSM13metaG_FD_184327 | JGI IMG/M metagenome (GOLD analysis project Ga0207691, IMG submission 184327) | Miscanthus rhizosphere microbial communities from Kellogg Biological Station, Michigan, USA - KBS M1-3 metaG (SPAdes) (version 2) | ecosystem: Host-associated > Plants > Roots > Rhizosphere >...
GCGCTCCTTGTCGAAGTAGGCCTTGCCGCCGGGCGCGAGGTATTCGTTGAACGCCGCCTTGATCGAGCTGACGTAGCCCTTGCGGAGCAGGATGGCCGCGATGTGGGGCCGGCCGATGACGGTGCCCCCCGCCTCCGCTTCGACTTCCGCCATCGTGATGGCGACGCCCAATTCCTGCAGCCGCTTGATGATCTTGGGGTTACGGTCGTCGCGCCCGGCGAGCAGCGCGGTCGTGAGGTCGCGCAGGGCCGGGTTCTCCGGGTCGACGCCGTAGCCGAGGATGTGCATCGTGCCGGGGTGCGGGTATTCGCAACTGATCTCGATGCCGGGGAGAAACGCAAGCCCCAGTTTCTCCGCCTCCGCCGCGGCTTCGGCGACGCCGCCGATGGTGTCGTGGTCGGTTAGGGCGAGACCGGCGAGGCCGCTATCGCGCGCCAGGCGCACGACGTCCGCCGGCGCGAAGGTGCCGTCGGAGGCGGTGGAGTGGCAGTGGAGGTCGACGAACTGCGGCATGGTTGTGGCACGGGCGGCTCGCCCGTGGGTTAATCATGAAACACGGGCGGGCCGCCCGTGCCACGTTCAGACTTTCAAATAACCTCGCTCCTCGAGGTACTTCAGCAACCGCTCGGCCGCCACCTCGGGCTTCATCGCCTCGGTGTCGATGACGATCTCCGCCTTCTCCGGCGCCTCGTAGGGGTCGTCGATGCCGGTGAAGCCCTTGATCTGCCCCGCGCGGGCCTTCTTGTAGAGGCCCTTGGGGTCGCGCTTCTCTGCAGCTTCCAGCGAGACGTTGACGTAGACCTCGATGAACTCCCCCGGCTTCATGCTGGCGCGCACCGCGTCGCGGTCCTTGCGGTACGGGCTGATGAAGCTCGTGATCGCGATCACGCCGGCGTCGGCGAACAGCTTGGCCACCTCGCCGATCCGGCGGATGTTTTCGGCGCGGTCCTCGGCGCTGAAGCCGAGGTTCTTGTTCAGGCCCATCCGGATGTTGTCGCCGTCGAGGCGGTAGGCGTGCTTCTTCCGGTGAAGCAGCATCTGCTCGAGGATGACGGCGATGGTGCTCTTGCCGCTGGCGCTCAGGCCGGTCATCCAGAGGGTGACGCCCTTTTGCCCGAGCAGCCGCTCACGTTCCTCGCGCGTGACGGAGCCTTCGTGCCAGGTGACGTTGGTTGCTTTTTGTTCTGCCATTTCCAGTGGCACGGGCGGCCCGCCCGTGATGTCCTCCGCTTTGAAAAGAAACACGGGCGGGCCGCCCGTGCCACGACTTATTCTTCCTCGAACAGCGGCGTGCTGAGGTAGCGCTCGCCGAAGCTGGGCAGGATGACGACGATCATCTTGCCCTTGTTTTCGGGCCGCGCCGCGACCTTGGCGGCGGCGGCGACGTTGCCGCCGGAACTGATACCGCCGAAGAGTCCCTCCGTCTTGTGCAGCCGGCGGGCCCAGTCGAACGCCTCGTCGTCGGTGATCTGCACGACCTCGTCGACGATGTCCGTGTGCAGGTTGTCGGGCACGAAGCCGGCGCCGATCCCCTGGATCTTGTGCCGGCCGGGCTTGAGCGCCTCGCCCTTCATCTTCTGCGTGATGACCGGCGACGCCACCGGCTCCACCGCGATCGCCCGGAAGCTCGGCTTGCGCGGCTTGATCACCTCCGCCACGCCCGTGATCGTTCCGCCCGTGCCGACGCCGGAGATGAGAATGTCCACCGCTCCGCCGGTGTCCTGCCAGATCTCCTCGGCGGTCGTGCGGCGGTGCACCTCGGGGTTGGCGGGGTTGGCGAACTGCTGCGGGATGAAGCTCTTCTTGTGCTCCCGGCTGATTTCCTCGGCCTTGTTGATCGAGCCGCGCATCCCGTCGGCGGCGGGCGTCAGCACGACCTGCGCGCCCAGCGCCCGCAGCAGCCGGCGGCGCTCGATGCTCATCGACTCGGGCATCGTGAGGATCAGCTTATAGCCCCGGGCCGCGCAGACGAAGGCAAGCGCGATGCCGGTGTTGCCGCTGGTGGGCTCGACGATGACGGTGTCGCGGTCGACCTTCCCGGCCTTCTCCGCCGCCTCGATCATCGCCACGCCGATGCGGTCCTTCACGCTGCCCAGCGGGTTGAAGTATTCGCATTTGGCCAGCACGATCGCCTGGTCGGCCGGGATCAGCCGGTTGATTCGCACCAGCGGCGTGCCACCGATGGTCTCGGTGATGTCGTTGAAGATACGGCCTTGGGGTTTCAGGGGCATGGGAGCTCCGGGGATTTTCAAATTGCCGATTTCCGATTGCCAATTTCCGGGAGCCAAATCGGCAATCGGAAATCGGCAATTTGAAATCACATTACTGGCATCTCACGTTCGGCATCGCCCCCGCCTCGCCGGTGCCCGTTTCGATTGGGGCGCCGACAAGGTTGCCCCATTCGGTCCAGGAGCCGTCGTAGTTCTTCACGTTGTTCGCGCCCAGCAGGTACTTCAGGACGAACCAAGTATGGCTGCTGCGCTCGCCGATGCGGCAATAGGCGATGGTCGGCTTGTTGGCGTCCCAGCCGGCATCGGCGTAGAGCCGGCGGAGGTCGTCCGGATTCTTAAACGTGCCGTCGTCATTGGCGGCCTTGCCCCAGGGGATGTTCTTGGCGCCGGGGATGTGGCCGCCGCGCTGGGCGGTCTCGGTCATCCCGGGGGGCGCGATCACCTTGCCGGTGTATTCGTCGGGCGAGCGCACGTCCACGAGGTTTACACTGCCCCGGCCGAGCGTGTCTTCCACCTCGCGGCGGTAGGCGCGGATGGTCTCGTCCGTCGCGGGAACGGGATAGTTGCTCCGCGGGAAGGCGGGCTTCTCTGTCACCAGCTCACGCTTTTCCAGCTCCCACTTCTTGCGCCCGCCGTTCATCAGGCGCGTGTCCTTGTGGCCGTGGTACTTGAACTGCCAGAACGCCCACGCCGCGAACCAGTTGTTGTTGTCGCCGTAAAAGACGACCGTGTCGTCGGGGTTGATCCCGCTGCGCCGGCACAATTCCGCGAACGTGCGCGGGTCGACCACGTCGCGCACGACGCGGTCGTTCAGATCGGTCTGCCAGTTCCACCCGATGGCATTGCGGACGTGGCCCTTGTCGTAGCTGGCGGTGTCGACGTCCACCTCGACCAGCTTCACCTTCGGGTCGTTCAAGTGCTCCGCCACCCAGTCGGTGGTGACGAGGACTTCGGGGTTTGCGTAATTGGTAGCCATAGTCGCCTCTTTTCGTCGCGTTTGTTCAGCCTTCGGCCACGATCCGTTGCGCGGCGAACTGGTTGGACTTCTCGTCGAGCACCCAGCTCGTCATGTCCGCCGGCCTGCCCTTGGCGATCGCGACGATCACGTAGCTGTAGAACGGCCAGCCGTGCTCGCGGTCGTACTCGCTGGGACGCGCCGGGTGGTCCGGGTGGCTGTGGTAAAACCCCAGGACGACCTTCCCCTCGCCTTCGGCGGCGCGCTCGGCCTTCATCTGCTGGCGCGGGTCGATGGAGAACCGGTGGTACTGTTCGTCGGCCTCGAACACGTTGGTCCCGGGCTCGAGCCGGTCGACCACGCGCCGCTTCTCCCCCGCACCCGCCCCGGCAACGTCGCGCCCGATGAGAATGCCACAGCATTCGTTGGGGTAGGCGGCGGCCCCTTCGGACTCGATCCGCCGTCGGAGCGCGTCCGACAGTACCAGCACCGGTGGGCCCAGGGCACTGCTCACGGCCAAATCTCCGCCTCGTTGCTGGAGCCCGGATACCCCTCGCGCCAGAAGCTCTCGGACAGGTACTTGGCGGCGGAATCGCAGAAAATAGTGACGACGACGCCCTCCTTCAACTCCGACGCCACGCGCATCGCCGCGTGCAGGTTGCCGCCCGAAGAGACGCCGACGAGGATGCCCTCCTCGCGCGCCAGGCGCAGGGCCATGTGGTGCGCGTCTTCCGTGGCGACGTCGATCTGCCCGTCGGGCAGGTCGGGGTCGTAGATCCCCGGCACCAGCGCGGTGGGCATGTGCTTCAGCCCTTCGAGGCCGTGCAGCGGGCCGTCGGGCTGCATGCTGAGGCATTGGATGGCGGGGTTCAGTTCCTTCAGGCGCCGCGTCACGCCCATGAACGTGCCGCTGGTGCCCAGGCCGGCGACGAAGTGCGTCACCCGGCCGTCGGTCTGGCGCCAGATCTCCATCGCCGTCGTTTCGTAGTGGGCGCGCCAGTTGGCGTCGTTGTTGTACTGGTCGGGGTAGAAATACTTGTCCGGGTCGGCGTCGACGAGGCGCTTCACGTGGCGCTGTGCGCCGTCAGTGCCCTCGGTCGGGTCGGTGAGGACCAACTCGGCGCCGTACGCCAACAGGTTCTGCTTGCGCTCGTTGCTGGCGTTGCGGGGGAGGCAGAGCTTCACACGGTAGCCGCGCTCGGCGCAGATCATCGCGTAGGCAATGCCGGTGTTGCCGCTGGTGGCGTCGATGAGAATCTTGTCACGCGTGAGCAGGCCGCGCCGTTCGCCGTCGACGATCATCGCCAACGCCGCGCGGTCTTTCACGCTGCCGCCGGGGTTGTACCACTCCGCTTTGGCGTAGACCTCGACCGGTTGAACGGCCCGTGCCACGCGCCGGAATGAAACCAACGGCGTATTGCCGATCAGTTGCAGCACTGATCGAGAATGGCCGGAAGTTTGAGCGGGTCGCTCGGTGATCACGATTTCCTACTAATCCTAGGGGAATATAGGTGTTAGTCAACGAAATTTATAAGCCATGTACTGGCTGACGCTTAGGTTCCGATGTAGCGAGCGTAAAGGGACTTGGCCCGGTCGCTGTCGGTCGTCCCGGTCACAATCAGCCGCCCGTCACTGAACAGCGTGAGCTCCACGTCCGCCGCGTCGTTCAGCCGGCAGCGTAGCAGGTACGGCGTCCGCTGAACAAGCCCGACCCGCGTCAGCTTCACCTCCGCCGCGGCCAAGTCGAAAGCCGCGGACGACCTCGACGGTCGAACCTGCACTGCGCGCCGGCCGCAGAGCATTGCGGTCGGGCCATCGGCGCGATCGAGGAACTCGAACTGACGTTTGCCGCACGTCGGACAGTCGGGCGATCGAGCCCCAGCGGCCACCGAGCGCATGCGGCCGGTCCATACGTCGATCGCAAGCAGCCGTTCCTCCGCCTGAGCCTCCGCCGCGCCACACAGCACCCGCATCGCGGCAACGACCTGAAGCGATGCGACTACGCCCGCGGCGGGCCCCAGCACACCGGCGGTGTCGCACGTCGGCAGTTCCGTTCCCGAAGGCGGCGTTGGGAAGACGCACCGCAGGCAGGGCGTCACGCCGGGGCGAATCGCCATCACGCGACCTTCCGTACCCGCGCACGCGCCGTACACCCAGAGGACCGAATGCTTGACGCAGACGTCGTTGAGCAGGTAGCGCGTTTCGACGTTGTCGGTCCCGTCAAGAATGAGATGGACCCGCGTCCCGCCCCGCTCGAGGCCGGCGATTTGCTCGATGTTTCCCGAGTGAACGTCGCTCACGAGGGCGTCGATTTGGACCGTGCTGTTGACGCGTTCCAGTCGGCGTTTCGCGGCCACGGCCTTGGGGGCGGCGTCGCGCGCGTCGGACTCGTCGAAAAGCGTTTGCCGCTGGAGGTTCGTCCATTCGACGACGTCGCGGTCGACGAGGACGAGTGAGCCGACGCCGGCCCGGGCGAGCTGCTCGGCGATGACGCAGCCCAGCGCGCCGCAGCCGACCACGAGCACGCGCGACGCCCCCAGGATCGCCTGGCCCTTCGGGCCGATCTGCGGCAGGAGGACCTGGCGATGGTAACGGTCGACTTCCAAGGCGGTGGCTCGTTAACGATGCGCTGCTTTGTCTCACGAATCAGGTCAACTACCCCGGCGACTTACACTCTCTCCCTGTACTCAGAGTACCGGGAGAGGGAGAAAGCGCCTAAGGTGTCCCGCACGATAACCCCCGGGACCGCTCGGCTAACGCTCCGTCGCCGAACGAGGGCGACGGAAGCGAATGCGAACGCGACGATGGCAACCCCGCCCCGCTCCAGGACGTATCGATGACGTAGGGGCTGGACAGGGCCTGGCCATTGTTCTGGACGTCTTCCACGTCGGCCCGCGCAGGCCGCGCCGGGAAGATTCGAGGCTCCACTGCTCGTCGCTCCGGATCTCGGATTGCGGGGGGATATCTCAAAACCGCCCGCGGAGGACGAAGCCCACGTACGGCACGTCGGAGAGCTCTTCCAGGGTGTGCGTGTCGCGCACATCGAAGCCGCCGGAGATGTGTTGTTCGAAGGCGTAGCCGATGCTGAGGCCGGCGTCGACGTAGGCCCAGTCGAAGACCAGGTGCGGGTTCACGTATCGGACGCCGACCTCGGCGCGGGACATCTGGAAGAACATCCGGTTGGTCTGCGGCTCGCCGTCGAGGCGGAAGGCGTTGTAGAAGTTGGCGTAGCGGCCGAAGACGCTCAGGCCGTCGCGGCCGAGCTTGTAGTCGGCCGACACGTCCGCCGTGTAGGGCACTTCGTACGCGGCCTCGATCGTTAGGGCGTCGCTGGGCGTCCAGGTGATGGCGTCGCGCGGGAAGCCGATTTCCAGCCGGAGCGGCCCCTCTTTGTGGATGTACTCGATCCCCGGCAGAGGCACGTCGGGGAACAGCGCGGCCACGCCGTTGTAGTCCACGCTGAGCACGAGCGTGTCGGTGTCGCTTAGTCGCCGCTGCCAGAGGAGGTGGGCGATGCCGAAGACGCCTTCGGAATCGGCGAACGCGTTGTCGCCGCTGTAGCCGGCGCCCAGCAGGACCGACACGTCCCCGCCGGACAACTCGCCCAGCTGCAGCGTCGCGGCGAGGCTCGCCTCGTCGAACGCGCCAGGAATCACGTGCGAGTTGGTGTCGAAGTTCAAAGTCAGATAACGGTAGCCCAGGACGGGGGCGTGGGCGTCCTGCGTCTTCAGCCGAAACCGGCCGGTCGAATCCCACCAGAAGATCTGCGCGTTAACGCCCGCCTCGTTTTTCGCGTGGGACTGGGCTTGGTACAGCATGTCGTCGTGCGTCTCGCCCCAGGTCTGCGGGGTCGGCCAGGGGTCGATCGCGATGCGCGGGTCGGTCTGCGCGTGGGCGAGGGCCGGGAGGAGGACAACGACGACGGCGAAGGCGAGTCGATGGGCGAACTGCATCGGTTTACGAGATGTCAAAGGCGACCGCCAAGACGCCAAGATCGCCAAGGTCGGAGGAGAAAACATAAGATTTTGAGCCACCGATAGGGCACCGATTGGCACCGATGATGAATGGTTCTCCCTGCCATCGGTGGTCATCGGTGCCATCGGTGGCTTAACTTTTCTTCTCCTCCTACCTTGGCGTCCTTGGCGTCTTGGCGGTCGCCTTTCGACAACCCGTCAGAGCGCTACGGCACTTTCGTCGCCTCGCCCGCGGGCACGGCTTCGACAACGGCTCCGGACCCGCGGCGCTTGGCCGCGCGGCGGGCGTTCCAGAACTCGACGGCCATCGGCAACAGTGAGATAAAGATGATCGCGATCAGCACCAGCTCGAATCGCTTCTTCACGAACTCGATGTTTCCGAAGAAATAGCCGGCCACGACGCAAATCAGCACCCAGGCGATGGCGCCGACTACGTTGAACAGCCAGAAGCGGAAAAAGTTCATTCTGCCCACGCCGGCGACGAACGGGGCGAAGGTGCGGACGACCGGGACGAAGCGGGCGAGGATGATCGTCTTGCCGCCATACTTCTCGTAGAACGCCTGCGCCTTGAGCAGGTACTTCTTGTTCAGCAGGCGCGACTTCAGGCTCTTCTTCTTCCCTGCCGGCTCGTCATCCTCCCGGAACACCTTCGGCCCCACCTTGTAGCCGATCCAGTAGTTCACTGCGTCCCCGAGCACCGCAGCGACGATCAGCAGCACGGTGATGGCCGGCAAGTTAATCCCGATCCCGCGCGCCCCAATCGCGCCAACCGCGAAGAGCAGCGAATCTCCCGGCAGGAACGGCGTGACGACCAGCCCGGTCTCGGCAAAAATGATCGCGAAGAGGATGACGTACAGCGTGGTCGTGCCGACGTAGTCGAGCATCGAGTGCCACTGCGCGTCGTCGCCAAGGTGGAGCAGAAGGTCTTTAAGCCTGAGGAAAAATTCCATTCTCTGACTGCTCCTTCGAGTCAACCGGTCGATGACGAGGGCCGCCGCCCCGCCGGGTTGTAACCGCAGTCGCTTGCGGTTTCGCAAGCCGGAGCGCGCCGGGTTGCGAAGCCGCAAGCGACGCATCGGCGGCATCGGCGATGCTATGCCCCGTGTCGTCCGACGCGGTCAGACTCGGGCGCCTGCTGCAACTGCGGGCGCCGGCGGCGCGTACGGTGCCGGTTCCGGCAGCTTGATCGGGTCGCGCTGGGCGTAGTCCTTCCACACGAACGCGGGGATGCGGTTGATGAAGCCCGCCGCGCTTTCCCACGCCCGCTGGCACCCTTCCGGCGTGTGGTTCGCCCGGCCGATGTCCATGACCAGCAGCCCCTGCCGCAGTTCGCCTTCAAACGGGTGCGCCAGCATCCACTCCATCATCTGTGGGTGAATGACGGCGTACGCGAACTGGCGGTTCTCGCTCTTGCAGAAATAACGCTTGGAAAACTCCTCGGACTCGAAGTCGATGTCGTCGAAGCCGATGAACCCGGCCAGCCGGTCGAACATGCCCTCGGCGCGGAGGAACAGCTGCGGGAAGGCGACGCCGAGCTCGACAATGAGGTAGCGCCGCCAGTGGGTTTCCTCGTAGGTCTCGGTGTGCGTCCGGCCGTTGCGGGTGACGGTGCGGGTTTCCCAGGTCTTGTAGTGATAGCGGAAGATCGACGAGGGGACGGGGTTGGTCCGGGTCAAGATTTCGAACGCGTAGCGGCCATGGCCCTTGCCGATGTCGGCGACGCCGGCGTAGCGGGCGTCGAGGTTCCAGGCGTCGCGGGGGTTGAACGAAAAGCCGTTGGCCGCGGCCCACTGGTTGAGCCCGATCAGCCGCTGGCGCTCCCGCTCGGCATGGGCCTTCGCGGCCTTGACGATCAGGTAAATGAGACCGGCGGCCCCCAACGCGAGCAGAATGACGACCACCGGGTTCATGCGTGGCGGGCAGGTTAATCGGCCTGCGGGGGGCGGGCAAACGTGATGGGGCCGCTATGGTCAGCCGATGATGCGGGTGGGACCCGGGCGGCTTGCTTCACCCCCGCCGCATCCTACAATTGAGGTAACTGATGGCAAAAAAGAAGCTGCCCAAGGTCCTCGCGCTGCTCGACGAAGACATGTGCACCGGCTGCGAGGCCTGCCTTGTCGTCTGCCCGGTGGACTGCATCAGCACCATCCCCGGCCACCGGCACGAGCAGGTGCACCAGGTGTGCACCATCGACCTCCCGCGCTGCATCGGCTGCACCCTGTGCCACCAGGTGTGCCCTTGGGACTGCATCACGATGCTCCCCACCGACCAGTTCCTCCAGAACGAGAACACCGTCAAGCAGTTAGAGTAGGTTTCCGCCCCGGGGCACGCCTTTTTACGAAACCAGTGCCGAGTGCCGATAACCTGAGGCGGGTCGGAGTGTCCGAACCTCCGTACCGTGCGCCGCCGATGCTCCTTGTCTGGTCGGGCCTAAGATCGTGCGTTTGAACCCGTCGTGGCGGAAGGCGTAAAACTGAAGACGTTGGGTGAGACGGATTGCGTTCCGGTATCGCGAAGCGACTATCGCGTAGCGGCTGTGGCCTTCGTATAGTGAAACGAATGAGGGGCCGGCCAAGGCGCGCCGGCTGACAGGAGAATGGACATGTTTGAACGGTTCACGGATCGGGCCCGCAAGGTGATGGCACTGGCCAACCAGGAGGCCCAGCGTTTTAACCACGAGTACATCGGCACGGAGCACATCCTGCTGGGCCTCGTGAAAGAGGGCTCGGGCGTCGGCGCCAACGTCCTGAAGAACCTCGACGTCGACCTGCGCAAGGTACGGCTCGAGGTCGAGAAGCTCGTCAAGAGCGGCCCGGACATGGTGACCATGGGCAAGCTGCCCCAGACGCCGCGCGCCAAGAAGGTCATCGAGTACGCGATCGAAGAGGCGCGGAATCTCAACCACAATTACGTGGGCACCGAGCACCTGCTTCTCGGACTGCTGCGCGAGCACGACGGCGTGGCCGCACAGGTGCTGATGAATCTCTCGCTGAAGCTGGAAGAGGTCAGGGAGGAGGTCCTCAACCTACTGGGAGCTGGTGTGGAAACCGAAGAACCCGCACAGGAAAAACAGGGCACCAAGGGCAAGAGCAAGACGCCCGCCTTGGATAGTTTCGGTCGCGACCTGACCGAGTTGGCCAAAGAAGGCGCGCTCGACCCGGTCATCGGCCGGAAGAACGAAATCGAACGAGTCATCCAGATCCTCTGCCGGCGGCAGAAGAACAACCCCGTCCTCCTCGGCGAAGCCGGGGTGGGCAAGACCGCTATCGTCGAGGGCCTCGCCCAGATGATCGTGGGCAACAGCGTCCCCGAAATCCTCCACGACCGCCGGCTGGTGGTCCTCGACCTGGCGATGATGGTCGCGGGGACCAAGTACCGCGGCCAGTTCGAAGAGCGCATCAAGGCGGTGATGAACGAAGTCCGCCGCGCCAAGAACGTCATCCTCTTCATCGACGAGCTGCACACGCTAGTGGGCGCCGGCGGGGCCGAAGGCGCGATCGACGCGTCCAACGTGCTCAAGCCCGCGCTGAGCCGCGGCGAGATCCAGTGCATCGGCGCCACGACCTTCGACGAGTACCGCAAGTACATCGAGAAGGACGCCGCCCTCGCACGCCGCTTCCAGCCGATCCACGTCGACCCGCCCAGCAAGGCGGACGCGGTCGAGATCCTCAAGGGCCTGCGCGACCGGTACGAGGCGCACCACCGCGTGCAGATCCTCGACGCCGCCCTCCAGGCCGCCGTGGAAATGTCCGACCGCTACATCACCGGCCGCTGCCTGCCGGACAAGGCGATCGACGTGCTCGACGAAGCGGGCGCCCGCATCCGCCTCCGCAGCATGACCAAGCCGCCGAACCTCGCCGAGATCGAGGAGGAGATCGAACGCCTCTCGATCCAGAAGGACGAGGCCGTCCGCAACGCCGAATATGAAGAAGCCGCGCGGCTGCGCGACTCGGCCGAGGCGCTGCGGAAGAAGAAGGAAGAGATGCAGCGCCAG
>Ga0207691_10006655_pt1 | contig 11152 bp, 8 predicted proteins | sample KBSM13metaG_FD_184327 | JGI IMG/M metagenome (GOLD analysis project Ga0207691, IMG submission 184327) | Miscanthus rhizosphere microbial communities from Kellogg Biological Station, Michigan, USA - KBS M1-3 metaG (SPAdes) (version 2) | ecosystem: Host-associated > Plants > Roots > Rhizosphere >...
GCGGCGGCGATCTCGCGAGGGGGGTTCAGGGGGGTCGCGAACGCCCATCCTGATGGCGCGTGAGTGCCCCCCTGACTTAATACTTCGAGTGCCCCCCCTGACTTAAAAATTCCGGAAGAACGCGCGGATCGCGTAGAACGCAAAGTAGGCGTAGAACGCCGAGCATCCGAGCACGCCGATCTCCCGCCAGAGCGCCGGGCGCACGGCCCGGGGCAGGAACCGCCGGTTGACCATCACGATCTGCACGCCCGCGATCGCGAGCACGATGCCGGCCATGTTGGCCAGGAACTTGAAGAGCTGGAAGGGCGAGGCCATGCGGATGGCGATCACGCTCCAGATGGAGAAGGCGATCAGGATCCCGTAGTACAGGCGGCGGATGTCGAATCGTGGGTCACCTCGGCCCTGGCGGGCCATCCAGACCGCGTCCGTCACCGTGCGCACCAGGATGTCCGTGTTGCCGAGCTGGGTCTTGAACAGGATCCAGAACCCGTTGAAGAGGGTGAGGAACCAGAAGCCCGGCCAGATCTGGCGGAGGTACTGCGCCTGGTAGGTGCCGGCGCCGAGGCCCTGGAGGTCGGTGCCGGCGGGGACGATCGCGGTGGCCAGGTTCACGTTGAAGTACATCCCGAGGAAGCAGAAGAGGCCCCAGATCCAGATCTGATCGAGGTGGACGTAACGGAGCCAGTCGCGCCAGCGGCCGAGGCTTTCGCCTTCCGCGCGGAAGACCTTGCCCACGTGCGAGAGCGCGATCTGGTGGCCGCCCACCGCGCTGGGGATCGCGCCCACCAGCTTGCCCATCCCGAATCCCTTGTCGCGCACCCAGTTCGTCACCGTGAGGTTGCCCATGCCGCCGGAGCCGGCGGTGGCGGCGAAGGCGCCGATCAGGCTCCAGTCGATGGGGTGGGGCAGCCCGGAGAAGCGGAAGAACCCGACGAACGTCTTCCACCAGTGGGCGGCGGGCACGAAGGCCACGTTGACCGCGATCAGGAACAGGAACACGACGCCCAGCATCGTCCAGGCGAAATATTCGAGCATCCGCTCGATCGTGCCGCCGAAGGACAGGATGAGCACCACGACGAGGAGCACGCCGATCGTGATCCATCCCTGCGCCCCCTGGTCGGGCGCTCCCGGCATCCGTCCCATCCAGGCCGCGAAAAGCGCGGCCGCCGCGCTCCCGGCCAGGGCTGGCCAGCCGAGCTGGAAGAATCCGATCACGGAGTAGAAGCCGGCCCAGAACCGTCCGCCCGGGCGCAGGCGCATGATGCCGCCGTAGATCGGCTCACCGGTGTAGAGCGTGTAGCGGATGCCCTCCAGGTTGAAGAGGACCTGGAGCACGATGGCGACGGTGGCGATGAGGAAGATGTCGGTGCCGTATTTGACCGCGGTCGCCGGCCCTACCAGCCATTCGCCGCCCCCGATCGAGGTGGCCGCCATGACCGCGCCCGGCCCGATGACCTTCATCGCGTTGCGGATCCCGAAGGGCAGCGGCGCGGGCAGCTCGGCGATGTCCCACGCCGGCAACGATCCGTGGTCGGGAGGCAGGGACGGGTCGTCTTTCGGCCACGAGGCGGCTCCGACGGACGCGGGGGAAGCGCTCATGGGGCGGAGTCTACTCGCATGCCCACGTTCGTTCTATCCTTCGCCCATCGAGGTGCACGCGATGAACAGGGTCCTGACTTCGGCGGCGATGGGTGGCGTGATGCTGGCAGCGGCGGCGGCACGGTCGCAGTCGTCCCCACCGGCCTTCGACCTCGTCATCGCGAACGGCCGCATCCTGGACGGCACGGGCGCGCCCTGGTTCCGCGGGGACGTCGGGATCAAAGGCGATCGGATCACGGCCGTGGGGGATCTCTCCGCCGCGGCCGCGACCCGTCGCATCGACGCCCGCGATCACATGGTCGCGCCCGGGTTCATCGACATGCTCGGCCAGTCGGAGATGACCCTTCTCGCGGACAACCGTGCGGAGTCCAAGATCCGGCAAGGCATCACGTCGGAGATCACGGGCGAGGGCGGCTCGGCCGCACCCGTGACCGAGGCCACCCTCCAGGACCAGCGGGCCTGGCTCGACAAATACAAGATCAAGGTGGACTGGACGGACTTCCGCGGCTACTTCGACGCGCTGCGGCGCGCGCGGCCGGCCCTCAACCTCGGGTCGTTCGTGGGCGCGGCCCAGATCCGCCAGGTGGTGCTCGGCTCCGAAGACGTGCAGCCGACGGCGGAGCAGCTCCGGCGCATGGAAGGGCTGGTAGAGACGGCGATGCAGCAGGGCGCGCTCGGCGTGTCCTCGTCGCTGATCTACCCACCCGGCTCGTACGCGCAGACGGCGGAGCTGGTGGCGCTGGCGCGCGTGGCCGCGCGCCACGGCGGCGTCTACGCCTCCCACATCCGCGACGAGGCCAGCCACGAGATGGAGGCGCTCGAGGAGGCGATCACGATCGGGCGCGAGGCGAAGATCCCGGTCGAGGTCTGGCACCTCAAGGTCGCGGGCCGCTCGAACTGGGGCCGCATGAAGGACGTCGTCGCGCGCATCGAGCGGGCCCGCGCGGAAGGGCTCGACGTCACCGCGGACATGTATCCCTACGTGGCCAGCGGCAACGGCCTCGACGCCACCGTGCCCCAGTGGGCGCAGGCGGGCGGGGTGGACGCGATGATCAAGCGCTTCCACGATCCCGCTTCGCGCGCCCGCATCCTCCGGGAGATCCGCGAGGGCCACGGCGGCGAGTGGGACGGCTGGAAGGGACGGCCGCCGGAGGACATCCTCATCGTGTCCGTGCTCGACCCCGCGCTCACGAGGTGGACGGGGAAGCGCTTGTCGCAGGTGGCGGCGGAGATGGGGAAGCCGCCGGAGGAGGCGCTCATCGACCTCGTGGAGGCGGACCGCGCGAACGTCTTCGTGGCCCGCTTCTCCATGAACGAGGATGACCTGCAATACGCGATGCGCCGGCCCTGGGTCGCCATCGACCTCGACGCGGGCGGTTTCTCGCTCGATGGGCCATTCGGGGCCAGCAAGCACCATCCGCGCGCCCTGGGGACGATGCCGCGGGTAATCGGGCACTACGCGCGCGATCTGAAGCTGTTTCCGATCGAGGAGGCGGTGCGCAAGATGACGTCGCTGCCGGCGCGCCGCATGGGCCTCTCCGATCGTGGGCTGCTACGGCCGGGGATGGCGGCGGACGTCGTGGTGTTCGATCCGGAGAAGATCCGCGACGTCGCCACCTTCGAGGAGCCCAACGTGTACTCGGAGGGAGTCGAGCACGTCGTCGTGAACGGGCGGATCGTGCTCGACGGCGGGCGCATGACGGGTGAGCGGCCGGGACGGCCGCTCACCCGGACGACGGGCTTCTAGCGGACGGTCGCGGTGAAGACCTCCTCCATGGCCAGGCCGCGCGAGCAGCCGGGCGCGGGGGCGAGCTGGCGGCGGCTGTCCGTCCAGACGGGATGGGACACGCCTCCGAAGGAGACGAGTCCCTCGTAATCGCCCTGCTGGTTCCCGTAGTTGATGCCGTCGCAGGGGAAGACGCCGCCGCAGTCGTGCTCGTTGGAGCGGGCGGTGGTCACGCGGACATCGGGTCCCCAGGAGCTCCCGCCGTCGGCGGACCGCGCGAGATAGAAGTCCGTCTCGTAGCGCTGGCCCGTACGGTCGTTGCGCGTGTCGTAGTACGCGACCGTCACCGCGCCCGTGACCGGATCCACGGAGAGCCAGTGGTTGAAGCGATCCGCGGGCGAGGCCAGCCGGTCTCCGACGCCGGCGGGAGACGACCAGTGCGCGCCCTGATCGTCCGAGAACGAGAGCACGATGTCGGTCGTTCCGGCGGAGGTCAGGTCCATCCACGAGCAGTACAGGCGACCCCGGTGCGTGCCCGTCGATCGGTCGGTGTCGCAGGCGGGATAGACGAGGGCGGCCCGGAACGACTCCGCCGGGATCGCGATGTCGAACGGGATGCGCTTGGACGCGATCAGTCCCTCCTGGCCCCAGGTGGCTCCGCCGTCGAAGGAACGATTGAAGGCGATGGTGTTGGCGGCATAGTCGTTCCAGGCCACGTACAGCTCTCCGCCGGGGCCCACGAAGGGGACGGCGCCGATGGAGCGGCCGGGCCCGCTGGGCTCATCGGCACGATTCACGGTGAACGTCGCGCCCGCGTCCGCGGACCGCGCGACGCGGATCCCGCCGCTGACGGATCCGCCCGCGGCGGCGTCCCACGCGATGTAGACGCGATCGCGGAAGGGGCTGGAGGCGTTCGTGTCCGTGGTGATCATCGGCTTGTCGTTGAAATGGTTCGTGCCGCCTTCGGCCGAGAAGAACGTCACGGATGGATAGGTGCGGCCGCCGTCCTGGGATCGCGCGACGGCCATGCTCGTCCCGTTGACTCCCGAACCATTGCCGAAGAAGACCACGATGTACCCGTAGTAGACGTTGCCACGGGTGTCGAAGGCGAGGGTGGGATCGGATCCGAAGTCCGTCCCGTTTCCCTTCGGAGGCGGCAGGGGGAGATCGACCCCGCCCCAGGTGGCGCCGCCATCCGCGGAGAAGTAGCCGCGCATCGGCAGCCGGAAGATCTCGTTCGATCCCGCGGCCAGCGTGCTCGGACGATTCGGGTCGAGCGTGATGTAGGTCTCGCTCTGGGGCCCGCACTCGTTCGAGACGTTCACGTTCGTCTTGTCCACGGAGGCGGAGACGGTCGCGCCTCCCGTGGCGAGGGCACCGCCCTTGGCCAGGTACTGATACTTGTCCCACCACGTCGGGTTTTTGGGGTCCTTGGCGTGGACGGAGACCGAGCACAGCACGAGGACGAGGGTGCTGCCGAGAGTGATGCGAAGAGGAGTTGGCATTGGGTCGGACACTCCTGAGAAGCCGGGCGAGGCGCCCGGGGCCTGGCGTTGGGAGCGGAGGAGGATGATCTCGGGGGATCGCCTAAGCGGATCGTATCGGCCGGGGCGGCAAGGGTCAAAGGGCCGTGCGCATGCTGCCGATCGCTTGATGTGGCTCGCCGTGTGACGCGAGTGGGGCGGCTCGAGACCGTGTATCCGTCCCGGGACGGATGGCACCATAATCGCTCCGCACCGGCATGGCCCCGCGTCTCGCGATCCTCATCACCTCGGCCGTGCTGACGGCCACGCCCGCGCTGGCGCAGACGGAGCGCCGCGGCCCCTTCCCGTCCCGCGACGAATGGATGCTCGCGCAGCCGCTGCTCACCCTTCCGGCGACCAGCCCCGATCCCTTGTCGCGCGGCCAGTACGAAGCGCGCGTCGACGGGGACTGGGGCAGCGATTTCTCGATCGTGGGCGGCTCCGGCATCGCGCTCTCGCACCCGAGCTACTTCGTGGACGGCGAGCACCGCAGCGGCGCGCTCACCATCCGGCGCGGCTTCGGCGGTGGCTTCACGCTCGGCGTGCGCGCGTCCGTTCTCTGGCGTGGATCCGGATCCTTGGACAGCGTGATCGACTTCTGGCACCGCACGTTCAACCTGCCGGACGGAGGCCGCTCGCTCTTTCCCGACGACCGGTTCGGCGTCACGACGCGAGACCTGCGAGGCCGCGCGTTGGCCTGGCAAGGGGTCACGGGCACGGGCCTCGGCAACCTCGAGCTGGAGGCGAACGAGGTCCTCCTCGGCCGGGACAATGCGAGCGGCTGGCGCGCGGCGGCGGTGGCGCGATTCAGTGCGCCCACGGCGACGGGTCCGTACGCGAACGCGGGCGGCGGCGCGGGCCTTCAGCTCGTGGTGGCCCGACCGCTCGGAGGCCGCACGAACGTCTACCTCGGTTTCGGCGCCACCGTCTTCAGCCGAACCGAAGTCCTCGGTCTCCAGTACGAGCGGGTGAGGCCGCAGGGGTTCGTCTCGTTCGAAGGCCGGATCACGCGTGGGTGGAGCGCCATCGTCCAGCTCGACGTGGCGTCGCGGCTGGTCACCAACGTCGAGGACTACCCGGGGACGACGGCATACCTGCGCGTCGGCTCGAAGTTCGGCCTGCCCGGCGGATGGATGCTCGAGCTCGGCATCACCGAGGGCATACGCCACCAGCAGGCGCTCACGGACTTCGGCGTCTTCGCCGCCCTCGCGCGCCGGTTCTAGCCGTCGGCCGTAGAATCATCGGCGCCATGAGCCAGCCCCCCGCCGAGCCCGGCCCGCCGACCGACCGCGAGCTGGCGCTCCTGCTTCCCGAGGGCCGCACCTGGTCGGCGCCGGCGCTGGCCGCGTTCCGCCTCGATACCGGCGGCCTGTGCGTGTTCGGCTGTGGCGGCCGCGCCCCCCGTTTCGGCCAGGAGCCTTCGCCGGAATGGGGCCATCGGCCGGACTGCATCCTCGTGCGGCTGGTGAAGGAGATCCGCCGCCTCCGCGCCGGCCAGATCTACGCCATCGAGGACGAGGCGGACGGCGGGCCCCAGGAGGTGATGACGCCGGTGGCGATGATCGAGGAGATCCGGCGTCTGCGCGCGGGCGAGAGCGAGATCCGGAGCCTCATCACGGACGATGCGGGCGGGCAGATCGACGTCGTGGACGAAGAAGCCCATGACGAGGCGTCCGTCCCCGAGCTGGTGCGCCGGCGGCTCGGCGAGCTTCGCTCGGAGGAGTGGCTGGAGCAGGCCGCGCACGAGATCGGCCTCGTCCAGTGGGGCAGCCTGGACGAGACCGTGCGCGCGACGCTCGTCCTCGGCATCCTCCGCCGCCATCGGGGCGGCGCGACGTAAGCCGCGCCCCCGCGTCGTCTCAGCGCGCGGGGTGGGTCTTCCGGTACTCGTCGCGGTACCGCATGGCCTCGTCGAACGCATCCGCCGGCACCAGCGCGCCCCGGATCTTCGGATAGAGGCTCTCCGCCGTCTTCTTCCACTGCTCGCGCGCCTTCGCGTCCACGGCCACCACGTTGAGGCCGCGCTTCTTCATGGCTTCGACGTCGCGGTCGCCGGTCTTGCGGACCTCGGCCTGGAGCCGCGTGCCGGACTCACGCGCGGCCTGCAGCAGCGCCGGCTTCACGTCCGCGGGCATCTTGTCCCAGACCGTCTTGTTGATGACGGTGGCGCCGAGGAGGAGCTGCCAGGGCAGGTCGGTCATGTTCTTCGCGTAGTTGTAGTACTGCGAGATCACCGCCACCTGGGGCGGGCAGCCCAGCGCGTTCACGAGGCCCGTCTGCAGCGCGGTCGCGACCTCCGTCGAGGGCAGCGGCACCGGGTTGAACCCCGCGGACTTCCAGAGGTCCACGCTGGTGGCGTCGCCGGCCCAGGAGAAGAGCTTCTGCGCCTTGAGGTCGTCGGGAACGGCCACGGGCTTCTGGGCGAAGAAGTGCACCCAGCCGCCATCCGCCCAGTTGAGGACCACGAAGCCCTTCGCCTCCAGGCCGGACTCCAGCCGGGGCCGCATCTTCTCGAGGACGTAGTACAGCTCGTCGTAGGAGTCGTACATCATGGGGACGCCGAGCGCGTAGACGGACTTGTCGATCTCGGCCACGCCGACCGACGTCAGCACGCCCGCGTTGAGCGTGCCCAGGCGCATCTTGCGTACGACGTCGGGATCGTCGCCGGCCACGCCGCCCGCGTAGAGGCGCACGGTGACGCTGCCGTTGGAGAGCGTGCGCCACTTGTCCGCCGTCTCCTTGAGGATGAGGTGCCAGGAGGAGCCGTCCGGCACCAGCGTGGCCATCTTCACCAGGACCGTCTGCGCGCTCGCCGGCACCGCGCAGGCGAGCCACAGCCCGAGCGCCACCGCCGCCATCCGTACTGCCTCCGTTGCTCGCGACGGCCACGCCTTCATCGAACCCATTGGACCTCCGACCCCCGTTACGACCTCACTCCACAAAAAGTTCATCCGTGCGCGCCAGCAGCCACCGCGCGCGCTTCTGATACACCAGGTTCGCCAGCCGCATGTCCGGCACCGAGTCCGGGTCGACGGCGAGGGCCTCCCGGAGCAGCCTCTCGAACTCCTTGCGGTCCTGCTGCGCCACCGACACCGTCTCCGCGAAGTTCACGAGCGCGGACACGCGCTTGCCCCCGGCCAGGGCCTCCGCGCGCTCCAGGTGCGTGCGGGCCCGCGCGAACGAGCCCCCCACCGACTCGCCGCGGCCCTCCCACGAGATGAAGAAGTCGTGGAGCGCGCCGCGGTCGTAGCTCTCGTCGAGGGCGAGCGCGCGCCGCATCAGCGCCTCCGCCTGGCTCTGGTCCGCGGTCAGCTCGGAGTCGTCCTTGGAGACGGAGATGGCGGCGAACCACGAGAGGCCGGTGAAGTACAGGAGGGGGACGTGCTCCTTGCGCGTGCGGCCCAGGGCGGCCGCTCCCTCCGTCCGAAGCCGGTCACGCAAGCCGGGGAAGTCCACCTCCAGGCCGCGAAATCCGTAACCGAGCGCGCGCAAGTAGAGACGGCGGGCCCGCGTCCGCAGCTCGGTCGCGCGCGCGAGGTCCCGCGCTTCGATGAAGTCCGCTTCCTGCTGGACGCGCCCGTAGCCGTATTGCACGAAGCCGCTGGCCGCCGCGAAGAGCAATCCCTTGTGGCGCGGGGCCTCCTCGAGCAGGCCTTCGACGGTCTTGAGGCCGAAGGGCACGGCCTCCCAGACGAGGTCGGGATCGTCGTCGCGCGCGTAGCTCGATCCCCCTTCGGCCAGCGCGTTGCCGAGCGAGTTCACCGCGATGTGCTTCACCGAGCACGCGGGCAGCAGGACCAGGGCCAGGAGCGCCGCCGAGGCGCGCGGGCGAGCGACGGACATGGGGAATCGATTCTATCAGGGGCGCCCGCCGACGACGTCGCGGATCTGCCGGCGCAGCGCCGCGCGCGCGTCGCGCAGGGCCGCGCGCTCCGCGAAGCGGGTCCCGACGGCGAGCGGACGCCGGCGCTGGCGGTCGTGGATGCGCAGCGACACGAGACCGGCGAGGGGCGCGGCCACCGCCACCGCCAGCGCGGCCCACGGCCCGCCCAGCGCGCGCGCCACCCCCGCCTCCAGCGCCCACCAGACCGGGAAGAAAAGCAGGGCGCCCATGACCTTGTAGCTGGCCGGCTCGTCGGGCGTGAGGTTGAGGCGGTTGGCGATCCAGGAGGGCAGCCGGTAGGGAAGCCAGTTGAGGAGGACACCCGGAGCCTTGATCGCGAACTCGACGATGTCACGTCCCCTGGCGCGCCAGCCGCGGTCGGGCCAGGCGACGAGATCGCTCTCGCGCAGGCCCAGGTGGCGGCGCGCCTCGTCATAGCGGCGCAGGGCGGCCACCAGCCGCTGGGCCCGCTCGGGGTCGGATTTCTCGAGCTCCGCGTAGCGCGCGATGAACGACCGCCAGAGGGACCAGCGCTGGGAAAGGGGCAGGGTGGCCGGATCCCCCTCTACGGCGAGGTCGACCGCGCGATCGATGAGACGCGCTTCCTCCCAGGACGCGAAGGGCGCCGTCACCGAGGAAAGGCCGGCCGCGATGCGCGCGGTGAGGCTCTTCACGGCCTCACGAGGCGCGCGGGCGTAAAGCGCCTGGTCCGGTGCGGGATCGATGGGCTCGCCGACCTGGACGAGCACGCGCGAGCGGAAGTGCTCCTTGTCCTCGTACACGATGCCCACGGGCAGCACGCGCAGCCCGGGCGCGCCATGCGCTCCCGCCTCCAGGGCGATCCGCGCCGCTCCGGTCTTGAGCGGCACGGACCCCGGCTCGTTGTGGCTGTAGCCCTCGGGGAAGATCGCGATCGTCCCTCCTTCCGCGAGGGCGACCCGGCAGCGCGCGAAGGTCTCGATGTTGCGCGAGACGGGAGCGCCGTCCTTGCGCCGGTAGACGGGGAGGGCGCCGAGGAGAAGGAGGGCGGGTGCCACGAGGGGGTGCTTGAAGAGCGTGCTCTTGGCCAGGAAGCGCGGCCGCACTCCCGTGTAACCCATGACGAGCATGGGGTCGATGAGGTTGTTCACGTGGTTCGCGATGACCAGGAGGGGCACGCCGCGGGGAGCGCGCTCCTTCCCGATCACCTCCACCTCACGGAAGAAGACGTCGAGGATGAAACGGGCCAGGCGGGCGCCCACGTCGTCCGCCAGGTGGCGCAGCGGACCGCGGGCCACTTCTCAGCGCGCGGCGGCCAGGGCCGCCTCCGCCTCCCGTGCGTGCCGGCGGCCTTCCTCTACGTCCACGAACGAGAGCAGCACCCCGCCCGCGACGAAGAACACGATCAGGGCGAGGATCGCCGGCCGGCTCGAGCCCGTGGCCGCGATCATGCTCGCGAACACGAAGGGGCCGATCACGCCTCCGAACTTGTCGAACACGCCCCAGAAGCCGAAGAACTCCCCGGAGCGCGAGCGCGGGATCATGGTCGCGAAGAGCGAGCGGCTCAGAGCCTGGCTCCCACCCTGGACGGTGGCGACGAGGAACGCGAGGACGAAGAAGTCGACGGCCGACTTCATCCGGTATCCCACGAAGGCGACGACGACGTACACGACGAGCGGAATGAACAGCATCCGCTTCACCCCGAAACGGCCCGCCAGCGCCCCGAAGAGGATCGCGAAGGGGACTCCGACGAACTGGATCATGATGATCGCCGCCATGAGCGCGCCCGAGGAGATGCCGACCTCGACCCCGTAGACGGCCCCCATCCGGATGATGGTCTGGATGCCGTCGTTGTAGAGGAGGAACGCGAGCAGGAGAAGGAAGGCCCCGCGGTACTCGCGCAGGTCGTGCAGGATGCCGCCCAGCCGCAGGAAGGCCGCCTTCACCACTTGCCCCGCGCTTTCCCGGCTCCTTTCCGCGGACGGCGGCTCCGGCACGCGCAGGAACAGCGGGATCGAGAACACGCCCCACCAGAGGGCCGCGCTCAAGAACGAGAGGCGGGTCGCGGTGGCCGCGTCCGGAATCCCGAACCACGCCGGATGCTGGATCCAGATGGCGTTGACGATCAGGAGCAGCCCGCCCGAGAGGTAACCGAGCGCATAGCCGACGGCCGAGACGCGGTCGATCTCCTCCGCGTTCGCGATGTGGGGCAGCAGCGATTCGTAGAAGACGAAGCTGGCGTTGATGAAGATGTTGCCGAAGATGAACAGGGCGAGTCCCAGCTTCCAGTCGCCGCGGCCCACGAAGAAGAGGCCGGCCGTGACGAGGACGCCCAGGGCCACGGTGACCGCCATCATCTTCTTCTTGACGCCGGCGTAGTCCGCGATGGCGCCGAGCACGGGAGACAGGAGGGCGACGATCACCATCCCGATCGTGGTGGCC
>Ga0207691_10006656_pt1 | contig 11151 bp, 2 predicted proteins | sample KBSM13metaG_FD_184327 | JGI IMG/M metagenome (GOLD analysis project Ga0207691, IMG submission 184327) | Miscanthus rhizosphere microbial communities from Kellogg Biological Station, Michigan, USA - KBS M1-3 metaG (SPAdes) (version 2) | ecosystem: Host-associated > Plants > Roots > Rhizosphere >...
GTGCGTCGACCACAACGCCTACGTGCGCGGCTTCACCACCCGCGATTCACAGGGGGCCACGCTGAAGGTGAACGGGCGGCCGCGACCGGACGCGCTCGGTCCGGACGGGTCGTTCGAAATCATCGTTCCCGAAGCCGGCAACGCGTCCGCCCCGGGAAAGCCCTGGACGATCGACCTGGCCCTCTCCACGCCCGACGGCGCCCGCGCGGCCCGTCAGGTCCGGATCGAAGGGTGCTTCGACCAAACTGGCGGCACGGCGGTCGCGGGCAACACGTCGATCCCGACCGATGGTCCGCGCGAGGATCGCGGCGCGCCCTACCGCGTGCTCGTCAAGGCCGGCGAGGCGAAGACGCTCTCTTTCGGCGGCGCGACGCTCGACATTCCCGCTGGCGCGGTCGACAAGGACACCCAGGTCACCATCCGTCCCCTGCTCGAGGCGCAGCTCGCGCCGGTCGAGCAGGTGATGAGCAACGTCATGCCCGAACGCAAAGGCTACCGGTTCGGGCCGCACGGCATGACGTTCAAGAAGCCGGTCCGCGTGAGCCTCCCGTACGAGCGCGACCTCTTGCCGCCCGGCATGGAGGACGGGGACGTGTTCGCCTTCTACTACGACGAAGGCGACGCGCGCTGGCGCACGATCGCGCGTCTCGAGACGCCGCGGCGGGGCAAAGTCGAGAGCGCCACGACGCACTTCACGGACTTCATCACGTCGACGCTGGCCGTGCCGGATCACCCGACGGCGCAGTCCTTCAATCCGAACTCGATGAAGGACGTCAAGCTGGGAGATCCGGCGGCCGGCATCGACCTGATCACGGCGCCCGAGGCGAGCTCGGACGGCGCAGCTCACTTGAGCTACCCGATCAAGCTGCCGCCCGGCCGCCACGGGATGCACCCTTCGCTGGCGCTCAGCTACTCGAGCGAGACCGCCAACGGCTGGCTGGGCGTTGGGTGGACCCTGCCCGTCTCCGCCATCGAGATCGACACCCGTTTCGGCGTGCCCAACTACGACGGTAAAGACGTTTACCTGCTGGACGGACAGCCGCTCACCACAACCGACGGCCAGTTCTATTCACGCCGCGCGGAAGGCCGTTTCGATCGGATCGAGCGCTTCGGCAGTTCGGCAGCAACCCATTACTTCATCGTCACCGACAAAGCGGGAACTCAGTTCGTCTACGGACAGTCGGATTGCAGCTCGCAGTCAGATTGCGGCCGCCTGGCGATGCCCGACGGGGCGAAGAACACGTTCCGCTGGTACCTCGAACGCGTCCAGGACACGTTCGGCAACACAGTCACGTACCACTATCGACATATGTCCGGCGTAACGCCGGGTCCAGGGACCGGCCTGCCCTGGGTGCAGACGTATCTATCAACGATCGACTACACGGGCCACGTCGGTACGCCCGCGCTGGAGCCGCGTTACCACGTCGTCTTTACCAGCAAGGACAACCGGCGGCGCGACATCATGAGCAGCGCCCGATCGAAGTTCGACGTGCGTACGCGCGAGCGCCTCGAGCAGATCGACGTGCTGTTCGACCAGCAGATCATCCGCAGCTATCGGCTGGGTTACAACGACGACGCGTCCGTCCCCGTCTCCAGCAGCCTCGGAAAAACGCTGCTCACCTCGGTGTCGATGGCCGGTCTGGGCGGGTTCGACGCCAACAAGCCCGATCAGGGGCGGCTGGCGCAGCACACGTTCGACTACGTCGCCATGGACGTCGGCTCCGACGGCGTCGTCGCGGGTTTTGCCACACCCGCTCAGTGGGCGTCGCTGGGCGACACGGGCCTGTCCGAAGGGGAGGACGGCGAGGGAGGCTTCAATGCCTTCGCCGGTGTCGGACCGGGGACCTGCTACCCGCACGCGGGCGGCGGCGCCAGCGTTTCGGTCGGCGGCGACAGCAGCAACCGCCAGTTCATCGACATCAACGGCGACGGGCTTCCCGACTTGGTCTCGGACGACGGCAGCGCCCAGCTGAACGGGTTCGCGTCCCAGGACCGCAGCGCCGGATCGTTTTCGACGCGTTCCTACGGTTTCGCGGGCCCGCTGGCGAGCTCTTCGCGCGTGAACCTGGGCGTGCAGCTCGGCGCGCACGGCTTCGGCGAGCTGGGATCGGCCACAGCCTTCTTCTCGTGGAACTTTTCCAGCGAGCACAGCGCGCTGGTCGATTTCAACGGCGACGGATGGCCGGATCTGGTGTCGAACGACGGCAGCAACGTCCTTCTCAACAAGGACGGGTCCTTCAGCGCATTGCCGCAAAGCGCGCCGCTCACGCCCGCGGCCTCGGGCAAGCAGCTGAGCGACGACCTGCCCGACGACGCCACACGCCAGGCATTCAACAGAGAGCTCCACAAGACCAGCCCGCTGATCCGTTGGGTTGCCCCGTTCGCCGGCCACGTGATCGTGAGCGGCGGCGCGCAGCTGGTGGCGGTTCCGGCCGGCAGCGATCCGGGCGATGGCGTCATCGCCACCGTCAACAAGACCGACGACGAGGGATTCCCGCCGCGCCCGGTGACGCGAGAGCTGTGGAGGCATCAGATCAACCCGGGCGACAGCGCGTGCGGCCCGGCGAGCTTCAACGCATGCGGCTCCGGGCTGGTCGTCCACGTCCTCAAGGGCGACCGCCTTTATTTCCGGCTCGACCCGGGCGGCAGCATCACCGGCGACACGACGGCCTGGAGTCCCACCGTGACGTTCCGGGACCTGTGCCCGACGCCGACGACGCTTCCGCGGCTGTGCCCGCCGCTCACCGACACGCAGTTGCAAGCGGTGGACGCTTTCGACTTGCCGCTCTACCGGTACACGCTCGATCCGAGCGACAACAACGGCGACGGCAAGCAAGACGGCGACTTCCGCTTGCCCGACACGCTCGCGTCGGGGTTCACGGCCGCGGCCGACGGGACCGTGACGATCACCGCCGACGTCGGCCGACAGAAGGCGGGCAATCCGTTCACCGTGCGCGTGCTGCGAAACCAGGTGACGGTCGCGTCGCAGACCATCGACGGGGCCGTCGGAACCACGCCGATTACCTGGAATGTCGACGTGCTCAGCGGCGACCAGCTGCTGTTCGCCGGTGATTTCAGCGCCCACGACGTCGACACGCTGTGGATCGACTGGCGACCGCGCGTCGCCTACAGCCTGATCTGCGGCCCCGACGCGGTGACCCTGCAGTCGACCTGCCGGCACGTCGGAACTTGCGCGTTGCTCGGCGGCGCGCGGCTCTGCGATCTGGAACAGTTCCCCGGGGAAACCGAGCCCCAGCGGCTTCCCGAGGACACGATCGTCGCGTTCAGCGAGATCCGCGACGACGCCAGCACCGGCGCTTCGGCGTCGAACTTCACGACGTTCGATGTGCAGACGTCCGGTCAGCTCGAGCTCGGCGGCACGCTCTCGAAACTGTCCACACAGTCGTCGATCCAGTTGCAGATCCAATCGACGCGCCAGCGCCTGTTCTCTCGTGAGGTGGGAACGGCCGCCATCCCCGATACGTCGCCGATCTCGATCCCTGACCTCACGACCGAACCGCCTGTCGTCTTCAATGTCGTCGCCGGCGACAAGTTGACGTTCTTCGTCAAGGTCGGCACGCCAGCCGACCTCTTCGACTTCCAGCCGGGCCAGCCACCCGAGCCCCGCGTCGCCTGGAAGCCGACCCTCGGTTACCTCGGTTCGGGGAGCAGCGATCCCGCGACGGTCAACCAGGTCTTCGACGCGGCAGCTGCTCAGAACACCCGGTTGTCAGGCGGCTTCCGTGGCTGGTCGTACGCCGAGTGGAACTCGAGCGCGACGTTCGACGAAACGCTCCTCGACCCGCAGGACAAGAACAACGTCCCGTTCAACCCGCTGTCAGCGCACACACCGAGCCTGGCCCGCAAGCTGCCCGACCGTGTCCAGCAGGTGCCCGGCCCGCTCTGGCTGGGGCGCGGCGTCGACTTCTACCTGGCCCCCGGCTCGATGAAGCCGTCCAGTATCGGCGGCATCGATACGCAGCAGGTGGGCAACGCGCCGGGCTTGCGGCGTAGCCGGGGCAATAGCACCGAACTGGGCGTGAGCCTGATCGGCTCGGTGAGCCAGACCCAGGGCGGCTCCACGGGCGAGCTGGACTTCATGGACCTGAACGGCGACCGCCGGCCGGATTCGATCAGCGACAACCAGGTGCAGTTTTCGAGCGACGCCGGCTTTGGCCCGGCGACCGATCTCGGCATGACGGTCGGCGACTCGCGCCAGATCGACACCGCCAACTCCCGATTCGGTATCGCGTTCGGCTCGGGCGCGTCCGCGCTGGCGGACAAGCTGGGCGCCAGCGGCGCCGTGAAGACGGCGGTGTCGCTGTTGCCGTCGCTCGGCCAGAACTACGGCGTTTCGTCGACCAAGGTCGAGTTCGTCGATGTGAACGGTGACGGCCTTCCCGATCACGTCAGGGCGACGTCGCCGACCCAGTTCACCGTCCAACTGAACCTGGGCGGCACGTTCGGCCCCGAGACCTACCTGGAGATCGGGGCCAGCGCGCCGATCGACGCGTTCTCGGGCAGCACGCTGGGCGGCGCACTTCAGGCGGGGCTGCCTGCGCTCGACACAACCGCGGTTCGGGCCGAGGACAACACGACCAACAACCTGCAGATCGGCTACGCCGGCATCGGTGGCGGTATCGCTTACAGCGTCAACCGCACGCTGACGGATTTCATCGACGTCAATGGCGACAGCCTTCCCGATCGCGTCGCGAAGCAACCGGGCGAGAACTTCCTGCGCGTGAAGCTGAACCTCGGTGATCACTTCGACGAGGAGACGAAGTGGACGCTGCCGGCCTGGGACGTCCAGATCGAGAAGGACATCACCAAGGCAATCAACGGTGGCAATGACGCCCTCGCCTTCTCGGAGACCGGAACCATCAACGTCGGCATCGGTGCGGCGATCGGGATCAGCCTGTTTTTCGGCTGCCTGATGCTCGAGATCGGCGTGACGATCGGCGTCGGCAACAACTCCGCCGAGCTCACCTTCGAAGACGTCGACGGCGACGGCAAGGCCGATCAGGTCCTCAAGTTGAGCAAGGGCGTCTTCCGGCCGAATCGGCAGGACCTGCGGGCGAAGCTGAATCAGATCGGGAAGACGAACCTGCTCCGCCGGGTCACCCGCCCGCTCGGAGGCTCGTTCGACATCGCCTACAAGCGCGAGGGCAACGCCGTCCGGCGCGACATGACCCCGATGGTCGACATGCCGCACAGCCAGTGGGTCATGGCGTCTGTCAGCGTCTCCGACGGCATGCAGACGCCGCCCTACGTCCGAACGTTCGACTACGCGGCGGACGGCCAGAGCCCGACCGCGACCGTGAAGATCGGCAGCGGTTTCTACGACCGGGACGAACGCGAGGAGTACGGCTACGCGCACGTCACTGAAACGCGCGAGGACCGGTCCGTCGTCGAGCATTTCTTCCACACGGAAGACTTCTATCGAAAGGGCCTCGAGCAGCGCAGGGTCGAGAAGGATCGGGACGGGATGCTCTTCACCATCGAGGAGATGACATACGACGACCCGACCGGGCTGGGGCTGCCCGCGCGGACGGGCACCTTCTTTCCGGCGATGCTGTCCCGGGCGCTCAGCACCTACGAGGGCACGACGACCGACGCGAGCCAGGCGATCACGACGCGGATCGAGACGATGACCTATACCGGCCGCGGCGACATTCGCACCATGACGCTGAGCGATCCGGCCGGTGGAACCAAGGTCGCTTATGCGGTCGGGTATCGAGAGATCCCGGGCCTTTTCGTGGTCAAGGCGGACGAGGTCAAGGCCAGCGCCGGCGGCGCGCTGCTGCGCCAGCGCAACACGACCTACAGCCCGCTCACGGGGGCGATGGAGACGCTGACCGACTCGGTGTTCGGTGGGAAGGACCCTGTGACCGGGGCCGTACGCGGCGCCACCCCGGCGACCAGCGCGATAGCGTATGACTCCTTCGGCAACATGCAGTCGTTCACCGATCCGAACGGCGTCAAGATCACCTACCAATTCGACGACCAGGTCCACGCGTTCAACGTCAGCGCGACGGATGCATTCGGTCTGACGTCCACCTCGACGCCGAACTTCCTGTTCGGCGCCATGGATGACATGACGGACGTGAACGGGCAGAAGGAGTCGTTCAAGTACGACAATTTCGGCCGCCTCGTTCAAATCTTCGGGCCCAAGGATCCCGCCACCGGTGACCCCACGATCGAGTTCGTGTACGGCACTCAAGCTGGCGCGGCGCCCGTTCCCGCCTGGGCACAAACCCGTCACAAAGACATCCGGCGTGCCGGCGATCCGATCGAAACGGTCACGTTCATCGACGGGCTCAGCAGGGTCCTTCAAACCAAGAAGGACATCGAGAAGGACCTTGGCTCCGGAACCAGCACGGCCGTCGGCATGACCGTGAGCGGCCGCGTCCAGTTCGACGAGCGGGGCCGCCTCAGCGCGCGGGGCCAGCCGATCTTTTCGACGGCACCAGCGACGCAGTTCCTGGCATTCGACATCGGTCCCAACGTCACACACTTCTCGTCCGACATCCTGGGTCGTCCGACGTCCGTCGTCACACCGGATGGTGCGACGACCAGGACTTTCTATGCGAGTGCGACGCTGGACGGACGATCGTTTCTGGCGACGACCGTCGTCGATCCCAATCTGAAGATGCGGATCAACTACCGCGACGCGTACGAACGGATCACCGCCGTGCATGAGCGAAATACGATCGGTGGCGCGATGAAGGATCTCATCACGCGCTACGCGTACGATCCGCTGGATCAGCTCACGACCATCCGCGATCCGAAGGAGAACGTGACGAGCGTGACCTACGACAGCGTGGGCCACACGGTGGCGCTCGTCAGCCCCGACGCGGGCCGCACCGAATACCGCTACGACCTTGGCGGCAACATGGCCGTCAAGGAGACCGCTAACCTTCGCGCGAACGGCCAGCTGATCCGCTATCGATACGATCGCGACCGGTTGTTGCGCATCGACTATCCCTCCAGCGATCCCGTGCTCTACACGTACGGCGAGCTCGGCGCTCCCTTCGGGCGGGCCGGGCGGATCGTGACCCAGACCGATGAATCCGGCGTGGAGGAGCTCTCGTATGGCGAGCTCGGTGAGGTTGTGAAGACGGTCAAGACGTTCGCCAGCCAGCCTCACACGCTCGACTACCAGGCGACGACCCTCTTCACCTACGACAGCTTCGGCCGGATGCTGGACCTCACCTATCCCGACGGAGAGAAGGTCACGTACGGTTACGACGCGGGCGGATCTATCAAGACCTTGGCTGGAACGAAGGCGGGAACGAACTACGTCTACGTCTCTCACCTCGGCTACGACGAGTTCGAGTCACGCGCGCGCCTGATTCAAGGAAATGGCGTGGAGACGCGCTACACGTACGATCCCCAGACGCGCCGTCTCTCCGACGTGGCCGCCGATTTACCGGGCGCGAAGCCGCTTCAGCGGTTGCACTTCGGATATGACCTGGTCGGCAACGTGCTGACGCTCGCCAACAACATCGCGGTGCCTCCCTCGAATGAGATGGGAGGGCCGACGTCGTTCCAGTTCGGTTACGACGATCTCTATCAGCTGGTTCACGCGACCGGCGACTACCGGTTCCCGCCGAACAAGGATCGCAAGTTCACGTTCGACACCTCGTTCGACGAGATCGGCAACGTCCGTCGAAAGACGCAGGCGGACGCTGTCTTCCAGCCCTCCGGCTCCAGCGTGCCGCAAAAGCCGACCAGCTACGACGTGGCCTACGAATACGCCGGCCCCCGGCCGCACGCCACGTCGCACATTGGAACGCAGACCTACAGCTACGACCCGGACGGAAATCAGACCGGCTGGACCGACGACAACACCGGCCAGCGTCGCGGTCTGACCTGGAATGAAGAAGACCGACTGTCGAGCCTTTCCGACGACGGCCACAACAGCAGCTACCTTTACGACGCCCAAGGCACGCGCACCCACAAGCGCGTCGAGAACGGCCTGACGATCTACGTCAACCAGTTCTACAGCATCAAGAATGGACAGGTCGCGACGAAGCACTTCTTCGCCGGCGACACGCGCATCGCCAGCAAGCCGGAACAGTCGTCCGGCACGGGCAAGCCGACCGAACAGGCGATCTACTTCTTCAATCCCGATCAGCTCGGCAGCAGCAACTACGTCACCGATCAGCGTGCGCGCATCTTCCAGCACGACGAGTTCTTCCCGTCGGGCGAGACCTGGATCGAAGAGTCGTCCACCCTCGAGCGCACACCGTACCTGTTCAGCGGCAAGGAGCTCGACGAGACGCGGCTCTATTACTTCGGCGCCCGGTACTACGATCCCCGCACGTCCGTCTGGCAGAACACCGACCCGGCCCTTTCCAGCTTCGTCGGCCGGGGCCCCGGTGGAATTTCGCCGAAGAACCTCGGACTCTACACGTACGCCTGGAACAACCCGATGGTGGTACGCGATCCGGATGGACGATGGGCCCGCATCACCGTCACGGGACACAAGGTGGAAGTGGTCATTCCGACGTACTTCCAGGACAACAGCACGAAATCCAAGAACGAGGTCGACGCGCAGATCGTGAAATGGAAGGCCGAGATCGAACAGACCTGGTCAGGGAAGTTCGGAGAGTACGAGGTGACGGCCAAGGTTCAGCAACTGACGCGTGAGCAGATGCTCGCGGAGAAGGAAGGCGTCAACGTCGTAACAGTCCTCAATCCGCGCGCTTCGAAAGGAGAGGAGCGGGGAAGCGCTTCAATCTGGGAGATAGGGCCCAAAGAGCCGAAGTTCTCGAACGCGAAACATGAGGGCCAGGCCATCTTGACGATGGGCGCAGGCGACGGGACGGCTCCGCACGAATTTGGCCACCTGCTCGGATTCGGGAATGATGAATTCAAGCTGCATACGATCATGGATCCCTTCAACATCATGACGACCGAGAAGAACGAGCGAACCGAAACGGCACGGCCCTACACGCCGCAGATCCTGAGGCTCTTGAAGGACCCTCCGCCTCCCCAAACAGTGCGGCCGATGTTGCCGAAGCCGAAAAAATAGGACCCGATGGAGCGAGGTGGCCGCGGCTCTTGGTTCGTGCTGTTCGCGCTCGCGATGGCCTGCCAGAAGCGCGGCGATCGTCCGCCCCCGCCCGCGATGGTGCCTGACGCAGGCGTCGATGCGGTGGCGCGGTCGGCGCCCTGCGCCTACAAACTCGACTTCCGGTTCGCGAGTGATTGGAGCGTCACGAACGCCTCCGATGACGAATGTCGCGTCTACAAGTTCGGGCCGACGGTCGGGGATGGCGTCGGCCTGAGCGTATGCGCGGGCCAACCCCCGGCGCCGAGCAAGCCGTTCAAGGCGCGCGCCGATCTCGGTGACGGAATCCTCGGTTGCAACTTCAGCGGACGCGGCGAGCGGTTGGTCGATCTCGCCTGTCAGATCGTTTTCCCGGCCCGCGGATGGATGCCCTACGTCGAGCTGACCGCCAAGAGCATCCGACGCGAAACCGCCGAGAAGATTCTGGAAGTGGCCCGAACGCCGGTCCGACACCCCGTCGTGTGCGAGCGCGGGACCTCGTACGTCGGGTGTCTCGAATGCTTTGCAATCCAGCAGGGCCTGGCCGAGAGAAACAGGGTGCTCCGGGACGACGACCTCCTCGGTCGGGGCGCGATGGTATCCGCGTTCCCGGCGATGACGGCCGCAGGCGCCTCCGTTCCTTTCGAGCCCTGGTGCTACTACACCGCGAAGGCACCACCGAACGGAACGTTCAGGCTCGATATCGACGGTCGGCCGGATCGCGACGGCTGCGACGTCTATTCGGTCAAAAGAGACGGCCAGCCCGTCGTTCGGGCCCGAGCTTGCCCGACCGAGCGCACCGAGGAGCCGGGTATGCCGACGGAACGCCGTGCGTTCCGCTGGGAGCTGCCGCAAGGACGCTTCACGGTCGATCTGTCGTTCGTGAGCGGCGACAGATGGGGGCTGCAGGCCCACTTGCGCCCAGACGACGTGGTGAGTTTTCCGAGGTCGGTACAATTCGCGTCGGTCGCCCCGATCGCGCGCCCGCTCCTGGGGGAGCTCGTCGGTTATTTGAGCACGATCGATTTCGCGCCCGCGCTCTGTTCCGCGGAACGGCCGCTCTGTGGTCGATGCGACGCGGTCATGGCGACGCGGCGAAAGGTCGCCAGCAAGGGCGTCCTCGGTCCGGTCGAGTGATCGTCGCATGCGTGCGCGCGTCTACAGTGCCGCGGCCGTCGCCGGGATCTTGACGGCCTCCGCCGGCTGCGGCGGCGACTCCTGCGCGCCCGGCGGGCGAACCGGGACGGCGCCGCTCGGCGCGGCGTGTGGGTCGGATTGCGATTGCGCGACGACGAACTGCTACCAGGGCCACTGCTTGCCGCGTGTCGCCTGGACGGCGAGGTACCTGTGCGACACCAGCTCCAGCGCCGACGTGGTCGCCGACACCGGCAACGGGTTGTTCGTGAGCGGGATGTTCGTCGGCAAGATGGACGTCGATCCGACGGACGCCGTCGACAAGATCTCGGCGACCACCTTGGCGATGCCGTTCGCGACGGCCCTGACGCGCGACAAGACGTTCCTCTGGGGCGAGACGCTGGCGACCACCCCGACCAATCCCGTGGACAAGAACCCGACCATGGTGCTGGTGGCGCGCCCCGCCGGTGCGAACGTCGTCCTCGGGCTGGGCGACACAAATTCCATCAGGAACGCCTGGCGCATCGATCGGAGGGCCGTCGAAGCGATAATCACATCCACGCACCGACAGCCCGATCTGGTAGCCGGCCGGTACGGCGATGCACGTCGGCCAGATCTCCACATCCAGCTCGACGGGCTCGCCGGGCGCCAATGGCCACAACTCGTCGTGCGTGTGATACGGCTGGTAAGGCAAGCTGCGAGCGGGGTCGAGCTTGCGGTGTGAGGCGCGAAGCCAGCCTTGTCCCACCGGCGTACGTGGATCCTGCGCGCCCTGAAAGACCACCTCGCTGCCATCGGGGCTCACCGACGGCGTCTGCACCTGTCCACTCTGCCTTGTGACGCGGATGGCATTGCGGGTGTTATCCGCCGGTGATCCGTCGATCGGAAACCTCCAGATGTCGGACTGGCCGCGGATTCGCGATGCGAGCAGCTTGCCGGACGCATGCACGTCAGGCTCGACG
>Ga0207691_10006659_pt1 | contig 11149 bp, 5 predicted proteins | sample KBSM13metaG_FD_184327 | JGI IMG/M metagenome (GOLD analysis project Ga0207691, IMG submission 184327) | Miscanthus rhizosphere microbial communities from Kellogg Biological Station, Michigan, USA - KBS M1-3 metaG (SPAdes) (version 2) | ecosystem: Host-associated > Plants > Roots > Rhizosphere >...
GGATTTCGGCCGGACTCGCCCCAAGCGCGATTCGCACGCCGATTTCGTGCGTGCGCTCGCTCACCGAGTAAGCCATCACGCCATACACGCCAATCAGCGAGAGGATCAGCGCGATCGCCGACAACAGCGCCAGGAGCAGGGTTCGCAGCCGCGGTTGCATGACCGATTCCGCCATCGCGTCTTCCATCGTTCGCACCCGCGCCAGCGGCTGATCGCGATCCACGTCGTGGACGGCCTGCCGCAGGCCGCCGGCCAGCGCCGCCGGATTCCCGGATGTCTTGAGGAGGATGGACAGGTTCCTGTACAAGCCGGCGAGCACGTCGATCGGCGGCTGCAGATACGGCACGTACATCGTCGGCTGGACGTCGGCCTCGAACGCCTGCTTGGTGTCGCCGACGATGCCGACGATTTCCATCCGCGGCGACTCGTCGTCCGGCACCGTCCCCAGCTGTGCCCGTGCGCCTACCGCCTGCCGCGCCTGGTTGCCGAAATAGCGTTTCGCGAACGTCTCGTTGACGATTGCCACCGGCGGCGACTGGTCGCGATCGCGGTCCGTGAGGCCGCGGCCGGCGACCAGTGGAACGCCGAGCGTTGTGAAGTAATCGGCGGTCACCGCGCGCAGACCGGTGAGGATGTACTCCTCGGGACCCTTCGGCGGCCGGCCTGTGATGTTGAAATGGATCGTCGACCCGCCGCCGGAGAACGGCGGCGCGGTGGCGATGGCCGCTGCCTCGACGCCCGGCGTCGCGCGCAATCGATCCAGCAGCCGTTCAACGAACGCGTCGCGTTTGGCGGTCGTGTCGTAGGCTCCGGGCGACAGCGGCGCATCGGCGACGAGCAGTCCCTCGGATTGGAAGCCGGTCGAGGTCTCCTGAAGATGCAGCAGACTCCTCGTCAGCAACCCTGCGCCGACGAGCAGCATCGTCGCCAGCGCCACTTCGGACACGACCAGCAGTCCACGCAGGCGGTGGTGAGCGGCGCCGGCCGCGGCGCCGCGGCCGCCATCGTTGATCGCTGCCGCCACGTCGACCCTTGCGGTCTGGAGGGCGGGCGCAAAGCCGAACAGCACACCGGTCGCGATCGACAGCACGATTGTGAACGCCAGTGCGGTTGCGTCGATGACGATGGCCGACGCGGCCGGCGCGTTGGCTCCGGCGAGCGCGGCGAGCAGCGGAACGGTCCAGAACGCCAGCAGCAGTCCGGCGGCGCCGCCGGCGAGTGCGAGGAGGACGCTTTCCGCCATGAGCTGCCGAGCGATCCGCGCGCGGCTGGCGCCGATCGCGGTGCGAATGGCGATCTCCTTCTGACGGCCGACCGCGCGCACGAGCACCAGGTTCGCGACGTTCGCGCACGCGATCAGCAGCACGAATCCCACCGCGCCGGCCAGCAGCACCAGCGACTGCTTGACGTTCTGCACCGCGTAGTCGTGCAGCGGCTTCACGTCGGCCGACACGCCCTGGTCGAACTCCGGATACTGCTTTGCCAGCCGATCCGAGATCAGATCCATTTCGGCCTGCGCCTGCCGGAGCGTGATCCCTGCTTTCAATCGAGCCAGGGGAAAGATTCCGGGATGCCAGCCGCGATCGTCAGGCAGCGTCGCCGCCCATGGCCCGATCGGCAGCAGCACGTCGGCGGCGGCCAGAAGCTGAAAGCGCGGCGGCAGGACGCCGACGATCGTGTACGGCTTGTTGTCGAGCGTCATCGCGCGGCCGGTGATGTCCTGTGCCGCGCCGAAGCGGCGGCGCCACAGCGCGTCGCTCAACAGCGCCACGCCGGCCGATCCAGGACGGTCCTCTTCGGGCGAGAAGTTGCGCCCGATCGCCGGCGAGACGCCGAGAATCGGCAGCGTGGCAGCCGTGATCATCTTCGCTGGAACTCGCTCCGGCTCCGCGCCACCGGTCATCGTCATCGTGACGCTTCGAAGCGCCCCGACTGCGTCAAACGAGCGGCTCTGGTCGCGCCAGTCCACGTAGTTCTGCCAGCTCGTCGTCACCGTCGGAAAGCGTGCGGTCCGCTCGAGCAGGAGCACCAGACGATCGGGTTCGTGGAACGGCAGGGCGCGCAGCAACACGGCGTTGACGACGGTGAAGATGGCAGTGTTGGCGCCGATGCCGAGCGCCAGCGTCAGGATGGCGACGGCGGAAAAAGCGGGCCGCGCGCGTAGGACGCGCAGGGCGTAGCGGATATCCCGCGTCATGTGGGCATTATTCCATACGGAGGACGACCATCGGATCGACCTCGCTCGCCCGCCGGGCTGGGACGAAGGCGGCGAGCGCGGCGGTTGCGAGCATGATCGCGGCCGCGATACCGAGCAGTCGCGCGTCCCACGCTGCGGCGTCAAGGATAAGGCCTTGCATCAGCCGTGCGACCGCCACCGAGGCCGCGAGGCCGATCGCTGCGCCGGCAACGGCAAGGCGGAGACCCTGTCCGACCACCAGAGAGACGACGCGCGACGCGTCGGCGCCGAGCGCGAGGCGGACGCCGATCTCACGCGTCCTCGAGGACACCGAATGGGACAGCACGCCATAGACGCCGATGGCGGCGAGCAGCAGCGCGGCGGCTGCAAAGGCCGCGAGCAGGGCGGCATTGAACCGAGGCCTCGCCACGGCGTCGCTGATCCGGTCGTCGAGGGTCAGGACGTCATGAATCGGCAGCGCCGGATCGACCGACGCCACCGCCGATCGCAGCGCCGGCAGCAGCGCCGTTGACGAACCACGCGCCTTGACGATGACCATCGTGTCCGGATACGCGAACTGCAGATAGGACGTGTAGAAATCGGCGCGGTCCGGCCGGTCGGGCTGATCGGCGCCTTCGTATTTGATGTCGCCGGCGACGCCGACGATTTCCACGGCTCGCGCCGGATTGGAGAACGGCCCGGTGGTCGTGCCGAACCAGACGCGTTTGCCGATCGGGTTCTCTCCGGGCCAGAAGCGACGCGCGCCCGATTCGTTCACGATCGCCACCGGCGGACTGCCGGCGCGGTCCGCGTCCGTGATTGGCCGCCCGGCCAGGATGGGAATGCCCAGTGTCCGGAAGTAGTCAGGCGAAATGTAGTGCCGGCCGACGCCCGGGGCGTTCGCAGGATCGGTCGGCCGATCCGGAAAGAACGCGATCGTCCTGGAGCATCCGCTGAACGGCACGCACCGGTTGACCGCGGCCGATTCGACGCCGGGCACGGCCTGAATGCGCGTCAGCAGGCGGCCGACGGTCGCCGGACCCACGGCGGGTGGATAGCGCGATCCAGGCGGCCGCACCCAGAACGTCAGCACGTCGTCGGGCACGAAGCCGGCCCGCCGGCTTTGCAAGCGCGCGAAGCTTTCGATCAGCAGGCCGGATGCGGTGAGCAGCAGACAGGCGAGCGCGACCTCGCTGACAACGAGCATCGAAAGCGTCCGGCTGCCGCGGCCGCCGCCGCGATCGTCCTCCTTGAGCGCCGTCACCAGGTCTGAGCGCGACGCCGCGAGCGCCGGCACCAGCGCGAACAACAGCGTGGTGCCGAGCGCAACGGCGAGCGCGAACAGCAGCACACCGGGATCGAGCGCCGGGGCGCCTTGCATGCCGAGGGCGCCGTAGTTGTTCCGGCCGCTGGCGATGACCGCTGGCGCAGTCCGCGCAAAGATGCCGGCACCCAACCGGGCGAGCAGCGTGCCGAGGACGCCGGCGATGACCGCCATCAGCAGTCCTTCGGTCAGCAGTTGCTGCACCAGCCGGCGTCGCCCGGATCCGATCGCGAGGCGCACCGCGATCTCGCGGCGTCGGACGCGGGCCCCGGCGAGCAACAGCCCAGCCACGTTCACGCATGCGATCAGCAGCACGCAGGTCGCCGCTGCCAGCAGCACAAACGCTGATTGCCGAACTGTTGGATCGACCCGCGCTTCGCGCAGCGGCACCGCGGTCGCGCCCCACACGATGCCGGGCGTCGATCCGTTACCGATGAACCGTGGCCCAATCGCGCTGAGCTCCGCGTTCGCCTGCTGCAGACTGACGCCGTCCTTCAACCGCGCCACCAGGCTGATGAAGTTCTGCGGTGTGGTCAGGTAGTCGGAGTAGTACAGTCGCGCGGCCATCGGCGGAGGAATCCAGAGCTCGGCCTTCCCGCTCAGCCCGGCAAATCCGTCCGGCATGATGCCAATGATCGTCAGCGGCACTTCGTTGACGATCATCGTCCGTCCGAGTGCGGCGGGATCGCCGGCGAAGCGCCGCTGCCACAGCCGCGAGCTGATGAGCGCGACCGGTTGCGCGCCGGCCGGGGAGCACTCGTCGGCGCTGAAAACGCGACCGGCGATCGGATTTACGCGCAGCGTCCGGAAATAGCCGCGTGAGGCCGTCTCGCCGTCGGCGTGCTCCGGATCCCCCTGACCGCTCAATGTCAGCAGCGGACCAGTGAACGACCCCATGCTCTCGAACGAAGCTGCCACTCGCTCGAGTTCCACCGTGTTCGACAACGACCAGCGCAGGCGCTGCAGCCCGTCACGCGGCGTGACGCTCGTGTTGAACAGGATGACCAGGCGCTCGGGGTCGGGGAACGGCGCGGGCCTGAGCAGCAACGCGTAGACGACGCTGAACATCGTGGTCGTCGCGCCGATGCCGAGTGCCAGGGTAAGGATGGCCACGACTGCGGTGCCCCGCATGCGGGTCATCGCTCTCACGGCGTACCGCAGGTCGCGTACGAACGTCTCCATGTTGTTACGACGGTTCGGCGGGGCCGGATGTTAACATCCCGGCATGCGAGGTATCGGTCCATTGTGCCTGTGCGGCGTGATCGGCGCCGTTGCGGCAGCCCAGCAGCCGCCTCCGGCGGCGCCCCCGCCGCTCGTGCTGGTGCGGCCGATCAATCCGCCAGCGACGCCACTTCCGAGCGAAGCGGCGTCTGCCGGCGTCACACGGTTCTCGTTCATCGCGTACGGCGACACGCGCAGCGGCGGCGCAGTCGACATTCCGGGCGACGGGCAGATTGTCCAGGTGGAGCACAGCCTCGTCGTCGACAAGATGATCGCGCGCGTTCGCCAGGGCGCGTCCACGCCATTCCCGGTTCGTTTCGCCCTCCAGTCTGGCGACGCGGTGCTTCGCGGTCAGAACGCGGCGATGTGGAACGTCAGCTTTTCGCCAATCATCGAACGGCTCACCCGCTCGGCGAATATTCCGTTCTTCTTTTCGGTCGGCAATCACGACGTGACGACGATGCCTCCCGGGGATCCGGGCCGGTCCCTGGGCCTGCACAACACGCTCACCGCCATGTCGAAACTGATTCCGCCGGAAGGATCGCCGCGTCGCCTGAGTGGATATCCGACCTACAGCTTCGGCTACGGCAACGCGTTCTTCATCGCGTTCGACTCGAACATTGCCGGCGACCAGCTGCAGCTGGCGTGGGTGGCCGACCAGCTCGAACATCTCGATCGCGCCCGCTTTCCGCACGTGTTCGTGTTCTTCCATCACCCGCCGTTCTCGGCAGGTCCACACGGCGGGGCCTCGGCCGAGCCGATGCCGGGAACCGGCGTGAAGGCGCCGGATCGCCTCGAACCGCAATCGATCGCGATTCGCAACCTCTACATGCCGTTGTTCAGGAAGCACCATGTGACGATGACGATCGCCGGTCACGATCACCTCCTCGATCACTGGGTCGAACGGTACTCGTCGGGCGGCACCACGTTTCGAATGGACGCGATCGTCACCGGCGGCGGCGGCGCGCCGAACTACCGGTATGCGGGCGAACCGGATCTGCGCGCCTACACGACGGCCGCCGCGAAGGAGAACGTGCGCGTCGAGCATGTGATGAAGCCCGGACCGACGCCGGAAGAGAACCCGCATCATTTCGTCGTCGTTCAGGTCGACGGCGATCGGCTCTCGCTCGAGGTGGTCGGCGTTGGGCCAGGCGACTACGCGCCCTATCCAGGCGGACGCTCGAAGATCGATCTGACGGGCGAACCGCAGTAGAGGGGGCGACTCCGCCTCGCGGTAGTAGAATCCGGCCATGAAGAGATTGCTGCTCGTCGTGGCCGGCGCGATCGGCGCGGCCTCGTTTCATCCCGCCTTGCCGGCCCGCCTCGCGCGGCTCCAGGCGCAGGCTTCCCCGAACGTCATCATCAATCCGAACACGTATCAGGATCTGCGCTGGCGCTCGATCGGTCCGCATCGCGGCGGGCGATCGACGGCGGCGGTCGGCGTACGGACGCAGCCCAACGTGTTCTATATGGGCGCCACCGGCGGCGGCGTCTGGAAGACCGACAACTACGGCATCACCTGGTCGCCGGTGACGGACGGGCAACTGCCGACCGGGTCGATCGGCGCGATCGACGTGTCGGATTCGAATCCGGACGTCGTCTACGCGGGCACCGGCAGCGAGGCGATTCGATCGAATGTGATCGTGGGCCGCGGGGTGTTCAAGTCGACCGACGCCGGACGCACGTGGCAGCCCGTTGGCCTGGCCGACGTCGGCCAGATCGGCCAGCTTAAAGTTCATCCGAAGAATCCGGATATCGTCTTCGTCGCGGCGATTGGCAACCCGTTCGGCTGGGGCCCCGAGCGCGGCGTGTATCGGACCAAGGATGGCGGCAAGACCTGGCAGAAGGTGCTGTTCATCAACGATCAGACTGGCGTGGTGTCAGTCGCCATCAACTGGTCCAATCCCAATGAGATCTACGCCGGCGCCTGGCGCGGGCAGCGTAAGCCGTGGACGATCATCAGCGGCGGCGCGGCGGCGGAAGGCGGCGTCTACAAGTCGACGGACGGCGGCGATCGCTGGACGCGGGTGGGCAGCGGACTCCCCGACGATCTGATCGGCAAGGTGTGGGTGGACGTCGCGCAGTCGAACCCGAAGGTCGTCTACGCGCAGGTGGAGGCGAAAGGCGCGAAGGGCGGGTTGTATCGAAGCGCGGATAGCGGCGCCACGTGGACCAACGTGAACAGCTCGCAGGCCCTGCGCGCGAGACCGTTCTACTTCAACAAGGTATTCGTGAACCCGAAGGACGAAAACGACGTGTGGGTGACCGAACTGGCCCTCCATCATTCGACCGACGGCGGAAAGACCTTCGTCAACGTCGCCGAACCGCACGGCGACAACCACATCGTCTGGCTCAATCCGGACAACCCGAAGATCATGATTGAGACCAACGATGGCGGCGCCAACATCACGCAGGACGGCGCGCGCAGCTGGTCGTCGCAGTTCAACCAACCGACGGCGGAGATGTATCACGTCGATGCCGACGAGCAGTTCCCCTATCTCGTCTACGGTCCGCAGCAGGACACGGGACGGAATCTCGGTGTGTGGCAACTGCCGCCGACGTCGTGGGGACCGGACGACCCGCGCCAGCTGTGGGTGCCGTTGCCGGGCTGCGAGAGCGGCCAGGTCCGGCCGATTCCATCGGGCAAGATCGTGTACGGCGACTGCAAGGGCGAGTTCGCCCGCATGAACATGTCGACCGGGCAGCAGCAGGAATACTGGGTCAACCCGCAGCAGCGCTACGGCAAGAACCCGAAGGAGATGATGTTCCGTTTCGTGCGGCAGTCGCCGATCGAGATCGACGCGCACAATCCGAACGTCGTCTACCACGGCTCCCAGTTCGTGCACAAAACCGTCGACGGCGGCGTGCACTGGACGAAGTTCAGCCCTGACGTGACGGCGAATGGACCGGAGGGCCAGGTCACCTCGGGTGAACCGATCACCCGCGACATGACCGGCGAAGAAGTCTACGCGGCCCTGTACTCGATGCGGTCGTCGCGCCTGGAACCGGGCGTGTTCTGGACCGGATCGAACGACGGTCCGGTGTGGGTGACGAGGGACAACGGCAAGACCTGGAAGAACGTCACGCCGAGAGATCTGCCGCCGGGCGGCCGCGTCCACACGATCGAGGACTCGCCGCACCGGAAGGGATCCGCTTACCTCTCGGTCTACCGGATGTATCTGAACGATTTCAAGCCGTATCTCTACATGACGAACGATTACGGAGCGCATTGGACGCTGCTGACCGACGGCGCCAACGGCATCCCGTCGAATCAGCCGATGCACGTCGTGCGCGAGGATCCCGAACAGGAAGGATTGCTGTACGCCGGCACGCTCGAGGGCGCGTACGTGTCGTTCGATCAGGGCAAGCACTGGCAATCGCTGCAGCGGAACCTGCCGGCGACGCCGGTCACGGACATCAAGGTCCATCACGGCGATCTCGTGGTGTCGACGATGGGCCGGTCGTTCTGGATCATGGATAACGTGTCGCCGCTGCGGCAACTGGCGGCGAGCGTGACGAAGCCGACGCGGCAGCGGACGACGGATCAGGCCGACGCTCGGCTGAAGGCTCGCGCTCCGTCAGGTCCGGTGAGCGCTCCCTCTCGCATGGAGCGCGAGCCTTTAGGCGAGCGATCGGTTGCACTGGCCTCGATGCAGGCCGGAGCCGCGGGCTCGAGCGTCAAGCCGGCAGCGCCGGGCACGCCCGCGACGACTGCCGCGACTCCTGCCGTGGCGCGCGCGGCGATCAAGCCGTTCGACGGATCGAACGTGTTCCTCTTCACGCCGGCGCCGGCCTATCGCATGCGCTACGCCGTGTCGGGCGGACGGCCCGATGTGCCGGAGTACCCGCCGGCAGGCGCGCGGATCGACTACTACCTCGCCAGCGCTTTCGCCGAGGTGAAGCTCGAGATTCTGGACGCGACGGGCGCGACGGTGCGCAGCTACTCCAGCGCCGCGACGTCGTCTGCGCCGGCGGGACGTGGCGGCGGCCGGCGTGGCGGCGGGTTGCCATCTGCATTGCCGACGAAAGTCGGAATGAACCGCTTCGTCTGGGATCTGCGGTACGCCGGTGGACCTCCGTCGAGCGGCGGCGACATGGAGGGCGGCGGATTTGGCGGCGGCGGGCCGATGGTGCCGCCAGGCCCGTACCGAGCGCGGCTCACCGCGGGCGGCCTGACGAAGACCGAACCGATCGTCGTGAAGATCGATCCGCGCGTGGCGAAAGACGGGATCACCGCGGCAGATCTTGCCGAGCAGACGAAGCTCGGCCTCAAGGTCCGCGATCAGCTGGCCGAAGCGCGGCAGCTTTCGACGCGTGTGCGCCAAGCGCTCCAGGAGAAACGCGGTGACCAAACCAGGCTCCAGGGGGTGCTGGACCGTCTCGTGACGAAGGCCGGTCCGTACGAGGATCAGATGTTCATCGATCAGATGTCGAACATCGGCCGCGAGATTGGACAGGCGGATCAGAAGGTCGGCGCCAGCGCGTTCGAGCGCTTCAACCAGCTGCAGAAGGAGTGGGCCGCGATCAAGGCGGATGCGGAGACCGCACTGAGATAGATGTGTAAGGGGATGGGTGATTGTTCACGACGAGCTCAGGCCGTGAAAGAACACTCGTCCCTCATTCACTAATTCTTCCCTGCGGGATACGGTCCCTTCCATTTCCGCCACCAGCTCGCATCGCGCAGGCCCAGCGCGTCCCACCACTGATCGAGCGCGGCCTTGTCGAGACGCATGACGGCCTGGCGCGTGATGGAGGCGGGTATCGGGACGCGGGCGTCGAGCGCGTCGATGACGTCGGCGCGATCTTTGGGCGATACGCGCGCGATGAGGTGCCAGAGCGTCATCGCATCGCGCGGCGTTGCGCTGGAGAGCACCAGCTGGAGGTCGCGCGCCTTGGCCCCGGCATCGGTGCCGTAATCGAAGTCGTCCAGCGCCGCTTGCAGCGCCGCTGCGGCATCGTCGTACCGCGGTGTGCCAGGACCGACGCGCGGATCGGTGCGCGACGACGCGCCGGCGGGGACGAACGATTCACGGCCGTTGAACTCGAAGGCGACCCACCCTGCGGTGACGCTCAGCATGCCCGTGCCGTCCTCGTCGACGTGCAGGGTATACACGCAGCCGAGGTCGGTCGCGGTCGCAGACGGGGTATCGACGACGAACTGGCCGGGCGGCGCCGTGATGAAGGCGTGCAGGGTGCCGCGTTCGAGCGCCAGTTTGTGATGGCCCTCGCGGGTATCGACGAGCCGGACGCGCGAGTCGGTGTCAACCGTCGCCTGGCCGATCGTGCTGACGTCGAGGCGCGCGCGCGAGGCCGCGTCGGTCACCAGCGTCTGCCCCACCCCGAGGCGGCCGGTCGCGGTAAGCGGCGCGGATCCGATGCGCGGCTGTCCGGTCATGCGCGACACTTCCCACGAGCGTGTCCCGCGCGTGGTCTGCCAGGTGAGGCCGATCAGCGCGGCGATCGAGGCCGCGGCGGCGAGCGTCGGGACGAGGAACCGCGTGGAGGTATAGCGCGACCGGACGTAGCGCATCTGAGTCACGTCGGGCGCCGGCGCCTTGCTCCGCAAGCGGCCGAGCATCCGCTCGAGACGTTCGACTTCGGGGTCGGGAGCGCTCGACGGATCCCAGAGGTAATCGTCTTTCATGTCTCCAGTCCCAGTTTTTCCCGTAACAGTTTCATCCCGCGGTGCAGGTTGACGCGCACCGACCCCGGTGCAAGACCCGTCCGGTCCGCAATCTCCTGACCGCTCATACCTTCCACCAGCCGCATGAGCAGCGTGTCGCGATAGGCCTCGGGCAGGCCGCGAATCACTTCCAGCACGGCGAACGTTTCGGCCTCGATGGCGTCGCCGCCTGGCAGTTCGTCGGGCAGCTCGACTGGCTCGCGGCTCTGGCGCAAGTAGTCGGTCGCCCGGTTGCGCGCGATCGTGGCAATCCATCCGCCGAACGCCGCCGGCTCGCGGAGCTCGCGGATGCGGGTGTAGGCCGTCACGAACACGTCCTGCACCAGGTCGTCGACATCGCGCCGTGGCACACGGCCCAGGAGGATCGCGTGCACCAGGCGGGAAAAATCGGCATAGAGCCGCGAAAAGGCGTCGCGATCACCCGCCGCCACTGCCCTGATGGTGCCGTCGAGGCTGACCTCCCGGTCGGTCACGCGATGAACAGCCACCGGGTCCAGAACATGCTCCATTCGGGGTCCGTCAGCTCCAGTTGGAACTAGGGGCTCGGGGATAGCTGGCCCGTCGGGCTCGCTCGCTCCGGGTCATAAGAGCAGACGTTGCGATCGCGGCGGATGTTAACCCGCTATCCGATCGGGGCTCGGGGCTGGGGGTAGCCGATAGGCTCGACGACTGGCAGCCAGCCCCTAGCCCCAGGCCCGACAACTCTTTTGACGCTTGCATCGTCATATACCTTTGCGCAATATGT
>Ga0207691_10006661_pt1 | contig 11146 bp, 8 predicted proteins | sample KBSM13metaG_FD_184327 | JGI IMG/M metagenome (GOLD analysis project Ga0207691, IMG submission 184327) | Miscanthus rhizosphere microbial communities from Kellogg Biological Station, Michigan, USA - KBS M1-3 metaG (SPAdes) (version 2) | ecosystem: Host-associated > Plants > Roots > Rhizosphere >...
GCGCACGTCGCCCGTCCTGCGCGGCAAGTGGGTACTCGAGAACCTGCTCTCAGCGGCGCCGCCGCCGCCGCCGGCCGACGTCCCGGCGCTCAAGACCGAAACGGCTCCCGGCAAGCCGCTCACGCTGCGCGACGCGATGATTCAGCACCGCGCGGCACCGGCCTGCGCCGGCTGCCATGCGCGGATGGATCCGATCGGCTTTGCCATGGAAAACTTCGACGCCGTCGGCCGCTGGCGTGACCTGGACGGCGAGCATCCGATCGACGCGAGCGGCACGTTTCCGGAAGGGACGAAATTCGACGGCATCCCGGGGCTGAAGAAGGTCCTCCTCGGCCAGTCCGAGCAGTTTGTCGGCACGGTCACCGAGCGGCTGCTGATGTACGCAATGGGCCGCAACCTGCAATACTATGACGCGCCCACGGTACGCGCCGTGATGCACGAGGCGAAGCCGGCCAATTACAGCTTTACGTCGCTGGTGCTCGGGATCGTGAAGAGTCGTCCGTTCCAGATGCGGGAAGCTGGAGTCGAATGATGTTCATCACCAAGAAGACGCTGCCACGGCGGACGTTCCTGCAGGCGATGGGCGCCACCATCGCGCTTCCATTCCTCGATGCCATGGTGCCGGCGCTCTCGGCCCGCGGGCTCACGCCGACGCCGCGATTCGGATTCGTCTACATCGCCAACGGCGTCATCCAGAACCAGTGGACACCGGCAACAACCGGCGCCGGCTTCGAGCTGACCCCGACGTTGCAGCCATTTGCCAACGTCCGCAACAAGATCAGCGTCCTCAGCGGGCTCTCGCATCTCCAGGCCGACACGTTCGGCGACGGTACCGGCGATCATCCGCGTGCGTCAGCCGTCTGGCTGACCGGCGTGCACGCCTACGACCGCACGAAGCCCGGTGTGGACGTGAAGCTGGCGACGACGGTCGATCAGCGCATCGCCGGCGCGATTGGCAAGACGTCACGGATTCCGTCGGTGGAGATGTCGGTTGACTTCCCGACGCAGGGTTCCTGCGATTCAGGCGACTGCTTCTATGTGAACACGGTGTCGTGGCGCAACGAGACGACGCCGAACAACACGGAATCGCATCCGCGGATTCTGTTCGAGCGGCTGTTTGGCGACGGCGGCAGCGCCGAGGCGCGTCAGGCGCTGAGCAAATCGGAAGGCAGCATTCTCGATTCCGTGCGCGAAGAAGCGGCTCGTGTGGCCGCGAGCCTTGGCCGCGGCGATCGCGCGAAGCTGCGCGAGTATCTCGACTCGGTGCGCGAGGTGGAACAGCGGATTCAGCACGCCGAATCGCAACCCGTGGACATCGCGTTGCCGGAGCGCCCGACCGACATCCCGTCGACCTTCGACGCGCACACGAAGCTGATGTTCGACCTGCAGGCGCTGGCGTTCCAGGCCGACATCACCCGCGTGTTCAGCATGATCATGTCGCGCGAGCTGAGCACGATGACCTTCGCCAGCATTGGCGTGCCGGAACAGCATCACGGCGTCTCGCACCATCGCAACGATCCGCAGCTCATCGCGAAGAAGGCGCGCATCGATGTGTATCAGTCGCAGCTGTTCGCCTACTTCCTCGAGAAGCTGCAGGCGATGCCTGAGGCAGATGGCTCGATCCTCGATCAGTCGCTGCTGCTCTACGGGGGTGGCATGGGCGACGGCAACATGCATCGCCACGCCGACCTGCCTACGCTGCTCGCCGGCGGGCTCGGCGGCAAGTTCAGGATGGGCCGTCATCTGCAGTACCCGCTCGACACGCCCATGACCAATCTGCTGCTGACGATGATGGATGGCGCGGGCGTGCACGTGGACAAACTCGGCGACAGCACGGGGCGACTGCTCGAGCCGCTCTCGATTTCGTAATCGCGCGTCAACGACGATCGACGGCGCGGGGAGTCTGCTCGCGGGTCGCGAAGCTCCAGTGCTCCTTCGCCCGCGCGAGGATCACGTCGAGATCCTCCGCCAGCACATAGCGCCGTCGGATCAAATCCATCGCCGCCTCTCGAACTCTCTGCAGGTAGACGTCGACGCTTGGATAGCGCTCTTCGAGCGACGCGCGCGGGTCTCCATTGGCTTGCCGCGCCGCCTTGGTAGGGGCGAACGGAAGATACGAGCCCAGGAGTTGATAGATCTCGCCTGGATTCCCCAGGGACGGATCGCGAAAATTCCAGCCGGTTGTCGTCGCCAGTGGCACAGCGACTTCCGGGTCACGGATACCGCCAAGCTCGTTTCCGTCTCGATCGACTTGCGGCACGAGATGCGGAAGGGCCGTGACCTTCCCGCCACCCGTTCGCCCCGGTCCCTGAATAGTCCGTGGGTTGGGCACGCCCGGCAGCGGAGGAAACACGTTCCGTTTAATCGAGACCAGGGTCTTGTCGCTCAGTCGTGGGTACTGGCTGGCCGGTGGTGACGTGCCGTCTGCAGCCCACTGGTGCCACGCTCGAAGCAAGGCTCGCATGACGTTGGCATGTGGCGTCGGATTGTTCAGCTGCTGCCCGCCACTTCGCTGCGCAGCATCTGCAGCGGCTCCTGACGCCGGCGGGGTGCGGACGGGCGGAAAGGCAGGGACGATGTGCTGAGTGCCCGCCAGGAAATAGATCCGGATGTGGTCCGGCAACACAAGGTCGTGTTTGCCGTCGACCGTGGTGTGTGTGAGCGCCGCCGCTCGTCCTCCGCCCCAATACTCGACTGACGTGTTGGTGTAGAAGATCTTCGGCCGTTGGTCTGCGCGGTACCGTGACGACAGCCCCGCACGCATGCCGTCGATGTCATCCTGGTCGCTGTCGGAAAACGGAAATCGAGTCGGCCGGAAGAGATCGCCCGCCGAAGGTGTCGCAAATCGCTCGTTGAACGACCCTCTCGCCGCACCGGCTTTGTGCACCCACATGGCGTCGAAGACACGCCGGTCACGTTCGTCCACGTTGAAGCCGTCGAACAGGAATTGACGAAGGAAGCGGCCGGCCTGCGACTGGCCGAACGCGTATGCCGCCTGGCCGTGAAGCGGCAGATCCGAGCGGTATCGAAAGGCGGCGGCTGCGTCACGGATCGCGGCGAGACCAACACCGGCAACGACCGGATTGCGGGCCTTGTACGTGACTCGATAAAACCGGCCTGGATCGAAACCTCCATCCAGCTGGATCTTGGGCAGGCCGTCCGGGCCAACCACGAATCGCCACAGGGCACGGGGAATGACGGTGCCGGCCGCCAAGAAGTGGTCACGAACGATCAGCGTGTCCCTCGGATTCGAGGACTCGGCTGGAGGATAGGTGGCGGGCGGGCGGCCCGCAGGGTCGTCGATGAGGAACGCCTCTGGCGTGCGCTCGTTCACCATGATTTCGACACTGAGCGAATCGGCGCCGGACCCCGGGGGCAAGATGATCGCCGCCGGCGCCTCGATACGCAGCCGTGGGGCCGGGACGTCGAACTCCCAGCCGACGAACACCATCGTGTAGCCGTCCTTCATGAGGAGCCCATCACCGATGCCGTCGTCACTGGTAGTGCCGCGGTTGAACGTGCCCGGAAGATCGAGCACGCCGCGGTTCGAGATACCGAACAGTAAGACGCCGTTGCCTTTTGTCGGATCGGCCGGGCGAAGCACATTCAGATCGGACGCGAAGTGCACCCGCCCATCGGGAGCACGTCGCGCACGATTGAGATCGACGATGACAACGTTGTGAAGATCGGCAGGATCCAGCGCGAACTCAATGCGGCCGACAAGCCTCTCGTACTGCCCCGTGGATCCGAAGGATCGCCCGTCTGCCAGGATCGTTCGAGAGGTGATGGTGACGCTCGTCACCTCTGCTGACGTCGAGAGCGGCTGCGCCAGAACGCAGAACAGCGTGAACAGCCAGAGTCGCATGCACCTAAACTCCGAACAGCCGTGATTCTACGCGCGTTGCGTGACCACCCGGCTCGTCGGAGTCGCAAGAGTGGCGGGATCGATGATTCGGTCAGCCCCCGGCGATCGCGCCCACGACGAGCAGCGGCTCGGTGCCCGCGGCGACGGCCGCCGGCAGCGGCGCATCCGGTGACTCGTGCGACAGATCCTCCTCGCAGGCGAAGAACCGGAGGAAGGGCCGCCGCTGCTGCGTGTCATGCTCGCGAATCGTGCCGCGCAGCATCGGGTAGGCCCGTTCGAGCACGTCGAGCACGCTCCGCTGGGTCACCACGCCGGGCACGTCGAGCTGGACCTCCTCCCCCACGCGGGCGAGCGTGCGCAGATGGTAGGGCAGCACCACCCGAATCATGACAGCGTCTGCACCTCGACGGAAAGGACGGGCGGCAGATTGCTGACGATCGGCAACCAGCGATCACCGGCGTCCGGCGAGACGTAGACCTGTCCACCGGTCGTCCCGAAGTAGATGCCGCACGACTCGAGGCTGTCGACGGCCATCGCATCGCGCAGGACGTTGACGTAGCAGTCGCGCTGCGGCAGCCCCTTGGTGAGCGCCTCCCACGTCTCGCCACCACTGCGACTGCGATAGACCTGCAGCTTGCCATCGATCGGAAAGTGCTCCGAGTCGCTCTTGATCGGCACGACATAGATCGTCTCGGGCTCGTGCGCGTGCACATCGATCACGAATCCGAAGTCGGTCGGCAGGTTGCCGCTCACCTCGCGCCACGAATCACCGCCATCGTCGCTCCGCATCACATCCCAGTGCTTCTGCATGAACAGCACGTTCGGACGCGAGCGGTGCATCGCAATCCGATGCACGCAGTGCCCCACTTCAGCGGTCGGATCGGGAATGTGCTGCGAGCGGAGGCCGCGGTTGATCGGCTGCCAGCTGGTGCCGCCATCGGTCGTGCGGAAGGCACCGGCGGCCGAGATCGCGATGAACATGCGGTCGGGGCGTGACGGGTCGATGAGGATGGTGTGCAGACACATCCCGCCCGCACCGGGCGACCAGTGAGCGCCAGAGCCGTGACCGCGCAGCCCCGGCATCTCCTGCCAGCTGGCGCCGCCATCGGTCGTGCGGAACATCGCCGCGTCTTCGACGCCGGCGTAGACCACGTCCGGATTCGTCAGCGACGGTTCGAGATGCCACACCCGCTTGAATTCCCACGGATGCGGCTTGCCGTCGTACCACTGGTGCGTACCGGGCACGCCGTCGTAGACAAACTTGTTGTCGACCGGTGCCCACGTCCTGCCACCATCATCAGAACGCTGAATCAACTGGCCGAACCAGCCGCTGCTCTGTGACGCGAAGAGGCGTTGCGGAGCAACCGGCGATCCCTTGACGTGATAGATCTCCCACCCCGCGAAATGCGGGCCGCTCACGTCCCAGGACTCGCGCGTGCCGTCTGCCGTCAGGACGAATGCGCCCTTGCGCGTGCCCACCAATACGCGTACTCGACTCATCGATCGAACCTCGTTGTAGGCCGGGGCCCCTCGTGCCCACGGCAGTCAGGATTCGGGCTGGCTCAGTTGTTCACTGCTGACGGCTCCATCACAGCACTTCCCAATGATGTCCGTCGACGTCGAAGACGCTCGAAACATACATGACCTGTGTCACGTTCGCCTTCCACTCCGCATGCGCTCTGGATGTATAGACCGGTGGTCACGACGAAAATCATCGGCGGGCGCAGACAGCGTAGTTCAAGGGGCGTCAGCCCCGCTGATTCTCCCGTTCAGTCCAGTGAGGGCGGAAGACCGAAACGGGGGAACAGGTGCGCCGTATCGAGAAAGTGGTTCATTGCGGCAATCCGGCCGCCGTCCAGCTCCAGAACGATCAGCGACCACGGCTCGTGACGTCCGTCCGGGCCACTCGGGCGATATTGGCCGAAAGCCGGCGACCCGCACGCCCGGGTCGGGATCAGCCGCGAGCCGCGACAGCCGCAGCCTCGGCCGAGCAGCCATTGGCGAATCGGCTCGTGCCCCTGCAGCCACAGCGAGTACGGCGGCATCGACAGCGTCGCGTCTTCGTGCAACAGCCTGGTCAGGGCATCGACGTCGTACCGTTCGAAGGCGTCCACGTAGCGGTCGAGCAGCACCGACTGCTCGTCGGCGAGCGGTCTGAGCGGCATCGTCTGACCGCGCGAAGCGAGCGTGGCCCGCGCGCGCTGAAGCGCGCTGTTCACCGCCGGCACCGACATCTCCAGACTGGCGGACACCTCGGCCGCCGACCAGCCGAGCACTTCGACGAGCAGCAGGACCACGCGCTGACGCGGCGGCAGATGCTGCAGGGCGGCGACGAACGCCAGGCGGATGCTCTCGCGCAGCGCCAGCGCCTCCGACGGGTCGGCATCCGCGGGCAGCGCCTGAATGTCGGGGATCGGTTCCAGCCAGTGCGATGCCGGGAACTCCTGCAGCACGTCCTCGACGCTGCCGACCGGACCGGTCTCGATGGGACGGGCGCGCCGCGAGCGGTCGCTCAACGCATCGAGACAGACCCGGCTGGCGATGCGGTACAACCAGGTACGCAACGACGCGCGCTGCTCGAAGCGATCGAGTCCCTTCCAGGCGCGAATCATCGTCTCCTGCACCGCATCGTCGGCCTCCGCGGCGGAGCCGAGCATGCGATAGCAGTGCCCCATCAAGGCTGGCCGATGGGCCTCGAGGTCCTGGGCAGTGAGCATCCAGGGAAATTTAGCACGCGCGACGCCGCCTCAATCCAGGAACAAGCCGCTGTACACGGCATTGGACCCTGCGTCGACGCGGAGACGTACGACAATGGCGCCCGTCACATTCCAGCTCAGATACACGCCGTTGCTGAAGTTGCTCACCGCGCGGCGATCGAGCAGCGCGCCAGTCGCGGCGTCGAGGAGATCGATGGTCTGGGCTCTCCCGTCGCGGTCGTAATCCACGAGATACAGCGATACCTTGTGGACGGCCGTGTCTGTGAAGACGATGCCCGTATCGAAATCCGTGTACCACGTGGATGCGATGCGATCGGTCGACGCAGACTTGAGCAGCGCCCGGACGTCGAACGTCGACGCGGCCCAGGTATATGTTGCGCCGCCGACTGCCGTCACGGTCGCGAACGCCGGCAGCGACGTCGAATCATTCGCGATCGTGTAACCCTGCCCGCCGTACGCACCCTGCCAGTTGCCCTGCGTCGTGAGATCGGCGCCGAGGAATGACGCCGAGGCGCCCGCCGGCGGCGGAGGTGGCGGGGCGGCAGTCGCATCGACGAACACCGCGCTGTAAACCGCATTCGCACCGGCGTCGAGGCGGAGACGAACGACGATCGAGCCTCTGACGTCCCAGCTCAGATACACGCCGTTGCTGAAGTTGCTCACCGCGCGGCGATCGAGCAGTGCCCCGCTCGCGGCATCGAGGAGGTCGATCGTCTCGGCTCTCCCCGCTCTGTCGTAGTCCACGAGATACAGCGAGACCTTGTGGGTCACCGTGTCCGCGACCGTGACCTGCGTATCGAAGTTGCCGTACCAGGTCGACGCGATCCGATCGCTCGTGGACGATGACTTCAGCAGCGCCCGCGCATCGGACGTGGAGCCGGCCCAGGTATAGGTGGCGCCGCCGCCCGGTGTCACCGCCGCAAATGCCGGCAGCACCGCCGAGTCATTCGCAATCGTGTAACCCTGCGCGCCGTACGCACCCTTCCAGTTGCCGCGCGTTGCCGTATCCGTTCCGGCGAATGTCGCTGTGGCTCCACCGGGGACCGTCACAGGCGTCACGGTGACGGTCACGCGTCGTGACGATGTGCTGCCGAGATTATCGGTGACACTCGCCGCGATGTCGTGAGTGCCCACGGACAGCGCGCGCGACACGAAGCCTCCGGAGCCGAGATTGCCGTCGATGTTGGACACCCACGTCATCCTGTCGGTCAGCGTCCCGTCTTCCGCATCGCTGGCGGATCCGACGAAGGCGATCGCCGTCCCGTACACGAATGAGGCACCTGACACCGGGCTGGTGATCGTCACCGTCGGCGGCGTGTTCACCGGCGCATACAGCCCCCGGACGCCGGCGATATCGTCGTCGGCAAGCGTGCGAGGGCCCTGCGAACAGAGAGAGTAGCTCGGGTACATCGTCGCGTTCGGATCCGTGGAGTGGCCCAGGCCGAGCACGTGCCCGAGCTCGTGCGTCGCCACATCCTCCAGATACACGCCGCCAGAACCCGCACACCCACTGGTGCCCGTAAAGAACGTGAACCCGCCATCCCAGAACACGATATCTGCGTCGACCAGGGTGGACCCCGACGTCCAGCTGTAGGTCGTCGCGATGGCACTGCCGCTGCTGGCGTTGCGGAAGATGGCCACGCTGCGTCCGTCGAGGGTCATGGTGGTATCCGCCACGCGACCCCCATATGTGTAGCGGAACGCGCTCCCGGCGTGGGTCCAGGCGTCCATGGCCGCCTGCAGCGCCGTCTCGGCGGCGTCGGACGAGACGTCGAGATTCTGCGGATTGACGTAGACAACCACTGACGGCGACGCCCACGCCGAGAACGTCGTGTAGGCAAACACCGCGAGCCTCGAGGCGCAGACGGCCGCGGCAAGAAGCACGAGGGTCAGGACGAACCGTCGGGTGCGGATCATTCGATACAACTCCGGCGGCACTAACGACCCGCGCGAACCGCAGCTTTGATGTCAGCGAGGCTGGTCATCGATCCGGCCACGTGATTCGACGCATCGAGCTTGACGATGCCGAGGCCACGTCCCTGCGGGTGATGCACTGTCGTCGCCGTCTGAGCCAGGAAGAAAACCGCTCGATCGCCGCGATGGAGAGCGGGAAGATCGGAGACATGGAGCGTGAGATCGCCGATGGTGCCGCCTTCGACGTCCATTTCGATGACGTCAGCGGGCGAGCCCTTCAACGTCTCTTCGACGCGAAGAATGGCCCGGGTGATGATCAGGCGGTCGCCGTACTCGTTGACATCGAACCGCGGCTGCATGTCTTCCACGGCGGCGATAACGACGCGGCCCGCGCCGCGTGCCCGGGTGGCGAAGTCCGGCGGCGCAGGAGCCTGCCCCCCGAGCGGCGCCTGCGCCATGTACGCGCGGGGTCCGGCTTTCGCCGGACCTGTCGGCATCAGGCACAGCGCCAGCGTCAGCATCGTTCCCAGCAACCGTTTCATGCCCATGATCCTTTCGTCCTCGAACAGCGACTCAGTTGCGCGCCGGCAGGGTGCAGGACGGGCCGGCAGCTCTCCAGGCGCACCGGCGTCATCCTCGCTCAGTAGAGCTGAGTCGTAGAGGGAACGCTCCGGGGGATGGGCATGCTCGCACATCCCGGGCTGAACGCAAGGTCAGCTGATTGGACGTGAGCGTTTGCGCGGGTCAGCTCGAGACCCTGATGGCGCGAGGCGGTCCCTCGCTGGCCGCCACGCGTCGGCCCAGATGGAACGGGACGCTGGTCACGACGACGTTCGGCTTGAAGAGCAACGCGCCTTTGATCAGCAGCGCGTGCTGGTTGTGCAGCAGGTGCTGCCACAGTCGCTTCGGTACGAACTCAGGCAGGATGACGGTCACGAATCCGTGCGGATCGACGGCCTGCAGACCCTCGATGTATTCGAGCAACGGCTCCATGAGCGATCGATAGGGCGATTCCAGCACGATCAGGCTCGCGCCCTGTCCCCACTCCGCCCATTGCCGGCGCAACGCGCCCGTCGCCTCCGGATCGATCTCGACACAGACCGCACGCACGTCGCTCGACAGCGTCCGCGCATAGCCGAGCGCCTTCACCACCGCGCGCTGCAGTCCGCCGATCGGCACGATGACGATGTGTCCGCCCGCCGGTTCGGGGATCCAGCCGCGCAGTGTCAGCTCAGATGCGACGTGGTCGTAGTGGCGTCGGGTCACGGCGAAGATCGTCACGAGCACCGGGATCATGAGGATGATGATCCAGGCACCCTCGGCCGCCTTGGTCGCCGCCACGATGCCGAGGACGACCGCCGTCACGACGGCACCGAATCCGTTGATCGCGGCACTGGTTCGCCAGCCGGTGGTACGCAGCGTCCGCCAGTGGATCACCATGCCCGCCTGGGACAGGGTGAACGACACGAACACGCCGATCATGTAGAGCGGGATCAGCGCGTGCGTATCGCCGCGGAACACCACCAGCAGCACGCCGGCGAGCGCGCTCAGGATCAGGATTCCGTTCGAAAACGCCAGTCGATCGCCCTGATTCATGAACTGACGCGGCATGAACCGATCGCGGGCGAGGATCGACGCCAGCCGCGGAAAGTCGGCGTACGCGGTGTTGGCCGCCAGCACCAGGATCAGCATCGTCGCGCCCTGGACGGCAAAGTAGATTGCGCTGCGGCCGCCGAAGGTCGCCCGGGCGATCTGCGAGATGACGGTTTCCGTGTTGTTCGGGATGACGGCATAGGCGTGGGCGAGGAGCGTGATGCCGATGAACATCGCGATGGCCACGACCGCCATGGCCACGAGCGTTGCGGCGGCGTTGCGGCTCTCGGGCGGTCTGAACGCCGGCACCCCATTCGACACCGCCTCGACACCGGTCATCGCCGTGCATCCGTTCGAGAATGCGGTCAGCAACGCGAAGGTCGTCAACATGCCCGTGCTGGCGAGCGGCGCCGTCGTGGACATCGGCACCGGCTCCAGCGAGCCGGTCAGGTAGCGCCAGGCGCCGACGCCGATGAGGGCGAACATGCTGACGATGAAGAAGTAGGTCGGCGCCGCGAAGATGCGACCGGACTCGCGGATGCCGCGCAGATTACCGAGCATGAGCAGCAGCACGAACACGAGCGAGACAGTCACCGGGTTCAGATGCAGCGCCGGGAGGGCTGAGGTGATCGCCGCCACGCCGGCGGCAATGCTGACGGCGACGGTGAGCACGTAGTCGATGAGGAGGGCCGACGCGGCCACCAGTCCCGCGGTCGTGCCGATGTTCTCCTTCGCAACGATGTACGCACCGCCGCCGTTCGGATAGGCATGGATCGTCTGCCGATATGAGAAGGCGACGATGGCGAGCATCGCGGCGATGACGGCGCCGATCGGCGTCACCAGGCCGAGGGCCGCGACGCCACCGATGGTCAGGACCCGGAGGATTTCCTCCGTCGCATAGGCCACCGACGACAGCGGATCCGACGAGAGCACCGCGAGGCCGGTTACGCGCGAGAACCGCTCGTGATGTGCGAGATGTGACGGGATGGGCGCGCCGACGATCAGGCGCTTGACCTGACCGAGGAACGATTCTTCGGACATAGGACCTCCAAGCGCC
>Ga0207691_10006663_pt1 | contig 11143 bp, 10 predicted proteins | sample KBSM13metaG_FD_184327 | JGI IMG/M metagenome (GOLD analysis project Ga0207691, IMG submission 184327) | Miscanthus rhizosphere microbial communities from Kellogg Biological Station, Michigan, USA - KBS M1-3 metaG (SPAdes) (version 2) | ecosystem: Host-associated > Plants > Roots > Rhizosphere >...
CGCGCCTCCGCTGTATTGCCCGGATGCGCCGCTGACCCGCGGCCAGATGGCCGTCTTTCTGGCGAAGGGGTTCGGGCTGCAGTGGCCTTGAGCCCCTGAAGAGAGTCGCGAACTCGCTGCTGCCGGCTGCGTATCGTTGCGGCAGGGAGGCGCGATGCTGTCGATTCGATCTCTGGGCAAACGCTACCCGGGCGGCACGGTCGGGCTGTCGGACTTCTCGCTGGAGGCCGGCGAGGGAGTGCTCGGCCTGCTGGGCCCGAACGGCGCCGGGAAGTCGACGCTCATGGCGATCCTCGCGACGGTCACCCGGCCCACATCGGGCACGTTCTTCTGGGAGGGCAAAGACGCCGTCGCGGATCCGCTGCCTCTTCGCCGCCGCCTCGGCTACCTGCCCCAGGACTTTGGCGTTTACGAGCGACTGACCGCGCGCGAGTTTCTCCTCTACCTCGGGCGGCTGAAGGGGCTCTCGGGCGCCGAGCTCTCGCGCCGCGTCCAGCAGCTCCTCGAGCTGACGAACCTTCACGGCGCCGCGAACCGGCGGCTGGGCGGCTACTCGGGCGGAATGCGCCAGCGCGTCGGCATCGCCCAGGCGCTCCTCGGCGATCCAAAGCTCGTCATCGTCGACGAGCCGACGGTCGGCCTCGACCCGGAAGAGCGCGTCCGTTTTCGCAACCTCCTCTCGGAGATCGCCCAGAACCGCATCGTGATCCTCTCGACGCACATCGTCTCCGACGTCGAGGCCGTGGCTTCGCAGATCGCCGTGATCCGAGAGGGCCGCCTCGTCTCGCAGACCACGCCGGAGGAACTGCTGAAGAAAGCGACCGGCCGCGTCTTCACGGCCGTCGTCGCGTCGGAGGGCCTCGCCGAGGCGCAGCACCGCGTCCATGTCTCGAACCTGATCCGCCGCGCCGACGGTGTGCACGTGCGCTACGTCTCGAATGGAAACGGCGCGACGCTTCCGGGCGCCCGGGCGATCGAGCCGACCCTCGAAGACGCGTACCTGCTTTCGAACCTGGAATCGACGCCCGCGTCCGTGAGCGCCGCGTGAATCCGCTCCCTTCTCGCCGTCATCCTGAGGAGCGAAGCGACGAAGGATCTCAGACTAGATTGAGGCGCTTCGAGTTTGGGATCCTTCGCTTCGCTCAGGATGACTCGGTTGCTGTGAGCGCGGCGTGAATCCGCTCCTCGCCCAGATCGTCGCAGAGGTCCGCATGCGCCTGCGCTCGCCGGCGACGCTGATCGCGATTCTCGCCTTCGTGGCCGCGGCGTTTTTCTGGATCCCGGATCCGCACGGGACGGCCACGTCGCTGTCCTGGGAGCTTCCGGACGGCCGGGTGCAGGCGCCGCTCTACAGCTCCGAGTACGTGGGCCTTGCGATCTCGATCCTCTCCAGCATCTTCCTGGCGCTCGGGGGCTTCTACCTCGTCGCGGGCTCCGTGCGGCGGGACCGGGAGCGGAACGTCGGCGCGATCCTCGCGGCGACGCCGCTCTCGAAGACGTCATACCTCGGCGGGAAGCTCGCCGCCCACTTCGTCTACCTCCTCGTCCTCGCGTCGCTCGGCCTGACCGCGGGGCTCGCAGCCTTCATCCGCTTCGGCGCCGGCCCGTTCTCTCTCGTGGACTTCACGGTGCCGTACCTGCTGACGACGATCCCGGCGGTCGCCATCGTTGCGTCCGTCGCCGTGCTCTTCGACGTGACGCCGATCCTGCGAGGCCGCGGCGGGCTCGTCGTCTGGTTCTTCTTCTTCCTCTTCGTGCTCGTGAAGCTGCCGCTGGATCTCTCGGGCGTCGACATCGACGCGCCGGATGCACGATTCATGAGGATGCCGATCTACGATCCCTCGGGCCTCGCCACGCACCAGTGGCGCGTCCGGCAGTCCCTTCCGGAGGCCGTCAAGGGCGTTTCGAGCGGCTACGTCATGCACGGCAAGGGGTTCGAGCGCGTCCCGTGGCACGGCGTTCCGCTGGCGTGGGACTTCGTCGGAATCCGCGCCCTGAACCTGGCTCTCGCCCTCGTCCCGTTCGGTCTCGCCGTTCTCCTCTTCGACCGCTTCGATCCCGCCCGCGCCCGCCGCCGAAAAAAGCAGGGGGTCAGGTCTCGAATTTTCGGTTTCGGCCGGGAGCCGAAAAAATCAGACCTGACCCCCGAGTTTTTCGGCGCGGAGGAGGCGCTGCGGACGGAGCTCACCCCGGTGCATCCGGCGCCCACGGCGGTCGGGGCGGTCTTCGCGGAAGCGCGGCTCATCTTCGAGAGCGCGACCTGGATCAAGTGGCCGCTCGCGCTCTCGGCGATCCTCGCGGGCCTGCTTCCCGGAAACCTTCCCGCCGGGATCTTCCTCGTGCTGCTCGTGCCGGTGATCTCCGAGGCCGCGGCGCGCGAGGAGATGGCGGGAACGCGCTCTCTCGTGTTCTCGCAGCCCGGCGTTCCGGCGTCGCTCGTTCTGTGGAAGACGGCGGCGCTGGCGCTCGTCGTCGCGATGCTCGGGGCGCCGATGACCATCCGCGGCTTCGTCGAGTCGCCCGCCCGCGGGCTCGCCGCGGTCACGGGGCTTCTGGCGATCGCCGCGATCTGCGTCGGCCTCGGCTCGCTCTCCTCGGGCGGCAAGCTCTTCACCGGACTCTACGTCGCCGCCTGGTATGCCGCGATGTCGGGAGGCCCGTGGATGGACGTCACCGGGGCGTTGGGCAAGTCGGCCAAGCCGTTGGTGTCTCTCGCTTATCTCGGCGGCGGCATCGTCCTGGTCGCGCTCGCCGCCGCGCGCGAGCGGCTGCGCGCCTCGCGGATCTAGGTGGCGAACGAGTCCGGGATCCCTCGTCGCTGCGCTCCTCGGGATGACGGCGAGACGCGTCCCGCACAAATGTCGTAGAGCTCGCGAAGGGCCGTGCGGATGTTTCCGCCGTGGCGTGTCCAGAGCTCCTCGGGCGTAACTGCGAAGCCCTCGCAGCGCCGCCCGGAAGCGGCGAGCACGGCGGCGTCGAGGATGCCGGGCGTCGTGCGGGTTTCGATGAGCGTGGGCAGATATCCGGGGCGATGGGCCGTCACGACAAGCCCGGCCGCCTCGCGCGCTTCGCGCAGGAAGCGCCGCCACTGCCGTCGCGTCAGCCGCTCCGCTCCATCGAGCAGCGTGACCGCTCCCGCTTCGACGCCGCCGAAGATCACGCGGCGGCCGCTCCTCCGTAACCGTTCTCCGAGATCCTCGAGGAGCGTCGTCTTGCCGCTGCCCTCGGGGCCGACGATGGCGCCCCGCATGCCCAGCGCTTCGAGCTTCGAAAGGAGCGCGTCCCAGCCCGAGTCGACGAAGCGGTAGCGGAACTCCAGGATCCGCGAGGCGCGGAAGGGATTCGCGGCCGCGTCGACTCCACAGGCGGCGCTCACTTCGGCGTCTCCGGAAGCGGCGCGGGGCGCACGGGCTCTCCGCTGGGAGAGACCACGATGTCCTGGTGCTCCGCTTCGGAACCGGGCTCCGCGATCACCTCGACGCTCCAGAGAATGGCGATGAGCTTGCCCGCGTAGCTGTAGGGGCCGGCCGGGAGGACCAGCTCGAAGTCGCGACGGTCCGTTCGAGCCGGATTCTGGAACGTCCTCGAGGCGGCGATCTCGGTGTCGGTCGAACCCTTGCCTTCGGTCCGCCAGAAGAGCCGGACCTCGACGGACTCGGGCTGGCCGCCCAGCGTCCAGTAGGCCGTTCCGCGCACCGTTTCGCCCGGCCGGTAGGCGAGCTTGCGGTCCTGGAGCAGGACGGAGATCTCGCTCATGAGGGCGTGACCTCGATCTCGACGCTCTCGGTGACGTCGGGCCACTTCGGGATCTGGCCCGAAAGCTTGAGCGTCCAGACGATGCGGTTGCTGCCTCCGGAGAAGGAGTGCATCGTGTCCGCCGGAATGCGCACGTCGGCGCTGCCCGCCTGCGCCACAGCGCCCGCCGACTCGAAGATCGGGATCTTCGCGAAGATCTCGCGATCCGTGTACGTCCGCGTGCCGCGGCGGTACTTCGCCTCTTCGGCACCTTCGAGGAGGACCGTCAACGTCGTCATCCGCGAGACCGCTCCGGTGAACGTCCACGACAGCGTCGCCGAGCCGCCAAGCGGCACCGCTTTCGATGACAGCGTGAGGCTCGGACGCGGGTTGAACGCCGCGAGCAGCGAGTAGAAGACGCCGAAGATCAGAGCGAGTCCGACCAGGACGAACGGCACGAGGAAGCAGGTCAGCCCGAACGGCTTGCCGCCGCTCTTCCACTCCGAGAGCATCTTCCAGAAGAAGACGGAGACGATCCCGTTCCAGAAGAGCGCGAGAAAGAGCATGCCGAAGACCTTCGCGACGGGGTGCGGCGTGGGGAGCTTGACGGGCCCGGACGGGATTGCGGCCGCTCCGGCGGGCTTCGCCGCGAAGGACGCCGCGTCGCCCGGAGCACGAGGGCCGCCTTTGCGGATCCGGAACGCGTAGATGATCCCGCCGAACCCGGCGGCCGCGAAGAGGAGAGGTACGAGAACAATCCAGTACGTCTTCGACAGCCCGCGATCCATCACGGCGTCGTCCGGGTTCTCCGGATTGACGAAGCACGACCGCCGCGTTCCCGGCGGGTTCGCCGCGACGATCGATTCCTTCGCCGCCGAGCCGCCGGAGGACCCGCCCAGGAACTCGTAGCGGTTGGATCTGCGCATCCGGCCGCCGGCCTCGTACTCGTAGAGGATGTCCACGCTGTAGGTGCTCCCGTCGCTGTCCGAATGCGTCCGCACCCGGCTCTCGATCACCGTGCACGGCACTTCGCGCCACGAGCGCGCCTTCACGACCTTGAGCGCCGGCAGCGTGAAGAAGAGCGACATCCCGAGCCCCGCGACGAGAAACACCCCGAAGAACGCGGCGAGACAGCCCGCGGCCTGCAGCGGCGAGCCGGCTTTGCTCGAGAGCGCCCGCTTTTCCGGATCCGGCGCCATCCTCCGCGGGCTCCAGGCGAAGCTCAGACCGCCGACGCCGACAGCCACGAACACGAGCGGGAAGAGAACGATGAGCAGAGTCCAGAGGCTCGGCCGTGCCAGGGCGGCTTTATCCGGGTCGTCGCCCGAGACGTAGCAGGGGACGTCCGTGTCCTTCGCGTAGCGGCTCAGGAGCGCCTCGGCCTCGCCGGCCTGCGAGGAGCCGCTGTAGCCCGGCTTGTAGACGATGCCTTCGCGCGTCGCGCCGCCGGCCTGATACGTGTACCGCGGGCGGAACTCGTAGTTGCCGGAACTCCCCTCGGCGCGCGCCACGAAACCGTCGCGCATGCGACACGTCGTCCGGTCCCAGCTGTAGGTCCGGATCGTGCGCCACGCGCCCTGGACCGTGAGGGCCAGGAAGAAGCAGCCCATGCCGAGGAAGAAGAGAAAGAAGATCGACGCGACGATCCGCCCGCCGATCCCGCCGCCTGGCGTGACCGCGTCGCCGACGCGAATTTTCAGGCGAGCTCCGGAGGCAGCGTGACGCCCTCGCGCTCGTTGTCCCAGATCGTCGAGACGATCCACCACCGCTCGCCGTCATGCATGAGCTGGATGCTGTTGACGCCGCGGCGCAGGACTTTGCCCGCGGGCGCCGGAGCGGTGCGCGCCTCGTAAGCCGACAACACGTGCGCAATGTCCCCGAAGCGGAACTCCTGCCGCGCGATTTCGACCTCGTAGAAATCGGTCGAGGCGAGAAACGGAGCGCGCGAGGCCACGAACCCGTCGAAGTCGAAGACCCCCGCCGCCGGCCCGCCGGGCGCCTGCCGCACCGGAACCAGCAGCGCCTTGGGATGGTGCAGCGACCGGTCGCGGTCCCACTGAGGAGGGGCCCCCTTGGGCCCGGAGATGCATTCGTACATGGCCGTGACGATCCCGTCGATCGTGGCGAAGTCCGCGTTGGTCATATGCCTCCCAAGGATTTCGGCCATTATTGCTGATACCCTCGAAGCCTTTCCGCCATGCGTACCTGCGCCCACCACTTTCGCCTCCGGCTCCTTCCGGCGTTGTCGCTCCTTTGCGCATCCGGACTGACGGCCCAGCCGGCGCACCTGGTCAAGGACATCGACAACACGACGCGTGACGGCGGCGTCTTCATCCAGGAGATGAGCGCGTTCGGTCCGTCCGTCTACTTCGGGGCCTCGGCGCTGTCCAGCTTCGAGCAGCTCTGGAAGTCCGACGGGACGACCCCGGGAACGTGGAAGCTGCGCGATTTCGACGTCGTCGGCGGATCGCAGCCGCACCGGTTCACCCGCACCGCATCGAAGCTCTTCTTCTTCGTCGGGCGGGCGCTCTGGCGGCTGAACGCCTCGGGAGACGCGAGCCTCGTGAAGGAGCTTCCGACCGAACCCTCGGAGATCGCCGTGCTCGGCGACACGCTCATCATGGCGATGGGCGAGCGGGATCTCTGGAGAAGCGACGGCACGCCGGCGGGGACCTTCCGCGTGGCGAATCTGCCGGAGCAGTCCTACCCGTCCGGGCTCACGAGCGCGGGCGGGTTCGTCTGGTTCTTCGCGCGCGACTACGCGGCGGGGACTCTTCAGATGTGGCGCACCGACGGCTCGGAAGACGGTACCCGCTCGCAGGTCGAGCTCGGGTCCGTCGCCCTCTGGTCCTCGGCGGCTCTCGGCGACACACTCATCTTCATCACGTCCGCCGGGTTCGGCGATCCCCCCTACACGATGTCGCGCTCCGACGGGACAGCGCAGGGCACGACGCCGATCGGGTCGTTCGTCGGCGACGTGGGGGGCGTCTGCCCGTTGTCCTGTCCTCCGTACGGTCCGACCGATTTCACGGAAGCGGGCGGCCTCCTCTTCTTCATCGCCAACGAGGGTGAGCACGGGCGCGAGCTCTGGAGAACCGACGGCACTTCGGCGGGAACCGTTCTCGTCCGGGACGTGAATCCCGGCCCCGACGCCGGACTGGATTTCGGCCTGCTCGCCGCCGGCGACCGCGTCTACTTCGCCGGCGAGGACCCACAGCACGGCACCGAAGTCTGGGTCAGCAACGGCACCGCCGCGGGCACGTCGCTCGTCCGGGATGTCGCTCCGGGGCCGGACTCGAGCCGCGCCTATGTCCACGGTGCGCTCGGCAATCGAGCGATCTTCTCGGGCCGCACCGCCGGGGAGCTGTGGATCACCGACGGAAGCGAAGCCGGCACGACGCTCCTCGTGGATCTGCAGACGGAATACAGCGCGCCTTACGCCTTCACCTCCGTGACCGGCGGAGCGCTCTTCATCGCGCAGGTGAACACCGGCTCGGTTCTCTGGAGGACCGACGGCACGCCGGCGGGGACGCGGATCGTCGAGGAGTTCCCCGCCGGCAGCGGCGCGTGGCCGAGCCTGCTGACGGACCTCGGCGGCAGGCTGATGTTCGCGCCCTACGACAACTCCAACGGCCAGTTCGCGTTCCACGATCTCTGGTCGAGCGATGGAACGGATGCCGGGACGTCGCTCGTGCAGCGCTTCGATGGAATCGTCGAGATGAAGGCCCTTGGCGACGCGCTGTACGTCTCGGCCCAGGACGGGTCGAATGCCACCGGTCTCTGGCGGATCGACGGCGCGACCGGAAATCCAGCGCTCCTCCTTCGAGGCGACATCTTTCCCGGGCAGCTGACGCCCGCCGGAAGCCGGCTCTTTTTCGAGGCGTCGGATCTCGATCACGGCCGCGAGCTCTGGGTCACGGACGGGACTCCCGCGGGCACGCACATGGTGCGCGACATCCGCCCCGGTTTCGACAGCGCGTTCATCCGCATGCTCGGCGCGCTCGAGGGGCGCCTCTTCTTCATCGCCAATGACGGCGTCCACGGCGACGAGCTCTGGAGAAGCGACGGCACCGAAGGGGGGACCGTGCTCGTGAAGGAAATCCGCCCGGGCCCCGAGGGCTGTTCGTTCCAGGATTCCGCCATGGCGTTCGGACGGATCTTCTTCGGAGCGTATGACGGCGGCCCGGCGTTCGGTCTCTGGTCGACCGACGGGACGGAGGGCGGGACGTACTCGGTGGGCCCGTTCGATCCCCACCGGCTGACCGCGTCCGGCAATCTCCTGTATTTCACCGACTACGACGCGTCGAGGCTCTTCCGCAGCGACGGCACGGCCGCCGGGACGCGTGTCGTGCTCGAGGGGTCGGAGTACTCGCTCAACGCGCTCGTCGGCTCCTCGAATCTCCTCTATTTCATCGGCGGCGACCTCGAGCTCTGGCGCTCCGACGGCACCGAGGCCGGCACGCGCGTGGTCCGCGACATCCGGCCCGGAGAAGAGGGCTCGATGCGGTCCGTCCTTCCGGCGGACCTGGGAACGGTGGGCCCGCTCGCCGTCTTCGCCGCGAACGACGCCGTGCACGGCATGGAGCTCTGGGTGTCGGATGGGAGCGAAGACGGGACGCGGATGCTTCAGGACATCGCAGCCGGCTCGGAGTCCTCGAACCCCACCGGCTTCACCCGAAGCGGCGGGCTCGTCTACTTCAGCGCGGACGACGGTGAGACGGGCCAGGAGCTCTGGGCGGTCACCGAGAGCGCGCTTCGGCCCGCGCATCCGCGCGGCGTCGAGCCGTCGTCGCGGACGCGCACCGACGCGCAGCAGGTTCCGGCCCGGCCTTAGCCTTCGCGCCCGCTGTACGATTCCCGCGTGACGCAGTCCGCGCGCGCGCAGGTCGTCGAGCAGATCCGAGGCCTCGCGATCTCGGCGGCGGTCGGCCTCGCGGTCGTCTACCTCGTGACCGTCGACGACACGCGCGGGTTCCACTGGGAGCTCGCGGCCTACGGCGCGCTGATCGGCGGCCTGGGCTACGTCTTCTGCGCGGGGCTCGCGTGGCTGCTTCGCGGCTGGCTCGCGACGACGCGGCTGCCCGCCTGGCTCGCACATGCCGCCGTGTACTTCGTCGGAGGCGTCGTCGGCTGGCTGCTCGCCAACCGCATCGCGATCGCGCTCGGCCTCGTCCACTTTCGCCTCTCGCTCGCGGAGCTGCGGGGGTACTTTCCGGTTGCGGGCGCGATCGGCGTCATGGTGGGCCTCGTCTTCTACGGATTCAGCCTGCTTCAGAACCAGCTCTCGAAGTCCGTCGCACGCCTGAAGGAAGCCGAGTTCGCCGAGAAGGAGGTCGAGCTCGCCCGCGCGATGCAGCAGCGGATCCTGCCTCCCGAAGAGATCGCGGGCGAGGGTTACCGGATCTCCTCGCGGAATCTCCCGGCGCGGTTCGTGGCCGGCGACTTCTACGACGTCTTCAATCTCGCCGACGGCTCGGTGGGCCTGGTCGTCGCGGACGTCGCGGGCAAGGGGATGGGCGCGGGGCTCATCATGGCGACGGCGAAGGCGGCGATGCCGTTTCTCGCGGCGGCGCATCCGGTCGACGAAGTCCTCCGCGAGGCGAACAAGAGGCTGAAAACGAGGCTCGCGTCGCGGGAGTTCGTCGCCCTGACCTACGTGCGCTACGACCCGAAGACCGGCCGCTTCGAGCTCGGCAACGCGGGGCTGCCGGATCCCTACGTTCTCGGCAGGGACGGCGGCCGGCCGCGCGCGCTGTCGGTGCCGGGCCCGCGCTTCCCGCTCGGCGTGCGGAACGAGGTCCTCTACGAGAAGATCTCGGGCACGCTCGCTCCGGGAGAGAGGCTGCTCCTCGTCTCCGACGGCCTTCCCGAGGCGCCGACGGCGGCGGGGGAGCCCCTCGGCTACGAGAGGTTCGAGGACATCCTCGCGACCGCCGGCCGCGTCGAACCGGACGCCCTCTTCGCGCTCGTCCGCTCCGCGACGAGCCCGACGCTCGCCGACGACTGGACCGTGCTCATCCTGGAACGGACCGCGTGAACCTCGAGCGTCTCCTCGCCGATCTCGCGGCGCACGCACCGGCCGACGCTCGGGAGGCCGAGTCGCTCTCGTGGCTCCGGAGCTTCGTCGCCGCGCCCGAGGATCCGCTGGCCCGCGACAATCCCGTCGGTCATGTCACCGCGAGCGCCGTCATAGCGAGGCCGGGAGGGGACTCCTTCCTTCTCATCTTCCACAGGAAGCTCGGGCGCTGGCTCCAGCCGGGAGGCCACGTCGAGTACGACGATCCGTCGGCGTTCGAGGCCGCGCTGCGCGAGGCGCGCGAGGAGACGGGCATCGCGAGCTTCGAATCGCCGCTCGGAGAGGCGATCTTCGACGTCGACGTCCACAGGATTCCGGCGCGCAAGGGCGAGCCCGCGCACCATCACTTCGACGTGCGGTTTCTCCTGACGACGGAGAGCCCGATCGATCGCGCGGCCTCGGACGATCCGACGCGGCCGATCGAATGGCGGAGCTACGAGGAGACGATGGCCTCGGGCGTGGACGCGTCCCTGGCGCGCGCGATCGAGAAGGCCCGACGCGTGTTGGTGCGCGCCAGAGTCTGACGTCCGACTAGGGCGGCGTCGCCGTGGGTGTGTGCGCGCGGAGGCGCTGCGGGATCGGGATCGCAGGCTCGGTGCCCATGTTGACGCACAGGTAGACGAGCCCGACTGCGATCACGAAGACGCCGGTGGCTTTGTTGACGAGCACCAGCTTCTTGAAATCGAAGTGCCGGCGCAGCGCGAACGCTCCGGCGCAGAGAATGACCCACCACACGGCCGACCCCAGGAACACGCCGCCCACGAGCTCCAGAGTCAGCATCGGCCGGCCGTAAACGGCTCCGATGCCCATCGTCGCAAAGATCGCGGCGAACGCCACGAACGTCATCGGATTCGTCAGCGTCAGTACGAAGGTGGACAAGAAGTCGCCGGCCAGGCCGCGATTGTTCGCGCCGTTCTTGCGCTCCACCGGACGCATGAGGAGCAGGCGGGCTCCCATCAGGATGAGGATGACGCCGCCGACCCGCTGGAGCCACTCGTGCTCCGTGATCAGAAACGCCGAGATGATCGTCGCGCCGAACGCCGCGATCGCGCCGTAAACCGCGTCCGCCACCGCCGCGCCCATCCCCGACATCAGGCCCGAGAGCCAGCGCTTCGCGATCGTCCGCTGGACGCAGATCGCGGCGATCGGACCGACGGGCGCCGCGAGACAGAACCCGACGATCAGACCCTTGACGAAGAGACTCATGGTGCCGGCGGCGTGCTCGTCAGGACATCAATGCGGGAGCTTCAGCTTGAAGCCCTGCGGCATCTGGATCTCGATCGAGCGGTTGGCCGTGTCGGCCTTGGCCGGCTGCCTCACCTCGAACGAGAA
>Ga0207691_10006664_pt1 | contig 11142 bp, 8 predicted proteins | sample KBSM13metaG_FD_184327 | JGI IMG/M metagenome (GOLD analysis project Ga0207691, IMG submission 184327) | Miscanthus rhizosphere microbial communities from Kellogg Biological Station, Michigan, USA - KBS M1-3 metaG (SPAdes) (version 2) | ecosystem: Host-associated > Plants > Roots > Rhizosphere >...
CGAGACGGTGTGCCACGAGATATTCCGTGAAATTGTGCGCCAGAGCAGGCAGTTCCAGAGCAAGGAACTGCTAATTTTGGCGCACCAGAATGTGATCGACCGCCTGCTCGATGACGAATCCGCGGTACTCGCGGAGCTCGAACACCAGGTGGGGCGGCCGATCCGGTTACAGGTGGAAGCGCTCTACGGCTTCGATCAATACGACGTGGTGCTGGCTTGAGGTGAAATGACCGACACAACCCTTGGCGAAGGGGAGGCCATTCAGGAAAAAGAATGGGGCGATTCACACTGGGTGAAGCGCGCGGTCGCGATTACGTTCTGCCTGGGCCTGATCATCGCGCTGGGCCTGGTTTTCACACGCGTCATCGCCGCGCGCGTCCCTGAACAGCGCGCCACGCTCGAGAAGCTCATCACCGACCGCACCGGCCTCGCGGTGCGTTTCGACAACGTTCATTTCTCCTGGGATCTCGACGGCACCAGCGCGGTGTTCACGCGCGTCGAACTCACCGACCCGAAAGCCGGGCGTGTGCACGTGGTCGCGCCGGAGCTGCGCGTCGAGTTCGACACCTGGGATTTCCTGCGTCACCAGCAGTTCTCGCTCGGGCATGTCACCCTGTCGTCGCCCGATATCGAGATCATCGGTGATCCCGACGAGCCACTGGCGCCGGCGACCACGCCGCGCGGAAGGAAGGCCGTGCCAGTGGCCGCAGCACGTGCCGACGAGGCCGCCATCATGCGCCGTTACCTGCGCTGGGCGGAACTCATGCCCGTCGGCCGCGTCGAGGTGGAAGGCGCGCGCGTGCACCTGCTGCGTCGCGGCCAATCCTCCGGCGGCAAGGGCGGCGCGCGCAACACCTTCACCCTGAGCCAGGCGGTAGTTAGTCGCGGAAACGGCACCTTCAATGCATACGGCACCATGCTGCTGTCGCAGGATGTCGGCCACTCGCTGTTCGTGTCGGCGAAACTGGATGGCCTCGGGGCGGCTTCGAGGGTGTCCGGCGACCTGCGCCTCATTGCGCGCAAGGTCTTTCTCGACAAGCTTTCGCTCCCGGCGCTGGCGGGTCGCGGGACCATCGACGCACGACTGGTGCTGCGCGACGGCCGCATCGAATCTGGAAGCTGCCAGGCGAGCGCGCGCGAGATCGAGCTGCAGGGTCCGAATGACGGCCGGGGCACGCGCTTCGACCATGTGAGCGTCAGCGGAAAACTGGCGCGTCGTGGGCAGGAGGTGCTGCTCGATCTCATCGACCTGCAACTCACGCGTGGCGCGCGCCTGGAGCGCGCGCCGGCCCTGAACCTGCGGCTGGCGCTGGCGCCCGGGTCGGTGGAGATCGCCCGCACGCGGGTGCGCGCCGAACGCCTGCCGTTCATGGCAGCCGAACTCATCGCCGGTGTTCTCGCCCCGCAGCTCGACGAGGTCCTCCCCGCGACGCCCGCCAACTGGCTGCCCACGGCGGGTGTGTTGCGCAGCGTGAGTTTCGATTCAGGCGAAGGCGGCCGTGCCGCCCGCAACTGGACGTTCAACGCGCGTGCCTCGGAGCTGGAATTCACACGGACATCCGACCAGGCGAAGGTCTCGCAGCTCGCGGGCGAACTGCGTTTCGATGCGCGCGAATTCGCGCTGCGCTTCGACCCGGCGCAGGCCGCCAGTGTGCAGGTCTCGCAGCTGGCCGAGGCGCGGCCGCTCACTCTCAACGGGGAACTCGTGCTGCTGCCGGCCGGCGAAGCGTCCACCTGGCGCTTTGCGGAATTCTCCGCGACGAGCGGGCCCGCGTCAGTCGCGGCCAATGGTGGCTGGAATCCACTTGCGGCGCGTGCCGCCCCGCTGAAGCTCGACATCACTGCCGTGGACCACGCCCTGTTCCAGGATGCCTGGCTGCTGGCAGCGTCTGACCGCCCGCAGCCCGCCATCCTTGCCGCCGTGGAGCGGGGCAGCCTGCTCGACGCCAGGCTGGAACTGACGCCCGCCGAGGATGGTGCGGTGGACTGGAGCCGCTCGACCGGAGCGCTCCATTTCGCGGAACTGGCGGTGAGCGGAGATGACCTGCCACGGCTCAGCGAGGCGCGCGGCGCATTGACCTTTGCACGCGGCACCTCGCGGCTCGAACTCGAAACGGGCCTGGTCGAAGACCTGGCGATTCACAGCGCGCGCCTGGACTGGCCGCGACGTGGTGCGCCGCACCTGCAGGCCTCGCTCGATGGCAGGCTGGATTCATCGCTGTTGCGCGAGGTGCTCGATGCGCAGGGCCTCGATAATCTGACAGGCACCGTGGCGCTCGATGCCGAGGCGCGCGGCGAACGCGAGCTGCGCGACCCACGCGCGTGGCGCGTGGTGGCGCGCGTCAGCGATGCCACGATGCCGCTTGGCGGTGGCCTGCCAGGCGTGGAAAAACTCGCCGGCACGATCCGCTATTCGGCGGGACAGTTGCGCGGCCTTGCGCTCGAGGGCAACTGGCTCGGCGGCCCGGTCGAAATCGAATCACGCCGCAGCGGCGCGCGCGGCGCGCTGACATTCGCCGTGAATGGCGTGGCCGATGCCGCGCCGCTGCTCACGTTGTTGGACAAGGCGGATGCCGCGCAGCGCGTGAACGGCCAGTTTGCGTGGAGCGGTTCGGCGCAACGGAATCCCGACGATGATTTGTGGCAGCTCTCGCTGAGCAGCAGTCTCGGCGGCCTGGAGAGCCGCCTGCCCGAACCGTTCGACAAGGCGCGTGCGCGCGCCGTCCCGGTCAAGGCCGATCTCATCGTCTCGAACGAGGGGGTGCGGGATTTCGTGGTCGAGAGTGGCCGCGGGAATGAGATTCGTGGCCAGGTCCTCGCGGGCGTGACCAGTGCGCACTTCGACGTGCAGGGAATCTCCGGTGAACTGCGGCGCTCTTCACGCGAAGAGGACGAATCGAATCTGCGGCTTGACGAGCTGCCGCTGGAACGCGCCCCGGAGGTGCTGGCGGTGGCGGCAGCGTTGCTGCCGGCGAAGGGCGAAGTGGTACTGACAGTCGGCGAAGCGCGCTATGCAACGCGCAGCCTGGGGCCGCTGCAGGCATCGATCACCCGCGATGAGCACCGCGTGGTCTTTTCACTGGAGTCGGCCAGTGGTTCGCCGCACCGTGTGACCGTGCAGGGCGAATGCGCCGCGGGCGGGCGCTGTCGCGCCGACTTCACCGCGGCGACCACCCATCTCGCGCCGTTGCTGCGTGATGTACGGCTTCCGGCCGAATGGCCCACGCAGTCACTGCATGCCTCGGGATCACTGGAGTGGCCCGTCGAGGTGCAGGGTGACTTTGCACGATCGCTCGGCGGCAGTTTCTCGATCCAGGCCGCGGGAGCCGGAAGCGACCACCAGCTCAGTGCGCATGCGGCGGTCGCCGACGGCCAGATCCTGCTCACGGATGTGCAGGGCACGGGCCCCGACCCAGACCTCGTGTTCCATGGGAATGGTCGCGTCGGGCTGCTGGCGCGCGACTACGACGTCACGGTCGATTACGAGCGCGTCGCACTCGCCGCCGCGGCCGTGCCATCACCGGCACGTGCGGGCCTGGCGCGGGCCTGGAGCGCGGTGCGCGGGTCCGTGGCGCGCCGCGGGTGGACCGAGGCCCCAGAGACCCGGCGCGTGCAGTGGCACGGCAACTGGGACTAGCACAGCGGCGGCCCGGCACCGATACCGGAATGCCGGCCCGGCACCGCCTTGGGTAGCGCCTTACAATACGCAGCATGCGCGTAGCGGCAATCCAGATGACATCCGGCCACGAGATCGAGGCAAATCTCGACGCCGCGGGCCGATTTCTCGCAGAAGCGGCACGGCTGGGCGCGGTGCTCGCCGCGCTGCCGGAGAACTTCGCCTTCATGGGCAAGGATTCGGGTGACAAACGCGTCATCGCGGAGCCTGATGGGGCCGGACGCATTCAGAATTTTCTTGCAGACACGGCGCGACGCCACAAGATATGGATTGTTGGCGGGACGGTGCCATTGCGCCAGGATTCGGATGGACGGGTGAGCGCCTCTTGCCTTCTGTTCGATTCGCAGGGCCAGAGGGTGGGCCGCTACGACAAGATGCACCTGTTCGACGTGGACGTACCCGGCAGCACCGAGACGCATCGCGAATCGGCCCACACCGTGGCAGGTCACGATGCGTGCGTGGTGGATACGCCGATCGGCAGGCTCGGACTCGCGGTGTGCTACGACATGCGTTTTCCGGAGCACTTCCGGGTGATGTCGAGGCAGGGCGCGGTGATGTTCGTGGTTCCCTCGGCCTTCACCGTACCCACGGGCAGGGCGCACTGGGAAGTGCTGCTGCGCGCCCGCGCCATCGAGAACCTCTGCGGCCTGATCGCGCCGGCGCAGTGGGGCGTACACCCGAGCGGGCGCGAGACCTTCGGTGACTCGATGATCATCGATCACTGGGGCAAAGTATTGGCACGCATGCCGGGAGGCACCGGCTGCGTGGTGGCGGACATCGATCCAGCGGCGCGCATGGACGCCCGCACGCGCTTTCCGGTACTTGAACACCGGGTGATCTACAACACGTGAAAAGGACGGAACCAGTTTGAACACAGTGACAGTGAAACAGGCCGAACCGCTCGCCATCGCCCGGGAGCTCATCCTGGCGCCCGGCGGGCTCGACGATGCCCGCCTCGACAGCGCGCTGTCACAGGTGATGTCGAGCTCGGTGGATGCGGCCGACCTGTATTTCCAGCTCGCCCGCGAGGAGAGCTGGGCGCTCGAAGACGGCATCGTCAAGGAGGGCAGCGCCAGCATCGAACAGGGCGTGGGGGTGCGCGCGCTCGCCGGCGAGAAGACCGGTTTCGCGTATTCCGATGAAATCGTGTTGCCGGCGCTCGAGGAGGCGTCGCGCGCGGCGCGCGCCATCGCCTCGCGCGGTCAGGAACGCGCGCCGCAGAGTGTGCTGCCCTCGAGCGGACACAAGCTCTATCTACCCATCGACCCGGTGGCGAGTTTCACTTCCAGCGAAAAAGTGAGCTGGCTGGAGCGCGTCGACCGCGAGACCCGCAAGATGGACCCGCGCGTGATGCAGGTCATGGCCAGCGTGGTTGCGGTGCACGAGGTGGTGCTGGTGGCGAGCTCCGACGGGCACCTGGCGGCGGACGTACGCCCGCTGGTGCGGTTCAACGTGTCGGTAATCGTCGAGCAGAACGGGCGGCGCGAGCAGGGCTATGCCGGATCGGGCGGGCGCTTCACGCTGCCAGAGCTGGTCGAGGGTGACAAGCCGATCGCGCTGGCGCGCGAGGCCGTGCGACAGGCGCTGGTGAATCTCGACGCGGTGCCCGCGCCCGCGGGCTCGATGACCGTGGTGCTTGGTCCAGGCTGGCCCGGCATCCTGCTGCACGAAGCCATCGGTCACGGACTCGAGGGTGATTTCAATCGCAAAGGTACATCCGCGTTTGCGGGAAGAATCGGCGAAAAGGTGGCCTCCGAGCTGTGCACGATTGTTGACGACGGGACCCTTTCGCGCCGGCGCGGCTCTCTCAATATCGACGACGAAGGCACGCCCACGCAGTGCACCACGCTCATCGAAAACGGAGTGCTGAAGGGCTATCTGCAGGACAAGATGAATGCGCGGCTCACGGGTACCGCGTCGACCGGCAACGGGCGCCGCGAGTCGTTCGCGCACATCACGCTGCCGCGCATGACCAATACCTACATGCGTCCCGGCAAGACACCGCCGCAAGAAATTCTCGCGTCGGTGGAGAAGGGCATCTACGCCGTGAACTTTGGCGGCGGCCAGGTGGACATCACCTCGGGAAAATTCGTGTTCTCGGCCAGCGAGGCCTATCTCATCGAGAACGGCAAGCTGGGCGCGCCTATCAAGGGCGCCACCCTCATCGGCAACGGCCCGGACGTGCTCACGCGTGTGAGCATGGTGGGCAACGACCTGAAGCTCGACGACGGCGTCGGCACTTGTGGCAAGGAAGGGCAGAGTGTGCCGGTCGGTGTAGGACAGCCTACATTGCGCATCGACGGACTGACGGTCGGCGGCACGGGCTGAGAGCCACGACATGCCGCGGGGGCACCGCGGCAATGATGCAGGTGCGTAAAACGGCGCGCTGCAGTGTCTGACAGCATCCGTGCGGGTTGGCACGCCGTGGCGTGACACCCCGCGGCGGTGACAAATCAGGCGCAATACACCGCAATCGCGACTGCCGGAGGGCGTACGACGCGCGCACTATCACAGAGCGCGGACGACAGGGATGTCGGCAAAGTGCGTCAGAATTTTGTAGCGAAGGGATTCGCTCCGCGCCTACAAGCCAATCAGACCCGAACATAATGAAGTGCGCGTTTTGCGACATTGGAAACAGTGTGATTCCCGGCACACCATGGTCGCCTGATGGTTAAGCAAACTGCATACGCGCTGCTGCCCGAGACGGCGCCCGGTACGGAACCCGAGACGGGCAATCGCACAAACGAACCAGTTCAACGAGAGCGGAGTCTTCCAAAAATGCGCAATGACACAGCCTCCAGCGGCGAATTCCGTATCAACCTGCCGCCGGATGTATTGGCCGAGATGCGCCGCCAGTCGGCGAGCCCGCGCAGTTCGATGCAGGTCGATGGTTTCCGTCCAGGACTTTTTGGCCGTCTCATCAACCTGGTGACCGGTCGCCGCCGCTGATTCCACCGTTTTGAGCCAGAGGCGAACCGGACGACGATCCGGACGCCCAAGGGGATTGTGATACATGGAAGTCGCCGGCACGGTGCCTGATCCGGGGCATGCTTCGGGCAGGAAGTTTCGTTCGAAGGCGGATATCGAATTCCATTACCGGGTCGAAATCGAGCTGGCCGAGCGGCTGCGCTCAGCGCCTCGCGACGAACGCCTCGGTCTGTACGGCGCCGTCTACGACGAACTGTTCCGCCGCGTCCCCACGCATCCACAGCTCACCCGCAAGGTCACCGAGGCCGAGCAGCGTGCCGGCGTGGCGGATCGCATTGCGCTGCTCACCCCATTCATCGAACCGGAAACGGTATTCCTCGAAATCGGCGCCGGCGACGGCAGCCTCACGGTCGAAGTCGCCGGGCGCGCGCGCCAGTGCTACGCGCTCGATGTGTCGCGCGAAATCCTCAGCGGCGTGCACCACCCGCGCGTGGAGGCCGTGTTATCGGACGGCTGTTCGGTGCCGGTACCAGAATCCACGGTCACCGTGGCCTACAGCTTCCAGGTCATGGAGCACATCCATCCTGATGACGCACTCGAGCAGCTACACAACCTGTTCGCGGTGATCGCCTCCAACGGTTCCTTTTTCTGCGTGACGCCCAACCGCCTCAACGGGCCGCACGATGTCTCCAAGTATTTCGATACCGTCGCGCGCGGTTTTCATCTGAAGGAATACACGATTGCCGAACTCGATGCCCTGTTCCGCCAGGTCGGTTTTCGCCGGGTGGAGGCTTGGCCGCGATTCAACGGGCGCTATTTGCGGCTGCCGCTCGGATTCGTGAAGGGCTTCGAGAAATTGTTTGGCGCGTTGCCAGTGAGCTGGCGCCGCAATCTGGGCAAGCGGCTGTTCATCAGGAACCTGCTGTCAGCGCCGCTGCGCGCGATCAAATAACGAACAGCTCAGCGCGCGCGCGCCGCGTCTTCCACCGAATCGTCGTCTGCTTCCTCGTTGGCCGCGTCCGCGTCCGCGTCGAGTCGCGGCAGGTCGTCGTGCGTTTCCGTGAGGTGGTGCGCCGCAGTCTCGTCCACGTACAGCATCTCGTGCTGGCCGAGGCTGATCACGTCGCCGTCGTGCAGCGTGTAGCGGCGTACCCGCTGACCACGGATCACGACGCCATTGGTGCTGTTCAGGTCTTCGAGCACGCTCACTCCGTCGCTGCCGGTGATGATCTGGCAGTGATGGCGGCTGATGAACTTACTGTCGATCTGCAGATCGTTGTCGGGAGTGCGCCCGACGACCTTGCGCCCGGGAACGAGGTGCAATTCGGCGAGCTTCTTTGAATCGGCCGACAGCACCACCTTGGCGAGCACACGGGCCGGCCGATCGGCGCCCGGCTCGGGCTCCGCCGACCGCTTCGTGCCCGTGCTGGTGGTTCGCGCCGAGAACTCCACCCACCGCAGCTCGGCAATCGCCGAGGCGATATCGTTGCGCGTGACGTGATCGCGATCCTCGTTGAATGCGGCCATCATCGCCGTGTCGCACAGTGTGTTTACCAGGCGCGGCACACCGCCGGAATAGCGCGCGATTTCAGGGAAGGTGTCTTCGGCAAAGATCTCACGGCCATCGGCGCCGGCCACCTCGAGGCGATGACGGACATAGGAGCGCAGATCGTCGTTCGACAGCGTGCCGAGATGGAAGCGCAGGCGCACGCGCTGCATGAGCTGGACGAGCTCCGGCGAATCGAGTTTCTCGCGACCGACCAGAAGGGGTTCTGGGAATTGCGCGGGTATTCGAACACGGCCGAGCCGTGGCTCAATGATAGGTACTCGTAAGGGGGCGAATCGCCGGCGCGCGATTGACCGACTCGAGGACACTCTCCAGGATGGCGAAACCGGCTACGGGGCCGACGGCATGGTCAACATCCCGTTGGGAGACAACTTCGCGCTGCGCGGCGTCGGCTGGTACGAGGATCGCGGCGGATTCATCGACGAGTACGTCGGGTTGAACGCGGTGACCAGGATCGAGGACGCCAACGAAGTCGAGCGCTTCGGCGGGCGCATCGCGGCGCGGTGGCAGCCAAGTGACGGCATCACGATCGACGCGTTCTATCTTCACCAGGAGCTCGACGATGACGGGCCGCAGGGATATTCGGACGTGCTGACCGGGAATTCGATTCCGGTCACGATTGTCGCAGGGCCCCCCGACTTTGTCGGGCAAGTCATCCCGCCGTTTGCGGCTGTGGTGGGTGAGCGCGTCATGCAGTCGCCGGTCGCCGAGTTCAACGAAAGCGAGATCGACTTGTACGGCGCAACGGTCGAGTTCAAGACCGGCGCCGGATCGATCGTCGCGACGATCTCTCAGTACGAGAACGACAACTACTCGGTGACTGACACGACCGGCACCGCGGCGCGGTTCGGCCTGCTCGATCCGGTTTTTACGCCCGGCTATCCGGTTATCGTGACCCCCGATTTCCCGTTTCCCGGGGCTAATTTTCCCTGGGGCGTGACGACGCCGTTCAGCCTGCAGCAGACGCAGGATCGCGAAGTGCTGTCCGCGGAGGTGCGTTTCAGCTCCGACCTCGACGGGCCGTTCAACTTCGTCACAGGCGTCTTCTATGAGGACGACGACCAGAAGACCGAGACGCTGGTCGTGTCGGCCGACCCGGTGACAGGCAAGACGCTCTGCAGAACGCACGCCGATTGCATCGCCGACCCGACGTCTGCAGCCGCGCAGACGCTCGTATTCGGCACGAACGAGGTTCCCTCCAACGAGGCGTACGCCGTCTTCGGCAACGCTGAATTCAAGTTCAACGACGAGTGGAAGGCGAACGCGGGCCTGCGCTACTACGACGCGAAACTGCGGAACCAGAACTACACGCTGCAGGCGTTCCAGGGCAGCATCCCGTTCACGTTTCCACCGCGATTCTGCATGGACCCTACGCCGGGCGCCTGTGTGCAGCTCGAGCCGATCAAGGGGCTCGACGACGAGACGACGCAATCCAAGACGACCTGGGACGCCAGCCTCTCGTATGCGCCGACGGACGATCGCATGTACTACTTCCGTGGCGCCACCGGCTTCCGCCAGGGCGGCATCAACGATTCGAATTCGGCACAGCAGCTCGGCGTGACGATCCCTGCGACCTACGACCCCGACGAGGTGCTGAGCCTCGAGCTCGGCGCCAAGACGAGCTGGATGGAGGATCGTCTCACCGCGAATGCGGCCTACTTCAAGATGTTCTGGGACGACATGCAGGTTCCCGGCCAGGACCCGACCGGTAGCGTGAACTTCATCGACAACGCCACGAAGGCCGAGATCGACGGCATCGAATTCGAGCTCATGGCGACACCGACGGATCACTGGCTGCTGACCTTCTCGGCAACCTGGCTCGACGCGCGGCTCACGGAGGACCAGGCGGTCGACGACCCGAACAACGTCGGCTTCCCAGCCGGCAATAAAGGCGACGATGTCCCGAAGGTTCCCGAGTGGGCGCTCTCGGCAAGCGCGGAATATCGCTTCCCGGTCTTTGACAATCTCGAGGCGGCACTGCGTGCGAACACCTCGTACACGGGCGATTCAGAGCGCTATCTGAACGATTCGTTCGAGGGGAACGCGGAGATCGGCGACTATTTCCTGCTCAACCTCGGCGCGGGCCTGAAGGGCGAGCGCTGGGAAGTGCGGGTCTTCGCCGACAACGTGACCGACGAAGTTGCGGTGCTCGACATCTTCGGCAATGGTGCCGATCCGCAGCACAAGCTCACGGTCGAGCCGTTGTCGGTGGGCGCCGAGTTCCTGTGGCACTACCGCTGAGCGCAACACGGGAAGCGAGGCACAACGTCAGCGAGTAAGCCTCGTCGTGAATGGCGAGGCCTGCTCGCGTGAGCTCGATACGCGCTCGCTGCTCGTCGATTTCCTGAGGGAGGATCTCGGCCTGACCGGCACTCATGTCGGTTGCGACACGAGCCAGTGCGGCGCCTGCACCGTTCTGCTCGATGGCCGGGCCGTGAAGTCGTGTACGTGTCTCACGGCGACCCTCGACGGTTGCACGGTGACCACCATCGAAGGCATTGCGCGCCCCGGAGAGCCACTGCATCCGATGCAACGCGCATTCAAGGCGCGCCACGGCCTGCAATGCGGGTTCTGCACGCCCGGAATGGTCCTGAGTGCGCTCGAGATCGTGCGCCGCTTCGGCCAGCCCTCGGAACACGAGGTGCGCGAGGCGCTCGACGGCAATCTCTGCCGTTGCACGGGTTACCAGGGCATCGTCGAAGCCGTGCTCGAGGGCGCTGCAGCAATGCAGCGCGAGCGGGATGCATGAGTTCCGGCTGCATCGGCCGGCGACCGTCGACGAAGCCGTCACCGCCCATGGCCGCGCCCAGGATCCGTTGTATCTCGCGGGTGGCCAGACATTGATCCCGTCGCTCAAGCTCAGGTTCGCGCGCCCGAGCGACGTCGTCGATCTCACGTCGATCGCTGCGCTCAAAGGCATCGATGTACAGCACGCGGCGCTCTCGATCGGGGCGCTCGAGACGCATGCGAG
>Ga0207691_10006665_pt1 | contig 11139 bp, 12 predicted proteins | sample KBSM13metaG_FD_184327 | JGI IMG/M metagenome (GOLD analysis project Ga0207691, IMG submission 184327) | Miscanthus rhizosphere microbial communities from Kellogg Biological Station, Michigan, USA - KBS M1-3 metaG (SPAdes) (version 2) | ecosystem: Host-associated > Plants > Roots > Rhizosphere >...
GAATCTACTCGATAGGACGGCTTCGTACCAGCCAGGCGTTCACAGTAGCTTCAGCGGCCTGTACAGCCTCCTCAAGTGTCATGTGCGTCGAGTCCAGCAAGAAAGCGTCGGGCGCTGGTTTCAGAGGGGAGTCGGCTCGATTGCGATCCCGTTCGTCGCGCGCGCGGAGATCGCGGATCACTTGTTCTGGCTGCTTGGGCGTTTGGGCGCCGTGCTGGCCTATCTGGTCGTAGCGGCGCATACCGCGCACTTCCGGAGCGGCATCGAGGAAGATCTTAACCTCTGCATTAGGAAAGACGACGGTCCCGATGTCGCGACCTTCCATGACTACCCCACCATCGGCCCCCATCTCTTGCTGTCGGCGGACCATTGCGGAACGGATGGGTGGAAAGACACTAACGCGCGACGCCGCGTCGGTTACTGTCTGGTTGCGGATCTGGCCGGTAACATCTTCGCCATCAAGCAGGACGCGATTTTCGTTCTCTCCCGGCTCGAGATCGATTGAGGTTTCCGTCGCGAGTTGCTCGAGGGCGGAAGAGTCGTCCAGAGGAATCTCAGAACGAAGCGCCTTAAGTGCCAGCGCTCGATACATTGCGCCGGTCTCAAGATTCAACAGGCCGAAACGACGGGCCAGATGGCGCGCAATGGTGCTCTTTCCGGCGCCAGCTGGGCCATCTATAGCGACAACGAACTTGCGAGGCCGGTGCAGTTCAGGACTTTCTTCCCCACTCATCCGCGCTTCTTTGTCCCCTGCTTTGATCGCGCAGCAAATCCGAGCCGTTTACCGCCTCCGGTCGCAGCGCCTGCAGTAACAGGCGGCTTACGGGTACCACGCGGTGCGCGAACGTCGGCCTTGGGATCCTTGCGTGCGATGCCGGCCTTTCGTGAGGAAGGCTTCGCGGTGGTTTTCAGGCCGTTGGACCGACCCTCGCGCTTGTTCCATGCACTCACGGTTGGTTTGGAACTGCGCGCGGTTCCGTTTCCGTTTGAGGAACGGGTCGGATTGCCATTGGCACGTGCTCCGTTGCTAGCGCGGGCAGGGCCGTGCGAGCCATTCCCCTTCCCGTTGACATTTCCATTCTTAGCGGTGCTCTGGGCCCATCGCGAGGAGCCAACTGGCCGAGCATTTTTTTGCGTGCGACTGCCGGCAGGACGTGCTTCTGCGCCGCGACGAGCCGGACGACCATTGGCCGAGGGCTTTCCAGGCTTACGATCGCGACTGTGGGCCGCTGGTCGGTTGAAGTGCTGGCGAGCCGCCTCAGGCTTAATGCCGGAAGCGGGTTTGTGCACGGAGGGATGAGTCACCTGGGATTTGGCCGGTACATCCTCAATCAGAGTGGGGGCGGCGGCCTGAGCCGGAACGTTTATCACGGGCTTTTGCGCCGGGAGGCTTGAGAATTCCTCTTCACGATCTATGCCACGCATGAAATATGCGGAGGCAGGCATAGCCACGCTGGCATACAGACTCGCAGCAGTCTCGAACTCGGGCAAAGTCCCAGCGACGTAAAAGTGCGGAGCATGCCCCATCGAGATTGTGTGAACCTGGCGCGTTGCTACGAGTCCACGCAACACTTCGCGGATCTTGCTGCGCGCAGTCAGAGGGGCAAGGAACAACTCCACTTCTTCCATGCTGGCGGCAATTACCGCTTGCAGGTAAATCGAAGCAAGTACAGAAATGGCTGTTACTTGCGAGGTGGAAGCGCCCTCGGCAATCGCTCTTTGGAAGCGGGTGCGGAGCAATTGCCATTTGGCGGGCTGACCGGGAGCGGAGAGAATCGGGATGATGCGCAGTTGCTGCCAGAGCTCGGTAATTGCGCGAAGCACGGCGACTTCGCTCACCTCGCGGCCCAGAGCCTGTTTGAGCTGAGAAATTGTTGCCTCCCCAGCTTCGAGGTGTTTGTAAGCCAGAACGGCCAATTGCGAAACCTGCCGCGATCCGGTAAGTTGCGGGCTGCGACGCCAGTCACGATCGCCGCGAAGCGCATACACGTAGGGCAACACCCAACCGGCAACTACAAAATCGGGCTGCTCGCCCGGCTGACCTAACAGATTCAATCTGACCGCGACGCCCTCTAACTCAAGTCGTACCAACAAATCTTCGGCCAAGGCGACATGCTTTGGATCTGGAGTCGAGTCTTGCTGCCCCGCTACAGCTTCAACGAAAGACGGTGCGACGGACGACGAAAACTGCCTCTTTGGCAGAAAGAGACACAATCCCGTCTCTTCCATCCATGTACGAGCATCATCCAAGGTAAGAGTTCCGAGTCCGTTCTGGCGCATCCGTTCGGCGCGCGCTTCCACTAATTGCTCTGATGTCAAAGAAAAACCTCACTTCCAGGTTGGCGCAGGCGCCCGGCGACCTTCTCTCCTGAGAGGAGGGCAGCCACCCATATTTATCTTAAATGCGAATTAAATTCGATGGAAGGCCCGCTGAATATCCTTCCAGGAGTACAGCAAAGCTATTGGACGCCCGTGGGGGCAACTTGTTGGGTGTTCAGTTTTTGCAAGTTCCAACAATAGCCACTCCATTCGGAGCGGGTCAAGGGGGGTATTCACTTTGATGGCGGAATGGCAGGCAATGGAGGCGGCGATGCGTGTCCGGAGAGATGTAAGATCTTCATTCTGCTTGAGTTCATTGGGGGCGTCGGTTGATTGCTCTATGACCTGCAGGAGCATTCGTTCCAACGAAGCACCCTCCAGCCCTACTGGAGCGGCCTTGACCGCAAGTGTCTGAGGGCCAAAGGGTTCGACCTCAAATCCATTTCGTTCGAGTTCTTCGGCAATTTGCGCAAAAACGACGATTTGCCAGGGTTTCAGCTCGACCAAAAGGGGCATCAGCAATCTTTGGCGCTGAACGTGTTCGACCTGCCGATCGCGAAGAATTTTCTCAAAGAGCACTCTTTCGTGTGCCACATGCTGGTCGATGATCCATAACCCGTCCTCGCCGGTAGCCAGGATGAAGGACTCGCGCAATTGTCCCAGGGGCTTCAACGAGCCGAGATGATTGAGGTTTGCAGCGGCTTGTTCGGCTTCTACGCGTGCGGTTTCGTTTGCTGTGCTTTGCGCGCTGCTGAAAGTGCTATCGATTGTTGCGAGACAGTTATCGTGACCGGGCAGGTCTACTGATCCAATGAGGGCAGCAGCGGCTTGTTCCCAGCCCTGCTCTGAACCTGGTGCGCCGAAGGGGAGCTTGCCTGGGAGCGGCGTCTCGACCTGAGGGGTCAGCCGAAAGGGTTCGGCATCATTGGGTATAGAGATGGCATGATCCGATTCAGAGGGGGCGTTCTCTGTCGCTTTCGGGAGAGCCGAAATGCTCACGGGCATGATCGACGGACTGGCAGCGGGCGAGGAATCCAGCGCTTTGAGGAATGCTGCAGCGGGCCGGGACTGGATGAGGGCATTGCGCAGGCTGTCACGTACAAAATCGTGAACTACGGATTGTTGCCGGAAGCGAACCTCCGTCTTTGCCGGATGGACATTGACGTCCACTTCTTCAGGAGGCATCTCCAGAAAGAGCAAGACGACAGGAGAAGTGGTTGGAGGAATGATGTTGCGATAGGCCTCAGAGATGGCGTGCATCAGAAGTCGATCGCGGATCAAGCGTTTGTTGACGAAGATGTAAATGGAATTCCGATTGAGTTTCTGTAACTCCGGCTTGGAGTAGAAGCCCGACAGGCGGAGAGCGCCGGGATCGCGTTTTTGTTCGTCGGGGTCTCGCTTCCAGGGAGGTGGTTCGGGCAATCCCGCGTGGCCAAGCGGAGCTTCGGCGGCGACGGGCAGAAGTTGAGCGAGTGTGTCTTTGCCGAGGATCTGGTAGACGCGCTCGGCGGTGCGGCTTACCGGCGGCGCAGAGATGAGCGTGTGCGACGCCGAAAGCAACTCGAAGTGCTTTTCAGGGTGAGCCAGGGCGTAGTGAGTGACCAACGCGGTGACGTGAGACAGTTCCGTGGACTCGGCGCGGAGAAATTTGCGGCGCGCTGGAGTGTTGAAGAAAAGGTCGGCCACAGCGATCGTGGTCCCCCGAGACAGGGCCGCATCATCGACGCGATGGATTTTGCCGCCCGCTATTTCGATGCGCGTTCCGACAGCGTCGTCCGACGTAGAGGTTTCCAAGTTGACGCGGGCAACTGAGGCGATGGAAGGCAGGGCTTCGCCGCGGAAGCCGAGAGTTGCGATAGAGAGTAATTCGTCGGCTGTATGCAGCTTCGATGTGGCGTGGCGCTCAAAGGCGAGCAGAGCATCATCGCGGTTCATTCCATGGCCATCGTCGGCGATGCGAATGAGCTTTCTGCCACCGGCTTCGACTTCGACCCGGATTCGGGAAGCACCGGCGTCGAGGGCGTTCTCGAGCAATTCTTTTACAACGGACGCTGGGCGGTCGACTACCTCACCTGCGGCGATCTGGTTGGCCACTTGGTCTGAGAGAACTCGAATGCGCCCCATAAAGGAAAGCGTATCAGGAACAGCGATGGGAAGAGACCGCCGCGCCCGCGACGAGATTCGCGCGCAAAAAAGCTGTAATCAGTCGCGCATCGGAAGCGCGACTAACTACAGCCTGCTTGCACCGAAAGGTGTCTTTCTGGCGAAAGTCTTTCTAATTTAGAGAAACTATTCCTAAGCGGCGTGCTGTTTTGCCGGCGCCGCTTCCTTTTGCATTTCTTCCACGCAGGTCCAGGCACGATCGCCATCCGATCCCTTAATTGGAACAAGGTTGCAGATCGCGAGGCACATGTTTGCCAAAGTAAATGTTTGAGACGTGTGCCAGAAGAGCACGAGCAGAATCACATTGGTCAAAGGTCCGGCCAACGTGACGAGCAGGTTCTTCGCAGGTGGTCCGGCTTCGCGCACAATGTACATTCCCTTCATGCATAGACCGACGCTTTTTACTTTTACGCCAACCATCAATGACGTAACCAGGTGACCGGCTTCGTGCAGAGCCATTGCCAATAAACCAAGCAACAAAGTTCCAGAGAGGGAGAGGAACCAGTGAGTCAATAAATATGTCATATATATATCCTCCCTTTCCCCTATATGAGATGAACCGAATAGAACTTTAGATGTACATATTCGTGCTGTGCACATGAGTAACCATCGAAGGGATTACCCAGCGGCATCCTTTTCGAACGAACTTCTTTGTGAAATACCTTCGACCTTGAGGTGGCATCGTGAACGGAGAACTTTCCAACGCTCTTCCCTGGCTCACCACGTCAGGGAATCGCATTGTTATTGCGCAGACGGGAATGCCGATTATCCTGCGCGGTGTGAATCGATCAGGCCTAGAGTATGCGGGGCCGGATGAGCAGGGTTTTCTGTCTGGCGCTTCAATTTCGCGTTTTGAAATCGAGGTGATCGTTCGACGGTGGCGGTGCAACATTATCCGGCTTCCGTTCAATCAGGATTTTGTGCTGCGCGGCAGAAACGGACGTTCCGGCGAAGAGTATCAACGAGCGCTAGATCAGGTGATCTACTGGGCATCACTTTTTGGAGCGTACACACTCCTTGATCTACAGTGGCTCGATGCAGATCGAATCTATGGCGGCGAGAGCAACTATGTTGCTCCGCTTCCGAACTACGATTCGATCGAGCTGTGGACTACACTTGCAAATCGATACAAAGACGAACCTGCGGTTCTCTACGACCTGTTCAATGAACCGCACGACCGGTTGGATGACGATCCTTTTCCGCTGAACAGAGAAGATGGAACCACTCATGCTGCGAGCCAGCGGAAAGTGACGATGCGTGAATGGCAGCCATGGGCACGCGCACTTGCGAACGCGGTTCGAGGCGAGAATCCAGATGCGCTGGTGTTCATCGGGGGAACGAACTGGGCGTACGATCTGCGCGGAATGCCGATGGATCTTGCCAACGTCGTCTATTCGACTCACGTGTACTCCAATAAGGGGAACAATTGGGCGGCGGCTTTTGGCGACCTATCGAGATCAGTGCCGGTCTTCGTGGGGGAATTCGGGGTAACGAATACGCGCAGCGATTTGAAGTTTGGCCGCCGATTGACGCGATACCTGCGGGATCTTGAAATCGGCTGGGCGGCCTGGAGCTGGTTTAACGAGCCGTTCCTTGTGCATCGGTATGCCGCGACGCCGTTTGGCGAATTGGTGCGGAGAGAACTAAGCGGGCAGGATGTGCCGGCTCCGTCCGATTAACGATTGATGGCGGCTGCGGCGGGGCGCGTAACGCCGCTTGTTGCTCTGATCAGCATTTGTCTTTCATCTGCTCCGGGACTCTGCGGAAGACTTGCGAATAGATCTCGCGAGCCATGTCTATGGATTCTTCCACGGCCGTTCTGGTGGGAATGACGCGCATGTTTACCTGCTTTTCGCGTGCGAGGCGAATGCCTGCGATGAGACATGCGCCAAGGTAGACCATGCCCTTATTGATTCGCGGCAGGTGGGCGTCCGGGTCGAACATGTGAACCACAATAGACGAATAAAAGGCGAAAGTCGAGCCGGGAACAGTGGAAAAACGCCAAACGTCCCTCGCTCCCGCAAACGTGTCAGGGGTTGTTCTTACGGCTTTGCGCGATGGCGGCGGGAGTGTAGAGTTCCCATTCCCATGGAGTGACGGTGTCGCCGAGGATGGTTTCCAGAAGCGGGCGAAAGGCGAGTTCGCCGTTGTCGCTGTTGGTGAGGAGGATCATGCAGGATTTTGAGTGCTCGAAGCAGATCATGTAGTTCTGCGCACCGTCGCCGTGGCCCTCTTTGAAGAATGCGGGGCCAAAGCGCGTATCGGTAAGCAGTCCCCAGCCAATCCCGTAGGCGAGGCCGACGTCATCGGCTTCCTGGCTCGCTCCTTCGTCCGCCTGTAGCGGGAATTCGTGAAGAGTGTGGATATAGAAGACCGGATGCAGCATTTTGGAGCGTGTGGAGGATTTGATGATCCTGCCTTCAAGGAGAGCCGAGGCGAACTTCGCCAGGTCGCCTGCACTGGTGGTCATAGAGCCGGCAGCGCGGGCAGGGAAGCGCTTGGTCTGGGAGCGAAATTTCTCGTTCAGGTCGTATCGATCGGCGACGTTGACGGCAAACTCAGTGCGGTAGATGATGCCGGAGCGCGTCATTCCAAGGGGATCAAAGATGGCCTGCTGCATGAGCTGGTCGAGCGGCTTGTGCATTTTCTGTTCGATCACAAACTGCACGAGATTGAAGCCTTCGCCGGAGTAGAGGAATTGGGTTCCCGGGCGGAAGTGGAGGTGCATCTTCTTGTCCGGTTCGACAAAAGCGAAGTTGGCGAGGCCGGAGGAGTGGGAGAGCAGCATGCGCGGCGTGACGGAGGGCCATGAAGGATCGTGGACAAGATCGGCGGCTGTTTCCTTGTAGGGGTCGTATTCATTGAGAGGCTTGTCGAGCTGTGCGGCAATTGGCTGGTCAAGATTGAATTCGTGGCGCTCGACGAGGGACATGACATAGGTGGCGAAGACACCTTTGGTGATGGAGGCGGCCCAGGTGGTCGTTTCCTGATCCATCGAGAGGGGCGGGACTTTGCGGCGGAGGCCATAGGCGGCACTCCAGACAATCTCGCCGCGATTGAGGACGGTGATTTCAGCGCCTGTGACGTGAGCGTCGGCAAAGGCCTTGCGTGCGAAGGCATCGGCATCGGCGAGGGAGATCTTTGTTCCATCGAGGCGGGTGATTTCGGCGGGAGCCTGGGGCTTGGCGAACGGCGCGGAAAGGGCCAGGAGCGCTAGAGCGGTGGCAGGTATGCGCATCGTCTGATGGTATATGCGGGAAGCCTAGAGTTCAGAAGTGGGAACAGGAGCATGAATGGAGAATGCCGCCCGAGGGCGGCATTTTTGCGGAACTGAGTGGACGGGGCGCTAGATGCCCATTCCGAATTCGCTGGACTGCTGATTGCCGGCGCTGGAGTAAAAGTCGTAGGGAGTGCGGCGCCTGAACTTGTAGCGGATGCGAAGTTCGCGGCCGACGTAGATGCCAATGGCAGCGACAGCCATGCCTACCGAAAACCAGCCGAGCACCTGAAGGCGCTTGCTCTCTTCCGGCTCTTCAATGGTTTGAACGGATTCATATTCTGTGGACATGGTTGGCAATGCCTCCCTGTTGAAATGATAGCCCAACTGCAATTAGACGCGTCCCACATTGGTGAAGTGAGTGTGCAACTTTGGTTGGATGCGTTCCCTTGTGATTAATATGTCTTTTCGATCTGGGCGAGCCAGCGATGCCTGGACGCGTGGGAGAGGAAGCTGGCGCGGATCGAATTGGCGGCGAGTTGCCGGAGTTCTGCGCGGGTGAAGCCCTGGGTTGTGTGGGCGAGAAGGTATTCGTTTGCAACGTCAGAGCCGAAGAAGGCGGGGTCGTCGGAGTTGAGGGTGACGAGAAGGCCGGCATCGAAGTAGCGTCTCAGCGGGTGCGAGGCGAACGATGCGCACACGCCGGTGCGGACGTTGGAAGTGGGATTGAGCTCCAGGGGAATTTCTCGAGATTTTAATTCTGCGAGGAGTGCGGGGTCTTCGATCGCCGAGAGCGCATGGCCCAGACGCTCGGAACCGATGCTGAGGGCTTCCCAGATGGCTTCGGGGCCGGTGGTTTCGCCGGCGTGGTTGGTAAGGCGCAGACCGGCTGCGCGCGCATCAGCGTAGACGGCGCGGAAAGGTTCGGAGCCGGTTCGTCGCTCGTCGCCGCCAAGGCCGACGCCGATGATGGAGGGGAACTCGGCGCGGAGTTCGATGGCCTTGCGGACGACACGTTCCGCTTCGGGCACAGTGAAGTGGCGGACTGCGTCAAAGATCCAGAAAACGGAGAGGCCCAACTCGCGTTCGGCGCGGTCGCGGGCGCGTTCGAGTCCGGCGAAGATGGGTTCGAAGCATGCGGGATCGTGATTGCGCCACATGTAGATGACGCCGACGGAGATGTAGACCTCGGCGTGGACTACACCTTGTTCAGCGAGGTGCTGGCACATGCGCCACGCGACGAGTTCGTAGTCGTCGGGATGGATGAGCTGACGGGTCACGGCTTTGAAGGCTTCGATGAAGCCGGTGAAATCAGTGAACTGGTAGATGCCTTCCGCATCGGCGAGGGTGACCGGCGTGGAGTCGTGGCGCTGGCTGAGTTCGACGAGGGTCGCGGGAGTGACGGTGCCCTCAAGGTGGAGGTGGAGTTCGGCTTTGGGAAGTCGGCGGATGAACGCTGCGATGTCGTCCATCTCTAGAGTTTAGCGGGTCGGGTGCGCTGCCCGTGTTGAGAGGAGATGGCCTCGGGGCAGGCTTTCACTTCTTTGGCGCAATCATGTCCTGCACGGCGATGATCTGCCATTTGCCGTTGCGCTTGAGCCACGTGTCGGTCCAGATTAAGGTTCGGTCGAATTCCTTGCCGTCTTTCCCTTTGCGCACGGAAGTTTCGCTGCCGTAGATCATGGCCACGGTGTCGCCGTAGAAGCGGACGCGGGCAGTGAGGAGTTTGCAGTCGCGGGCCTGGCCGGGTGGGGGAGGTGCTTCAGCGAGCGCTTCGGCTTTTGTGTAGCGCGGGCCTTCCGGTGAGGTGCCGACAAAATCGTCGGCCAAGGCTTCAGCCACGACATTGCTGTGTTCGCACTCGAGCACAGCCCATTTTCTTTCCTGCTCGATGAGTTGTTTGGCGATGGGGTCGTTGGCGTCGGCCCAACGGCCTTGCGTGGTGGATTGTGCTGATGCGAGGGCGCAGGACAAGAAGAAAGAGATGGCCGAGGTGGCGAGGAGTTTGGATGCGTGCATTGCTTAGCATCGCACGACGGATGTGGTGATGATGGAGAATTTCACTCCGGGCCTGTGGTTGCGGCTGGTTGGGGTTCGTGGTATCCCACCCATGACGCGATGAGACAACGTCATGGATGGGGCACCCACAATTATGGAAATGCAGAGGTTAGCGTTGCGGGGCGAATTCGGAGCGGTGGCGACTGTAGAAGAAATAGATGAGGAGGCCGACGGCGAGCCAGATGAAGAAGGCCATCCACGTGAGGACTTCGAGTCCCATCATGAGCACGATGCAGAAGATGATGCTGAGCACGGGGAAGACTGGGCCGAGCGGGGCACGGAAGGCGCGATGACGTTCGGGCTCGCGGTAGCGAAGGATGAGGACGGCGATGGAGACGAGGACGAACGCGAAGAGAGTGCCGATGTTGGAGAGGTTGGATACGGTACCGATGTCGAGGAGGCCAGCGGGGACGCCGACGACGAATCCCGCGACCCATGTGGCGACGGCCGGAGTGCGATAGCGCTTGTGTATGTTGCTGAACACTGTGGGCAGGAGGCGATCGCGCGACATGGCAAACCAGACGCGGGCCTGGCCGAGCTGAAATACGAGGATTGACGAGATCATGCCCAACATCGCGCCGATGAGGACAAACAGCCGCACCCAATGCAGGCCTGAGCCGCCGGGCTGGAGCGAAAGGCGCTTGAGCGCGTTCACCACAGGGGCAGCGTCGCCCATGATGGATTGCCACGGAACGATGCCGCTGAGGACGATGGCTACTCCTCCGTAGAGAAGCGTGCAGGCGACGAGGGTGGCTAGGATGCCGATGGGGAGATCGCGCTGCGGGCGATTGCACTCCTCGGCTGCGGTTGAGACGGAGTCGAACCCGATATAGGTGAAGAAGATGATGGAGCCGCCGGCGAGAACGCCGGTGAATCCGTTGGGCATGAAGGGATGCCAGTAATGCGGCTTGATGAAGCTGGCTGCGGCAAAAATGAAAACCAGGATAGCGGTGATTTTGACGAGGACGAGGATGTTGTTGGTGCGGGCTGATTCGCGGATGCCGCGCACCAGGATGACGGTGAGAATCATCACGATCAGGAACGCGGGAATGTTGAATCCGAAATGCCAGCCGGGAGGATAGAGATCTTTGCCGGAGAGATCCTGAAGGCCGGTGGGCAGATAGGCGGGCGAGATCCACTTGATGGGAAAGTGGAGACCGAACCAATCGAGGAGATCGACGATGTGCGCAGCGAAGCCGACGCTGACGCTCATGTTGGAGAAGGCGTACTCGAGGATGAGGTCCCAGCCGATGATCCAGGCAACGAGTTCGCCGAGCGTGGCGTATGTGTAGGTGTAGGCCGAGCCGGCAATGGGAATCATGGACGCGAGTTCGGCGTAACAGAGGCCGGTAAAGACGCAGACAATGGCAACGAGCACGAGA
>Ga0207691_10006667_pt1 | contig 11139 bp, 6 predicted proteins | sample KBSM13metaG_FD_184327 | JGI IMG/M metagenome (GOLD analysis project Ga0207691, IMG submission 184327) | Miscanthus rhizosphere microbial communities from Kellogg Biological Station, Michigan, USA - KBS M1-3 metaG (SPAdes) (version 2) | ecosystem: Host-associated > Plants > Roots > Rhizosphere >...
GACCGAGGCATATCCCTACGGCGCCGGGATGACGTCGATCCAGTCCGCGCTGTTCGACGACTGGAAGACGTGGCCGGACGCGAAGTTCCAGCAGCACCAGCTCGTGTCTACCGGCGAGCGGCTGACGCGCAAGACGTTCGAGGAGGCGCGCAAGAAGGGTGGAACGGTGATCATTCACGGGCGCAGCGAGGCGCAGACGCGCGAGGCGATCCTGAGTCCGCTCACCATGATCGCGAGCGACGGCTTCATCGAGAACGGCCGTGGGCATCCGCGCACGTCAGGCACGTACGCCAAGGTGTTAGGCAAGTACGTGCGTGAGGAGAAAGCGCTGAGCCTCATGGATGCGCTGCGGAAGATGACCATCATGCCGGCGCAGCGGCTGGAAGCGCGGGTGCCAATGATGACGTCCAAGGGTCGTATCAAGGTCGGCGCTGATGCCGACCTCACGATCTTCGATCCGGCGACCGTCATCGACAAGTCGACCTATGAGGACGCGATGATAGCGTCGGCCGGTATCCCGTTCGTCGTCGTGAATGGGCAGGTCGTCGTGGACAGCGGGAAGGTCACCGCGGCGCGGCCGGGTCGCGGGGTGCGAGCTCCCGTTCGATGAACAAGCCAACCGACTCGGCCGAGCTGCGCCGGGTGGTGCTGGCGAGCTTCATTGGCACCACGATCGAGTGGTACGACTTCTTTCTCTACGGAACCGCCGCGGCGCTCGTCTTCAACCGGCTCTTCTTCCCGACACTCGACCCACTCGCGGGCACGCTGAGCGCGTATGCGACGTACGCGGTGGGTTTCGTGGCGCGCCCGTTAGGCGGCGCGATCTTCGGTCATTTCGGTGACCGTGCCGGCCGGAAGAAGATGCTGGTGTGGTCCCTCTCGCTCATGGGCGTGTCGTCGACGCTGATCGGTCTGACGCCGACCTATGACCGGATCGGCATCTGGGCGCCGATCATGCTCACGATCCTTCGCTTCTGTCAGGGCGTTGCCGCGGGCGGGGAGTGGGGCGGGGCGGTGCTCCTCGCGGTCGAGCACTCCGCTGGTGACCGTCGAGGGTTCCATGGCGCGTGGCCGCAGATGGGAACGCCGGCGGGGCTATTGCTGTCGACGCTCGTCTTTGCGGCCGTCTCGGCGTGGCTTCCGGAGCCGGCGTTTTTAGCGTGGGGATGGCGCGTCCCGTTTCTGCTCTCGGTCGTGCTCGTGGCGATCGGTCTGTTCATCCGGCTTCGCGTGATGGAGTCGCCTTCGTTCGAGCGACTCCGGGACGCGCGTGGCGAGTCGCGCATGCCGCTCGTGGACCTGTTTCGCGAGCATCCGCGCGAGGTGCTGGTGGGGATGGGAATCCGGTTCGCGCAGAACCTGGTGTTCTACATCTACACGGTGTTCGTCCTGAGCTATGGCGAGAAGACGCTCGGGTACCCGCGGAGTGTCATGTTGCGCGGCGTGATGATCGCGGCGTTCATCGGCATTTTTGCGACAGCGTTCTGGTCGTATCTGTCGGATCGGATCGGCCGACGGCCCGTGCTCCTCGCGGGGGGCGTCTCCCTGCTGGTCACTGCCTTCCCGTTCTTCTGGCTCCTCGGTCGCGGGCCGTCGTTCGTGCCGATCGCGATGCTGCTGGTGATGAATCTCGGGCACGACGTGATGTATGGTCCGATGGCGGCGACCCTCTCGGAGCTGTTCGGGACGCGCGTGCGGTACTCGGGGGCGTCGCTCACGTATCAGCTCACGTCGGTGGTGTCGGGCGGCGTGGCGCCGTTCATCGCGACGGTGCTGTTGGCGAAGTACGGCGTCGGCGCGGTCGCGATTTACGTCATGGCGAGTTGTGCGCTCACGCTCGCGGCGACGTTGTTTCTGCCGGAGACCCATCGCATCGCGCTCGATGCGGTCGCGGCCAAGTCGGTTGCATAACGAGGAAGGAAAGGGCCGTCCCGCAAGCCGACGCTCACGACACGCTTGGGCGCGCGTTAGAGTGCTACCACAAGTCGGTCAGCGGGCACCCGAACCCGGGAAGGACGTCCTCGCCCTCCAGCGCATCGTGTTCCGCCAGGAGCGCGACTGAACCGTCGGCTCGATAGATCACGGCTCTCCGCCGCACCGGATCAATCACCCAGACGAGGCGTGACCCGGCAGTCAGCCAGTCACTCACTTTGCCCTGGACCTCGCCAGCGCGGTCGTTAGGCGATACGACCTCCACGGCGAGATCCGGTGCGAGTGTCAGGTAGCCTGTCGGTGGCGGGTCGGGTGCGCGGCCGTGACTGATGAATGCTGCGTCGGCCGCGCGGACCGTGTCCGGTCTGGCGAACAGCTTGAACCCTGTTTCCGCGGCGACGGCGACGCCCAGGTTATGATCGGCCGCGTGGTTCGCGATCAACCGGGCGATCTCGAGCGCGACCAATCCGTGTTGATAACCTGGCGGCTCGCGAACAATGAGACTCCCGCGGACAAGCTCCGTCTGCTTGTCCGGCAGGTTGAGGTAAAGCAGCTCCTCCGCGGTGACCACACCCGCTGACGTGGGTGGCTCTGCCATGGCTTCAATTTACAGGAGTGTCGTGCGTCACTGCGGTCAAACCGTTGCACATCGTCGCATGCGATGGCACTAGGCGAAAGAGTCGTCTCGCGGCCCACGCGCGTTCGTCGCAATCTGGCGTATGGCACCGAAGTGATATGCGACGTGCACGCTTTCCCCGATGATTGCGCTCAGCTCCCCGGGCGAGACATCGCGCGGGGAGCCGAGTACCTGGAGCCATCGACGCGTTTCGTCGGCCAATCCAGCGCGGATCTCAGCCCATTGCGCATCATTCACGGCGGACGTTTTCCACGCCTCATCCCACTTCGCACCGGCGAACGGTTTACCGCCCTCGGTCGCCCAGCGGTTCATGAGCGAGAGTCCGTACCGGACGTGCTCTGCGTGCGCGGCGATCGTTGCGCCGCCGTGGACCGAGCGTGAGGCGTCGGCAGCGGACAGCTTGTCGAGGGACGCGAGCAGGCCCGGGTCGCCCGAATTGAGGACGAAGTTGCCCCCAACGGGCGCCTTCGCGCCATCGACCAGCTCGGAGAAGAGTGTCGTGAGGGAACCGTTGATGTTGTCAGTTTGCATGTCGATGTCTCGAAGATCCTGGTCTCTTTCTCTACCGGCGCCTCGGTACCACCGGACCCAGCGTCCGATCGAGAAACGCGTTGATCCGTGGCGTGCGAACGTCCGCCGGCACGTGATGGCCGGCAGCATCCGCCATCAGCAGCTCCTTCGGTTCACGCAACAGATCCCACAGCGGCTTCCCGCGAGTCTGCCACGGATGCTCCTCGTCCTGCCGTCCGTTGATCACGAGCTTCGGCGCCTTGATGTACGGAGCGAAGTTGAAATTCGCCGCCTCGGGCAGCGTCGGTTGGACCCGCTCGTCGATCCCCGCGCCAAGCAGCACGACCGCGCGGAAACGCGGATCCACCGCGGCGAGCGGTAAACGCGATCCTGCGCCGAAGCTCATCGCGATGTATCCAAGGCGCGTGGAGTCGATGTCCGGGCGCGTTACCGCATAATCCATGGCAAGACGCATCTCCGTCGCGTGCCACACCATGAGATCCCGGAACTCGACGCTCCGTGGCGGCGGCCGCGGGTTCAGCGTGCCTTGGTGCTCCATCATACCGGTCAGAACGGGTGAGATGACGGCGCGTCCCGCCTTGATCTGCCCGGCGGCGATGTCCTCGACGAGCTGAGGAACGGACGACTGACCGAAGGCGGCAGTGCTCGCGATGTGCACGAGCGCCTGATACGGCGGCTCGACGTTCTTCGGGAGGAACATGTAGAGCAGGACGGAATCGCCCTTCGGGCCGTCGATCCAGAGCCGCTCGCGAATCCAGTCGGGAGTCTCGACGACGGTTCGCCCGCGCGGGTTCGCGGGGCGAGGATCGTAACGGTAGTGCTCGAGCAGTCCCCGGAATTCTGCCGGACCGACCGGATGATACGTGGGCGCGACGGTCGTGACGGGCAACGGCGCCAGACCCGCATCGCTCTTGCCCTGCACGAGCGGTCGCACGCAGCGGAAGCCGACGACCGGCGAGCCGTCCGATTGGCTTCCGACCTGGCTCACCAGATACATCGGGTCCTGCCAGGAGCCGCCGGTGGTTCCCCACCCGTCGCCCACGCGATTGACGAGCCATTCTTTCACGTTGCCCGCCATGTTGTAGGCCCCGTACGGACTGATCGCGAACGGGAAGCTCTCGACCGGTGCCGTATCCGTCCCCGAGAGGTTGGCGCGCACGGCGCCTAACGACTTCGCGTCGTATTGCCCCCAGGGCATCAGGATGCCGAAGTGCGACGCGCGGCCATCGCGCGATGCCTTCTCCCACTCGAAGAGCGAGGGAAGTCGGCCGCCACGCCAGGCACAGTACGCGGCGGCTTCGGGCCACGACACGCCGGTCACCGGATGATGGCCGCGGCCCGCCGGTGGCGTGGCGTTCACCCAGTCACGCGGTGCTGGAAGCCCGGTTTTGTCGACGAAGCGCGTCGGCGCGACGTTCTCGCCGCTGCCCGACCACAGCGCGGCGTTCCGGTAGCCACCCGCTCGCACGAACTCGACGAATCGGTCGTTGGACACCTCGAACCGGTCGAGCGCGAACGGTGCGAGGTCGGCGACCAAGCCCCGGCCAATGTCGTGACCCACGATCTGATACCGTCCTCCCGGGATCGCAACCATTCCTTCGGGAACCGAACCGGTGCGCGTCAGCCGAACGTCCAGCGCGATGGACCGGGCGGCCGGGCTCAAGCCTTCGCTCGGTGAGAGAAACCGCGACGCGATTCGCCGCGCCGGATCGTAGCCCGGCGCTTTCACCACGACGCGATAGTCGCCGCGGGCCGTGATGTACTGCCTAACGGGCGTCGTGCCGATCAGTGTGCCATCGCTGGAGTCGGCCACGGTGGAGTCGCCGAACATCGCAATGTACACGCGAGCGCCAGGCGGCTCCGACGTCACGGAGATCTCGTTGGTGACATCAGCGAAGACGGACTTGAAGATCGAGTCCTCGGCGAGGTGGCGTCGCGCCTGTTTCGCCAGTAGGTACGCCGCGGAATATTTGCCCTGTGCCGCCAACGCCTGAATCCTCGGCACGAGCGCGGCAGCGCGTGCGTTTCCCTGACTCCACCAGAGTACGCCGCCGATCGCCGCGGCGAGCAGCATCGCGGCAGCGCCCGCGGCGATCACGAGGCGCGGCGTGCGGGTGGCCGGCGCGGATACTCCGATCGCATGCAGTGCCGCGAGCACCGCAGCGCCATTGGCCGGCCGTGCATTCACATCCTTTTCCAGAGAGCGCATCGCCAATGCGGCGAGGCCCCGGGCCACGGGATCACGGCGGCGGTCATCGCGCAACTGATCGGTGAGCTCCTTCGGTCGCTCCCCGAGATGCGCTATCATCAGCTGCTGCGCGGTCGTCTTGTCGTGGAACGGGTGATGGCCCGCGAGCAGCTCGTAGGCGATGACGCCCCAGGAGTAGACGTCGGCGCGCGCGTCGACGTCGTCGCCTGCGGCCTGCTCGGGCGCCATGTACGCCGGGGTGCCCAGCGAGGAGCCGGCCTCCGTGAGCATCAGCTCGCCGCCAGGGCCGGCGGCCGCCAGAGCCTTGGCGATCCCGAAGTCCGTGACGACGGCGGTGCCCGACGAAAGCAGCACGTTGGCGGGCTTGATGTCGCGATGTACGACGCCGTGGTCGTGCGCATAGGCCAGCGCCTGCGCGAGGTTGCGCAGGATCTCCACGGACTCGTCGAGCGCCACGGGACCCGCCTGAATGCGCGCGCGCAGGGAATCCCCCGGCACGAACGGCATGGTGTAGAAGGGGAGCCCATCACTCGTGACGCCGGCATTGAGGACCGGGACGATGTGAGGCTCCTGCAGCGCCGCCGCCAGCCGAATCTCGCGCGTGAACCGCTCGGCGCTCAGGCTGACGGCGCGCTCTGGCGCGAGCACCTTGATGACGACATCGCGATTGAGGGCGGTGTCGTGCGCGAGGAACACGCGTGCCATGCCACCGCCAGGCAGTTCACGCTCGAGCGTGTAGCCGCTACCTAACGTCGTCTGGAGCTGCTCACGCAGATCCGGGCTCAGTCGGTGAGTCATCCGATCGTGAGTATGGCGCGAACGGCGCGCCGCAGCAAACGTGGCCCGGGACGCACCCGAGTGTCATGGCAGTTCTCTGGCGCCGGCGGGTGCCGAACTCAACGTGGTCACGGCCGGTCGAGTCGCCCACAACGTCAGCCGCCGAACCAGCGGACCGAGACGCGGATGGTCGAGCAATGGTGCGAGCTCCCGGACGACCGTCGTCACGATCGCCGTGGGACCGGTCATGGCCGCGATGTTCGCCTCGAGCAGGGCCGCCGTCGCTGCTTCGTCACCCAGGTCGAGGCCAATCATCATCGCCATGGCGGCGGGACCGACGTACTCACGCTGCGCCCGCTCACGGAGCTCTGCACGAAGAGCGAGCGCCTCATCACGCCGGCCGGCCAGTGCGAGGGCACGCGCGTACATGCCAACGATGAGCGGAGCGCGCTGCGTGAGCTCGACGGTACGACGCATTCGCAGGACCGCCTCCTCGTGACGCCCGAAATCCGCGAGCCGGACAGCCGACATCCACAGGTGAATCACGGCGTTCGGGTCCATCGCGAGCGCCGTCTCGTGTGCGTCGAGCGCCGCCGCGGAATCCGCTCCGGGAATACCGACAACAGGAAATCCCATGACGGATATGGCGCGGATGAACACCGACAGCGGATCGAGCGACACGGCGCGAAGTGCTGCCGCCTTGCTCGCTTCGAGGTTGCCGAGCATGCCATTCAGAAATGCGACGTACGCGTGCGCCAGCGGCTCGTTAGGGTCTATCGCCAGCGCCCGCTCGAGGTGCGGCCCGGCATCGTGCCAGTCGGATCGGAGATACAGCTTCAGCTGTCCCCACAGCACGTGGATGAGCGCAAGGTCGGGCCCCAGGCGCTCGGCCGCCTGAAGCGCGGCCGTCGCGACGTCGTTCGCCTCTATCGTCGGGATGTACTGATACACACCGAGTCCGATGTGTGCTTCGGCCAGACCGAGATGTGCACGCGCATAGTTGGGATCTCGTCCCAGCGCCTGGCGGAAGTACTCGATCGCCCGGCGCAGCGATGCGGGCGATCGCATATAGGCCGCCTCTCGTCCGCGAAGATACAGTTGATACGCTTCGAGATCGTCGGTCTGAGGAGCGACGAGGGTGGCGGTCTGGTCCAGTCCGAGCGTGAGCTTCAGCTGGTCCACGATGCCGCGAACGATTTCATCCTGGATCGCGAAGATGTCGTCGAGGTCGCGGTCGTATCGCTCGCTCCAAAGCTGTGTCCCCTCGGCGGCATTCATGAGCTGCACGGTGACGCGCACGCGATTGCCGGCGCGCCGGACGCTCCCTTGGACGACCGTGCGGACACCTAACGTGGAGCCGACGGTCGCCAACTCTGCGTGCTTGCCCTTGAACGCGAAGCTCGACGTGCGCGCGGCGACCCTGAGTCCCTTGAGCGACGTGAGCGCGCCGATCAGGTCGTCGGTGATCCCGTCGCTGAAGTACTCGTTCTCCGGGTCGCCGCTCATGTTCGTGAACGGCAGGACGGCGATGCGGGGGTTCGCCTTGGCGGCCGGCGGCGCGACTGGCGTCGTGGAGACCGCGTTAGGTGTCGACATGCTCTCGAGCGCGCGGACGATCGCGGACGCACTCTCCGGTCGCTCCGACGGATCCTTGCCGAGGCATTGCATGACGATGGTCGACAGCGGCGTGGTGACGTGGGTGGTGTGCGTCGTGAGCGGCTTCGGCTGCTCGGTGAGGTGCGCCGCGACCAGCGCGTGCATGTTCCGCTTGCCGGCGAACGGATGCTGGCCCGCGAGGAGCTCGTACGCCATCACGCCGAACGCGTAGAGGTCCGCGCGGAAGTCGACGTCCGGATCACCGGCGGCCTGCTCCGGCGCCATGTACGCCGGCGTGCCGATCTGCATGCCAACCTGTGTCAGGACGTCGCCGGCGAGCGTCGTCGCCGCACTCAAGGCACGCGCCACGCCGAAGTCCGCAACCATCGCCACGCCCTCGGCCAACAGCACGTTCTCGGGCTTGATGTCTCGGTGCACGATACCCTGGCGATGGGCGTATGCGAGCGCGCGAGCGACGTCACGCAGGATGCTCTGGGCCTCGGCCGGCGGGAGCGGCCCGGCGGCGAGTCGGCCACGCAACGATGCCCCCTCGACGAACGGCATCGTGTAGTACGGAATCCCATCGACGTCACCCGCCGACAGCAACGGGACGATGTGCGGATGCTGCAGCCGGGCGGCGAGCCGAATCTCGCGCTCGAACCGCTCGGCCGAGACGCTCGCAACGAGGTCGGGTGCAAGCACCTTCACGACGACGCGACGGCCGAGTCGCGTGTCGGTGGCAACGAAAACGCGCGACATGCCCCCGCCACCGAGCTCGCGCTCGACGGTGTAGGCCGATCCCAGCGTGCCTTGTAACCGTGTGCGGACGTCCGCGGTCATGCGCGACGAGTGTGGTGGGAAAATGAAGGGTGAATGATGTGTCGTGGGACCACCGCGGGCGAGGTCAATGCACGATCCAGCGGTCGCGGACGGCGTGTGTCGGGAATCCCGGAAATTCCTCGTGTGCGGGATTGGCGAGGCAGAAACGAACGCCTCGTGTACCCAACTCGAGGAGGAGCCCATGCGATCCCGGATCCAAATGCTGGGGGCCACACTCGTTGTCGCGAGTGCTTGCCACGACGGCCCGACCAACGCATCGCGAAGCCCAGCTGTTGACATTGCCCCGCGCGCCGCTGCCACCGAGGCACCATCGACGTCAACGGTGCGATGGAACCGCAGATCGGTCGCGCTGTTCCGCGCGCGAGGAGGGGATGTCGGCCGTATCAACTCCTACTTGTCGATCGCGCAGTATCGCGCCGTGCTCGCCGCCCAGGCCGAGCGTCATGGTCAGTCACGCCCCTCGGCCGCCGGAGCAGCTGCTGGCGCGTCGGTGGTCGTGCTCAAACAGTTCTACCCGCTCGATGCGACGGCGATCGACACGCAACTCGAGGCACAGCGCGCCGAATCGCCGTTAGGCGCCGAGATCAACGCGGACTTCGCGGCGGGTGAGGCCATCGGGCGCGCGGTTGCCGCGTCAGTGTTGGCATGGGCAGCGTCCGACAATTACGTGCAGACGCCGCCTGGGACGCCGCCTGTCGGCGAGGGCTTCTGGGTCAGCAGCGGTGCACCAATCGTTCGTGGCGGATTCGGCGCGCGACCCTTCTTCCTCACGTCGGAGAGCGAGCTCCGTGCTGCGCCGCCACCAGCGTTTGGATCCGCAAGGTATCTCGCCGACCTCGCCGAGGTGCGTGCGATCTCCGACAGTCGAACTGCGGAGCAGTTGGAGATCGCCCGGAAGTGGGCCCCGTTCGCAAACCCCGTCTGGAGCGGCGTCGCGGCTGACCTGCTCGACAAGTACCATCGATCGGAGCTCGAGTCCGCTCGTACCCTCGCGTACGCCAACGCCGCGGAGTTCGACGCGATCATCGCCTGCTGGGACTCGAAGTTCACCTACTGGTTCATCCGTCCGTCGCAGGCAGATCCCGGAATCACGCTCCCGATCGGATTGCCGAACCATCCTTCATATCCGTCGGGACACTCGTGCGCTGACGGAGCGTGGCGCGGTGTGCTGACCGACGCCTTCCCGAGCGAGCGGGTGTTGATCGAGAGGCTCGAGCAGGAGGGGGGCATGTCGCGCATCTATGGCGGCATCCACTACCGGTTCGACATCGAGACAGGACACGCGATTGGCCGAGCGGCGGCGCGACTCGCGCTCGAGCGTCGCGGGTTGGAGTAGCTCGCTCTCGCGATTTGCCACAGGCGGATTGTGTCTTCCCCGCTAAACTTCACGGACGCGGTGCGGAGGTCGAGGAGGCTTGCGTCCTCGCACCGCGTTAGGCTGGTCTTCGTGACGCTAACGCGGCACCGGACGCGGACCCACGATGGCGTCGCTCAGCGGCAGGTTGACACGGCGGAGCAGGGCGTGAAAGCGAGCGCTCGATCGTATCGGGTCGTAGATCGGATCGAGCACGCCCGGGAACGCCGGCCAGAGCTCGTTTGCGTCTGTTGCCCGCTCCAGTGCGGCCATGGCCGCTGTCGTATCGCCCATCGCCAACATCACGAACGAGCGAGTCGTCCTGGACAGCCAGGGCGTGGGGCGTTTGCGCTCCAGTTCACGGAGTCGCTGGAGGGCTGTGGCAGTGTCACCGATTACGGCGAGCGTCCAGAGCGTCCTCGAGTCGTAGGGTGACAAACGGTCTACCAAATCCCGAGCGCCGGCGAAATCACCGCGCCTGACCCGAACAGTCGCTCCGAGCTGGAGGGTAGTGTAGTTCGTCGAGTCGTTTTGAAAAGCGCGTTCGCTCTCCACGAGGGCGCTATCCATCTGCCCCTGGAGTAAGTAGGTGAACGCCACCCAGCTCGACACCAATGCCGATGCGGGTTCGGTGCGTCGGGCAATGAGAAACTGTTGCAACGCATCGGCAGCCCGGCCCTGGTGGAGCATGTATCGTCCGTACTGCACCAGCGGCTCGATGTCGTCGGGCTTCCGGAGACGGATTGCTGTCTGCAACTCGGCGGCGGCACTGTCCCAGTGATACGCGTATTGATGCACCATGCCGAGCGCGACGTGCGGCGGCGCGAGCGTGGAATCGAGCCGAAGCGCTCGCTCTGCCGCCGCTCTTACCGGGCCAGCTACCTGACGCGTCGTGATCGGTTCGAAGTACGGTGCGAGCGCGAGCGCGAGGCTCAACCCGGAGAACGCGTCGGCGTAAAGCGTGTCCAGCTCCGTGGCACGCCTGAACCGTTCGACGCTCGCCTGCATCCTCTGCTGGCGCATGGTGAGGGCGCGCTGACCGAGGACGTAGAGGCGGTACGCCTCGGGATTGACCGTGCGAGCCGGACGCTCGCGAGCCTGTACCGGGTCGCTTACGACTGGCAGGGCGGCCATCGTCACTTCATGCGGTGCCTTCGCCAGGGACGTCGTGCGGTCACGCGTCGCCAGGTATCCGATCAGCGCGAACCCGGCGATGACCGGTGTGACGAGTACCGCTCGTGGCAGCGGGCGAGGACGTCGAAT
>Ga0207691_10006670_pt1 | contig 11138 bp, 7 predicted proteins | sample KBSM13metaG_FD_184327 | JGI IMG/M metagenome (GOLD analysis project Ga0207691, IMG submission 184327) | Miscanthus rhizosphere microbial communities from Kellogg Biological Station, Michigan, USA - KBS M1-3 metaG (SPAdes) (version 2) | ecosystem: Host-associated > Plants > Roots > Rhizosphere >...
CGCGCCAATAGCGAACATCATGGGCACCAGAACAAAAACCGTCATCAGCACCGTGAACGCGAAAGAAGTCGCGCCGCGCCCGATCCGCTGGCGAACTGGGAATGCGAATCGCTCGTAGAGAGGCCAGCTGGCGACCGCAGTCACGCACGCAATCACCAAAGACGGCAGAAAGCTGCGCAGGACTACAATCGACAAAGCGACGATCAGAGCGGCGTAAATCCACCCTGCGGAAATTCTGACGTTCATGGACGGCTCCGGTGCGAACTTCGAAAACGGCCCGCAAGCGAAACGCAAGTGGCCGGTCGAATCATCATAAGCACCTCGTCCCGGCGCGTCGTCAGCAAAAAGTCGTCGTTCGGTCAAGTTGGAATCACCATTCTGCTTGCAAGTGGACCGTTCGCCCTGAACGCCCTGGCCCGCTCCGAGTTGCGGCCGCGGCCGGGCTTTGCATCTCGTTCTTCTCCAATTTCCACCAATTCCGGACGTTTCGCTGACGACTCGGCCGGCAGCAGGGGCTAACGTATCCGCATGCGGTCAACGAAGAGCGGTCATATAAACCAGGAAGCAATCATGAGATATTTTCTGCCGGCATTTTTTGTTCTGATGCTGCTTGGGTGTGTCACCATGAATGATGTCGATGTAAGCAAATTCGAACCGACTTGTGCGCAACCATGTATTAGATACAGTTCCGACTGCATTTCCGCATCGTCGGCAGGACATCAGACAGTACTTTTTCATCAATGCAAAGAAACGATGAAACAGTGCCTTCAAACTTGTACACCAAAATCATGAAAAAAATTGCGAATCCAAAATCTGCTGAGCGAAGCGGTTTTGATTCCTTAGTAGAGCGCGCAAGATCAAGTCAAATTAAAGCGGAATGCTTTCCAAGAAAGCGCTTGCTCGAACGCGACTCGCAACAACGTCCGAGCAAAAACGGCCGGCCCATAAATTGGACCGATCATGACACTCGGCGCGTCGATCGGAACGCGCTAAATGCGTGAAGGGTGCGATGTGCAGATAGTAGCGCCGCCCAATCGCAACAAGTGAGACACCAAACGAGATTCAAATGAAACAATTGCCTGGATTATTATTTGCGGCCCTCGTCTTGGTGCTGCAGTCCAACAGTGCGTTAAGCGCTGTTGACGACATTTCATGGCTTGAAGGAGTTTTCTGCTGGTCAGATCCGGCTACATCCACGTCAGGCAGGGTGACCTATAAAGTCATCGGCCCCGATCAGCTAGCCGTGACTAAAGAAGTCAGGAATCCGCACGCGCACTCATCCGGAACGGTCAAAGCCAGATTTGTCCCAAGCGATACAGGCTTCATGCTTGACGAAGGCAACCAAACGCTGACTTTTGTGAAGCGGGATTCAAACTATCTTACCTTGTCAACATTTACTTACGGCAGGTCTGAATTTGAATCCAATACGACCTATTTCCGTTGTATTTAGCTAAAGAATACAAATCCGTTTGTATCCCCGACGTTCACGGGTGTGCGCGTTGAACGTTCGTCCTGAATGCCCTCGCCCGCTTCGAGTTGCGGTCGTCGCCGGCCTTTGACCTGGTTCTTATCCAATTCCCACCAAATCCGGACGTTTCGCTGACGACTCACCTTGCAGCGGGGATTAACGTATACGCATGCAATCTCAACGGCTGACACAGGCCTTCGCAAAAAGGAAACAGATATGAACAATCCACTTCAACAGCTTTCTACGATGCAGGACGTCTCAGCGAAAGTCGCGCAGGTGCTGAGCACCCGCACCGAACACGCGCTGGAGCGCCTTGGCGAGCGCGCGAAACAGGCAATTACCAAGCAAGTCGCCGCAACGACGGCAAAGCCGCTTGCGCCGATGGACGGCTGGACACTGGCTGCGCAGTATGCAGCCGACTCGGTCCAGCGTTCGATCCTTTTCTGGGACACGCTGCGTCAGCGCGGGAACAACTTCCTCGAGCACGAGCGGCAGGGACTGCCGCCGGTCCTGCACTTCGACTATGAAATGGTGGTTGACGGGCGCACGCTCGAAAAACCGGTCAATTACGCGCTGGTGCGCATCGTTGCGCCGAAAGGCGTGACAATTGATCCTAGACGCCGCCCTTTTGTAATTATCGACCCGCGCGGCGGCCATGGCCCGGGCATCGGCGGCTTCAAGGACGATTCTCAGGTCGGCGTGGCGTTGCATGAAGGCCATCCCGTGTACTTTGTAATCTTCTTCCCGGATCCGGAACCGGGGCAAACGCTGCTCGACGTCTGCAACGCCGAGCGTAACTTCGTTCATCGCGTGCGTGAGCTCCATCCCGACGCCCCGAAGCCCGGACTGGTCGGCAACTGTCAGGCGGGCTGGGCGGCCATGATGCTCGCGTCTGCCCATCCCGACGATACAGGCCCGGTGGTGATCGTTGGCGCGCCGATGTCCTACTGGGGCGGCGCCTGGAGGGAGAACGAGGGCGACAACCCGATGCGCTACGCCGGCGGGCTACTCGGCGGCACCTGGCCCGCGTCGCTGACTTCGGACTTGGGCGCGGGCAAATTCGATGGCGCCTGGCTGGTGCAGAACTTCGAGAATTTGAACCCGGCCAATACATTCTGGGACAAGTATTACCGGCTGTTCGCTAACGTGGATTCAGAGGCGCAGCGCTTCCTCGAGTTCGAGCGCTGGTGGGGCGGCTATTACCTGCTCAACCGCGAGGAGATCGAGTGGATCACCCAGAACCTTTTCGTCGGCAACAACCTGTGGTCGGGGACCGTGAATGGCGCTGCGGCGGGCGCTCTCGATCTGCGCAACATCAAGGTACCCATCGTGATGTTCGCGTCGATGGGCGACAACATCACGCCACCCCAGCAGGCCTTCAACTGGGTCGCCGACGTGTACGGCAGCACCGAAGAGATCAAAGCCCGCGGCCAGGTGATCGTCGGCCTGATGCAAGAGGAAGTCGGCCACCTGGGCATCTTCGTTTCCGGCCAAGTCGCGAGGAAGGAAGGAACGCAGATCGCGTCGGTGCTCAAATCCATCGAGGCCCTGCCGCCGGGGCTATACGGGATGCAGATCACGGAAAAGAAAGATTCAGGCGCCAAAACAGCCTATGAGGTCAACCTCGTTGAGATGCGGTTGGAAGAAATCAGCGCACGCCTGAACCGCTTCAAACGTGTCGACGAAAAACCATTCAAAGCGGCCAAAGTCGTCTCGGAATTCAATCAGCGCGCCTATGAGCTCTTTGCGCGGCCTCTGGTGAAGGCGCTCGCCAACGAGGCGGGCGCCAAGTTGTCGCGCGAGTTTCATCCGCTCCGATTCCAGCGCTGGGCATTTTCCGATCTCAATCCTCTTCTGAGCTGGTTGGCGCCGGCGGCGCAGGCGGTGAAGGCCCAGCGTCAGGCGCTGGCATCCGACCATCCGGGACGCCAGATCGAGTCGACGGTGTCAGAGATGGTGAGCACCTCGCTCGATTGTTTTCGCGCGTTGCGTGATGCGGTTGCCGAAGCGACCTTCTTCCAGGTCTACGCCAACCTCTACGCTTTTTATGCGGGCGACAGAGGCGATCCTGAAACGGTGCCGCCGGCAGTGGATGCGCGCGAGCTTCCATTCGTTAAGGAAGTGCTGGCCTCGATCGACAAGGGCGGCTACCCGGAGGCGCTGGCCCGCGTCGGCTTTCTGATGGCACACCGGGACGAGCCGCTGCCGCTCGCCAGAGTGCAGCTCGCCAGCGATCTGCTGGAGGAGTATCGGGACCTGTTGCCTGATCTACCCCGCGACGAAGCGCGCCGCATCGGTGGCGAACAGGAGATCATAGCCCGCTACGAGCCGGACCAGGCGGTCGAAACGTTGCCCGTGCTGTTGGCCAAACGCAAGGACCGCGAGCGCCTGCTCACGCTGCTAGAGCGCGTGCTCGCGGACAAGCGCGTGCAGCTCATCGAGCCATCGCCTGAGCAGAGAGCGATGCTGGCGCGAATTCGCGACGTACTTAGCGCGGCGGATCGCCGCCTGCCACGTGCGGCATCACGATAACCGATCGCGAACGACCCCACGCAATGCAATTTGCTCGAGAAGACAACGATGTCCTTTAATCCCAAACCTAAATATCCAAATCGACGCGCCTATGTACTTAAACTGCGCAGCGACGCGAAGCCTGGCGCAATCGCCGGGCGGCTCGAAAACCTTGCCACGGGTCGCCAAAGCGAATTCACTTCGGGCCCGGAGCTGCTGGCGTCGATCGCGGAAGACATTACGTGCAACGCAGAGGAATCTGCGCCTTTAATTCCCAATCGGTGATGCCATGACGACACAGAGAACGCAATTTCCCCTCGGATGGTGGACCGACGATCTCGAAGAAGTCGACCGTGAAATCGCGCGGATGGCAATGCTATGCGGGGTGCATGTGCTCGATCCCGGCGTCATCCGGCGCGTCCTTAAAAAAGACTCATCGGTATGCGGAACGAGTAATCCATTGGCTTTTGCCAAGCTGCACGATTTGATCATGCTCCATCTGGCGATACGCGACAGGTCAGCAGAGGCGTTTGGTCAAGCGCAAACCGCGCGCGTCGAGGACTACATCGTCGAGCGCCTGAAGAAAACATTTCCCGACCTGAAAGGAAAGTTGCCGGCCCCGTGACGGTTTAGTTGCGCTCCCGCTCGAAGGAAAATTTATGGACATTACAACAGTCAGTGCGCTTTCCGGAGTCTTGGGGTCGCTCGTCGGCGGCTCTGCAACGCTTGCAACAGCGTGGATCACGCAAAAGACGACGAGCAGACGTGAGCTGCTCCGGCTCGAGATCAAGAAGCGTGAGGCGCTCTACGGCGAATACATTTCCGAATGCGCGAAGCTGTTGGTGGATGCCTACGCGCACACGCTCGAAAAGCCGGAGATTTTGCTGCCTGCATATGCGCTCATCAACCGCATCCGCTTGTCCGCTTCACAGCCCGTGCTCGGCGAGGCGGAGCGATTGCTAGTGCATATCACCGATCAGTATTTCGCACGCAATCTCACGGTCGAGGACTTGCACCAGCTGACGCAATCACCGGATTTCGATCCGATCAAGTCGTTCGGCAACGTGTGTCGGACCGAACTCAAATCCATGCGCTCCCGTATCTAGCTCCCGGCCAGGACATTGCGCCCACCCGAGATGATTTAACGCTGACGGAATGACGACCTTTCGCTGACGACTTCTTGATTGGCGTCAAGTTAATCTGACCCTATCGAAATAGGCGATCTACATTAACCATGGCGCTATTGAAATTTTCTCCCACGACAGCGTGGGTTTCACCACCCAGCCCGATCTCGCATTTCGTAATTGTCATGGCACTCGCGCTCACCGCGACGGGCTGCACGACTCCCATACTGAAGAACTCAGTCGAAGTCCCTGCCAAGTATGCGGCGGCCACCACGTCCAATGAAGAACCGGAGGCCGCGTGGTGGGAAAGCTACGGCGACCCTGTCCTGTCCGACCTCATAAAACGAGCGGCCCGCGAAAACCGCGATGTGAAGATTGCCGCACAGCGCGTGCGCGCTGCCCGCGCCGGCGAAACGATCAGCCGCTCGTGGCTATTTCCGAGTGTTACCGCAGGTGCGGCCAGCTTCGATCAACGAACGAATTACAGTGCGCTCAACCGGCAGGCCGTGCCCGACACGAAGACGAGCATCGGCGGTCTCGACGTTTTTTGGGAAATCGACATTTCCGGACGGCTCAGCGCAGGCGCCAAAGCGTCTGCAGCCGACACCATCGCCACCGAACATGGCGTTCGCGGAATCAAGCTGCTAGTAGCAAGTGACGTCGCCAGCAATTACTTTATGCTCGTCGGCGCGCTGCGTCAGCTGGAAAGCGTACGCGCGATCTCGGCGGCGCAGGACGAAACCTTGCGCCTGGTCGTGGCCCGGGAGCGGGCAGGGCTTGCAACGCCCTTCGACGTCGAGCGCGCGCAGACTGACGCTTCACGCGCGCGCGCGGCGATTCCGCCGCTCGAGACACTCGTTGCGATGTCGAGACACCGCATCGCGGTGCTCATCGGCGATCAGGCCTTTAACGCGTCCAACATCGTGCCTGGAAAGAGCAACATCGTAGCCCCCGTGGTGACATCGGGCCAGCCAGCCACGCTGCTTGAGCGCAGACCGGATCTGCTCGCGCTTAAAGCGCAACTGGACGCCGCCAACTCGCGCCGGCGGCAGGCCGCTGCCGAGTGGTTCCCGCGCTTGTTCCTCAACGCCTTGTTCGGCCGCGAAGATGTTGAAATGAACGGCATGAGTCTGGGGGCCGCGCGCTTCAGCAACGTCGCGGGCCTGCTCGTTATGCCTATCTTCAATGCAGGCCGCACGCGCTCGATCAATGAGATTGCGGAAAGCAACCAGTCAGTGGCGCTGCTCCGCTATGAGGATGGCATCGTGCGCGCGCTCGAGGACGTCGAGAACACCCTGGTCGCAGTCGCCGACGAACGCCGCCGCACAGAACAACTGGAAAGCGCCGCCGCATCGGCCGAGGCCGCGCTTGGGCGCGCGCAATCGCTGTATGAGCGCGGCCAGATCGACATGCTGCCGCTGCTCGACGCACAGCGCACGCGACTCGCGGTACGCGTCAGTGCCAACGACAGCCGCACCCAGCTATTGCTCGATACCGTGCAGCTCTACAAAGCGCTCGGCGGCGGCTGGCAGGTCTTCGAACCTGCAGTAAAACCGGCAGCGGCCGACGAAAAACATGCACCGCGTTCCTAACTTCAACTCAGTGAGACTTGCCGTGAAAAACTTTCTACCCAAAACGCTGATTGCGATAACTGCCGGGGCGGTCATTGCGGGCTGCACACAGGAAAAGCCGGCTCCCGTCACGCGCCCCGTGCGAACTTTCGAAGTCCACTACGACGGCGCCAGTGAAGCGAACCGATACGTCGGCACCGTTCAGGCGAGGCATGAAGTCGACCACGCATTTCGAGTCGGCGGCAAGATCGCGCAGCGCAGAGTCGACGTCGGACAAACCGTGCGCGAAGGCGATGTGCTGGCCGTGCTCGACGACGCTGATTATCGGCTTGCGGAAGAAGCCGCGCGTCAGCAGTCTGCGGCGGCAACGGCGCAGGCGCGGCAGGCGGAATCCGACCGCCTGCGGCTGGGTGCGCTCAAAAAAGACGGCTCGGTCAGCGTGTCCGACGACGAGAAAGCCGTTACCGGTGCGCAGACAGCGTCCGCGACGGCCGAAGCTGAGGCCAAGAAACTTGACCTCGCGCGTAACCGGCTTAAATACACGGTGCTGTATGCTTCGCGCAGCGGCGTTGTGACCGCCGTGCGATTCGAGATCGGCCAAGTCGTCGCCGAAGGCCAGCCCGTCGTCTCCATCGCGGACAACGGAGAACCGGAAATCGTCGTCGATGTGCCCGAAGATCATCTCGCGGCTTTCAAGAACGCGCAGTTCAAGGCATGGCTCGCCAGCGCGCCTGAAGATGCATTCGATGTCGCGTTGCGCGAGCTTTCGCCGCAAGCGGCCCAGCAAACCCGCACCTACCGCGCGCGATTGAAGCCCGTGCAGGCACGGCGCTTGGCGCTGGGTGCAACTGCCACATTGGTTGCAAACCGCACGATGGGCAAAGCGTCCGTCGCCGCAATCCCCGCGGCGGCACTCACGCAAGCGGGCGGCAAACCTGCAGTGTGGATAGTCAAGCGCCAGGGCGCCGACGCCGTGGGGACCGTCGAATTGATCGGCATTGCAGTGCACGGTTACCGAAATGACCAAGTGCTCGTGTCCGGCCCCCGCGCCGGTGAACTCATCGTGACGGCGGGAGTTCAGAAAATGGCACCCGGGCTGAAGGTTTCATTGGCCAACGCAGCACGCACCGTGGATCGCACCGGAGAAACCCAATGAAATCATTCAATCTTACTGAATGGGCGCTCGAGCACCGCGCCGTCGTTCTCTTCCTGATTCTGACGATCGCAGCCGGCGGCGTGCTTGGCTTCACCCGACTCGGCCAGCTCGAGGACCCGAACTTCTCGGTGCCCTCGATGACGGCGATGGTGATGTGGCCCGGCGCGACCGCGCAGCAGGTCCAGGACGAGGTGCTCAACCGGATGGAGAAGAAGTTCGAGCAGCTCGACCACTTCGAGAAAGTCAAGACCTACGCGCGCCAGGGCTACGGCGCCATGCTGATCACCGTAAAGGGTGGCACATCGCACGCGGATCAACGTGAGGCGTGGTATCAGGCGCGCAAGAAGTTCAGCGACATCAAGAACGAACTGCCCGAAGGCGTCGTCGGCCCGATCTTCAACGACGAATTCGGCGACGTGACCGGGCTCTTGTACGCCGTCAAGGGTGACGGCGTCAGCCTCGCCGAGCTTTCCGACGTATCCGAGGACGTCAAGCGCCGCCTCCTCAAGGTGCCGATGGTGAAGAAGATCGACATCTACGGCAAGCAGGCGAAGAAGGTCTACGTCGAGTTCTCGCACCAGCGGCTGGCCGCCCTCGGAATCACTCCGCTCGCGATCGCCGAGAGCCTCAGAAACCAGAACAGCGTTCTCGCAAGCGGTTCGATCGACACCCCAGGCGACCGCGTGCTCGTACGCGTGAGCGGACAGTTCTCAACGCTTGACGATATCCGCAACGTGCCCATCTCCGCGGGCGGCCGCATGATCAAGCTCGGCGACTTCACAACTATCACGCGCGGCTACGAAGATCCGCCGACCTACACCGTGCGCCATAATGGGCAGCAGGTCCTGATGCTCGGCATCACAATGACCAACGACGGCAACATCGTCGACCTCGGCAAGGCGATCGAAAAAGCGGTCGCCAAGCTACAGGCCGAACTGCCCTACGGCGTCGAGCTCGAGCGCGTAGCAGATCAGCCGACCGTCGTCAGCGAATCCATCTGGGAATTCGAACGCTCGCTGCTGGAAGCGCTTGGGATCGTGCTCGCGGTCTGCCTGATCAGCCTCGGCTGGCGCACCGGCATTGTGGTCGGCCTGTCGGTGCCGATCGTGCTCGGAGTCGTCGCGCTGGTGATGTTGGCGACGGGCTGGAACCTGGAGCGCGTTTCGCTCGGCTCGCTGATCATCGCGCTCGGCCTGCTGGTCGACGACGGCATCATCGCAGTCGAGATGATGGTCGTGAAGATGGAAGAAGGGTGGGATCGCGTCAAGGCCGCCGCCTTCTCCTACGAGGCGACTGCCATGCCCCGGCTGACCGGCGCACTGGTCACCGTTGCCGCTTTCATGCCGATCGGCTTCTCCCAGTCGACTACCGGCGAATACGCGGGCGGCATTTTCTGGATTGTCGGCATTGCGGTGCTGTTCTCGTGGGTCGTGTCGGGGATTATCACGCCCTATCTTGCCGTCAACATGCTGCCCAAGGATTTCGGCAAGCACCATTCGGGCGGCGAACCCGCGATCGACCCTTACAAGACGCCGTTCTACCGCAAGCTGCGCGGCTGGATCGACCTCGCCATCGAGCGGCGCTGGATTGTCATCGGCGCGACCGTTGCCGCCCTGGCTGCCGCGATTTTCGCCAGCCGATTCGTGCCACAGCAGTTTTTCCCCAATAGCTCGCGGCCGGAGCTGGTGGTCGAGCTGCGCCTCAAGGAAGGCTCTTCGTTTGCCGCCACGGCCGAGCAGGTCAAGAAAATGGAGGCGGTTTTTGCGAAGGACGAGGACATCCGCTTCTTCACTGCATACACCGGTGCCGGCCAGCCGCGCTTTTATCTTTCGCTTGATCCGGAACTGCCCAACCCGGGCTATGCTGCCTTCGTTGTCATGACGCGCGACATGGCCGCGCGTGAACGGGTCCGCTCGCGCCTGCTGGCGGGCGTGGACGAGCAGTTCCCGCAGGTGTGGGTCCGCGTCACCCGCCTTGAGTTGGGGCCGCCGGTCGGCTTCCCGGTCCAGTTCCGCGTCGTCGGCCCGGATACGCAGGTTGTTCGCAACATCGCGCGTGAGGTCGAGGCAGTCGTGGCTGCGAGCCCGAAAGTTCGCGACGTCCAGCTCGACTGGAACGACCCAGTGCGCACAATGAGAGTGGAAATAGATCAGGACAAGGCGCGTGCGCTCGGCCTCGCGCCGGCCGACGTGGGATTCGTGACCCAGACGGTGATGAACGGCGCGCCGATGTCGCATCTGCGCGAGCACGAAGATCTGATCGACATCGTTGGCCGGGCGGTGCCGTCCGAGCGTCTCGATCTCGACACGCTGAAGGACGTCAACCTGTTCACGCGCGGCGGCACGGTGGTGTCGCTCTCGCAGGTGGCCCGCGTCAAGTACGAGCTCGAAGAGCCTGTGCTATGGCGCCGCAACCGCGATATGGCCATCACGGTCCGCGCAGATGTAAAGGACGGCGAACAAGGGGTATCCGTCACCAAGGAAATCCAGCCACGTCTCAAAGACATCGAAGCGAAACTGCCGTTCGGCTATCGCGTCGACGTCGGCGGCGCGGTCGAGGAAAGCGACAAGGCCAACCGCGCGCTGATGGCGGTCTTTCCGGTGATGCTGCTTACGATCCTGACGATCCTGATGCTGCAGCTCCAGAACTTTTCCATGATGTTTATGGTGCTGCTGACCGCACCGCTCGGGCTGGTCGGAGTGGTCGCCGCGCTGCTCATTTTTCAGGCACCGCTCGGGTTCGTTGCGATCCTCGGCGTCACTGCCCTTTGCGGAATGATCATGCGCAATTCCGTGATCCTCGTCGATCAGGTGCAGATAGAGATCGCCGGGGGCCGGGATACCTGGACGGCCGTCGTCGAAGCAGCCGTTCACCGTACTCGTCCGGTAGCGCTCACCGCAGCGGCAACCGTGCTGGCGATGATTCCGCTGACGCGCAGCGTGTTCTGGGGCCCGATGGCGATCGCCATCATGGGCGGCCTCACCGTCGCTACCTTGCTGACGATCTTCTTTGTGCCGGCTCTTTACGCGGCCTGGTTCAAGGTCGTACGTCAGCAAGGGCCCGCCCCGGACCGCGCGGCGGGTGAACCGGCGCTCTCTTCCTGAGCGCAATCAGTACGGAAACCGAAAGGAAGGTCGGTGAGAAAGATGAGAATTCGATTCGTAGTGGGCTGCCTAGTCACTCTGATTGCAGCGAGTGACGTCATGGCCGCCGACTGCATTACGGATTCGCACGGAATGGTCGTCTGCGGAAAAGGGCAATGCGCGCCAGATCAGTATGGGAAGGTGTTCTGCGCGCAGGAGGGAGGG
>Ga0207691_10006671_pt1 | contig 11137 bp, 8 predicted proteins | sample KBSM13metaG_FD_184327 | JGI IMG/M metagenome (GOLD analysis project Ga0207691, IMG submission 184327) | Miscanthus rhizosphere microbial communities from Kellogg Biological Station, Michigan, USA - KBS M1-3 metaG (SPAdes) (version 2) | ecosystem: Host-associated > Plants > Roots > Rhizosphere >...
TGCCGCGGCAGCCCGCTGCCGGCGGACCACGTAGCTTTCAGCGCCGCGGCCGCTCGAATCGCCTGCCACGGCTTTTCGGCGACGACGCCGACGAAGTTCTTGCGGACGACCACCTTGATGAAACCCGGGAGGTTCCGTACTGACGCTTCGTCCACGCCCTCGAGCGCCGCGCCGACCTCGGGGGGCCTGACGACCGCGCCGTGGACCATTCCGGGCACGCGCACGTTGTGGACGTATTCCAGTTGCGCGGTCGCCATCGCGGGCAGATCGACACGCGGCATCGGCTTGCCGAGGACCGTCCATTCGCGCGGCTGTTTGCGTGTCGCGTTCGCATTCACCGGCAGGCTGAAAGACCTGCCGCCGACCAGCTCGCCGTAGGTCACCGACTTGTTCCGATCGCCCCTGACGCTGGCGACGCCCCGCTCGACGACGATCGCGTGGCGCGGCACGGCGAGCCGGGTCGCGGCCAGATCGATCAGCGCTTCGCGCGCAGTCGCGCAGGCCAGCGCGAGGTTCGCGTGGTTGAAGTTCGCCGGATGCGACTGGCTGCCCGACGTCGTTCCCTGGTCCGGACAGATCGCCGTATCGCACATGACCAGCTTTACGCGATCCACGGCCACCGACAGTTCCTCGGCAATCAGCTGGGTCTGGGCGGTCTGAATGCCCTGTCCGAGCTCGCACTTGCCGGTGTGCGCTGTGACGCTGCCGTCGGCGGCAATGCCGATCCAGGAATCGAGCAGACGCGCATCGACCGACGATCGTTGACCGGCGCCGCCCCGGCCCTGAGCGAACGCGAACGGCTCGAGGGCGGACGCACTGAAGCAGACGACGAGCGCGCCACCGGCGCCTTTGAGGAATTCGCGGCGTGTCTGCCGAGTGCCGTCCTTGAACGCGGTGCTCGCAAAGGCCGCAGAGCCAAATCTTCTCTGCGTGCTCAGCGGACTCTGCGTTGATCGTCGCTTGGCGGTCACGCCGTCTTCTCCCGGTACTGCTTGATCGCGTCCAGCATGCGCACGTTGGTGAAGCAGCGGCACAGCACGCCGGACATCGCCTGCCGAATCTGGGCGTCGGTCGCCTTGGGATTCTGATCGAGGAATGCCTTGGCCGTGAGGATGACGCCGTTCAGGCAGAACCCGCACTGCGCCGCCTGATGCTCGATGAAGGCGCGCTGCAGAGGATGCGGTGATTCGATGGTTCCCAATCCCTCGAGCGTGACCAGATCGGCGCCTTCGACGGCGGAGACCGGCGTCACGCACGATCGGATCGCCCGACCCCGCGCGATCACGGTGCACGCACCGCACTGGCCCAGGCCGCACCCGAATTTCGGTCCGCGCAGCGCCAGGTCGTCGCTGAGGACGTAGAGCAGCGGCGTCTGCGGATCGACGTCAACGGTGTGTGGTCGTCCGTTCACACGCAACGAGATCGGCATGAGGCCTCCTCGACTGGCGCGAAGTATAACAAGCAACCGCGGAGCCCGCAGCGATCGCAGAGACAATGATGCTCGGCGTGCTCTGCGTTCTCTGCGGTTAGGTGTCTGCGCACAGGTCGTATTGCCTGAATGTCAGATTGAACCGCCCGTCGAGCTCGAGCTCGGGCGGTGCGCTGTTCGGGATGATGCGCGACACGCCGTGATACCGCAGCCGCGACGGTCCGCCGAATACGAAGGCGTCACCCGATTCGAGAGGACGGGCCTCGATCGGATCCTTCCGCCGTAACCCGCCAAACAGGAATCGCGCGGTATCGCCGAGCGACACCGATACGACGGGCAAGCCCGCCTCGAGCGATCGAACGCTCTCGTCCTTGTCCTGATGCAGCCCCATCCGGCCTTCGGCATCGTAGTAATTCAGGATGCAGAGATCCGGCGCGAGCGACATCCCGGCCAACGCCGCGAGCTCGCGTGCGACGGCTATGAAATCTGCCGGCAGCGGCGGCGCCGGCAGGTTGTCGAAATCGCTTCGCGTCGCCTCGTAGGTGTACGTCTTGCCGTTCCAATGGCGGCCGAGGCAGAGCATCCGGACGTGCATCTTGCCGCCGCCTCGGACTACCGGCACGTACGCCGGCACGTCGCCATCGACGAGCGCACGACAGCGATCGACGAGCGCGCGCTGACGCTCGAGGGACAGCGCGTGCGGCAGGTGAAACGCGCCCGGCGCGACCTCCACGACGTCCACAGGCGTACGTTACCATTGGCGCCCGGTGCAGCGACGATCAACACAGAGCACGCTGAACTCGCCGACAGGATCGGGGCCTCCGACACTGCAGAAAGAGACTTCTCTGCGGGCTCTGAGAGCTTTGCGTTCCATCCTCGTCATCGCCGCGTCGCTGTTCATTCGTCCAGGCGACGCGTCGGCGCATCCTGTGCCGTTCAGCTACCTCGATGTGCGCCTCCAGGGCACGACGATCGAAGGCACGCTGGTCGCGCATATGTTCGACGTGGCGCACGACCTGAACATCGATCCGCCCGAGCGTCTGCTCGATCCTGCGGTCGCCGCGCAGCAATCGCGGGCCATCGCGGACTTGATCGGCCGGCGCCTCACCATCACCGCCGACGGGCGCACCGCCACGCTGCAATGGCGCGACGCGGAGGTCGTGGCCGATCGCCAGTCGATCCGGCTCCCGTTCAGCAGTCGCCTTGACTCCGCTCCGGGTGTCGTGGCCGTGGAAGCGCTGCTCTTTCCGTACGATCCGAACCATCAGACGTTTCTCAACGTGTACGAGCGAGAGGCGCTCACGCAAGCCATCCTCGACCGTGGCCGCACACGGTTCGAGTACTACGCCGGGACGACGCAGGGGGCCTTTGCCGTCGTCCGCCGGTTCGTGCCGGCCGGGGTGCACCACATCCTGATCGGGCCGGATCACCTGCTGTTCCTGGTGGGGCTGTTGCTGCTCGGCGGATCGATCCGGCAGCTCGCGGTCATCGTCACCGCGTTCACGATCGCGCACAGCATCACGCTCTCGCTCGCCGCGCTCAACATCGTCACGCCGCCGGCGCGCATCATCGAGCCGGCGATTGCCCTCAGCATCGTCTACGTGGGGGCCGACAACCTGCTGATTCGCGGCGGCCGCGACGTGCGGGCCTGGATCGCCTTCGCGTTCGGCTTCATCCACGGATTCGGGTTCGCCAACGTGCTGCGCGAAATGGACCTGCCGGCGCGGGCGCTCGGCTGGTCCTTGTTCTCATTCAACCTGGGCGTTGAAATCGGCCAGCTGCTGGTGGTGGTGGCCGTGGCGTCGGCATTCACAGCCCTGCGGTCGCGCAGCGAGGCCGCAGGGCGTCAACTCGCGGTCGTCGGCTCGATCATCGTGATGGCCGCCGGCGCCTTCTGGTTCGTTCAACGGGTGTTTTTTCCGGGAGCTGCGTGACGCGATACGGGAGATCGACCTCAGCAGATCGAAATGAGCTCCGCGCGATCTATGATGTGCCGGCAGGAGGCTGCATGAAACGAGGCTTGGTTCTAGGGATGCTGCTCGCCATCGGCGCGCTCGCCACCGTCAAGGCGCAGCCGCCGGCGGCCGACGCGCCGAAGGTCGTCGAAGTCGAGAAGGTGAAGGACAACCTGTACGTGTTGCGCGGCGCGAACGGCGGCGGCAACACCGCGGTCTTCGTCACCGCCAATGGCGTCGCCGTCGTCGACGCGAAGAATCCCGGCTGGGGCAAGCCGATCCTCGACAAGATCAAGGAGCTGACGCCCAAGCCGGTCACAACGCTCATCAACACGCACACACACGGCGACCATGTGAGCGGCAACGTGGATTTCCCGGCGACGGTCGACATCGTCGTTCAGGAGAACACCAAGACCAACATGGAGAAGATGCCGATCTTCAAGGAACACAACGGCGCCGGGATGGCCAAGCGAACGTTCAAGGACAAGATGACGATCGGCAAGGGCGCCGATCAGATCGACCTGTACTACTTCGGCCCCGGACACACCAACGGCGACGCGATCGTCGTCTTCCCGGCGCTGCGTACCGCGCATACCGGCGACCTGTTCCAAGGCAAGGCGCTGCCGCTTGTCGACGGCGACAACGGCGGCAGCTTCCTCCACTACGACGAGACGCTCGACAGAGCGCATGCGGGGATCAAGAACGTCGACACGATCATCAACGGCCACATGCCGACGCAGACGACATGGGCGGACCTGAAGACGTTTGCGGAGTTCAATCGTGACGTCCGGATGTGGGCGGAGGCAGGACTGAAGGCCGGCAAGACGCCGGAGCAGCTGGCCGACGAGGGGTGGAAGGTTCCCGAAAAGTACAGCGGCTATCCCAAAGAGGTCGCGAATCCGCGGACGCCGCCCCCGAACCCGCCGCTGTTCGGCGGGCTCGCAGGTCGGATCAAGAAGCTGCAGGCCGAGATGGGGAAGTAGGAGAAACGGGTCGGGGCTAGGGGACTAGGGGACTACAGTCCCCAGTCCCCAGTCCCCGCTACGACACCCACGTCGCCTTCACCGCGACGACGGTCCACTGTCCGAGGACCTTTTTCAGAAAGACATCCTGTCCGCCGGCGGCGAGCAGCCCTTCCCAGTCGCTGATTTCGACGACGGCGTCGGTGGCGGTTCGATCACGGATTCTCCAACTGACGTACACGCCGCCGCTGGACCCTCCGCTGGGCAGCGGGCGATCGAAGATGATGGGGCCGCCGTAGCCGCGGACGTGGACGCGCGGCGTGGCTGGTGTCACGTAGAGCATCTGACGCGAGCCGGTCAACGCGAACGCCGCGAACACGGCTCGTTGCAGAATGGCTTCGTTGTCGTCGAGTGCCATCGCGGCCGGCAACGGCCAGAGCGGGCAGACGTCGCGGCCATCGGGAACGCCGTCGTCGTCACTGTCCGGGGCGTGCGGATTCGTGCCGATGCGCCCTTCCTCGACATCGGTCCAGCCGTCGCCGTCCGAGTCGCGTTCGATGGCGTCGAGCGCGAACTGCATCTCGGTGCCGGATGTCGCGAGCACGAGGGTCGCGGGACCGCGAAACGCGAGCGATGCGGTTCGATCGCCCTCGGGTCGCGCCGGCGGACCGAGCAGCTTCGGCCGCGACCACGACTGCGGATCGTCCGGCGTCCGGGTCGAGATCAGAAAGAGATCGAAGCCGCCGAGGAGCGATGCGGCAACGACGGCATATGTCGTCCCGTCGGGTGCGACGGCGGTGGCGATTGGCACCTGATCGACATCGCGCATGTGCCAGCTGACGCTCGGCCACACACCGAGCGGGACGGTCGCTGGCGTCAGCGTAACGTCCATCGACCGCTCGATCCGGCCGACGGCCGCCAGGCTCTCGGCCGTGCCGATGGCGCCCAGCCGCGCGTACGCCCCGCCGCGAAGCAGTTTGGCCATCCCCAGCGGCGACCCGCGCTGCACCTCGTGCGCGAACGCAGCCGACGATGCGATCCGCTCGAGCCACGCGATGTCGGTGGATCGCTGCACGTCGTCAATCGGTCCCCGGTTGATCCGCTGCTGACCGGCAACGAGGTCAGCGGCCAGCGCCAGTGTGACGACGAACGTCCAACCCGGGCCCACAGCGGAAGGATAGCCAGCGGAGGAGACGGAAACAACGGGAACGGACCGTCGTCTCTGTGCGCTCTAGTCGGTGGTGCTGCCGGCCCGGCCGGCCTCGACGACCAGCGCTCCGCCGACGCGGACGGGCATGTCGGCGACTGTCACCTTGTCGAGGATCTTGAATTCGGCGCGCATCTGCGCGGGCGTCGCGGTGCAGGCGATGTAGCCGCGCCGGTTGCTGTGATACCGGATGTGCGGGTTGTCGCCGCGCGTGGCTTCCCACGTCGAGGATACATCGCTGCCGTCGCCGGTCGTCGAAATCGCGCTGTTCGTGAACTCGACGCCGATGGCTGCCGATCGCGGGTTGGTGAAATCCAGCTTCAGATCGGCTCCGTAGTGCTGATGGACATCGCCAGACAAGACGATCGGATTCGGCGCTTTGGTTTCGATCAGCCGCTTGTAGAGCCGCTGGCGCGCGGCGACGTAGCCGTCCCATTTGTCCATCGAAAAGCGTCCCTGCGGATCCGCCTTCGCGCGATCGAACGCGAACGAATAGACCTGCTGGCCAATCACGGTCCACTTCGATTTCGCACTCGCCAGGTTGTCGAAGAGCCACTTCTCCTGCTCCGCGCCCATCATCGTCCTGACCGGATCCAGCGCTTCGGCGCAGTCCGTATGGCTGCCGTCGCCGCACGCCTGATCCGATCGCCACTGTCGGGTATCGAGGACGCTGAGATCGATGAGGTTGCCGAATTGCAATCGGCGATACAGCCGCATGTGGCTGCCCGACGGCATGGCGCTGGCGCGCAGCGGCATCGTCTCGTAGTAGGCCTGATAGGCGGCGGCGCGGCGGAGCACGAAGATCTCCGGCGGCGTTCCGTTCTCGTCGAAATCGCCGGCGTAATTGTTGTCGACCTCGTGATCGTCCCAGCTCATGATCCATGGCGCCGACGCGTGCGCCGCAATGAGATCCCGGTCGGTCTTGTAGAGAGCGTAGCGGTTTCGATAGTCGACGAGCGTGTAGATTTCCTGACCATTGTGCTGGCGGACGCGATCGCTGCGCCCGCCGTCCGCGCGGCCCTCATAGATGTAGTCGCCGGTGTGAAACACGAAGTCGAACCGCTCCTCGGCGATCCGTCGAAATGCGGTGAAGTATCCGGCCTCGTAGTGATTGCAGCCGCAGACGGCAAACCGCAGGCGATCGACCGCGGCGTCCGCCGGCGGCGCGGTTTTGGTTCGCCCGATTTGGCTGACCTCGTCGCCGGCGCGAAACCGGTACCAGTATTCGCGTCCAGGCTCGAGCCCGCCGACCTCTACGTGGACGCTGTGGCCTAGTTCCGGCCGCGCGAGCGTCGTGCCTTTCTGCGCGATCGCCTGAAACCGCGCGTCGCGCGAAATTTCCCAGTCCACCTCGACGCTCGCTGTCGGCATGCCGCCGCCCTCGAGCGGCTTCGGCGCCAGTCGCGTCCACAAAACGATGCCGTCAGGGACGGGATCGCCCGAGGCGACGCCCATGGAGAACGGGTAGGCATCAAAGAGCGGCTTCGCGAAGACGCGCCGCGTCAGCACCGGCGGCGCGATCGCCGCCGCGCCGAGCCACCAGCCCAGCTTCATCAGCTCCCTGCGGGACATGCGGGCCAGCGTGCGGTCGTAGATGGTCATAGCGCCGGATTATAGGCACTGGCGGGTGACGGCGACGTAAAAAGGTCCGGCTAAAGCCGGACACTACGTACCCCCAGCGAGGCGTGTCGTCGTCCCCACATGCGGGGGCGTGTCGTACGTAGTGTCGCCTTCAGGCGGACGATCGAGCATCACGCCAACCAATCGGCGAGCAGCGCCGTCCAACGGTCTACATAGTAGACACGTGGGCCCAGAAGCCTGCGCGACAAGGTTTATGGCTGTGTATCTCGGCGAGTTCGAACAGTTGCTGCTGCTCACGGTCCTGCGACTCGGCGCCGACGCCTTCGGAACCGACATCGCGCGCGAACTGGACCAGCGCGCGGGCCGGTCGGTGTCGCGGGGGGCGCTGTACACCTCGCTCGATCGGCTCGAAGACAAGGGCCTGGTTCGCTGGAAATCGGCGAGCGGCACGCCAGCTCGCAACGGCTTGCCGCGTCGGGTGTATACGGTGACGCCGGCAGGGGTCGCGGCGCTGCGCGAGTCGCGCGACACGCTTCAGCGGATGTGGCGTGGGCTCGAACACCTGCTGAAGGACCCGACGTCATGACCGACCCGGTCCGGCGAAAGCCGGACACCACGTACGCAAACGAGGACCCGCCGCGGCTCGCCGGGTGGCTTCTGCGTCATGTTCTTCCAGGCGGTGAGGCGGGCGACACCATCCGCGGCGATGTGCTCGAGGAGTGGCGCCACCGCCGCACGAAGAACGCAAACACCGCGACGCGGTGGTACTGGCGGCAGGCGATTTCCCTGGCGGTGCGCTACGCCTGGCGGGGTCGGAGTGGGGTCAGAGTGGTGTCTGACCCCGGGGTGAGTACTCGGAGGCGATACATGTTGGCAATTGATAACCTGACACAGGACGTGCGCTACGCGGTGCGGTCGTATCTGAAGGCACCGTCGTTTGCGATCGCCATTCTCGCAACGCTGGCGCTTGGCATCGGTGCGTCGACTGCGATCTTCTCGATGGTGAACGGTATCCTGCTGCGGCCGCTGCCGCTCCCGGATCCGGATCGACTCGTCTTCGCGAGCGAGATCAACACCAAGAACCAACCCATCTCCACGTCTGTGCCGAACTACTTCGATTGGAAGGCCCGGGCCCGATCGTTCGAGACGCTGGCCCTGTCCAACGACTCCCCACAGACGCTGACCGGCCTCGACCAGGCGCGACGGATCCGCGCACGGCGCATCACCGCCAACTTCTTCCGCGCCATCGGTGTCAGGCCGGCGCTCGGCCGCGACCTCACCGACGACGACGACCGGGCCAACGCAGCTCCCGCGGTGATCATCACTGACGGCTTCTGGAAAAGCGCGCTCGGTGGGGACCCATCGATCGTGGGGCGTCTCGTGACGCTGAACCAGGTGGCCTACACCATCGTCGGCGTCATGCCGCCCGGCTTCGAGTACCTGCGTCCCTACGACGCGTTCATCTCGATGGCACCGATCGCCGGGTCGAGGAACGTATTGTCGAGAGGTAATCACAACGGGTTTGCCGCGGTCGGACGTCTCAAGCCGGGCTTCAGCGTGGAGGACGCGAGACGGGAGCTCACGGCAATCGCGGCCCAGCTCGAGAGTGAATACCCCGCAACCAACACCGGCATCGGCGTCGTGACCGCGCGGCTGGCCGATCGGCTCGTGACCACTGTCCGCACGACCCTGCTCGCGCTCTTCGGCGCCGTCGGTTGCCTGCTGCTGATCGCCTGCGTCAACGTCGCGAGCCTGCTCGTGGCACGCGGTGCGGCGCGGCAGCACGAGCTCGCGGTCCGCGCCGCGCTCGGCGGCGGACGGCTGCGCCTCATGCGCCAGCTGCTCGTCGACAGCACCATGATTTCCGCGGCGGGCGGCCTGCTCGGCGTGCTGTGCGCGATCTGGCTGCTCCGCCTCCTGGTCGCGGCGGCGCCGGAAGGGACGCCGCGGATAAGCCACGTGAGCATCGACGGTGCGGCGCTGCTGTTCGCGTCAGCGGCGGCCGCCGTCTGCGGCCTGGTGTTCGGCGCCTTTCCGGCGTTTCAGGCCGCCGGCACCCAGGGACAGCAGGCGCTCGTCCGCGGGCGATCGGCGGGGTTTGCCGCCCGCTCGCATCACGTGCGCCGCGCGCTGATCGTCGTCGAAACGGCGCTCGCCATCGTGCTGCTCGTCGGGGCTGGTCTCATGATTCGCACGGTACAGGAGCTGATCGGCGTGGACACCGGTTTCCGGGCCGATCACGTACTGACGACCCGCTTCGCGCTGTCAGGGACGCAGTGGACGGAAGAACGCCGTCAGGCGTTCTATCCGGAATTCCTCCAGCGGATCCGGGCGATTCCCGGCGTGACGAACGCCGCCTTCACCATGTCGCTGCCGATCGACGGATCGCAGTGGAATTCGATCTTCATCGTCGCCGACAAGCCGACTCCCCAGCGGTCGCAGCTGCCGAGCGCGGCGTTCACACCCGTCTCCGCCGGTTTCTTCGAGACCATGGGGATACGTCTCCTGAGGGGCCGGGTGTTCGGCGACGCCGATGCACCCACGTCGCCGGCCACGATTGTGATCAACGAAACGCTCGCCAAAGCCCTCTGGCCGGGTGAGGACGCGGTCGGTAAGCATCTGAAGCAGGGATGGCCGGAGGACAAGAATACGTGGCGCGAAGTCGTCGGCGTCGTCGCCGACGTCAAGTTCAACGGCCTGGCGAACGACACACCGCTGCAGGTGTATTTGCCTCTGACGCAAGAGTCGTCGACGGCCCTCATCGTCGCCGCGCGAACGGCGGTCGATCCGATGTCGATCGTGCCGACGCTCGAGGCCGCGGCGCGAGACGTCAACAAGGACATGCCGTTGTTCCAGACGGCCACGATGGACCAGGTGCTGGAAACGTCGATCGCGCAGCAGCGCCTATCGCTGATCGTGATGGTGACCTTCGCCGTCGTCGCGCTGACGCTGGCGTCGCTGGGCCTGTACGGTGTGATCGCCCACGCGGTGACGGAGCGCACCCACGAGATCGGGGTCCGGATGGCGCTCGGCGCGGATGCCCGTCACGTCCTGGGACTGATGATTCGCCAAGGGCTCACGACGACGGCGATCGGCGTGGCGATCGGCGTGGCGGGAGCCGTCGCCTTGTCGCGCTGGATACAGGACCTGCTCTTCGGCGTGACCCCCACCGATCCGGCGACGTTCGCGGCGGTAGTGACGATGCTGATGGCAGTCGCGCTCGTCGCCTGCTACGTGCCGGCATGGCGCGCCACTCGCGTCGATCCGACTATGGCACTGCGATCCGAATAGCCATTGGGGATTTCGGATCTCGGATTGCGGATTGGTTCCGCCGCGCCGTGATTCGTCGGCCGGACGTTGTCATCGACGTCACTTCGATATCCACGCGCGTGGCGCCGGCCGCGGCGACATGCACCGGCATGACATTCTGCGAGCAGTAGCCGCCGCCGGTGTCGACGAGGCCCGACGACATCAGGCGCCGCGATCCTGCTGCGTAGACCCGCACCTCGGCGCCCGCCTTCGTATGACGGCCGCGCTCGTCGACGACGTCGATGGCAAGCGAACGACGAGCGACCGATGGGGGCAGGAGGTTCCTGAACAGGTAGTGGCCGCCCTTCGCGTCGTTGTTCGCCAGGGCGAGGTCCAGCGCGCCGTCGCCGTCGAAGTCGACCCACTGAACACCGTGGCTGGCATCGTGATCGCGCACGAGCGCCGGAAGAACGTCTGTAAAGGTTCCCTTGAGCTGGTTGTGGAAGAGGTGATCGGGATAGTGGGTCTCGGTGACCAGGAATCCGGCGACGTACAGATCCGGCTGGCCGTCGTTGTCGTAGTCGCCCCACGACGGCGTCGTCGCATGCTGGGCGAAAAACAGCCCGGTCTCCTTCGTCACGTCGACGAAACGCTTGCCGCCATCGTTGCGGTAGAGCGCACTCGGTCCATAGTTGGCGACGAACAGATCGAGGAACCCATCGCCGTCGAAGTCGGCGACAGCCGCGCCGACGCC
>Ga0207691_10006675_pt1 | contig 11133 bp, 10 predicted proteins | sample KBSM13metaG_FD_184327 | JGI IMG/M metagenome (GOLD analysis project Ga0207691, IMG submission 184327) | Miscanthus rhizosphere microbial communities from Kellogg Biological Station, Michigan, USA - KBS M1-3 metaG (SPAdes) (version 2) | ecosystem: Host-associated > Plants > Roots > Rhizosphere >...
CGCCGACGCCCCAGTCGGTCCAGCCGCGCCAGTTGAACGGGTGGTAGATAGGGTGGTATTCGACGAAGCGCGATGGCCCGAGAAACAGATCCCAGGCGAGCTTGTCGGGCGGCGCGTACGAACCGAAAGATCCGGCCGCACGAGTCATCACACCGTTCATGTTCCAGGGCAGATCCTTTGCATTGGCTGGCAGCGGCGCGGGGCGCGGAATGCCCTGCGGCCAATAGGCGAGCGGGCGGTTGGTCCACACGTGCACTTCAGTGATGGTGCCGATGGCGCCGGATTGAATGTACTCGTTCACCAGCCGCGCATCGTCGGAGGAGTGGCCCTGGTTTCCCATCTGCGTCTGCAGTTTGGTCTCGGTCGCGCGCTTCGCGAGCCTTCGGCATTCCTCCACCGACCAGGCGAGAGGCTTCTGCACGTAAACGTGCTTCCCGAGCTCCATGGCGGCGAGCGCGATCAACGCGTGCGTGTGATCGGGCGTCGCGATCACCACGGCATCGATGTTCTTCTGCTTCGCGAGCATCTCGCGGTAGTCGGTGTAACGCTTCGTTTTGGGAATCTGCGCCTGAAGGTCGGTCCAGGCTTTGACGTTCTGCAGCGCGCGGTCCTTCGCCGTCGCATCGGCGGCCTCGGCCACGCGCTGGTTGGCGGTTTGCAGCTGCTTGTCGATGTCGGCGAAGCGGTTATCGACGAAAGCCCAATCCACGTCGCACATCGCCACGAGGTTCTGGCTGCTGAGCGCCTGCATGTTGGCGCGGCCCATGCCGCCTACGCCGACGCCCGCGATGTTGACGCGATCGCTGGGCGCGATGTGCCGCGGTCCGCCGAGCACGTGGCGCGGGATGAAGGTGAACGCCGTGGCTGCCGCGGCGGCGCCGAGGAATTGCCGCCGGGGGAGATTCGAATTCGGGGGTTTGCGCGAGGCCATGTCATCTCCAGTCACGAATAGGGAGCGGCGACGAGGGCCGTATGATGCCGCAAAAGCGGGGCGGCGCGCGGAGTAACCGGCGGAGCGACTTCTATGCAGTAGCGACGCGCCGTTCGAGCGCAATGCGCGCGATTTCGAAGCCGCGGCGGAAATCGCGGATGTGTTTGGCCATCCATTCTTCGGCTTGTGTGGCATTGCCGGCGCGAATGGCGGCAACCAGCCGCTTTTGCGCATCGGCGATACGGCCTCGCGCCTGCGGAACCTTGTCGATCATGGCAGCGAGCGTGGGGACGAGCAGTTGCACCAGCGGCTCGTGCGCCACCATGAAGACGCGATTGTGCGTGGCTTCGCCCACGGCGTGAAAGAAGTCGGCGGCCTGTTCGACGGCACTTGCAGTGTCGAGGCTATCGCCAAGCCGGACCACCACCTTCTCGAGGTGTGCGAGGTCGGCAGTCTTTCGCTGTCGAGCCGCGGCCGCGGCGATGGGTGGTTCGATTGCGGTGAGCGCCTCCCACACATCGTGGTAGCTCACGTCGTGAAGGGCGAGCGCCCGCGACACGCCTGCAGCCACGTCGACGCGTGCAGGGCGCGTGACCATCATGAGCTTCGAGCCGCGTTCGCGTTTCAGCACTCCGTTGGTCTGCAACTCGCGCAGCGCCTCACGCACGGTGCCACGATGCACGCCGAACTGACGCGCCAGTTCCATTTCAGGAGGCAGGCGCTCGCCGGCATTGATGGCCCGAGTGGTGATGCGATCGAGCAGGGCGGCAGCAACTTTGCGATACGCGGGCTCGACCCGGATCGGTTCGAACTCGGCGATCGACTTCACACTGCCGTTTTTTTTCTTCGCTGCCTTGAGCGTCACGCGGTCGCCTCGTAAATCTCGCGCCCGATGAGCATGCGGCGAATCTCCTGCGTGCCGGCGCCGATCTCATACAGCTTCGCATCGCGCAGCAGCCGCCCGGCGGCGTACTCGTTTATGTAGCCGTTACCGCCGAGCGCCTGGATTGCCTGCAGGCAGCACTGTGTCGCGTGGTCGGCACCGAACAGGATGGCCGCTGCGGCATCCTGGCGCGAACAGCGACCCGCATCGCAGGCGCGGCCGATGGCGTACGAATAGGCGCGCGCCGCATTCAGCGACGCGTACATGTCCGCTACCTTGGCCTGCATGAGTTCGAACGTTCCCACCGCCTGGCCGAACTGCTTGCGTTCGTGGATGTAGGGCAACACCACGTCGAGCGCGGCGGCCATGAGGCCTAACGGACCACCTCCGAGCACGGCCCTTTCATAGTCGAGGCCCTTCATGAGCACGCGCACGCCGCCGTTCAACTGGCCTAACACATTCGCCGCCGGCACCAGGCAATTGTCGAACACCAGCTCGCTCGTGGAGGAGCCGCGCATACCGAGTTTGTCGAGTTTCTGGGCCGACGAGAAACCCGGCCAGCCCTTTTCCAGGATAAAGGCCGTGATGCCGCGCGGCCCTGCCGCCGGATCCGTCTTGGCGTAGACCACCACGACGTCGGCATCGGGGCCGTTCGTGATCCACATCTTGCTGCCGGTGAGCGCGTAGAACTCGCCACGCTGGTCTGCAACCTTCTGCGCACGGAGCTGCATACCCACGACATCAGAACCTGCGCCGGGTTCGCTCATCGCGAGCGCGCCCACGTGTTCGCCCGTGACGAGCCTGGGTAGATAGCGATCACGCTGCGCGTCCGTGCCGTTGAGAACGATCTGGTTCACGCACAGGTTCGAGTGCGCGCCATAGGAAAGGCCCACCGATCCGGAGGCGCGCGAGATCTCTTCCATGACGACGATGTGGGCGAGATACCCGAGGCTCGCGCCACCCCAACGCTCGGGAACGGTGACGCCGAGGAGGCCGGCGTTCCCAAGCTCGGGCCACAGGTCGCGCGGGAATTCGTTGCTGCGGTCGATCTCTTCGGCCCGCGGCGCGATGCGTTCACGCGCGAACCGCCGCGCCTGGTCGCGCACCTCGTCGATGACTTCCCCCAAGCCGAAGTCGAAATCGCAGCGGTCGAAGCTACTCATTTGCCGGACTCATTCGCTTGCCTTCAAATCCAGGAATGTACTATTGTCCGACAATCATGCCGGTGCTCGAATCCAAAGTCGATAGGAAAAGTGCTGAATTCGCGGCCAACTCTGCGGTGATGCGGGCGCTGGTCGAGGAATTGCGGGCGCGCACGGCGAAAATCGCGCTGGGCGGCGGCGACGCCGCGCGTGCCAAACACGTGGCGCGCGGCAAATTGCTGCCCCGCGATCGCGTGGAGATGCTGCTGGACCCGGGGTCGCCGTTCCTCGAGCTTTCGCCACTCGCGGCCTTCGGCATGTACAACGATGAATGCCCGGGCGCCGGCATCATCACCGGCGTCGGCCGCATCGCCGGCCGTGAATGCGTCGTGGTGTGCAACGACCCGACGGTGAAGGGCGGCACGTACTACCCCATCAGCATCAAGAAGCATCTGCGCGCGCAACGCGTCGCCGAAGAAAACCGCCTGCCGTGTGTGTACCTCGTGGACTCGGGCGGTGCGCACCTGCCAAGCCAGGACGAAGTATTCCCCGACGCGGATCATTTCGGCCGCATCTTCTACAACCAGGCCAACATGTCGGCGGCTGCCATTCCCCAGATCGCCGTCGTCATGGGTTCGTGCACGGCCGGTGGCGCCTACGTTCCTGCGATGAGTGACGAGTCCATCATCGTGCGCAACCAGGGCACCATCTTCCTCGGCGGCCCGCCGCTCGTGAAGGCCGCCACCGGTGAAGTGGTTAGTGCCGAGGAGCTCGGCGGCGGCGACGTGCACGCGCGGATCTCCGGTGTCGTCGATCACCTCGCCGAGAACGACGGCCACGCGCTCGGCATTGCGCGCCGCATCATCGGCGGACTGCCTGCGGTGCCGGGCCGGGAATCCGGGATAACGCCGGCCTTCAGCGAGCCCAAGTATCCCGCGCACGATTTGTATGGCCTCATTCCTTCGGACACCCGCAAACCCTATGACGCGCGCGAAATCATCGCGCGCATCGTCGATGGCAGTGACTTCGACGAGTGGAAGGCGCGTTTTGGCGTCACGCTGGTGACCGGCTTCGCACGCATCCATGGGATGCCGGTGGGCATCCTGGCTAACAACGGCATCCTGTTTTCGGAATCCGCCCAGAAGGGCGCACACTTCATCGAATTGTGCTGCCAGCGGCGCGTGCCGCTGGTGTTCCTGCAGAACATCACCGGCTTCATGGTCGGCAAGAAGTATGAGAACGAAGGCATTGCGCGTCACGGCGCCAAGATGGTCACCGCGGTGGCCTGCGCACGCGTGCCGAAGTTCACCGTCATCGTGGGGGGAAGCTTCGGCGCGGGCAACTACGGCATGTGCGGCCGCGCCTACGCACCCCGGTTCCTGTGGACGTGGCCCAACTCTCGTATCAGCGTCATGGGCGGCGAACAGGCGGCCAACGTACTCGCCACCGTGCGCCGCGATTCGATCGAGGCCAAGGGCGGAACCTGGAGTCCGGAGGAAGAAGATGCATTCAAGGCGCCGATCCGGGAGCAGTATGAAATCCAGGGCAATCCGTACTACGCCACAGCGCGCCTCTGGGATGATGGTGTCATCGATCCGGCCGACACCCGCATGTGTCTCGCGCTCGGCCTGGGCCTGGCGTTCAGTCAGCCAATACCCGAAACACGCTTCGGTGTCTTTCGCATGTGAAGGATCGCATGGCTAACTATCAACACATCGAGATCGATCAGCGCGGCGCGGTTCGCTGGCTCTGGCTCAACCGGCCCGAAGTCCGCAATGCGTTCAACAACGTGCTCATCGCGGAAATTGCGGCCGCATTCGCCGAGATCGAAACCGATCCTGCGACCCGCGTGGTGGTGGTGACAGCGCGCGGCCCCTCATTTTGTGCCGGGGCCGATCTCAACTGGATGCGCTCGATGGCGGGCTTCAGTCACGCCGACAACCACGCCGACGCGCTCAAAGTGGCGCGCATGTTCCATGCCGTGCACTCGTGCTCGCGTCCGGTCATCGCGCGCGTGCAGGGCGATGCATTCGGCGGGGGCGTGGGCCTCGCGGCTGCGTGCGACATCGTGGTCGCGGCGGAAGGCGCGCAATTTGCGCTGTCAGAGGTACGTCTGGGCATCGTAGCGGCCACGATTTCGCCGTACATCGTGCGTTCGATGGGCGCGCGGCAGGCGGCCCGCTACATGCTCACCGCGGAAAAGTTCACCGCATCGCAAGCTCGCTCACTCGGGCTGGTGCATGAAGTCACCTTGATGGAAGGACTCGACCGGGAGGTCGAACGCCTCTCGCATCACCTATTGGCCGCGAGCCCCGCGGCACTGGCCGCCACCAAGCGACTGCTCGCCGACGTGGTGGAGCCGCCGATGGACGATGTGTTGCTCGCCGCCACCGCGAAGTGCATTGCCGATGTGCGCGTGTCGCCTGAAGGCCGGGAAGGCATTGGCGCATTCCTCGAGAAACGTGCGCCATCCTGGATGCCCAAAAAGTAGCCTCCCGTGTTCGAAAAAATCCTGATCGCGAATCGCGGCGAAATCGCCTGTCGGGTGGCGCGCACCGCGCGCCGGCTGGGCGTGCGGACCGTGGCGGTGTTCTCCGATGCCGACGCCCACGCGGCCCACGTCGCGGCCTGCGATGAAGCCGTGCACATCGGCGCCTCGCCCGCGCAGGAAAGTTACCTTCGCGGCGACGTGATTCTCGAAGCCGCGCGCCGGCTCGGCGCACAGGCCATCCATCCGGGTTATGGATTCCTTTCGGAGAATGCGGAATTCGCTGCCGCGTGTGCACGAGCCGGCCTCGTATTCATCGGGCCGTCGGCCGAAGCCATTGCCGCCATGGGATCGAAGTCGGCCGCGAAGGCGCTCATGGAAAAGGCCGGCGTGCCACTGACGCCGGGCTACCACGGCGAGCGCCAGGATGCGGACTATCTATTGAAGGAAGCCGCCCGCATCGGCTTTCCCGTACTCATCAAGGCGGTGGCCGGAGGCGGCGGCAAGGGGATGCGCCGCGTCGATCGCGCCGAAGACTTCACCGCGGCGCTCGCGAGCTGCCGGCGCGAAGCGGCGGCCAGCTTCAAGGACGATCGCGTGCTGGTGGAAAAGTATCTGACGCACGCGCGGCACATCGAAGTGCAGGTGTTCGGTGACAATAACGGCAATGCCGTCTATCTATTCGAACGCGATTGCTCGGTTCAGCGCCGCCACCAGAAGGTCATCGAGGAAGCACCCGCGCCCGGTATGACGCCCGAACGCCGGCGGCAGATGGGCGAGGCCGCGGTCGCCGCGGCACGCGCGGTCGGCTACAGCGGCGCTGGAACCGTCGAGTTCATCGTCGATCATTCGGCGTTCTACTTCATGGAAATGAACACGCGGCTGCAGGTCGAGCATCCTGTAACGGAGTTCATCACCGGCCTCGATCTCGTGGAGTGGCAGCTGCGCGTGGCGTCGGGAGAACCACTGCCGCGCACACAAGAGGAATTGTCGATCTTCGGCCATGCCATCGAAGCGCGCATCTATGCCGAGGATCCGATGCACGACTTCATGCCGTCTATCGGCAGGCTCGAACACCTCGTGCCGCCCGAAGAGAACGCGTCGGTGCGCGTGGATACCGGCGTGCGTGTCGGTGACGAAATCACGCCGTTCTACGACCCGATGATCGCCAAGCTCATCGTGCACGCGGAGACGCGCTCCGCAGCGATTGAGAGGATGCGTGTGGCGTTGACCCAATACCAGATCGTCGGCGTGCGCACGAATGTGGAGTTTCTCGGCAGGCTCATGACGGCGCCGGCTTTCGTTGACGCCGCGCTCGACACCGCACTCATCGAACGCGAGCGTGAACATCTGTTCGCTGAGCGGGCCAGGCCGTCGGACGAGATGTGGAAGCGGGCGGCCGCGGCGTTCTGGCTGGCGCAACCTGACAAAGCGGAATCCGACCGGCGGTCGCCGTGGGATGATCGGCGTGGCTGGGCACTCGGAATGCGTGGCGAGCGTCGATGGAAATTGCGGGAAGGCGAGTTCGAGTGCGAGCTCGCCGTGCGCCCCACGGCGGAAGACGCGTTCGGCACGTTTGTTCACGGCAACGAGATCCACTTGTTCCGGGAAGGTGAACATCGCACGTTCGAATGGGTCGACCCTTACCTGCCGGAATCCGAACATGTGGATGCGCACGGCGGTTTGCGCGCCACCATGCCCGGCAGAGTGTTGGCTGTGCACGTGCAGGCGGGTGACGAAGTCCAGAAGGGAGCGGCACTCGTCGTGCTGGAAGCGATGAAGATGGAGCAAACCATCACGGCGCCGTCCGCCGGGAAGATCGAGCGCGTGCTTTGCTCGCCGGGCGAGCAGGTGCGCGAAGGGACGGAGCTGCTTACTTTCGCGGACACCTAGCGAGTCACAGCCGACGTCTCATCGCCCTACGGCGCAACGCTGGATCCGGCTACAGCAGCCCGACATTTGCACCGCATCCCGCCCGGTGCGGCGTGGTGGTTATCTACCTGCATTGCGGCATTTGCCGCGCAGGTGACGCCAATGCACACCAGCCTCGATCCACGCCATCGCGCGGGAACCGCTCCCGCAACCGCGGACGACCCAACTCGGGCACGGCGCTGCCGCCGAAAATTTCTTCGCTTTTTTCCGGGTGGGTTCAATGACGCCACATACCTGGAATGGGAGCGCGACTACAAATGGCAGACGCACGAAAGGTGGCATGGCGTGCTGGGAAAACGCCAATTCCGTTCGCTGCTCCGCCAGGGGCAGCATGCCGAAATCGCCGCGCGTGCCATCAAGGTCGAACAACAGTCGCGACACAGCATGATCTTTTCTTTCGAGAAGATGGCGCTGCGTGACGCGACGAGAAGCTCGTCGGGGGCGATGGCTTTCGCCGAGGGTCTCTACGAATTTCTATACGGCGCCCGCTCGTTCGAGAACCGCTTCGTGCAATGGGTGGAAGTCGTCTCGGGTCTGCCACGCAAGCAAACGCGCGTGCTGACGTGGCCGCTGGTGACGGTCTTCGGATTCATTGCGCAACCGGAGACGCACATATTCCTGAAGCCGCTGGTTACGCGGGCAGCGGCGCGTGCCTACGGTTTCGATCTCTCGTACAAGGCGCGCCCGAACTGGAACACGTACGCAAGTCTGCTGGAGTTGGCGGCGCGGGTGCGGCGTGATCAACGTGCACTGGGTCCGCGTGACATGATCGATATCCAGTCCTTCCTGTGGGTTCAGGGGTCGGACGAGTACAGCTAACCGCCCGGGAATTCCAGCATTGCGTCCTGAACCGTCGCGGTCTTGCCGCCCGCGATGGTGGCTTCCGCCCCGCGACCTGTGTAGATGAAACCCACCAGATGATCGTCGGCGTTGAGGCCCAAAGCCCGCTTCACTTCGGTGTCGTACGCGGCTTCGCCGGTCTTCCACGCAGCGACGTAGCCGAGCGAATGCAGCGCCAGCAGGATGTTCTGCGCCGCAGCGCCCGCGGCCATGAGTTGTTCGATAGCCGGGATTTTGGTGCCCGGCACGATGCGGCAGGCGACCAGGATGATGAGCGGCGCGCGTAACGCCTTGCCGCGCTCGCGCTGCAGATCGCCCTCGCTCAAACCTGGAGTTCGTCGCAGCGCCGAAGCCGCGAGCATCTCGCCGAACTTCTGGCGCTCATCGCCCTCGATGAGCATGAAGCGCCAGGGGCGCAGCCGCCCGTGATCGGGCGCGCGCACTGCGGCCTGCAGCACGATGGCGAGGTGCTCCGCGGTAGGGGCGGTGTCGCCAAAGGTTTTGGCGGAGCTGCGCGAAATGAGCGCTTCGATGGCGTCCATGGTGTGCGCGTCTTGTCAGACGAGCGAGTGATAGACGTTCTGCACGTCATCATTCTGCTCGAGCGTGTCGATGAGCTGCAGGACTTCGGTGGCCTGCGCTTCAGGTAGTTCGACCGGCGTGGTGCAGATGTATTCGTGCGTGGCCGACAGCGGATGGATGCCGCGCTTCTCGAGCGCTTCCTGCATGTGACCGAACTCCGGGAACAGGCAACGCGCCACGATCTGCGGTTCGCCTTTTTCACCGACGCTGTCGCCCATCTCGTCGAGGCCATGGTCGATGAGATAGAGCTCGAGGTCGTCGTGATCGATGCCCGCCGGATTCAGGCGGAACACGCCCATCTTGCGGAACTGGAACGCCACGCTGCCGGTGCTGCCGAGGTTGCCGCCGCCCTTGGAGAGGATGGCGCGCACCTGCGCGACGGTGCGCGTGGGATTGTCGGTCGCAGCCTCGACGATGATGGCGACGCCATGCGGCGCGTAGCCTTCATAGATGATCTGTTCGTAGCTGGCGGCATCCTTGCCCGAGGCGCGCTTGATGGCAGCCTCGACCTTGTCCTTGGGCATGTTGAGGTTGCGGCTGTTCTGCACCGCACGCCGCAACGCCGGGTTGGAATTCGGGTCCGAACCGCCAGCTTTGACGGCGATGTTGATGTCTTTGGAGATGCGCGCGAACTGCTTGGCCATGCGGTCCCAGCGCGCGAACATCGTGTGCTTTCGAACTTCGAAGATTCTGCCCATAGGGCGCGAATTCTAGCGCACGGGGATCGTGATGTTGCAGACGTCGGCGTGCCCGGCGGGTACGAGGTACCAGGTATCGCGCCGATTGCGACGCGATTCGACGTACTTGGTGAACAAGGGTGTATCAGTGCGCAAGACTTCGATGTCGCTGCGCTCCGCCGCCGGCACGTCGGCGGCGAGCCGGATGGACTTGATCGGCGCGCGTTGCTCGGGCTTTTCATAGAAACCCAGCGCACCGGTGCCGCGCGGCAGCGCTGACAGCAGTTCGATGCCGCGCAAGACGCGACCGACGGTCACGATGTTGCGATCGAGCTGGCGCGGCGCCTGGCCTGTGACGACGTAGAGCTCGGCGCCGCTGCCCGTGTCGGGCCAGTCTTCACGGCCCACCCCGAGTACGCCGTAACAATGCGTGATCCACACCTGGCCTGAGGGCTTGCGCTCGACGCCGACCGGAAAACCGTCGATCCAGCCAGTCTCGGGCGCGTATCCGTCTGCATCCGGTAGTTTGATGAACGGAAGGCTCTTGCTCCAGGGCAAGATGGTTTCGTCGGGGATCTTGCGAAGCGCGGTGGGGGTAGGGCGCGTCTTGTCGGCGTCGCCCCATTGCGCCACGAAGTTATCCTGCACACGAACGACGGCGAGACCATCGAAGAATTTTTCCGCCACCAACTGCTTGATGTTGGCCACGTGCAGCGGCGCGAAGCGGGGAGCGAGCTCGATGACGACCCGTCCACCCGGCAGCTCCATATAAAGAGTGTTGGCGGGGTCGGGCCGGCGCCAGTCGGCGGGCGTCGCCGATTCCAGCACCTGCGCCGTGGTCGGCGGTTTCTCGCGATTGCTCGAACCAATGGCGAAGGCAGTGCCGGCGGCTGCAAGGCAGGTGGCTGCGAGCGCCGTCCGACGCATCATTTGTCGTGCTTCTGCACGCCGATGCGCAGCGTGTTGGTGGCGATGCGCACCTCGATGAGGAACATGATGAACGCCGTCGACAGGCACAGGGTCGAGGCCACGAACATGATGGCGATGGCAGCGCCCATGCCGAGTGGCGAGAACTCGCTCGCGAACAGCAGGGTGACCACCAGCGCGGTGAGCAGCGCGGACGTGGTGCACAGCGCGATCGCGCTGTTGATGTAGCGGGAGCGGCGCAGGATTGCGCGCAAGTCCTTGTCGATGATCTTGAGCTTGCCTTCGTCGCTGGTCAGCTCGCGCTTGTCCTCGAGCGTACGGGCGCGGTCGACGATGCGCGACAGCCGCTGCGTCAGCATGCTGAGCGTGATGCCCACGCCTGAGATCAGGAACACCGGGCCCAGCGCCAGCTGGATGAGGTGGGCGACGTTTTCGGTTTGCAGGTCGACTCCGGTCATGAGGCCGAAGTCTGCCACAGCCGCGTGTCCCATGAGTATGTATACAGTGTATACATGCGGCGATCGGCCATGTATACAGCGTATACATGCACACTCGTGAAAGATTGATCGGCCATGCCCTGGAGGAACTCGAACGCGGTGGCGTCGAGTCTTTCAGCCTGCGTTCGGTGAGCGCCGCTGCCGGGCTCACCCCGATGGCGATATACCGGCACTTCTCGAACAAGGAAGAGCTGCTGAAGGAAGCCGGCCGCGAAGCATTCGCGACCTGGCAAG
>Ga0207691_10006679_pt1 | contig 11132 bp, 10 predicted proteins | sample KBSM13metaG_FD_184327 | JGI IMG/M metagenome (GOLD analysis project Ga0207691, IMG submission 184327) | Miscanthus rhizosphere microbial communities from Kellogg Biological Station, Michigan, USA - KBS M1-3 metaG (SPAdes) (version 2) | ecosystem: Host-associated > Plants > Roots > Rhizosphere >...
GAGCGGCGAGCACTGAGATCGAGGGTGAAGACGATCCCCGCGATCAGCGCACAGAAGAGCAGGAAGACGACAACTGCGGCCCGTGCGACCGCGACTCGCCCGTAGCGGGAGCGAAAACGGCCCTCCATCTAGGGCCCCTTTTTCGGGCCGCCCTTGGCGGCTCCGTTGCCGTTCCCATTACCCCCAGCGTTCGCGCCCCCTGCGTTCGGGTTGTTTCCACCCGCATTGCCGTTTCCGTTCCCGTTGCCGCCGGCGTTGTTGCCGCCTGCATTCGGATTGTTGCCGCCCGCGTTCGGGTTGTTCCCGCCCGCGTTGGGATTGTTGCCGCCCGCGTTCGGGTTGTTCCCGCCAGCGTTGGGATTGTTGCCGCCAGCGTTGCCATTCCCGTTGCCGTTGCTGCCGGCGTTGTTGCCGCCCGCATTCGGGTTATTGCCACCGGCGTTGGGGTTGTTCCCGCCCGCGTTGCCATTGCCGTTCCCGTTTCCGCCCGGGTTCGTCGTGGCGCCACCTGCGTCGGGGTTGCCGTTGCCAGGATCCCCTGCGGGATCAGGCGACTCCGGGCTCTTGGGAGCGCCCGGATCGCCCGGCAACGGCCCATCGCCGCCGTCGGCGGGCGGCGGGGCGACCACCGGCTCTCCCGCGTCTGACGACGGAGGTGGAGTCGAAGGAGCGAAGGGCCCGGGCGCCGGCGGATTCGGGTCCGGCTGCTGGTGACGCGGCGCGGCAGGCGTCGCCGGGTGAGGTGCAGGCGGTGCGGGTGCAGGTGGTTGTGGCGCGGGCTGCGACTGCTCGACCGGTGCAGACGCGACCTGCCGCTGCGGCTGGTCGGTCGAGCTCGGGTCACTCTCGTGATTCTCCGCGGCGGGTAGATCCGGAAGCGCGACGATCAGCGACTTGGCGCCGGATTCGGCCGAACGCGGCGACGCGGTCGCAAGGTCCTTCGCCAGCGCGTCGGCCGGAAGCAGGAGCGAGAGGAGCCGCGCCTGCCGGCCGGTTGCGTTGTTCGGCGACTTGAATGTCTGACTTTCTTGAACGCCGAGGACAGCGCTGCTGAGTGAGATCGCGACGTTGCTGTTCCCGCCTGCGCCTAGACCGGGGAGGAGCGGCAGCCCGGGGAGCGCCAGGCCGACCCAGAGGGCGCTCGCGAACGTCGCCATGCTGGCGAGCCCGGCGGACTCGGTCGCCGAGACGAGCCTCGAAGCCATCGAGGCAAGGGTGAATTGTCGCCGCTTGATCTCCATTTAGGCCACCGCAGGGGGCTGCCAGGTGCATCGGCCTTTCACGCCTCTCGGGGCGTCCCTCGACCGAGGGAGCCCGAAGCGCACAAACCGGTAGCTGAGGTCGCCCGTAACTGGCCTACGAAGGGGTCGAGCTGCGATCCCAATCGCAAAGGGGCAAATGCAAAGGGGGAATGTGGTGTCGAAGCTGGTCTTACTCGTGGTTGCTCTGGGAACCGCTCTCGCGCTGGCCGTGGCAGGAGGTGCTGGGGCGCGCAGCCAGGCGGAACAGGTGAGGATTTCCGCCGCAATGGCTGCCTCCGATGAGGTGCCCGCTCCGAAAGGGGATGTCGGGTCGGCGAAGGGGACGTTCACCGGAACGCTGAGGAAGTCCGACACCGGTGCCGTCCTGACCTGGCAGCTGTCGTTTACCGACATGACCGGGCCCGCCATCGCTGCACACATCCACATCGCGGCCAGGGGCACGCCGGGTCCCGTCGTCGTCCCGCTCTGTGCGCCTTGCACCAGCGGAGTCACGGGAACCGCGAACATCACGCCGGTCGTGCTCGAGGCGATCGAGAACGATCGCGCCTACGTCAATGTGCACACGAAGACAAACCCGGCAGGAGAGATCCGGGACCAGGTGTCGCCGGTCGCGATTCTGAAGACGTCGCTTCGCGCGGCGCAGGAGCGGCCGAAGCCGAAGGGTAACGTTCGTCGGGCCCGCGGTGCCTTCACCGTCTCGATCGCGAAGCAGGGATCCTCGGCGGTGCTCACGTGGCGACTGACGTTCAGTCACCTGACTGGGAAGGCCGTTGCGGCGCACATCCATCGCGGCGTCCGCGGGAAGGCCGGTCCGGTGATCGTGCCTCTGTGCGCCCCGTGCAAGAGTGGTGCGCAGGGCAAGGCGACGGTCGACTCCTCGGTGCTGAACGCACTGGAATCGGGCCGCACCTACGTCAACGTCCACACGAAGAAGAACCCGGCCGGCGAGATCCGCGGCCAGCTCGGGTCCGCAGCACTAACGATCGGGTAGCGAAAGCCAGGGAGGCTCGGCCCGCCAGGGCCGGGTCTCCCGTCCGATCGGCCGATCGCCCGCCCTTCTTCGTCAGAGAGTCAGTTCGGCGACGCCGTCGGTTCGATGCCGACGCTCGACGGCGACGGCGTTCCGTCTGCCCGACCGTTCCCTGCGCCGTCGGTTGCGCCGAGCACGCCGAGGAGGACGTCCTCGCGGCTGTAGTGCCCGACAGCATCGAACCACTGTTTGCCGCGGAGGCTCTCACGGAGATCGCAGTCGGCGACGAGGATTCCCTCCTCGCCGACGAGCGGACCGGCGACGACCTCGCGTGTGGCACCGGAGATGATCGCAGAGGCTCCGCGTGAAAGCTCCCGGTCTCGCCCTCCCGGGATCTCGAACGGGAAGTCATCGGGAAACTGATCGCCGTGAATGTACTGGCAGACGCTGATCACCCAGGCACCGGACTCGAAGGCGATCGTTCGCATGAGCGAGAGCCAGACGTCACTGTCGTCCATCGTCGGCGCCACCCAGATCTGGGGGCCGCCGCGGTAGATCGCGTAGCGCGCGACCGGCATGCGGTGCTCCCAGCAGATCAGGCCGCCGACGCGTCCCACAGTCGTGTCCGCGACTGCGAGGTCGTTGCCCTTGCCGATCCCGTGGAACAGCCGCTCGTGGTGGGTTGGCATCAGCTTGCGGTGCTTGAGCAACAAGCCGCTCGGCCCGATGATCAAGAGTGTGTTGTAGAGCGTGCCCGGGCGATTGCTCTCCCGTTCGTTGACGCCGATCGCGAGGTGGACGCCGAGCTCGAAACAGACGCGGGTGAGCCGGTCGACCACCGGCCCCGGGACGTCGACCCCGCTCAGCCACATCCGCTCGAAGAGATCCGTCATCCCTTCGTCGTAGCGCGACTGGGTGATCGAGGCCGAGGGATAGAAGGAGAGGAAGCACTCCGGTAGCACGATCAGCTTTGCGCCCTGCCCGGCGGCGTCGCGGGTGAGGTCGATCGCCTTCTCCACGCTCGCATCCAGATCGAGCATCACCGGAGTCGCCTGGACCGCGGCCACACGAACTGGAGCGAACGTCGTCACCTGTGAAGCCTCACACAGCACCTGGGGCCGGTCAAGCGTGTGCGGCGCTGTACGATCGTTGGCCCTTGACGACGGCGCCCACCGCTATGGTCGACGCGCCGAGGGCCCGGCGTAGACTCCGTCCGTCCTCGAGCTTCCTGCGCTTCGTGCTTCGGCGCATGGCTGCGCTCGTTCTGCTCGCCGTCGGCATCACGCTCGTCGTCTTCGTGCTCACACAGCTCGTGCCGAGCAACGCGGTGGCCACGAACCTCGGCGAGCAGGCGTCGGCCGATCCCGCTGCCGTTGCAGCCTTCAAGGCGCACTACGGCCTCGACAAGCCGCTGCCCGTGCGCTACTGGCTCTACCTCCAGCATCTCGTCCAGGGCGATCTCGGGCAATCCTCGCTTACGCACGATGCCGTGACGCACGATCTCGGCCAGTTCATCCCGGCCACGGCGGAGCTCGCGCTGTACTCGGTCGTCATTGCGGCCTTCTTCGGGATCACGTTCGGGGTGATCGCCGCCATGCGCCGGAACCGTCCCACCGACCATGTCCTTCGTGTGGTCTCGCTCGGCGGCATTTCGATGCCGACGTTCTGGATCGCGCTCGTCGCGCTCTACCTCGGCTTCTTCAAGCTCGGCTGGTTCCCAGGCGCCGACCGGCTCGATCCGGGAGTCCTGCCACCTCCGCACAAGACCGGGCTGTACACGATCGATGCGCTCCTCGCCGGGCAGTGGGCGCTCTTCGGGCAGGCGCTGCACCACCTCGTTCTCCCGGCGCTCGTGCTCGCCGCGTTCAACGTCAGCCTGCTCACCCGTTACACAAGGTCGGCGGTGCTCGAGGTCGTCGGCAACGACTACGTGCGCGCCGCGCGCGCGAAGGGACTTCCCGAACGGGTCGTCGTCAGGCGGTACATCCTTCGCGCTGCGCTGCCGGCCGTCATCACGGTGCTCGGCCTCGTCTTCGCGAACGTGCTGACCGGTGCGGTGCTGGTGGAGAAGATCTTCTCCTGGCCGGGCATCGGGCAGTACGCGTACCAGGCTGCCGTCAACCTCGACGTCCCGGCGATCGCTGGTGTGAGCCTCTTCGTCGCGGTTGTCTACATCACGGTCAATTTCATCGTGGACATTCTCTACGGCGTGATCGATCCGAGGATCCGCGTCAGGTGAGCACTCTTGCCTTCCGGATGCGCGCTCGTCGGCGCGGGGGACGAACGCGCCCGGCCTGGCGGCAGCCACTCGCCGTCGCGGGCGGCGTGATCGCGGTTGCGTGGCTCCTGGTGGCGATCTTCGCGCCGTTCATCGCGCCGTACGATCCGCTCGCCCAGACGTTCGTGGCCGCCCAGAGCCCCAGCAGCGCGCACCTCTTCGGGACCGACGAGCTCGGACGTGACGTCCTCAGCCGTGTCATCTACGGCGCCCGAGTGTCGGTGCCGATCGCGCTGTTGCTCGTCTCGCTCGCCGCCTTGATCGGCGGTCTGGTAGGCGCGCTCGCAGGCTACTTCCGCGGCATCGTCGACGGGCTCTCGATGCGCGTGGTCGATCTCTTCTTTGCGTTTCCGGCGATCATCCTCGCCATGGTCGTCGCCGCGGTCCTGGGGCGTGGGCTTCGAAACGCCGCACTCGCGATCGTCGTGGTCGCCTGGCCCGCGTATGCGCGCGTCGTTCGGGGCCTCGTGCTGTCTGTCGGTGACACGGAGTACGTGGAGTCGGCGCGCCTGCTCGGCGCCTCGGCTCGCCGCACGCTCTTCCGGGACGTGCTCCCGAACGTCGCCGGGCCGGTGTTCGTGCTCGCAACACTCGACCTTGCGAGCGCGATCCTGCTGCTCGCCGGCCTCTCGTTCCTCGGCCTCGGCGCTCAGCCGCCGCAGGCCGAGTGGGGCTCGATGGTCGCCGATGGTGCCCAGTACTTCCAGTGGTGGTGGATCGGCACCTTTCCTGGGCTCGCGATCTTCACCGCCGTGCTCGCGTTCAACTTCCTCGGCGACAGTCTCCGCGACTTCTTCGATCCCCAGACCTCGTGGGGCGGTGACGAACGCTGACCGCTCTGTTGGAGGTCGAGGGGCTGCGAGTCCGACTCCCGACCCCAAGGGGCTTCGCGACGGTCGTCGACGGCATCGACTACCACGTCGAGCCTGCTCAGGTCTTCGGCGTGGCGGGTGAGAGCGGCAGCGGCAAGACGATGTCGATGCTCGCACTGCTCGGCCTGCTGCCGGCCGGCGCGATCGTCGAGGGGCGCGCGGCATTCGGAGGACAGGATTTGCTGCGGCTGAAGGGCAACGATCTGCGCGCTGTCTCGGGGCGCGACATCGGGATGGTCTTCCAGGACCCGATGACGTCCCTTCACCCAATGCTCACCATCGGGCAACAGCTGACCGAGCACATGCGCCGCCACCTCGGGCTCAGCCGCCGCGCGGCCGACGATCGCGCTGCCGAGTTACTCGACCAGGTACGCATCCCGGGCCCACGGAGCGCACTGCACGCCTACCCGCACCAGTTCTCCGGCGGGATGCGCCAGCGCATCGCGATTGCGATCGCGCTCGCTTGTGGGCCGCGCCTGCTGATCGCCGACGAACCGACGACGGCACTCGACGTCACGGTTCAGGCGGGAATCCTCCGCCTGCTCGACCGACTCCGTCGCGAGCGCGATCTCTCGGTCGTGCTGATCACGCACGACCTCGCCGTGATGTCGTCGATCGCCGACCGGATCTCGATCTTCTATGCCGGGCAGGTCGTCGAGTCCGGCAGGCGGGACGAGCTGCTCCGGCATCCCCGGCATCCGTACACGCGTGCGCTGCTCGATGCGCTGCCGCACCCCGAGGCTGCACGGGACACGCCACTCGTGGCAATCAGGGGCGCGCCGCCGAGCCCGCAGCAGATCCCGGACGGCTGCCGCTACCACCCTCGCTGTCCGTATGCAATCGAGATCTGCACGACGGACGACCCGCCTCTGGTCCCGATCGGCGGCCGCCGGCTCGCCTGCCACGTCGACCCGTTCCGGCATGAATGACAACGCACCGTTGAACGGGGACGGACCGGCGCTCGAGCTTCAGGACGTCGAGGTCGTGTACGAACGGCGCGGTCGTGAACGCCTCCGTGCTGTCGCAGGCGCGAGTCTCACGGTCGAGCGCGGCCAGATCGTCGGGCTCGTGGGCGAGTCCGGCTGCGGGAAGTCGAGCCTCGCACGCGCGTCCGTCGGACTGGTGCCGACCACCGCCGGAACCGTGCAATTCGAAGGACGCGAGGTGACGCCCTTGACGAGACGCGCTCGTCCGCGTGAGCTCGCGAGACTCCAGATGGTCTTCCAAAACCCCTACTCGTCGCTCAACCCGCGGCGGAAGATCGGATCTCAGCTCGCCGATGCGCTCGACGTTCTCGGTCTCGCTCCATCGGCTGATCGCCGGGGGCGCGTCGAGGAGTTACTCGATCTTGTCGGGCTCCCGGCGAGCGCCGCGGTCCGCTATCCGCACCAGTTCAGCGGCGGGCAGCGGCAGCGAATTGCCGTCGCCCGCGCGCTGGCCGCGGATCCTTCTGTCCTCGTCCTCGACGAGCCGCTCGCATCCCTCGATGCGTCCGCGCAGGCACAGGTCGCGAACCTGCTCGTCGACCTCTCGCGCCGGCTTTCGCTCAGCCTGTTGCTGATCTCGCACGACCTCGCGATCGTGCGCCACGTCGCCGACGTCGTCTCGGTCATGTACCTCGGCGTGATGGTCGAGACGGGACCAGCGCGATCGCTCTGGTCGCTGCCCTTGCACCCCTACACCGAGGCACTGATCGGGGCCGTGCCCCATCCCGACGGGAGCGGCTTCCTGCCCGAAGCGCTGCCGGGAGAGGTGCCCGATCCTGCCCACCCTCCGGCCGCCTGCCGCTTCCATCCCCGATGTCCGTACGCGTTCGACCGGTGTTCGGCAGAGGATCCGGTGACGCTCGCGATCGAGGGCGACAGGACCGTTGCCTGCTGGCTGCAGGCCGGGGGCGGTCCGCCCGCACGACCTGCTGAACGGCCCAAGTCGCTTCCACTTTTGCATGTGAAGGAATAGGCTCTAAGGCCGCTGACCCCCTTTCCCCCGGAGGCCGACATGAACCGTTTTCGCACCCGCTGGGCTGCAAGAGCCGCCCTCGCAGCAGTCGCACTCGTTGTCGCCGCAGTCGCCGCATCGGGCGCCATGACCGCATCGTCGGCACCGACGGCGACGCTCGTCGTCGACCGCTCCTTCGAGATCAAGACGGCCGATCCGCAACGGGCGTTCGAGCCGACCGCGTCGATCGTCGACCGCGGCATCTACGACACCTTCTTCACCTACCGCGGCGGTGACCTCGCGCATCCGGTGCCGCAGCTCGTGCAGTCGTGGAAGGCGTCCAAGGATGCGAAGACGTTCAGGTTCAACCTGCGCCGGAACGTCCACTTCGCGGACGGCACTCCGCTCACGGCCGCGGACGCCGTCTTCTCGTTCAGGCGCCTCATCAACCTCAAGGGGAACCCCTCCTTCCTGCTCGACGGAGTCACCGTCTCGGCGGGCGGGAGGTACACGGTCATTCTTCGCTCGAAGACACCGAACGCGGCGCTTCCGTCGATCTTGACGAACACGTCCCTCGGTGTCGTGAACTCGAAGCTCGTGCGCAAGCACGGGGGAACGAGCGCGGTCGGCGCGGACAAGAACGACAAGGCGGAGAAGTGGCTGAACTCGTCGGCGTCCCGCGGTGCGGGGAGCGGGCCGTACCTGCTGCAGCGCTACAGCACGACCTCCCAGATCACGCTCGTGCCGAACCCGCGCTACTGGGGATCGAAGAAGGCGGCCTTCAAGACGGTCGTGGTCCGCAACATGATCGCGCCGACACAGCTGATCAACATCCAGCGCGGCACCCATGAGGTGGCGATTGACCTGTCGGCCGATCAGGCACTGACGATCAAGGGGAACAAACGGCTGAATGTGGCGACGACCCCGTCGACCTGGACCTTCTGGCTGTTCGCGAACAACAACTCGGACATCTCGTCGATCACGCCGAACAAGCACTTCCAGGCTGCTGTTCGCTACGCGCTCGACTATCGCTCGATCGTGAACGTCGCCGGCCCCGGCGCGATCCAGGCGCCCGGGATCATCCCATCGATGTTCCTCGGCGCCCTACCAAGGAAGGACGCGATCAAGCAGAACCTCACGAAGGCGAGGAGCGAGCTCGCGGCGTCGGGGGCCGGAAACCGGACGATCACGCTCGAGTTCCCGAGCGACCTGACGATCAACGGGGTCCCGTTTGCCTCGCTCGCGCAGCGGGTCCAGGCCAACCTGCAGGCGGCCGGATTTCACATCGAGCTCGGCGGCGCGACCGTCGGCACGTGGCTGCAGAAGTATCGCGACGGGAAAATGGCGTTCGGGCTCTCTCTGTGGGGCCCCGACTACCCGGATCCCCTGGACTACCTCGCGTTCATGCCCGGTGAGCTGGTCGGCACGCGTGCCGGCTGGCCGGCGGGCTCCGACCCGACGGTCGAGAAGCTCGCCGCCAAGGCGCGCGTCACGTCGAGAGCCTCGGTCCGCCAGACGATCTACCGGCAGATTCAGCGCAGGCTCAATGCGGTCGGCCCCTTCTTCCCGCTCCTGCAGCCGACGCAGGTGTTCGTCTCGACGAAGGATCTGAAGAACGCGGCCTTCAACGCCCAGTATCAGGTCGACGTCACGCGGGTGGCGCCGAGGTAGTCAGCTATTCGCGACGAGGGCGGCGGGGTAGTCGTTCAAGATCCGCCCGCCGCCCTCTTCGCAGACCACGATGTTCTCGATCCGCACGCTGAAGCGGCCGGGGATGATGATCGACGGCTCGTCGGTGAAGGTCATGCCTGTCTCGAGCGGCGTCTGGTCTTCCTCGGAGAGAAACGGCCGCTCGTGCACGTCCATGCCGATCCCGTGGCCCATGCGATGGCGGAAGTGCTCGCCCAGCCCGGCCGCTTCGATCGGCGCGCGGCACGCTGCGTTCACGTCGGCCGCTTTCGTGCCGGCGGCGGCAGCCTTACGACCGGCCTCGTAGGCGGCGAGCATGACCTCGTAGGCCTCGCGGTAATCGTCGGGAGGATCGCCGCAGTAGATCGTGCGTCCGAAGTCCGAGCAGTAGCCGTCAACGACGCCGCCGAAATCGAACATGACCGACGTTCCTTCCGGCATCGGCTCGTGCGCCGTCTCGGTGGTCGAGTCGAGCTCGCCGTCGCCCAGGCCGGTGAAGATGTGCGTGGCGAAGGAGGTCGTGCGCGACCCCGCTGCACGCAGTTCGTGCTCGATCGACTCGGCCAGCTGGGCCATGGTCGCGCCGGGGACGACGAGCGGTGTCGCTGCGGCCATCGCCTCCTCGACCGTCCGGATTGCCCGTCCCATCGCCTCCAGTTCCTCGGATGTCTTGACCCTGCGGAGCTCGTTCACCAGCGTCGACCCCGCACGGAGGCGATCGAAGCCGAGGACGCGACCAAGGTTCAGCGTCGTCTCGGCCCAGACGCGGTCGCCGACGGCAACCGTGCCCTTGGAGCCAAGGCCCCGCGCGACCCGTTCGAACATTCCGAAGCCGTCGTCCATCTCGTTGACGACGAGGACCTCGCCTTCTGGATCTTCGTGCAGGTCGAAGGCGGCGAACATGCGCGGGAAGAGGAAGACGGGGTCGCTCTTCGGCGTGAAGAAGCCTCCCGTCACCCAGCCGTTCGCGTACGAGGCCTCACCGAAGTTCGGGATCTGCCGCTCGACACCCGTGAGGTACTCCAGGTCGGCCGAGGGCGCGAGAAAGAGGACGTCGACATCCTCAGCTTCCATGCGCGCGGCCAGCCGCCGTTGCCGCTCCGCGTAGTCGAACACGCGGCGAGTCTAAGCGTCTAGGGCTTCGACGAGTCGGCCGAAAGGATTGCGCAGCGGGATTCGTGCTTCTCTGCCAGGCGGAGCAAGAGACCGTGCAAGTGCGCCCGCTCGTCCTCGTTCAGCGGAGCGAGGAACTCATCCTCGAGCTGGCGGGCGAGCGCGCGGAACCGGCGGAGCGCTCGCTTCCCCTCCGAAGTGAGGCGGACGAGGTGCCGGCGGCGATCGTCCGGATCGCGGCGACGTTCCACGAGCTCACGCTCTTCGAGCTCGTCGAGCATTCCCACCAGTTGCCCGCGGTCGTAACCGAGCGCATCGGCGATCGACCCCTGGTTCGCGTGCGAGCCCTCGTCGAGCACGATGAGGATCGCGTGGTGGTAGGGGTGAAGACCTGTCTCCTCGTAGGCCGCCATCGCCCGCTCCTTCGCCGCGAAGCCAAGGCGTTTGATGAGGAAGGTCGGCGAGGCGACGAGCTCCTCCGGAAGCCGGGGAGCTGGGCGGGGGACGCTTGTCTTGGGGCTGATGGTGCTCATGGAAAAGAGTGTAGCGCGCCCAACGGTTGTTGTGGTATAACGTTGTCCAAGTCAATGATTTTGGAGGACAATTAGTGAGTATCTTCACGAAGACTGATCGGCGCTGGAGCGCCCTCGCGCTGATCGTCACTGCGCAATTCATGGTCATTCTCGACGTCGCGATCGTGAACGTCGCCCTGCCCTCGATCAAGTCGGACCTCGGGTTCTCGCAACCCAACCTCCAGTGGGTGATCTCGGCCTACGCCATCTTCTTCGGGGGCACCCTGCTCCTGGGCGGCCGCTTGGCCGATCTTTTCGGACGCCGCCGGCTGTTCGTGTTCGGGCTTGCGCTCTTCGCCGTGAGCTCGCTCCTGTGCGGGCTCGCCTGGTCGGAGGGCTCGCTGATCACCTTCCGGGCGGTGCAGGGCCTCGGTGGGGCGCTGCTCGCGCCGGCGGCACTCTCGCTGCTGATGACCACGTTCGCGGAAGGCCGTGAGC
>Ga0207691_10006682_pt1 | contig 11130 bp, 7 predicted proteins | sample KBSM13metaG_FD_184327 | JGI IMG/M metagenome (GOLD analysis project Ga0207691, IMG submission 184327) | Miscanthus rhizosphere microbial communities from Kellogg Biological Station, Michigan, USA - KBS M1-3 metaG (SPAdes) (version 2) | ecosystem: Host-associated > Plants > Roots > Rhizosphere >...
GCCCCACCACGTGATGTTCTGCCGCGGGCCGTAGCCGCCGAAGAGGCGGAGGATCACGCCCTCGAGCTTGTGCCGCTCGCGGAAGGCCAGGAGGGCCTGCTCCTCGAACATCTTCGATATGGCGTAGCTCCAGCGGCGCACGTGGGGCCCGCCGATCACGGACACGCTCTCTTCCGAGAAGGGGACGTCGGGGTTCCTCCCGTAGCAGTCCGAGGTGGAGGCCAGGACCATCCGCCGCACTCCGTGATCGCGGCACGCGCGCAGCACGGCGAGGCCGCCTTCCCCGTTCACGACCAAGGTGTCGAGGGCGTCGCCGTAACGGGGGATCTTTCCCGCCGCCAGGTGCACGAGCGCGTCGGCTCCCTTGGCGACCGTGGCCAGATCGCCGCCGTCGAGGATCGTGCCCCGATGGAAGCGGAAGCGCGGATGGCCGTCGAGGCTGGCCAGGTTCTCCAGCGAGCCGTGCGAGAGGTCGTCCAGCCCCGCCACCTCGTCGCCGCGGGCGATCAGCCTCTCGGCCAGGTTCGAACCGATGAAGCCGGCGACGCCGGTGACGGCCACCTTCAAGCAGACCTCCCTTGCGGGAAACGCCTTCGGCTCGCAAAAGAGCGCGATTATAGCCGCACGGCCCGGGGACGCGTGCTAAGGTGGCAGTGGACGCCGCTGCACTTGCTGCGGGTTTCTGCTACAGTCCGTCGGCCCCGGCTGCCGCGCCCCGGGGCTGAGATCTGGTCGCCGGAGGATGGCGACAACGGGCGGTCGGGAAGTTGATTCTGGAGAGACGGCCATTTCGAACAAGGTCTTTGTCGGAAACCTGAGCTTCGATGTCACGCGCGACGAGCTGATCCAGGCGTTCAGCGCCGCGGGCAAGGTCGTGGACGCGAAAGTCCCCACGGACCGCGAGACCGGACGCCCGCGCGGGTTCGCCTTCGTGGAGTTCGAGGACGACGACGCCGCACAGAAGTCGATCAGCCTCATGAACGGGAAGGACCTCAAGGGCCGTCCCCTGCGGGTGAACGAGGCCGAGAACCGGCCGCCGCGTCCTCCGGGCATGGGCGGCGGTCCGGGCGGCGGCGGATACCGGCCCGCGGGCGGTGGCGGCTACCGTCCGGGCGCGGGCGGTCCTCCGTCCTTCGCCGCACCGACGGGCGACTTCGATCCTTCCTTCGAGCGCGGGCGGCCCTTCAAGACGAAGGGCAGCCGGCGGAACATCCGCCGGCGCAAGCGCGGCTTCGATTAGGACGTCGTCCCCGCCTCCCCCCACCCGCACCGAAGACGTGCTCGAAGTGCGGCACGGGGTGGAAGTTCGCGATCCGTACCGCTGGCTCGAAGACGGGGACGCGGAAGAGGTCCGCCGGTGGTCGGAGGCCCAGGGCCGCCACACGCGGGCCGCCCTCGACGCGATCCCTTTCACGGCCGCCATCCGCGAAAGGCTGCGCGTCCTCTTCTCGATCGGCCTCGTCTCCGCGCCCGCCATCCGCGGCGACCGCTATTTCCATCAGCGGCGGACCGGCGATCAGGAGCAGCCGGTCCTCTACCTGCGTCAGGGCCGCGAGGGCGAGGACCGGGTGCTCCTCGATCCCGCGCGTTTCGCCGAGGACCGCACCTCCGCCCTCGACTGGTACTACCCGAGCGACGACGGGCGCCTGCTGGCCTACGGCGTGTCCGAGGGAGGCAGCGAGAAGAGCGTGCTGCGGATCCTCGACGTGGACACGGGCCGCGACCTCGCCGACGTCATTCCTTTCACGCGTGCCTGCTCGCTGGAATGGCGGCCGGACGGGTCCGGCTTCTTCTACACGCGTTATCCGGAGCCGGGCTCCGTGCCCCCCGGCGAAGAGAACTACCGCCGCCGCGTCTACGAGCACGTGCTCGGGCGTGACTGGCGCGAGGACCCGCTCGTCTTCGGGGCCGATCGCCCGCCCGAGGACTGGGCCAACGTGCACCTTTCGCCCGGCGGCCGCTGGCTCGCGGTTTCGGTGTCGCGCGGCTGGACGCGCACCGACGTCTACCTGCGCGACCTCGCGTCCCCCGACTCCCCGTTCGTGACGGTGATCGAAGGGCTGGACGCGATCTTCGGGGTCGACGTGCGCAACGACCGGCTCTATCTCCAGACGAACCTCGACGCGCCTCGCTCGCGCCTGGTGGCGGCGGACCTCGAACATCCCGGCCGGGAGACCTGGCGCGACGTCCTTCCGGAAGGGTCGGACGTCCTCGAGGGGACCGCTCTCATCGGGGACTGGATCGTGGCCGTGTGGCTGCGCGACGCCTCGTCGCGCGTCACCCTCCATGCCCGGGACGGCACGCTCCTCCACGAGGTGGCGCTTCCCGTCATCGGCAGCGTCGCCGGCCTCACCGGAGAATGGGACGGCCGTGAGGCGTTCCTCGGATTCACGTCCTACGCCGTTCCTCCGACCGTGTATCGCCTGGCCCTGCCCGATCCCGCCCTGGAGCTCTGGGCGCGCGCACCGGGAGAGGTCGACGCCGATCGCTTCCGGGTGCGCCTCGTGCACTATCCCTCGCGCGACGGCACCCTCGTCTCCATGTTCCTGGTCGACGCGCGCGATCGTCCCACCGACGGCCGCGGGGCCGCGCTCCTCACCGGGTACGGCGGGTTCAACATAAGCCACACTCCTGCCTTCGGCCGCGGCGTGATCCAGTTCCTCGAGAAGGGGGGCCTCTACGCGGTGGCCCACCTGCGCGGAGGCGGCGAATACGGCGAAGACTGGCACCGCCAGGGCATGCTCGACCGCAAGCAGAACGTGTTCGACGATTTCCTGGCCGCCGCCGATTTCCTCCTCCAGCAGGGACACGCGGGGCGCGGCCGTCTCGCCATCATGGGCGGCAGCAACGGCGGCCTCCTGGTCGGAGCCGCGCTCACCCAGCGGCCCGGGCTCTTCCGCGCCGTCGTGTGTCAGGTCCCGCTGCTCGACATGGTGCGCTACCACCTCTTCCGCATCGCCCGCCTGTGGATCCCCGAATACGGCTCCGCGGACGACCCGGAGGCCTTCCGGTGGCTCCACGCCTACTCCCCCTACCATCACGTCCGCGACGGCACGCCGTATCCGGCCGTCCTCATCACGACCGGGGAGTCGGACAGCCGGGTGGACCCGCTCCACGCGCGGAAGATGGCGGCGCGCCTGCAGGCGGCGACCTCCTCGGACCATCCGATCCTCTTGCGCCTCGAGACGCGGGCCGGCCACGGACAGGGGAAGCCGCTCTCCAAGACCCTCGAGGAGTGGACCGACGTCTGGGCGTTCCTCTTCTCCGAGCTCTCCCTCGCCATCTGATCCGCGGCCGCGCGGAGTGACCCGGCGCGGAACGCCGATGGATTAACATTCGGCCGCGATGGGACCCCTCCTCGGCCTGCTGATCCTGGCCGCCGCTCCCGTTCGTCCCTTCGCCGAGGAGCGCCTCCTGCTGGACCGCCGACTGGAGACGCTGCGGCGGATGCTGCCCGACGGCGCGAACCCCAACAGCGACGTCGCGCTCCTCAACGATCTCGCGCGAGCGGCGGGCGTGGGCTTCGACATCCGCGCGCGGGCGCCCCTGGAGAGGGGCGCGGACGGGGACGTGCCCGTCGACGTCACCGGGACCGCGCGCTTCGCCGAGATCGATCGCTTCTTCCGCCAGGTCGCGCTCTCCGCGCGTCTCATCGACGTGGAGACCCTCAACCTCTCCGCCGGACCGGGCGACGGCGTGCGGGTCGCCGCGCTCCTCCACTTCCCGTACCGTCCCCTCCGCACGCCGCTGCCGCCGCCTCCGGAGGGGCTGCGCACGCGGCTGGGCGAAGTGGCGCGGCCGGTGGCCGACCAGTTCCTGCGTGATCAAGCCCTGGCCCTCTCGAAATCGGAGGCGGTGGCGAGCCTCCGCCGGACCCGGCGCAACCCGCGCCTCTTCCTCGCCGAGCTGGCCGCGATCGTGCGCGACCGGCCCGTCGTCCTCAAGGACGCCATCGTCGGCGAGGAGTTCGTCGTGCGCGGCCTCACCGTGGGCGAAGGCCCCATGCGCGCCCTGGAGCTGCGGCTGGAGCGCGGTTTCTTCCGCGTGGCCGAGGTGCTGATGGCGCGCGCGGGCGCCTGTCATCGCTTCGAGGCACGGGGACGCAGCCCGATCGTCGGCATCGAGGCGGAGCTGCCCTTGCCCGCGGTGGACGATCCGTTCCGCCAGGACGATGCGCCCTGCGTGGTCGACCGCGACGGAGGCGGCGTCACCGTGCTGCGGCCGCCCGCGGTCAAGGCGCCGCCGCGCGGCCGCGCTCCGGCGCCCCGCGGCGCCCTCTCGCTGCGCCTCCGTGACATGGACCTCGCGGACGTGTTCTTCGTCCTGCACCTCCTCACCGGCCAGGGCTTCCTCGTGGACGAAGACGTGCGCGGGCGCGTCAGCGTCGAGGTGAGCGAGGGCGCGCTCGACGACGTCCTCGCCCTCCTCGCCCGCGACGGCGTCGTCGTCTCGCCGCCCGGACCGCTGCGCCGCGTCTCGCGGAGCACGGCGCGCGCGGTGCTCGCCGCGCCCACGGGTGAAGGTACGCCGATCACGTTCGCGCTCAAGCGTGCGGCGGTGGGCGACGTCCTGGCCGTGATCGCCGAAGCCGACGCCGCCGCCCCGGCGCCCCCGCGGGTGGGCGGGCGGATCAGCCTCTGGGCCAGCGAGGCCCACGTGGCGGATGTCCGTGCCGCCGTCCTCCAGATGGCGCGTGCTTCGGGCGCGCCCAGCGGCGATGCCGATCCTCCCGCGACGCCTTCGACGGAACGGCGCCTGCTCGTGCGCGCGGACGAGCTCTCGATGAGCGAGTTCCAGCTCGCCGGGCTCGCTTCGGCCGGCCAGGGCTGGACTGCCTTCGCCTATGCCCCCAACGGCGTGCTCAACGCCTACAAGCGCGGAGACCGCCTCGCCGACGGCACCACGACCGACGTGCAGTCGACGGACGTCATGATCACCACGGACGAAGGGCCGCTGCGCATCGCGCTGCCCGAGCCCGGCCGCTGATCGGGTACACCGGCGGCTTCCGCGCCCCAAAAAAGAGGCCCGGGGGGAACCCCCGGGCCTCACGTCATCTCATTGGGCACTGTCGGCCCGACGCACCATTGCGGTGCGCCTATTTAGTTTTTGGAACGGGGCCCTTCTAGAGGCCCCCTTCGGAGTCCGGTGGACCGTCTTCCATCGGCACCTCCGTCCATTCGTACGACGCGTTCACGGCGATACGGCTTACGCTGCGCCACGCTACGCTTGCGGCACGACCGTCGGCGACACGTTACGCTGCGCTGCGGCACGACTCATTTGACGCGTGCGTCTACGTCTCTACGAAACGCTGCGACAACGCTTTGCGAAACCAGCACCGGCGACGCTTGCGCGGGCGGCACGCCAGCGCCCGGAAGAGTGGCGGCGTCGACGGCACGCTGCCCGCCTTCCTAGCCGCAATATCGGCCGCGTGCGAGGGGCTGTCAAGACGAAAGTCTCCCGATCGGGAAATGCGCTCGCGGCGCCGTCACCTCACGAGGTGATATTCCTCTTGACGCGCGAGCACCCATGAGGCGTTGCCGTCAGCGCCTACGCTGACATCCTCTTCCTGCGCGGAGCGCACGGGCTGGCCGCCCCACTCCGGAACGGGGGTCGTGGCCTGCAGCTCGATCGAGAACCACATCGAGGGCAGCACGAGGACGTCACCGCGCCCCGCAATGGCTTCCTGGCGGTCCCAGAGCCCGATGATCGGCCCTGCGCCATGCCCGTGGTCACCGATCGGGTGGGTATAGACCGTGCCGTCGATGCCGGCCGCCTTCATGGCGCCCACCGTGTCCGCGAAGATCTCGTTGCCGGACCGCCCCGGGCGCAGCCGCGCGAGCAGGAGGTCCTGCAACCGGTTCGAGTTGAGCAGGGCCGCGCGCAGCCCGGCCGGAGCCTCAGTCTCTCCGCTCCGCAGGACGTACCCGACGTGCTGCGTGTCCGTGGCCAGGCCCATGGCGTAGATGCCGAAGTCCGTATGCAGGTGGTCGCCGCGCTCGATGACCGTGCTGCCACCCTCCGCCAGGACGGGCACGGGATTGTCGGGGCCTCCCTGCCCGCGGCGCTGCACGGTGACGGAAGGGGCGAACCACTCGCCGAGCCCGAGGTCGTTCACCTGCTGCCGCAGCCACCACACGACGTCTTCGGTGGTGGTGCGGCCCGGCGTGATGACCTCGCTCGAGAACGCGCGCGCGATGAGGGCGTGGCTGGTGGCCATCAGCTGCCGGTACATGGGCAGCATCTCGGGGACGCGCGTGGCGATGTAGTCGAGGGGCAGCTCTTCCGCGCGCACGAGGCGCGAGGTCCAGGGGCCGAGCGCGGACTCGAGCTGCTCGCGCTCGCCCGCGGAGAGGCCGTCCGAGAAGGCGTGGGTGTGCGAGACGTCGATGGCGATGCTGGCGGGCTTGCGCTCGTCCACCAGGCGGCGCAGGAGGCCCCACTGCGCCGCGCCCATGAGCTCGCGGCCCTGGGCGTCCGGGTCCCGGTAGACCTTGTAGAGCCCGCCGCTGGAGCCGCCGCCCAGGGTGAGCCGCTCCACGCCCTCTTCGAGGCCGCGGTCGTGGAAGACGAGGATCGTGCGCCGCCGCGCGGCCATGACCGACGGCGAGACGAGCGAGAAGAAGGCCGGGTCCTCGTTGTATTCGCGGCAGGCGACGATCCACATCGCGACGCCGTGGCGCCGCATGAGGGCGGGCAGCACGCGCTCCAGCCGCGCCTTCAGCCACTCCTGGCGGATGCGGTCCTGCTCGCGCAGCGGAGGCAGGCGCGGCGGCATCGGGGCCGCGGGCAGAGCGGCGGCGGCGGAGGCGGCCAGGGCCGCGACGAGGGTGAGCAGGAGAAAGGCGCGAGCGCGACGCGGCATCGGGAGACCTCCGTGTAGACGGGCGAGCCCGGCCGCGCCTTGTACCATAATCGGCGCGATGGAGGATCGGAGCTGACGCGCGCGCACGTGCCGTCCGTGCTCGCCGTGCTCGGTCCTGTCTTCCTCGCTCTCGCCGTGGCCGGCGTGGCCCGCGAGCGCGCGATGCCCGACATCGCCTGGCCCGACGAGGTCATCTACCTCGTGGGCGCGCGCAACGTCGTGGAGCGCGGGACCCTCGACACGAACTTCTACCTGACCTACAGCCTCCTCCGCCGCGGCTATCCTCACCGCGACGTGCACATGCCGGGCTACGTGCTCGCCCTCGCCCCCGCCGTCGCCGCCCTCGGCCCGACCCTCGGCGCGGCCGCCCTGCTGAACACGATGCTGTTCGCGGCCCAGGCCGCGCTCGTGTACGCGATCGCGCGCGCCCTGCTACCCGAGCGCATCCAGGCCATGACGGCGGCGGCGCTCTTCGCGGTGCTCCCGCCCTTCCCCGGGTACCTCTTCATCGCCTACCCCGAGCTCGTGGTCTCGTTCGTGTTCCTGGCCGGCCTCGCCGTCCTCGTCCACGCGCGTGGGATGGCGGGCGCGGTGGCCGCGGGCGTCCTGTATGCCCTGGGCGCGCTCTTCCGGGAGACGCTGCTGCTGGCGCTGCCGCTGTACCTCGTGGGCCTGCCGCCGCGCACCCGTTGGCGGGCGTTCGTTCCCGCCGCCGCGGCCACCCTGTTCCTCATCGTGATCCCCCTCGCCGGCCACCGCGCGGTGCACCCGAACGGGCTCTACCCGAGCGCGCTGGAGGAGGCGCGCCGGTCGGAGCAGCCGCTGGCGGCGCTGGCCCAGGCCGTCCTCGGCAACGTCGGCGCCAACCTGCGCGCGACCGCCCGCATGGACCCGGAGACGAGCGCGGAGGACGCGGTGCTCGCGCTCATCGTCGTGATGGCGGCGGCAGCCGCCCTCGGGGCGCGGCGCCTTCCTCCCGAAGCGCGGCGCCTGGCCGCGGCCACCCTGGTCTCGCTGGCCCTCCTCACCGCCGCCGTCCTGTCCCTCTACGTGGTGCGCGAGCGCGGCGGCGTTTGGGGCGGCGTGCGTGCCTACATGGCCTGGATGCCGCTCCTCCTCGTCTTCGCGACTCCGCTCCTCTTCGCGCCCCGGCGCGCGCTCGCCCTGGGAATGGCGGTGGCGGTGGGCGCGGCCGCGGTCCCGCTGGACCTGTGGCAGGTGCGCTTCTTCAATCGCTACAAGGGCTCGGATCACGAGGACCAGGCCCGCAACGCGGCCTACCTCTCGCGTTACCTCGATTCCTACCATCCGCAGCGCATCGCGTCGCGCTCGTTCCTCTACGGGTTCGAGCACTACCCGGTCGAAGTCATCTGGTCGCTGCCGCGCGACGGCCGCGAGCTGGCCGCGCTGAACCAGGCCATCTCCTACGAGTTCCTGGCCCTGCACGAGAAGAGCGCGCTCGTGCCCGTGCTCCGCGACAACCCGCGCTTCCTCCGCATCAACAAGGAGGATCGCGGCGCCGAGTTCCTCATCTGGCGGCGCTTGTACTGAGGGCGCCCCGTGCTAACCTCTGCCCCCCATGCCCAAGCTCGTCTTCACCACGAACGACCTGCGCGAGTTCGAGCCGGAGCTGGCCGCCCGCCTGGAGAAGGAAGTGCGCGACGGAGCCGCGGACGAGCCCGCGGACAGCGCGCTGGAATGCCGCATCGTCGAGCGGCACGCGGAGCGCCCGCAGATCGCCGTCCACATCGAGGGCAAGGACTGGGTGGTGTCGTTCGCGGTGACGACGCCGGCCGCCGCGGGCGAGCTGAAGATGGCGACCAAGCGCGCGTTGCGTGACCGAAGCCGCCGCGCTCCGTACCAGCGCGGATCCAGACGCTAGCAACGTCTCCCGCGGCGGGAGACGTTCCTAATGGGTCAGGACTACCTGACCTCCCAGATGTCGCCCGCCTCCAGGAGCTTCGTGATCTGGCCCTTGCCCCGCTTGGCAATCGCCTGCTTGAGCTGATCGTTCATGGCCCGCTCGTACGGGGGCGCGTCCACCGCGCGCAGGACGCCCATCGGCGTGGGGAAATCCGGGGCCGCGTCCATGCGCGAGAGCAGGAACGCATAGGCGGGATTGGGATGGCGCTCGTCGTGCACGATGAGGTCGGCTTCGCTCACGCCGTTGCCCAGCGTCACCACTTCGAGGTTGATCCCGTTCATGCGGATCCCGCGATCGTGGTTCTTGCCGAAGACGAGCGGCTTGCCGTGCTCGAGCAGGATGGTGTGGTCGTCGCGCACGTCGCGCTCGGTCAGGGTCTCCCAGGCGCGGTCGTTGAAGATGTTGCAGTTCTGCAGGATCTCGATGAAGGCCGTGCCCTGGTGGGCGGCCGCGCGCTTGAGCGTGGTCTTGAGGTGGGCCTGGAATACGTCCACCGACCGCGCTACGAACGTCGCCTCCGCGCCCAGGGCGAGGGAGAGCGGGTTGAAGGGCCGGTCCACCGAGCCGTAGGGCGTGGACTTCGCCTTCTTGCCCAGCTCGGAGGTCGGCGAATATTGGCCCTTCGTGAGCCCGTAGATGCGGTTGTTGAAGAGCAGCACCTTCACGCCGATGTTGCGGCGCAGCATGTGGATGGTGTGGTTGCCGCCGATGGAGAGCGCGTCGCCGTCGCCGGTGGCGATCCACACATCGAGATCCGGCCGCGACACCTTCAGGCCCGTGGCCACCGCCGGCGCGCGGCCGTGGATGGTGTGGAAACCGAAGGTGTTCATGTAATACGGGAACCGGCTGGAGCAGCCGATGCCGGAGACGACCACGAACTTCTCGCGCGGGATCCCCAGGTCGGGGAAGACCGACTGCACCGCGGAGAGGATCGCGTAGTCCCCGCAGCCCGGGCACCAGCGGACTTCCTGGTCGGTCTGGAAGTCCTTCTTCGTGTAGACGGGGGGGAGAGTCGCGGTGGTCACGCCAGCACCTCTTCGATCTTGGCTTCGATCTCCGACTGCTTGAACGGCTTCCCCTGGATCTTGTTGAAGCCTTCCGCATCCACCAGGTACTTGGCGCGCAGCACCCAGAGGAGCTGGCCCAGGTTCATCTCCGGCACGACCACCTTCTTGTAGCGCTTCATGACCTCGCCCAGGTTGCGCGGCAGCGGGTTGAGGTGGCGCAGGTGGACGTGGCCGACCCGGTGCCCCTTGGCCCGCGCCGGGCCCAGGGCCGCCGTGATCGCGCCGTAGGTCGAGCCCCAGGCCACGAGCAGGAGATCGCCCTCGGCATCGCCCGCGGGCACGACGTCCGGCACGTCCTGGACGATGCCGGCGACCTTGGCCGCACGCAAGCGGACCATGCGCTCGTGGTTGAGCGGCTCGTAGTTGACGTTGCCCGTGACCTCTTGCTTCTCGAGGCCGCCGATGCGGTGCTCCAGGCCCGCCGTTCCGGGGACGGCCCAGGGGCGTGACAGCGTCGCCGGATCGCGCTGGTAGGGCTGGAACCCCTCCGGGTCGGTCCGGTAGTGCACCGGGATCTCCGGCAGGTCGGCCGCGGTCGGGATCTTCCACGGCTCCGCGCCGTTCGCGAGGTAGCCGTCGGAGAGGATGATGACGGGGACCATGTACTTGATCGCGATGCGGCTCGCTTCCATGGCCACCCAGAAGCAGTCGCCGGGCGTGGATGCGGCCAGCACGGGCACGGGCGCCTCCGAGTTGCGGCCGTAGAGGGCCTGCAGCAGGTCGGCCTGCTCGGTCTTGGTGGGCAATCCCGTGGAGGGGCCGCCGCGCTGGATGTCACAGATCACGAGCGGCAGCTCCGTCGCGATGGCGAGGCCGATGGCCTCCATCTTGAGAGCCATGCCCGGGCCGGAGGTGGTGGTGAGGGCGAGCGCTCCGCCATAGGCGGCACCGATCGACGACGTCACCGCCGCGATCTCGTCCTCGGCCTGGAACGTGATCACGCCGAACTCCTTGAACATCGACAGCTCGTGCAGGATGTCCGACGCGGGCGTGATGGGGTAGCTGCCGAGGAAGAGCGGGATCCCCGCCTTCTGCGACGCGGCCACGAAGCCGAGGGCGAGGGCGGTGTTGCCGCTGATGTTGCGGTACACGCCCGGGCTCAGCTTGGCCGGCGGGATCTCGTAGCTGGTCTGGAAGGCCTCGGTGACGTCGCAGTACATGTGGCCGGCCTTCATGGCGAGCTTGTTGGCCTCGGCCAGGACGGGCTTGCTGCTGAACTTCTCGTCGAGCCACTTCTGGGTGCCGTCCATCGAGCGGTTGTAGAGCCAGTAGCACAT
>Ga0207691_10006683_pt1 | contig 11128 bp, 10 predicted proteins | sample KBSM13metaG_FD_184327 | JGI IMG/M metagenome (GOLD analysis project Ga0207691, IMG submission 184327) | Miscanthus rhizosphere microbial communities from Kellogg Biological Station, Michigan, USA - KBS M1-3 metaG (SPAdes) (version 2) | ecosystem: Host-associated > Plants > Roots > Rhizosphere >...
TCTCGACGTTCTCGATCGATGTTGACACCGCCTCATACGCCAACGTGCGGCGGTTCATCACCGATGGGATGCTGCCGCCCGCCGGCGCCATCCGCATCGAAGAGCTCGTCAACTATTTCCGCTTCGACTATCCACAGCCATCGGCGAACGAGCCCTTCTCGATCACCACCGAGCTCACACCGTGCCCGTGGAATCCGCGCCATCGACTCGCGCTGATCGGACTACAGGGACGCGAGCTCAAGGATCGTGAGCCGTCGCCGCGGAATCTGGTCTTTCTGATCGACGTCTCCGGCTCGATGATGCCGCCGGACAAGCTGCCGCTCGTGCGCACAGCGATGCGCATGCTCACCGACGTGCTCACCGAGCGCGACCGCGTGGCGATTGTCGTCTACGCCGGTGCGAGCGGCCTCGTACTGCCGTCGACAACCGGCGAGAACAAAGATCGCATCCATCGGGCGCTCGCACAGTTGGAGGCGGGCGGCTCGACCAACGGTGCCTCCGGCATCCGGCTGGCCTATCAGGTCGCGCGCTCGAATTTCATCGTCGGCGGCGTCAATCGCGTGATCCTCGCCACCGATGGCGACTTCAACGTCGGCGTCACGAATCAGAGCGAGCTCGTCAGCCTGATCGAACGCGAGCGCGAGAGCGGCGTCTTCCTGTCGGTGCTGGGCGTCGGGACAGGCAACCTGAAAGACTCGACGATGGAGAAGCTGGCGGACAAGGGGAACGGAAACTACTCGTACCTCGACACGCTGCACGAAGCGCGGAAGGTGCTCGTACGCGAGGCTGGTGCGACACTCGACACAATCGCGAAGGACGTCAAGATCCAGGTCGAGTTCAATCCGCGAGCGGTCTTCGCCTATCGGCTGATCGGGTACGAGAACCGGCTGCTGAAGAACGAGGACTTCAACGATGACAAGAAGGATGCGGGCGAGATCGGCGCCGGCCATTCCGTCACGGCGCTCTATGAGGTCGTGCCGGTCGGTGTCACGGTCTCAACGTCCGACGTCGACCCGCTCAAGTACCAGCGCGAAACGCGACCAACGCGCGCCGCAGCGTCTGGCGAGCTGCTGACGGTGAAGGTGCGCTACAAGGCGCCGGATGGCGACACGAGCCGTCTGCTGACGAGGGTCGTGATGAACACGCCTGCATCGATGTCAGCGAACGTGGGATTCGCATCCGCAGTCGCTGAATTCGGCATGGTACTGCGCGGTTCACCCGATAGCGGAGATGCCAGCGTCCCGGCTGCTGTGGCGCGGGCACGTCGATTCCGCGGTACCGACAACGAGGGCTATCGCAGCGAGTTCATCGTGCTTGCCGAGCGCGCGTCGTTGTTGCGCGATCGTGACGGCTCGATACAGTCGCGACGCTGACTCGTCCGTCTTTCCTTGGCCTGAGCGAAGTGGCAGGCAGACCCGCTGTTACTTCGCCTCTTGTGTGCGTTGCTGCGCGCGCTGGCGCCGCTCTTCTTCGATGGCGCTCAGTCGTTGGGCCCGTCCAGGTTCGAGCTCGGTGCCGTCGGCGCGCACCAACTTCACAAAGGCCATTCGCTGGGAACTCTGCCACGCAGGGTTCCCGGTGACCTTCACGTGTTCGCCGGGCTTGATCGTTTGCGCGTTCCAGCCCGCCTCCTCGAGATTCAGCCGGCCCGCAAACTCGACGTTCCACGTCTCGACCTTCCCAGCCTTGTTCTTGACCTCCATCAGCATCATCGCGTGCGGATTCACGAACCGAAACTGGGTGACGACACCGTCCACCGTGATCGTGCGCTTGGCGTCGTAGACCGGCGAGAACGCGTGATGAGCACCGGTCTTCGCGGCCGGAACGACGAGCAACGGGAGAACCAGCAAGAACACGCGCAGCAGTCTCATGGCTCGCTCGTTCCCTTCTTGAACTCAGTTGCCGGCTCGCATGCGTCGTAGGGCGTGATCTTCTGGTCGGGCGCCCACCGCCAGATTTTCTTGGCGACTACGGGCTCGCGCAGACCCCACGGATCTTCGATCGTCGCAGTCAGCATCAACGTGTCGCCGTCGTCAGATCGCGTGAACCGTTCCACCACGCGCAGTTGATCGCTGTGCTGCGCGTCCCACCAGGTGATGCCGGCGGCCACTCGCGACGTTTCGACAACCAGCGTGTCACCTTCGAAACGTCCCACGGAGTGACCGAGCCGGCTGGGCGGACCGGCCGGAGCCGCGCGACCATCGAGGTAGACCGTGCGTACCGCTTCCCATTCGCCGTAGCGGAGATCGATCTGATCGTCACTGACCCGGCGGATCTCGAGCTGATGCGGCGCAAACATCTGCTTCGAAAGTCCCCACGGCTCACAGCGAAGGAACCCGGGATCGTCCGCCGGATCGAGCGGGTACGTCTTCAACGCCGCCTCGGTCATTCGCGGACGCAGATAGTTGTCGGTTTGATACTTCGCGGCCTCTGCCTGGAGTTGAGGGAACGGGCGTTTGTCGTTGGCGGGATCGTCGAGCAACGCATTCAGCCGCTCGATGCCCGCGTCCGTGCAGGAAAAGAAGCAGAACGTCCCCACCGCGGTGGCTGGCGGATCGCTCCACATCCCTTCCAGTTTCGACGGTACGCGCGCTGGCGGAGGTGGAGGAGGCGCCTGAGAGCAGGCGACGGCAAAGACAGCGAGCAAGACCGTTATGAGTCTCATGTCGCTATTCCGAATCGCGGTGAACGGTGTCCGGCGAGAAGGCCGGTAGGCATACAGCGATGTATTCTGCGCCATCCGGCTCAGGACTGCTGTACCGAATCCACTCTCCCGGAGAGGTAACGACCGCCTGCCCGGCCCGGACTTCGATGACGCCGCCCTCGTGCTCCACGCGCACCATGCCGCGCAGTACGACAGTTATTTCCTCGAACTGCGGACGTTGACCTGGCTCGAGCCAACCGCCGGGCGAGACCATGCGCGCCACGCTGACGCCGCTGTGTCCTGAGTTCACGCGGCCGGCGAATTCCTGGATCTGCTTCGGTTTGTTTCCCGCGGCTTGAACTATCGTGGGTCGTTCGATGAGTCTCGGCATGTGGCCCTCGATTTTACAGAGTCCGTCGCGTCTTCACGGAGTATCAAGAGCCCGGATTGAAGCTCCAGGCGATCGAGTCTGTTAGTACTGCCGGAAAGTGAGATTGATGCGCCCTGGCAGTGCCAGTTCGGCGGGTGCTGTGCCAGGCACGATGCGCGAGACTCCGTGATATCGAAGACGCGCCTGACCTCCGAACACGAAGACATCCCCCGATTCGAGCATCATCGTCTCGACCGGCTCGCGCCGCCTGAGTCCGCCAAACAGGAATCGAGCTGTATCACCGATCGACACGGATACGACCGGGAATCCTGCATCGAGTGACGCGGAGCTTTCGTCCTTGTCCTGATGCAGTCCCATCCTGCCATCGGCCTGATAGAAGTTGATGAGACAGATGTCTGGTGCGCAGTCGAAGCCAGCCTCGAGGGCTGCTGCTGACGCAAGACTCACCCACTCCGGCGGCACAGGTGCGACCGGCAGATCGTCGTGATCGGCTCGCGTCGCTTCGTAGGTGTACGTGAGCGGATTCCAGTGACGGCCAAGACACATCATCTGAACGTGCATCTTTCCGCCGCCGCGAACCGTGGGCGTGTAACCACCACCGGGTCCCTCGAGCAGCGATCGACACTGCTCCACCAACTGCGCCTGCACGGGGAGCGAGAGCCAGTTGCGCAGCCATACCGCCCCCGGCGCAACCTGCACCAACTCGCGGGCGCGCGTCACTCCGGCAAATAAGCCCGGCATGCGATCAATTGTTGTTCTTTGATCTTTGATTGTCGAATTGTTGGTGAGTGTCGATTGGTGATTCTTGATTGATTGGTGTGACGGAGGGTTGGAACGAATCAGCGATCAACAATCCCCAATCACAAACGAATCACAAATCAACGATCGCCAATCGCTAAATCGCCTGCGTGACCACCCGCCGGCGCTTCCAGATCAAGGCATCGACGACGTAGTGGTGGAAGTTGATGCCCATGTAGATGCCGACGGTGATCGCCAGACCGCCGCCCATCGCGGCCACCATGCTGTTGAGAACAAGATAGACGACCGTTGAGATCGCGATGCAGCTCACGAAGTAGGTCGCGAGCCGTCCGGGTTGGCTGATGCGCGAGAGGAACCGCGCCGCGGGATCGATCCCGTTCGCGTACTTCTTCGTGTTCATCATCCAGACCACGAGCACGTACTGAAAGTTGTGCCACACGTTGATCGCCAGCCAACCGGTGTTGGCGTCTTCGATGGCCACGTAGGCGACGAGGAAGATGGCGATGTGCGAGAGCGCGAACCCTGCGTACAGCGGATCGAGTGTCCCGCGCGTGAAGGCAACGGTGCTCCGAACCGCCCACATGACACCAGCGACGGCCGCGGCAAGGCCGAGCGCCGTGATCGCCTCGCTCGGCAGCACGAGCACCTTCACGGGTAAATCGAGAAACGTCTGACCCATTGTCGCCGACCGTGCCGCGATCGCGTAGATGGGGACGAGATAGATGACGAGGTCCGTCGTGATGTCGCGTGACCGGGCGACCTGCCCCTCGGGCGTCGCGCGGAAATACATGCGCGAGAGGCCGTAGCCCTGGCGCATGTAATGGAACCACTGCAGATACAGGAACGCCGTGGCGACAACCCACGCGCCCGCTGTGAATGCGAGGCCCAGGGTGACCACCGTCATCAGCAGCAGCAGATCGAAAGCGAGAAACCGGTTGCGACGGAGGGCATCTGCCGTGAAGGCCAGCCTTGTATACGTGGCAACGACGTGGTGATAGCCGAGCAGCCAAAGGTCGGCCACCAGCAGTACTGCAAAGAGCTTCGGGGTAGAGAGGACGGCGGCCGCCGCAGTCAGTCCAGTCGCGAGCGGCAGGATCAGGAGACCAAGGTCGAACGCCTCGCTCTTGATGCAGGTCCGAGCGGCACGGAGCGACACCCTGCCCGCATGAATCGTGGTGTCGAGATAGAGCGCCATGCGAGGGACAGCATGTGCAAGACCGGTACTCAGCGCGAAGCTGCCGTTCCGTAAAACTGCAGGCAGACGCGCAACGATCGCGCGACAGTTCTGAAACTCACATCACAATCCTGACGCTACTATTCCCATCGGAACATGCGGGACGAAATCGCAGTGAAGGCCAGAAAGAACAGCGTGAGCGCCGCGACATCTCCGAGGTGCGAGGTCCACCCCTGGCCTCTCCAGATGCCGTCGAGCAGTGACACCGCGTAGCCGAGCGGCAGGGCGCGCGCGGCGACCTGCATCCACTGCGGCAGCACACTCACCGGAAAGAACAATCCCGAGACGACGATCATCGGGTAGAGGATGATCGCGGCGAGCGGCTGGGCAAAGCGCGCCGTCGGAACGATGCTGGCAATGAAGAACCCGATCGACAGGATCGCCCACGTCGTGAAAGTGAGCGCCACAGCGTAAGAGAACAACGGCACCGGCGCGCCCGGTGGGAAGTACCTGCGGCCGAGGAGAACCATGATGGCGAGCGTGAGGATCGTGAAGATCAACTTGACGAGCACGTGCGCGGACAGGATCACGGTTGGTGAGAGCGGCGTGGCACGCAGGCGCTTCAGGATGCCGCCTTCACGATAGATGGAGATGATCGTGACGAGCGACGAAATCGCGCTGAGCGCCATCAGAATGGACGCCAGCACGGGCAGCACCGCAGAACCTGGTCCCCCGCCCGTCTGAATCGCTGTCCGCGCGATACGCGGCCCGAGGAGACGGCTCGCGATCAGGAACACGACCACCGGAATGCCGATGGTCCCGATCACCCCCATCGGCTCGCGCACGAAGATCTTGAGCTCGAGCCAGGTTAATTTGAGCAGCGCCTTCAACATGCCCGCCCGTCAACCTCCAACTCCCAAATTCCAACTCCCAAAAAATGGAGTTGGCAGGAATTGGGAGTTGGGAGTTGGGAATTGGGCGTTGACATCGTTTACTCGCGGATGGAGTGCCCCGTGAGCGTGAGAAACACGTCCTCGAGGTTCGGGAGCTCGGTCTTGAAATTCGTCACCTGGATGCGATGCTCGGCGAGGCACTGAATGACGTGCGTCACCAGATCGCCGCCACGTCCGCGGATCGTGCACTGGTTGTTCTGCCAGGTCACCGACTCCACGCCGGGAATGGACTCGAAGCGGTGCGACGCTGAGGCATCAGTCGTTTCGAGCACCACCGCTTCGTTCTGACAATGCTTCCTCACGAGACCGGCGGGCGTTCCGATGTCGATCACCCGGCCACGCTCGACGATGGCGACGCGGTCGCAGAGACGCTCGGCTTCCTCCATCAAGTGCGTGGTGAGGAGAACCGTTTTTCCGCGCGTACGGATTTCACGCACCAGGTCCCAAATGGCACGCCGCGCTTGCGGATCGAGACCGGTCGTCAACTCGTCGAGGAGGACCACGTCGGGATCGTGGATGAGCGCGAGCGCGATGAAGAGGCGCTGCTTCTGCCCGCCCGACAGCGTCATGAACCAGGCCTTGCGCTTGTCGGCGAGGCCCAGACGCTCGAGGAGCGCGTCTCCATCGACGGCACGCGGATAGAGCGAGGCCCACAGATCCACCGCTTCACTGACGTTGATGCGCTTCTGGAGTTGCGCTTGCTGAAGCTGGACACCGACTTTCTGCTGGAGCCTGCGCGCATCGCGGATCGGATCGAGCGAGAGCACCGAGATCGAGCCGCGATCCGGACGCCGCAATCCTTCGACGCATTCCATGGTCGTGGTCTTCCCCGCGCCATTCGGGCCGATCAGACCGAAAATCTCGCCCTCTTCGACCTCGAACGAAACATCGTCGACAGCGACCGTCTTGCCGTAGGTTTTACGGATGCCCGAGACGCGGATGATCGGCGTCACGCTACAAACCGAAGACGCGCTCCGCGTTGGTCTGGAACAACTTCGTTTTGTCGGCGTCGCTGATCGGCACGGCGTCGGTGGCCGTTACCTCGTCTGGTTCGAACTGATACGGATAGTCCATCGCGTACATCACGCGATCCATCCCGAGCACTGACTGCACGAAGGTAATGACCGGTGCCCACGGCATGCCGCTGGTGGTCACGTACACGTTCTCTCGCATGTACTCACTCAACGTGCGCTGCAGGCGATCGGCTCCGTTGCGGATGAACGGCCGCGCGGTCCGATTCATGTAGTCGAGGCGATAGAGCCAGAACGGCAACGCCTCGCCGGCGTGACCCACGACGATCCGCAGTCGAGGGAAGCGGTCGAGCGCACCACTCCGCAGGATCGCGAGCAGGTGAAGACCGGTCTCGGCGGCAAAGCCCCACAGCGCACCTTCGAGTCCTTTCTCGACGTACGGAGCGGACATCGCCGGCGGAGGCGCCTGCGGGTGAATATAAAGAGGAACGTCGAGCGCTTCGGCGGCTTCGAAGATGTCCCAGAACTTCGGATCGTCGAGGAACTCGCCCTTCGTGTGCGAGTTGATGATGATGCCCTTGAGTCCCAGCTTGCGGACGGCGCGTTCGGCTTCGACAGCCGCGCGCTTTGGATCCTGTGGGGCAACGGCGCCGAGCGCGGCAAACCGCGTCGGATATTTCCGGACGGCCTCCGCGACTTGATCGTTGGTGCTGGTGGCCAGCCCGGTGGCCGTATCGGCATCGAAGACCTGAACGCCGGGCGAGGTGAGCGAGAGAATCTGCAGATCGATCCCCGAGCTGTCCATGTCGGCGATCCGGCGCTGACCGATGTCGGCAAGTCGCTCAGACAGCAATCCCCGCGCGCCGAGCCGGTTCCAGAGAACGATGAAACCGGGATCGTCAATGGACTTCTTTGCAGCCATTGAGCGATAGGTATCCAGCAACTCGGCTGGCGCCCAGGCTTCTTCCGTGGCTATTCGCTTGTACGCAACTGCCATTGCCGCCAGCCGGAACGTGGAACCCGAACTCGGAACCCCAATTCGGAACGTGAACTCTATTTCAGATGCTTCCCTACAAGCTTCGTCATCTCGAACATGTTCACAGAGGACTTTCCGCCGAAGACGACCTTGAGCGGGGCGTCGGCGTTGATCATCCGCTTGTTCTTCGCATCCTGCAGCTTGTTCTTCTTGATGTAGGCCCAGAGGCGCTTCGTGACCTCCGTGCGTGGAACAGCCTTGGACCCGATGATCTCCGCCAGCGCTGGGCTGGGCGAGACGGGTCGCATGAATGCGGCGCTCGGCTTGCGCGCGGACTTCTTCTTTGCCGTCTTCTTCGTGGCCTTCGCCTTCTTCGTGCTCTTCGTACTCTTCGACTTCTTTGCCATCTGACCTCCTCGGAAACGTTCGGAATCGCGTGTAGGGGTTGGGCCGGATGGTAGCACGGCCCGGCGCGCACAGCGCCAAAGCAGGCGCTGTGAAGCAGCCGCGGGCGCTTCGCAGATCTCCAAGAAGAGCCCCGTTGCTTCGACTGGACACGCACATCGCAGTCGAAGCACCCTTGGACAGAGATGGCCGCACCGCTCTTTCACGTTCGCGACCTCGCGAAGGTCTACCACATGGGCGAGGTGGAAGTGCACGCGCTGCGGCAGGTGACGCTGGCCCTCGACGAGGGACAGTTCGTCGTGCTGCTCGGGCCATCCGGCTCCGGCAAGTCGACGCTCCTCAACATCATCGGCGGCCTGGATGTGCCGACGAGCGGCCACGTGCTCTATCGCGACACCGATTTGACGCAGGCCGACGAGGGCGCGCTGACAGCCTACCGGCGTCAGCACGTCGGCTTCGTCTTCCAGTTCTACAACTTGATTCCAAGCCTCACGGCAGTCGAAAACGTGGCGCTCGTCACCGAGATCTCTACAAATCCCATGGAGCCGGAGGACGCACTTCGCCTCGTCAAACTCGAGGGACGTCTCGATCATTTCCCGGCGCAGCTCTCGGGCGGTGAACAACAGCGCGTCGCGATCGCCCGGGCCATTGCCAAACGGCCCTCGGTCCTGCTCTGCGACGAGCCCACCGGTGCCCTCGACATCTCCACCGGCATCGTCGTCCTCGAGGCGCTTCAGCGTGTGAACGTGGAACTCGGCACCACCACCGTCGTCATCACCCACAACGCCGCGATTGCCTCGATGGCCGACCGCGTCGTCCGTCTCGCTGACGGCCGCGTCGTCTCCGTCGAGGACAGAACGGAGAAGTTGTCCCCGCAGGAGCTCGAGTGGTGACGATTCGTCTCTCCGCGCTCAACCGAAAACTGTTCCGCGACTTGATGGGCATGAAGGGACAGGCGCTCTCCATTGCGCTGGTCGTGGCCGCCGGCGTCGCGATGTACGTGATGTACCAGGCGACGTTTGCGTCGCTGAGCGAGACGCGCCGCGTCTACTACGAGCGGCACCGGTTCGGCGATGTCTTTGCCTCGCTGAAGCGCGCGCCCCAGCGCGTGGCGACGGAAATCGCGGCGATCCCTGGTGTCTCCGCCCTGGAGACGCGCGTGGTATCGAGCGTGACGCTCGATCTTCCGGAACTCGACGAGCCCGCGGCCGCACGGCTGGTCTCGATTCCGTCGGACCGCCGGCCGACGGTCAACGACCTGTTCCTGCGCCGCGGCCGATGGATTGAAGGCAACCGTCCTGACGAGATTCTGGCGAGCGAAGGCTTCGTCATCGCGAACAAGCTGGAGATCGGCGATCAAGTGCGGGCCGTCATCAATGGCCGACTGAGAAAGCTGACGATCGTTGGCGTCGCGCTGTCGCCCGAGTTCGTCTACAGCATCCGACCCGGGGAGCTCGTGCCAGACGATCAGCGCTACGGCATCTTCTGGATGGGCCAGAAGGCGCTGGCCGCTGCTTTCGACATGGAGGGCGGGTTCAATGACGTCGTGCTGGCGCTCTCACCGGGTGCATCGAGCGAGGAGGTCATTGCACGGCTCGATCGCATCCTCGAACCGTACGGCGGGCTTGGTGCCATTCCGCGCGCGCTTCAGCTCTCGCATTGGACGGTGCAGAACGAGTTGTCGCAGCTTCAGAGTTTCGGGATCCTGCTGCCGTCGATCTTTCTGCTGGTCGCCGCGTTCATTCTCAACGTCGCGCTGACGAGAGCGCTGGCGCTCCAGCGGCCCCAGATCGCCTCGCTCAAAGCCCTCGGCTACGGCAACGTGGCCATCGGCTGGCATTACCTGAAGTGGGGCTTCGCCATCGGTGCCGGCGGCATCGTCATTGGCGTCGTTGCCGGTGCATTCTTCGGCTCGATGGTCATCGGCCTCTACAACGTCTACTTCAGGTTTCCCGAGCTGAGCTTCGGCGTCCCACCGAGTGTTGTGATCGGCTCTGCCGTGTTGACATTCTTTGCTGCCGGAGCCGGAACGTTCGGCGCCGTGATGCGCGCGGTGCGCATCCCGCCCGCCGAAGCGATGCGACCCGAAGTACCTGCGCGATACAAACGCACGCTGCTCGAGACGCCGCTGATCTCACGGTATCTGGGCACCGCCGGGCGCATGGTTCTCCGCAACATCGCCCGTCATCCATTTCGGGCCGCGGCCTCCGTCTTTGGCATCTCCTTCGCGGTGGCCATCCTGATGGTCGGCCTCGTCTTCAACGACGTGATCGATCGACTCATACAGACGCAGTTCTTCCAGGCCGAACGACAAGACGTCACCGTCAATTTCGTCGAGCCCCGAAGCAGCTCCGCGAAGTACGCGCTCAGCCGTCTGCCCGGAGTCATCGCGGTCGAACCGCAGCGTACCGTCGCCGTTCGCGTGCGCGCCGCACATCGCGAGCGATACCTCGCCATTACCGGGGTACCGGCGACTCCACGTCTCAAACGTATCGTCGACCGCAACGGCGAACCGATTCGCCTTCCCCCAGGCGGCGTCGTGCTTTCGCAAACGCTCGCCAACGCACTGGATGTCAGGACCGGCGACGTGGTGACAATGGAAGTGCTGGAAGGGCATCGACCGATCCGCCAGGTCGAGGTGACCGGACTCGTTGACGACCTGCTCGGACTCTCCGCCTACATGGACATCGACGCGCTCCATCAGATGATGCAAGAGGGTGACGTCGCCACGGGCGCATTGATGCTGGTGGATGCCGCTCAGGAAGCGGAGTTGTCCACAACACTGAAAGAGACCCCGACGGTGGCCGGCACCGGCTTCAAGCGTTCGGTCCTCAAGCGATTCAGGGAGGTGCTGG
>Ga0207691_10006685_pt1 | contig 11126 bp, 11 predicted proteins | sample KBSM13metaG_FD_184327 | JGI IMG/M metagenome (GOLD analysis project Ga0207691, IMG submission 184327) | Miscanthus rhizosphere microbial communities from Kellogg Biological Station, Michigan, USA - KBS M1-3 metaG (SPAdes) (version 2) | ecosystem: Host-associated > Plants > Roots > Rhizosphere >...
GGGCAGCGTGACCAATACCAGCGGCAGCCGCTATAGCGGAACGGTGGTGGGTGGCAGCGAAGGGAGCCGCGAGACGGGCCGCGTGTTTCTCATCCAGCGGGGCAAGTTACTGTCCGTGAGCGTGACGAGCCGCAGCGGATCGGCTCGCATGACTCTATTCAAGCTCAGTTAGCTCAGGATCTCTCCCAGATTCAAAAGCGATCAGGCCGAACTTGCAGTGCCACGCCCGCATGTCCGCTATTGGCACTTAGCGGACATGAAAACCGTGTTGGGAATGTCTGCTTTTGAGCGCAAAGCAGACATGGATGGCGCAGACCTCAATGTCTGCAAATGACCCAAAGCGGACATATAAACGGGACCCGAAGAAACGGCTGGGCTCGCTGTGGAACTACTTTTGTTCGAGCTGCCATGATCCATCCCATTCATCGCCAGGCGGATTTGCAATTAAGCCATCGATGCGCTTGATGAATGTCACCGACGGTCCGTCGTTGGGAACGGACTCGAGCGCAGCGACAAATGCGCGGCGCGCACCTTCCCAATGTCGCGCTCGATAGGCGGCAAGTCCTTCACAGTAGTGGGTCCGGAGCTCGACCTGCGTCGGGGTCAGCTCGCCCTTGCGCCCAATGATCTCAAAAATCGCCTGTGGGTGGGTCTGACCGAGCATTACGACTCGGTCAATTTCGCGCGTCTCGATGGCGTCGTCGGCGCCCACAACGGTGGCCGCAGAAACGAGAACGCGGCCGCCATACAGCTTATTGGCTCCCTCCAGGCGAGACGCCAGATTTACGGTGTCGCCCATGACTGTGTAGCTCATCATCAGCTCGGAGCCGATACTGCCGACAAGTGCCTCGCCTGTGGCGATGCCGATACGTATGTCGAACGAAATCGGCAAGCTGCGCACGCCGAGTAACTCGGGAAATTCAGCCCGCAATGGCACCACGCCGTCTAGCATGTCGAGTGCCGCCAGGCTGGCGAGCCGCGCCTGATCTTCATCCTCAGTGAATGGCGGTCCCCAATAGGCCATGATGGCGTCGCCGATATATTTGTCGATCACTCCTCCTTGATCGCGGATCGGTGCGGACATGGCTGAAAAGTACTGGTTCATGACTTTCACGAGTCCCTGCGGCGTCATTCCCTCACTGGCGCCGGAAAATCCTTTGACATCGCAGAACAGCACGGTCATGACGCGACGCTGCCCGTCAGCGGCTAGCATCGGCTGGTCGATCAGTCCCTCTACGATCCGCGGGTCGACATACTTGCCGAAGGTCTCGCGCATCCTCGCCCTGTGACGCAACTGCTCGACCATACGGTTGAAAGCAGTGGTCAAGTGGCCGATCTCGTCTTGCGATGTGACGGCTAGGGTTTCGTCGAGACGGCCCTCCTCGACCGCACGGGCGCCCTCGAGAAGGCGGCGGACCGGACGGGCCATGCCACTGCTCACCAACGCAGCAAACACAAGCCCTAAGCCGGCCGCTAGCGCGGTCAGGATCGCGGCGATGAGTATGGCCTGATGCTGCTTGTGTACCGTCATCGCTGCCTCGGCTTTAACGATGGCCAGCATGTCGGCTCGGATCGAATCTAGTTTCCGGTTGAGGTCATCCCGCAGCGCGTCAACACGTTGAAGACTGTCAGCACTTGCTTTGGCGTCTCCCGTATCGAGTGCCCCAAACAGGCGCTCGATCTCGGCGTTGAGTTCACGGCGGGTATCGGCCATCGCTGAATCAATGCGGGTCTCGAGTCGAGCGAGGGCGGTTGCGTTGCCGAACGTCTCCCCTTTTTCGGTAAGGTCATGGATTAACGCGCGCGCGGCCTGAGCCTCCCGCTCAACCTCCGCTCCCTTGGCGTCAAATTCTTTGCGAATGTCTACAATTTTGTCGCTGGATGGTGACTGGATCTCTTCAATGACGCTCCGGCGAAGTGCCAACGACCGTTCGAGGGAACGGATATTCGTGCGCGCGAGGCTGCCATAAGCAGGTATGTAGCCATTGGTCAACTCTTGGAGGCGAGCGCCCACCTCGATCACCCACGCCATTGAAAGAATCGCTGTAATCGTCATTAGGACGATTAGCGCTATGGCAATGCCCATGATCTTTCTTCTGATCGAGAGTCTGATCATTAGGCGGTCCACTCCGGACGATCGGACTATTCCCACCAAGCACGGCTTAGTTACGCGCGGATGGCTAGCTACTAAGCTTCTCAGCAAGTTTGGAGAGGAAGGACATGCAGGCGTCAAGCTGGGCGGTTTCAACAAATTCATCCGCCACATGGGCCTGCTCGATGTCGCCAGGGCCGCAGATCACCGTCGGGCAGCCAGCCTCTTCGAACAGCCCAGCCTCCGTTCCATAGGACACCGTGCTCGCGGCATTGGCGCCGGTGAGCGCGAGCGCCAAAGATACAGCCACCGAGCCCGGCTTTGCCAGAAATGCAGGCACGCTTTCGCGACCTTGTATTTCGATCGATGCTGTCGGCGCTACACGCTGCATGCGCGGGAGCAGCGTTTGCTCGGCGTATGCTTTAAACCGCTTCAATACGAAGTCTGGCTCGGCCTCGGGAAGACTACGCACTTGCCAATAAAATTCGCAGGTGTTCGGCACGATGTTGGGCGCGGTTCCGCCTTTGATGGTCCCCACCTGCAGGGTCGAAAAGGGCGGTTCAAAGCGGTTATTGATCTCGTGCGATGCAAGCGTGGCGGCGATGCGGTCGATTTCCTCGATCAGCTCGGCCGCAAAAGAAATAGCATTCACCCCGAGCTGCGGTAGGCCTGAATCAGCCTCGCGGCCGGACACGACGGTGCGATAGGCGTCGAGGCGTTTATGCCCGTCGATCACGCTCATGTTGGTGAACTCCCCAACAATGATGACGCGGGGGCGCGGCAGATCGGATCCGAACCGCCCGATCAGCGGACGGACACCGGTGCAGCCAACCTCCTCGTCATAGGAGACGATGATGTGGATCGCCTCCTTCAGCTCGCGCGACGCGAAAAGCGGGATGGAGGCGAGCACACAGGCGAGAAAGCCCTTCATGTCACAAGAGCCGCGGCCGTAGAGCTTGCCATCTCGGAGCTTGAGTTTGAATGGATCGTTAGACCAAGTTTGGCCCTCGACCGGAACGCAGTCGCTGTGGCTGGAGAGGCCGATGCCGCCGCTGCCCGGCCTGATGCTCGCGAACAGGCTAGCCTTCGCACCGTCCGCCGAGGGAATTAGCGTCGAAGCGACGCCATAGCCGTCGAGATAGGTCTTAACGAACGCGATGAGCTCCAAATTCGATTTGGCGCTCGTCGTATCGAAAGCGACAAGCTTTGCCAGCAGCTCTTGCACTTCCGATGAAGACGCCGGCACGGGGTCCCTCCTTGTAAGCTTTAGCGCTCCGTTCGGTGGCCTGCCGCGAAACTGCTCCTGCTCGATTACACAAACAAGGATATTTTGCGCGCTAAAATCCTCGCGGGCCCGCGTAAGGGATGTCCGCTTTTGGCACATAGCGGACTCTTTGAGCCGGCTCGCCGCATGTCCGTTATTGGTGGTAAAGCAGACGCTCCCCAACGGTTCTACTGATGCCTGTCTATGAGTAGACGCCTAGAAAATGCGGAAGCTGGTTCGATCGTTTTCGGAAGCCAGTTTTGCTGCCGCGCTCCCCTACATCTCGCTCAGGACGGGTCCGGCGCAGCTCAGGGCTCGTTCACCGCGTCGGGTAGTCCGTGAAAACATAATCTTTCGCCTTCACTATCGTATGGTCCGCGAATCCGCATTTGGCGTAGTTCGACTGTAGAGACGTGTTGGGCGTGAACGTGGCGGATGCGGGGTCATAGTCAAACTGAGCCCATTCCCATCGGCCGGTGTCGGCGAACCTCTTTCTATCCCTTACCATGCAACCAAAGCCCTCTATCGGGTAGATAAATTTCGGCTTCAGCTTTCCCCAGTAACTTCGGTCCAACTCTTCGGCGCAACCGGTTGTGTCCTGGCCAAGATGCCATTTTGGATGAGATTTTCATCTTGGCTGGGGCTGGATTCAATCCTATCGCGCACGCGGCCAGGTTGCGTCGCGACAGCCAATGCGCTTTCGAGCGAACACCAGTGCATCGCTAGAACTAAAAGCAAGGTCACTATCATTTGCCTTGGCAAAGCTTGCACCTTCGCTCTGGATCAAAATCTAGCTGCAGAATTGCCGAAAGGTCGAACTACGCTGGGCATGTGTGGTCAGACCGTTTGGCGGACGGGCTTCGGGCGAAGGCAGTTAGGTACTGGGTAATGTGCTGCGCGGGCCTTCCGGATAGGGGACTCAATCCTGCGGATAAGCTTAATCGCCTAGCCGTACGTACTGTTCGCTGCAAAGCGGCAATGGCTGCTGTGACGGCGCCGGATGATCCTCTCTGTATTTCATGAGGGCGGGCTCCAGCGTCTCCTTTGGCCAGAAGTTTGGAAAGCCGATTTCCCTCAGGCAGGACGCATTCCAATACAAACCCGCGCGCGCCAATGACTGGCCCGCCTGCACGGCACGCGCAACGGCAACGATGTCGGTCGATTCGGGATAGATGAAGAGCGTCGTCGGCTTGTTTTCTACCAACGCCAAAATCCATTGGGAATCCGCCGGATACCAGGTAGTGCAGCCGTTGCTGCGGCCGGCGCCGTACTCGATCAACTTTCCGAACGGCACATAACCCTCGTCGTCCGCGTAGGGGCTGCCCGGAGCTTTCATCCGACAAACTGCCGACACGATCACACCCGGATGACCACCGATGGCGCGCGGCCTGGCGTTCGCTGTGTCGCCCGTGCCGTCGAACTGCACAAAAGAGCGTATCAGGGGCACGAGCTCTCCTTCCGAGGTACGATAATAGCCTTTGAACGACGTTCTGATCTCTGCCGTCACATACCGCCCGCCGGTCGTCAGCTTGGAATCCCTCGCGTCGCTGAAGCTCTTCGCGCAGCGAATGCCGTTTGTGAAATCCGGGATGCTTGTTAGGTTGAGGCCGCTGCCGTGCCCCGAGGGGAGCGCGCGGAACGTCCGACTGGCTTCGCAGATGACGTAAAACCGGCGCCCAAACCCACCGGGACGCGTGGCGTCCATGGCGAAGTAGCAGGAATTGTTGACCGCGCCTTCGCTCACTTTCTTCAGGTAAAGCGCGCGCGCCCTCTGCAAGACTACTGGGGCGATTTGACCTTCGCCTTCGCCGACATGGGCCTGCAGCCAATCCGGAACGAGCCACGGCAGCTCCGCCGCAAATGATCGGGGCCAGCCCGACAAGGCACCGCCGATCATAATGAGGCTGGCGAGGGCGACGATAGCTACGAGGAGCGATCTCAACCGCAACGGATCAATTCTCCTGTCGGACACAGTCAATGCGAACGGCCACACCCCTTCAGATTAGGCAGACCTTCTTGCCTTTATCTTAAAGTGTACCGTTCAACGGTAACTCACCTTAGTGGCGTTTCTCCGGCGCGAGGGACTCAGCCAACGGCTCTGCAAGAATTTGAGGCGAGCCTTTGTTATGCCACTCGAAGAGGACATCCAGACTGAAACTAGCCCAGGTCAGCGAGCCCGGCGCGAGTTTCGACTCTTTTTGGCCAATCGGGCCATTGCTTTGGGTTGGGCCCTGAAACACTCCTGCAAAGGATGCGCGCACCGACTGTTAACCACCGCTAGGTGGCTCGTTCCGGAGGCCCAGCGCTTTCTCGTCTACGGCTCCGGATTAGACCACCATCCGCGCTAGGCGCGCTTCTGGCCCAGAAAGAGGCGCGCGGTCGAAGCCGCTGCGCTAAGCGTCATTGCCTGGATACCAGCCGGTGAGAAGTTGCAAAATGAATTGCAAACCAAGGCTGACATTTTGACCGGCAAACAACCGCCGGCCTTTACCCCTGAAAGCAGCCTCCTAAGCCCGGCTGAAATGTCAGCTAAGTGCCGCTAGCGGACATCGCTACTTGGGACGCTGTGCGACGCGGCCGAGAGCCCTTTTTTCCGTCGTGTGATATCCTGCCATGGCAGTTTGCTGCCCCAAGTCAGCTCCGTCATGTCTTCGCCCTTGCTCCGCCTCGGGAACAAAGAAGGGTTGATCAGGATTTATCAGGCAAGCTCCCCAAGCCAAAGTTCGCGGGAGTTTCGTCCTGGGGTACGAGTAAAGGGGGACCATGAGCTTCCACATTCTGTTTGAGGCAATGTACGCTGTAGTCACTGCACATGTCCCTATCGCCATAATCGCTATTGCGAAGGCCTATCGAAATGACCGGAGGCTCGGCTTAGGGCGATGATCTCTTTCTTCCCCTCGGGGAATGGGGCACATGTTTCAAGCATTGCTCACGAAGCGAGCTACTAATCGCTCATACAAAAGAACTGTTGACGATTGCCTCGCGGTCCTATTCTGCGGTTTTCCTAACAGCTTGCTGCCCTCACTAAGGCAGCGAGTCGGCGATTCGAGTCTAGTCCGGCGGGGACAGGCCGAAGGGACCGATGCTCGCGTCTGCTCCGTGCAAGTGGCGATCCTCCTTATTAGGAAGATCATCGGTGGCTTGAGCAACCAGGATCGCCAAGAACTTGCACAGGCCTTCTTACAGAATGACGCAAGCAACCCGACTTACAAGGGCTTCAAATACATGTTTCAGATCGTGGAGCAGTTCCACATACCGCGCCCCCTCGCTTCGTACTTGAACACCGAAATAGCAGGGCAGCTTCGTGGCATGTCGCAGGAAGCAATTTTCAACTCATGGATCGAGGCCCAGATAGGCGGCGTAATCGGCCGGCTGCGGGAGCGTTGCCTAGAGGAAGCAGAGCGCAAGAGAGAATTGTGGCAATAGCCCAATGGGCACTCAAGAGAGGACGCTTTGGGTCATTAGGAGACATTAGAAATTGGACCAGGGATGTCGCCGCCGGCGTCGATGTCTGCTAAGTGCCAAGAGCAGACATAGAGAAGCATTTAGCCAACCGGCTGGCTTCTGATAATTGGCGTCAAGAGCCTTGAAAGGGCGCCGGTCGAATCGACAGCCATTGCTCATTCATGCGCCGAAGCCGATCAACCATGTTGCGCATTACAAAGAGTGCGAAATACGGCATCTCGTCCACAAGCAACATGAAAGTCCTTTTGTCTATGGCTGCCACCTCCGAGTCAGTCTTTGCAATAACTGTGGCACTTCGCGGCGAGCCATCGATGAGTGCCATTTCACCGAAAGTCCCACCCTGCGGCACGGTTTCGATCACAGCATCTCGCAGGTGAATCTCGACCTTCCCAGAAACTACGACATACATCTTGTCGGGCGCATCACCGTCTCTGAAAACCACGTCCCCGGGCGCCAGTCTGACGGTGGAAGCTCCTGCCTTGGCTAACAGTTGAGGACTAATCTTAATTGGCTCGTCCATGACAGCCGCCTCCTTAAAGTGTGACAGACTTTCACACAGAATTATGACGGTTTAACTGAAGTTCGAAGGGCCAGGAAAGGGCCGGCAGGTTCGGGGAGCATTCGATGAGTGAACAAGACGACATTGCAGCCTTGGTTCGGTCGGTTCGTGCACGCGTGCCCATGGATGCGGCACAGATGCTGGTCAAGGAAACGCCCGAACGTATCGGAATGGTTTTTGCTGAGTTGCCGCAGATGCTGGTCGAACGTATCCAAGCCTATCTGCCTTTGGAATTGCAGTTGCAGGCCTCAGAGTCTCTGGCGGAAGTCATAGAGAACACCGTCGGCCAAATGATGGACCCGGCGCTGGCCGTGTTTCCGCAGACGACGACCGTGCAGGAAGCGATCTCCTTTCTGCGAAATCACGAGACCCCTCAGCAGATCACCTATCTGTATGTCACTGATGCAGAGGACAAGCTCCTCGGTCTGATCGTCATTCGTGACCTGCTTCTGGCGGAGCCGAATCAGACCTTGAAGGACGTGATGTTGCCCGAACCCTTTGCGCTGACGACGGACATGGACGTCGCCGATGCCGTCAAGGCGGCAATTTATCGGCACTATCCTGTATATCCGGTCGTGGATGCTGACCGACACGTGATCGGCGTAGTCCGCGGCTGGCGCCTGTTCGAGCGTCAGGCGATCGAGCTCAGCGCGCAGTCCGGGCAGATGGTCGGTGTGGATAGGGAGGAGCGTCTTTACACGGGGATCTGGACGGCTTTCAAGATGCGCCATGGCTGGCTGCAGGTGAACCTGTTGACGGCTTTCGCGGCGGGCTTCGTGGTCAGCCTTTTCCAGGGCACCATCTCGCAGATCGTGGCACTCGCGGCTTTCTTGCCAATCCTTGCGGGCCAAAGCGGAAACACGGGATGCCAGGCGTTGGCGATCACGCTTCGTGGAATCACGCTTGGCGACTTGAACAGTCATCCCGTGCGCAAGTTGATCGGAAAAGAGCTGACGCTTGGCGCGATGAACGGTTTGCTGACGGGTACCATTGCGGGGTTGGCAATGTGGTGGAGCGCCGGTGGAAACGGCAACCCTCAAAGCGTGCTCCTCGGCCTCGTCATCCTACTCGCCATGATCGGTGCCTGCATGGCTTCGGGTCTATTCGGTGTGCTGGTGCCATTGACGCTGCAACGATTCGGTGCAGATCCCTGCACCGCATCGAGCATCTTTCTCACCACAGGAACCGATATCGCCGGAATGGGACTTATGCTGGTATTGGCGACCATGCTCGTACTTTAGGCCGTGTCCGATCAGGGGGCTAACCATCCAGACGAAGATCTGCAGAGATAAAATCGTGATAGCGACTCAGCGAACTCTGCTCATCCTGCTCGTTGTCTGGTCACTTTTGATGATCGTTCCAGATCTATGGCGCGTGGTACAGCCGTTGGGATCATTTGGATTCTACGCGAACGATGATGGCCTGATTTACAATGTGACGGGTCCGTTCGACGATCGAGCGGCCTCGCCTGCATGGAATGCGGGCATTCGTGAAGGTGATCAGCTCGATCTCTCGAAGATGCGATGCTCGCCGTACGACCCGGTGATCTGTCGTTCGGTTCTCACCGCTTTGGGAGGCGTCCAACTCGCCGTGCCGGGTCGCAGCATCACGCTCGACCTAGTCCCCAAAACAGATCGTCCGACGCACGTCTCCCTAGTTGCCAAGCAGCGGCCGAGTAACTTTCTAACGCGTGCCATCATTTTTCTGGATCAGATCGCCGGGATCCTTGTCGTTTTGGCTGCCGCGTGGTTGGTATGGACACGTCCCGGTCCCATGAGCTGGGGTTTCTTCCTGTATGTCATGTGGTTCAACCCGGGGCAGAGCTTTCAGTTCTACGCTCTGTTGCAGGATTTTCCGCTCGTATTGTTGGCGCAAAATATTGCCGGCTGCATCGCCCAGGCGGCCGGCTTTACTGGATTTCTACTATTCGTTCTGCGCGTCCCCAATAATCAGCCGGATCCTAAATGGCGATGGCTGGAACGCGTGCTGCCGCTTATAGCGCTGCTTCTTACTTTGCTACTGCTCACCTCTTACGGCAGCGCATTCGGATATAGGACTGAGTGGGGTACCCGGGCTGGCATCCTGACTGGCCTTGTGATCGCCGCATCTGCCTTAATGATCCTGATAATGCGGCGGCAAACTCAGACGCCCGAGGACTATCAGCGGCTGCGCTGGGTAATGTGGGGCTGCTTGCTTGGTCTTCCGTCTTTCCTTCTCGCCGAACTCGCCTCAGAGACAACGCTATTCATTACAAAATGGGGAGACTTCACGCCTAGCGAAGACATCATTGGTCTTCTCTACCTGGTTAATGGCGTCCTCTGCCTCTTTGTGTTTGAAGCGATCCGACGCCCGCGAGTGGTCAATGTAGCCATCCCCCTCCGCCGAGTGACGATCCTCGGCCTGTTGCTCAGTGCTCCGGCGTTGCTTTTGCATCATCAGGTCGAGAGCATTCAGCACTATCTTGCGCTACCCGGTTGGGCTTGGCTCGCGCTGGGAGCTCTTGCTCTGTTTGTGATTTCCCAACTCCATGAAGGCGCAGTGTTAGCTATAGAACGTCTCTTGAATCGCCCGTTGGATCGGCTCGAACTCGCCCTGGGTCTGGCGATGCGTGAAGCACAGAAACCTGAAGACATCGATCGCCTTCTAGCTAATGAGCCCTGCCATGCACTTAATCTCAGTTCTGCCACTACCTTTCGGCGCCAAGGATCTTTCCTGGTTCGTGATGGGGAGGGCGAGGGCTGGAAGGGGTGCCCAACTCGAAAACTTAGTCTTAAGCTGCCGATGCTGGCCCCACTCGTGACGGGCCAGCCTTTCGCCATCGCTGAACGGACGAATGGAATCGATCTCCCGCAGGGTTTAAGGAGACCGGTCCTCGCAATACCTGCGGTCGATCCCGTACGCTGCTTTGCTGTTTCGTTTTATGGGCCTCACGCAGCAGGTACTGATCTCGATGCGAACGAACGTGCAATGCTTTCGCGTCTTGCCCGCCTTGCCGCCGCTCTTTACGCGGAACTCGAAGACTTTCGGCTGCGCCACCGAATCGCAAAACTAGAAAAGAAGTTCAAAGCTCAAAGCTGATGGGCACCATCATAAGGGGTCATCCCGATCGCTTGCAGGGCCTGCCGATTTCCGCTTTGGGTCATTAGCAGACATGTTGGCCGCATGACAGGGCGTCCGCTTTACCCCAAAGCAGACATTCTCAGCGCCGGCATCGATGTCTGCCAAGTGCCAGAGACGGACATCAGGATCAGCGATGCCGCTTTGCCTCCGAAAGTGGACTCTTTGTATCTTCGGTGCGCCTTCTCCTCTTTGAGAAGCCTACGCACGATCGGAATTGCGATCACGCAGCGGCGCACTCGATCGGCGCAGCCTGAAGAAGCCGTAGAAATAACTAAGCCAGAGGACGACGGAGAGGCCGTAGAAGATGATGGTTCGCACCGACCACCACGGCCAGGAGCCGGCGGAGCCGATGGCAATCGCGTTGGGGTACCAAGAGAAGAGCGTGGAGCGCCACCGATTCCACATGAGGGTCACTTCCGTGTTTCGATCCTGCGCGGTCTTGGCGTCGTTGAAGACGCGCTCGCTGTTGCGCTTCAACCACCACCAGGAATCGTCGTTGATCAGCTCAAGCCCCCTGTCGGACCGGTTGCGCATGTAGATGTATTCGATGTCGGTCGTATTGCCGCGAGCGTCAGGATCGCTGCGGCGCACTTCGGTTCCTGTGATGACGCCGGTTGTCCATGTTG
>Ga0207691_10006686_pt1 | contig 11125 bp, 7 predicted proteins | sample KBSM13metaG_FD_184327 | JGI IMG/M metagenome (GOLD analysis project Ga0207691, IMG submission 184327) | Miscanthus rhizosphere microbial communities from Kellogg Biological Station, Michigan, USA - KBS M1-3 metaG (SPAdes) (version 2) | ecosystem: Host-associated > Plants > Roots > Rhizosphere >...
TAGCGTTGGTTACTTTCCTCAGCTGTTGAGAATCCGGCATATTGTCTCATCGTCCATAATCTGCCGCGATACATATCTGCCTGTATTCCCCTGGTAAAAGGAAAACTTCCTGGTAGTTCATCCATGGATCCGGCATCTGATTTGTGATACAACGGTTTGATCTCAATTCCTGAATCCGTAAACTTTTTTTCCATAGATGAGGGGAATTAATAATGGACTACATGATCTTTTTGGCTTCAAAATTCAATGCTTCCAAAACGATTGGATGCAGGGAGGCCTGGGGATCAGCATTCAGCAGTTCAATAATACGTCGACTTAATTCTCCACCTTTTGCATCTGCTGGAAGCGTACTGGCCACCTGGTTTACGATATAGATATTTTGTTCTTTCAGATTGTTGACGGCCTGCCATGCTGTGGGTGCCACATAGATCTGCTGGCTGAGGTTATAGTCAAATTCTGTTTTGATCTGATCAACCAATACAGTTTGCATCTGTCTTACCGTAAAATCTCCGGAAGGAATACGGGTGACAAGACTGGGAAGTGCGATGCGTTCGGTAAGTAAAACAAGTCTTTCATATGCCTGCAGCCGCAGACTGAGGGTCTGGCTGTTACCAGGCGATTCCGGTTTTTCCTTTTGGCTGTTTTTTTCCTTCCACCAGTTAAACACATAAAGTATTATTACTACGGCTACTACAGCGATTCCTCCGTACATGATCAGGTCATTATTCGTCATAATTCAAGTTGTTAAACAAAAATACGGGATAATGCAGTTCCTGTTTTTTTGTTTTATTTTTGCATAATGGAAAATCTGACAACTACTCCGGTTATCCTTAGCCATAACGCGATCGTTGAATTAAAAAGGCTGATGGCGGAGGACAATTTTGATCAGGAGCAGGTGCTTCGTGTAGGCGTGAAAGGTGGTGGATGCTCAGGACTGAGTTATATCATGGCTTTTGATAAAGCTGAACCGCTTGACGAACATTTTGAAATTGAGGGTATTAACTGCGTCATGAATCCGGCTCACGGAATTTACCTGATGGGAATGCAGATCGACTGGAGTACAGGCCTTGATGCAAGAGGTTTTGTATTTACCAATCCTAATGCTTCCAACACTTGTGGTTGCGGTAGTTCATTTGCCGTATAGCTTTTGCTGTAAATTATTCTTGCTGTAAATTATTTTCTACAATTTATTGTGGTGAAAAAAAAGACCGTCAGGATTCATATTCCTGACGGTTTTTTATTTTAAATTTAAGAAGCGTACTCTAATGTTTCTGGTGTTCTGATTAGCTAGTTCTTGCTTCACATTTAAATACACCACCATGTTTACGCGTTTCACCCCTCTAAGCCTTGCCTTAGTATTTTTATTTATTAGTACCCAAACATTTTCTCAGATTAAAAATGTGCTTGTTACAAGCTTAGTGAATACTTTTTCCAAGCCAGCCACTTCTTGTGCCGCGGACGATCTTGCCAGCGATTTTTCTCAGGGAACATTAGATGCTAACGTCGTCATTGCATCAACTTTAAATGGAGAACTTTCCTTAAGACCTAATACTGTGGAAGAACAGTTCAGTTCTAATACCATTCCTGTTGGTTGGAATGCCGGTACATGGAATACCGGAGGCGCTACCAATTATTCAGGTGGTATCGTCACTCTTAACGGGACAAGGATTTTCTCTTCAGCAAGTTATAAGCCGGGGACAAGCATGGAATTTTCTGCAAAATTTACGCTGGGTAATTTTGAAAACATCGGCTTTGCACAAAATGGAAACTTTGATCCTTTCTGGCTGGTGATTGGCAGAGGAGGGATAGGGTCAGACCCCAACTTGTATGTAAGGTCAAGTGAAGGAGTTGCCACTTCCCTTGGAGGCAACCTGTTGAATGCTTATCATACCTACAGGATCGATTGGGGAAGCAGCAGTTTTATGATTTATGTAGATGGGGTATTGACTGCGACGGTATCGAAAACCTTCACACAACCATTAGTGACGCAGATCAGCGACTACAATACTGACGGCACTTCACTTTCTGTTGATCGGATAAGTTTTTCGAGTTACCCCACCTCAGGAACATTTATTTCAAGAGTATTTTCACTGGGAACTGCACCAGCAACCACACAAGTTAACTGGAATGCCACCTTGCCTGCTAATACCGGAATTACCATTGCTGTTAGATCGGGAAATACCCCTGCACCTGATGGATCATGGACGGCGTTCACCAACGTTATCAATAACCAATCCATTGGTCTGAACAAAATATTCATTCAGTACAAGGCTGTGTTGTCGTCATTAACTACAGCTACACCGCAGTTGAATGATATCAGCTTTAATTGTAGCATTTATTCAAATGATGATAACACCCCACCTGTTATCAGCGATATCCATGCTTATCCAGGCCCGAATGGTACAGCTTTAATTGGTTGGACAACTGATGATCCATCTGACAGCCGTATTGACTTCGGGAAGTCCGCGGATGTACTTAATTTATCCGCGACAAATGCAGAAATTAATATTGCGCATTCCATTACACTATTTGGACTGACCCAGGGTACACCATATTATTATCGTGTTACATCGAAAAATTCCGTCGGATTGTCCACTACAGATCCTTTGGCATCAGATCCTCCGTTGCAATTCATCATTCCTTTTACAACAGAGGATTGTGCGAAAGATGAAACAGCACCTGACTTCGATGCGGGAACCGATAGGACGAACATCGAAATACTGTATAACGCATTTTTCGGAAATGACGGTTCGATTTCTCTTAAGAAATCTACCTCGGTTGTCGAGGAGCAATTTATTTCTAACGCTATTCCTTCCGGATGGAGTTCTGGTCAATGGAGTTCGGGCGGCACCTCCACCGTATCAGGAGGCATTCTTTCTTTAAATGGAGCAAGGATGTATAGTTCTGCAACTAGTTACCTTCCTGGCACTTCCATCGAATTTTCTGCAAAGTTTACGCAGGGAAACTTTGAAAATATCGGATTTTCGCAAAATGGAAACTTCGATCCATACTGGATTGTGATCGGAAGAGGAGGAATAGGGACAGATCCAAACTTGTATGTAAGGTCAAGTGATGGGATTAATATTTCTCTGGGAAGCAGTCTCCTCAATTCATATCATAAATATGAAATCGCCTGGTTACCCGGCGGATTTTCTGTATATGTGGATGGAATATTATCTGCATCTGTCACGAAGAACCTTAATATACCTTTGACAATCAACTTAAGTGATTATAACAATGATGCTACCAATCTTTCTATAGATTGGATAAGGATTAGCGCAACCAGTTACCCTGCGTCGGGTACGTTTATCTCGAGGGTATTTCCATTATGGTCAATCCCGGATGATGTCTCTGTAAGTTGGAATTTTGGAGATGGTAACTCACAGTTATCTGAAGGTACAGATATAGTCATTTCTGTCAGGTCCGGTAAGACTTCAATTCCAGACGCCAGCTGGACGCCTTTTAGTATAGTATCCAATCAACAAAAAACCTCCATACATGGCAATTATCTGCAGTATAAAGCTGTATTAACTACTACAAATCCTGAAGTAGCTCCCAGCCTCGGCGACATTCATTTCAATTGTTCAGCTTCACATACTGAACAATTATCTGCATTATCATTTAATAATTCACAGAAACTAAATTATTCTGTTAAACAGGATTTTATTCTCGAACAGAATCGCCCGAATCCATTTAACAATACTACCATCATTTCATATTCACTTCCTACGTCAGGTCGCGTGATGTTGGCTATTTATGATTTGCAGGGCAGGGTGGTGAAAACTGTGGAGAACGCTTACAAGATTGCAGGCAAATACAATGTAACAATTGATACCCGTAATATGGGTAAAGGAGTTTACATCTACAGAATACAGGCTGGTGAATTTACTGCTGTGAAGAAAATGATTGTGGAATAATTATTGAAACCACATCATCGCATCAAAACACATTATCGCATTAAAAAAAGGCCACCACATTTTCATGAGGCGGCCTTTTTTTAATGAAATTATAGGACTATGATTTAGCGGTAGTTACCGGAGCTTTTTTCTTTGGTACTACAGCAGTGTCTTTGTTTATACCCAGTGGTTTGTCTTTTGCAAGGTCAACCAGGATAGGAGCTGCAACGAATATAGAAGAATATGTACCGGTGACAACACCAATCAGCATCGCAAAAGAAAATCCACGTGTTACCTCACCTCCGAAAATAAACAAGATCAACAGGGTCAGGAATACCGTGAGCGAAGTCATGATAGTACGGCTCAGGGTATGGTTGATAGCACTATTGATAATGGTTTCTTTGGATGCGCCAACCATGTTGCGGCTATATTCACGAATTCTGTCAAACACAATTACAGTATCATTCATCGAGAAACCAACCACGGTCAGGATGGCAGCGATAAAATGCTGGTCGATCTCAAGTGGGAATGGTACTATCCCTTTCAGGAAAGAAAATACTGCAAGTGTTACAAATACGTCATGCAATAATGATATGATAGTTCCCAAAGAATATCTCCAGTCGCGGAACCTCATCAATATATAAAGGAAGATCGCAAAAATTGCAAACACAACCGCTTTAACAGCTCCTTTCTTCAGGTCATCAGATATTGATGGCTGAACTGTTTGTGAGCTTTGTTTGAAATTTTTCTGGAATTCAAAATATGAAGTATTGGCAGGAAGATGTGTTTTTAATCCATCGTACAATGCCATTTCTACAAGAGAATCAGCAGATTTACTTGGATTGTCAATCAGGTGTGACGTAGTAATATTAAGCGTATAATTATCGCCCACTGTTTTGATAACAGGATATTCACCAAAACTTTTCTTCAGATCATCCCTTACCTGGTCGTTCTTCATCGGCTGAGCAAAGCGAACGGTATAGCTTCTTCCGCCTTTATATTCAACTCCCTGATCGAAGCCATGGAAAATGGCACTCACACCAAGAATCAGTACTACAACAGAAATGATATATGCAACTTTGCGATACTCTACGAATTTATAAGCAGCATGTTTGAAAACCTTGCGGCTTACATTGGTAAAGTATTCAAAATGCCTGTTTTTCTTAGTCCAGAAATCAGTGATCAGCCTTGAAATTAAAATACCGCAGAACAATGAAAGTATGATACCAAGGATCTGTGTGGTTGCAAAACCAAGTACTGGTCCAAGTCCAAAATAAAACAAAATCAAAGCGGTAAGCAGGATAGTGATGTGACCATCCAGAACAGGTGGAAGGGATCTTTTATATCCTTCCGCTACAGCAACCTGGTAACTTTTACCCAGCGTAAGTTCATCCTTTATCCTTTCAAAAATGATTACGTTAGTATCCACTGCCATACCAATGGTCAAGACCAGACCGGCAATACCTGGTGCTGTCAATGTTGCTCCCAATGCACTCAATACACCAATGGTGAAAAGAAGATTTAAGATCAATGCAATATTGGCAACCCATCCTGCTGTATTATAATATATCAGCATCAGGGCGAAGATCACGATAAAGGAAATTCCAAATGCCAGTGTTCCACCTTTTACTGCTTCTGCACCGAGAGTTGGACCAACAACCTGCTCTTGTACAATTTTAGCAGGAGCTGGTAATTTACCAGACTGTAAAATATTTGCAAGATCCTGAGCTTCCTGTATAGTAAAAGAACCACTTATCTCTGAATTACCTGAAGTTATCGGATTGATAACATTCGGTGCCGAGTAAACGATATTATCCAGAACGATTGCGAGAGGCTTGCCAACATTATCTGTTGTCATCTCACCCCATAGACGCTCACCCTGTTTAGTCATCAGCATCTTGATTGCTGGGCGTGCACGGTCATCATAATCCTGGCTGGCTTGTTGTACACCGTCACCTTCCAGTTTTGCCTTATCAGAACCTTCAATTGTTTTGATAGCATAAAATGGCAGGATATCACTCTTAACACCTTTGTCATTTCTTTCAGGTACACCAAAAGCAAACCTGAGATTAGCAGGAAACTGACTTCTTACTGATTCGATTGCCAGGAACTCATTAAGTATGGCTGTATCTGAGGCAGACACAAAACCTATATAAGGTGCATAAGAAGGTCTCCCGTCTTTACCTTGTTGAGGTGGTACTGGTTGTAAATAACGGAACAGCGAATAAGTGGTCTGTTCAGCTTTTGCAGTTGCAGTTTGCTTAGAGGTATCTGCTTTTGCAAGATCAGTTATCTTGACAGTTTTGTTAGTATCAACTGGTGCTTTAACAGCTGCAACAGCCGTTGTATCGACAGATTTTTTAGTTGTATCCGGCGCACCACCATAATAATCTTTTAATGCTTTTTCTGCATCAACAAGTGGTTTATCTAGTTCACCTATATTGTATAGTTCCCAGAACTGCAGATTCGCAGTAGCCTGTAAATATTTTCTAACTCTTTCAGGATCATCTTTTACACCAGGTAATTCAACGGTGATGATTCCTTTGTTTTTGTCGAGGCTGATATTTGGTTGCGCAACACCAAACTGATCGATACGCTTTTGAAGTACATTGAAAGTATTCGCAATTGCACCTTCGGCACTTGCACGAATCTTAGTCAATACTTCATTATCAGTGTCTTCAATTTTGATTTGTTTACCAGGACCGGCAAACAATGAAGCCAGGCGTCCGTTGGGGTTTTCAGCCTTGAAAGCCTGTGAGAATAATGTGATATAGTCGGCATCACTATTTGCTTTCTGCTGGGTAGCAGATGCAAGTGCTTTCAACAACACAGGATTCTTTGAATTATTGGAAAGTGATTTCAACAATCCTTCCAATTCCACTTCAAGTGTTACACTCATACCACCTTGCAGGTCAAGTCCAAGATTAAGTTCTTGTTCTTTTGCTTTCTGGTAACTGATGGCACCTGTGATGCCATAGGTTAATGTTTTATCACGAGTACTGTCAAGCAGCCTGCGCGATCTTTTCTTCAGTTCCTGATCTTTTACTTCAGCACTGGCATTTGCAAAATTAGCGGACACATAAGACTTCGCTTTTTTCTCAATGGAATTTTCGTGGCTTTTTACCACCCATGTGAAATGAAGCTGATAGAGCGAGATCAAGATCAACGCAATCGCAAAAAAACGAACCAAACCTTTCAGTTGCATAATTCGGGATTTTCTTTATACTGCCATCGGTTTTTTTGGCAGGCCGGCAAAGATATATCATTTTTTGCTTCAAATTCTGCAGAAAACGGGCGGGAAAGGCGGCTTTTAATTATTTTGCAGCATGATTAAAACTGCTGCGGGTATTGTTTTCGCTATTTCTTTTTTTCTTTTTTCCTGTTCCGGATCAAAACGCATGAAAAAACCTCCTGAAGCAACCATCGAAAAACTCCCTGATACCGTCGAAAAACGCCCTGATACCGTGTCTGCCAAGCCTGTACCGGCTGCTCCCAAAGAATTCCTGGAACTATTACTGGAAAAAGATGAAAGGCTTTTGCCTTTTCTGTCAAAACGTGACTCATTAAAAATCCAGATAATATATACCCAGATTGATCGGGATGCCAATAACCAACCGCGATTTACTGACTATACTTTTAACGTAAACAAAGGTCATTATTTTTATCCTGCTTCCACAGTAAAACTTCCCACATCTTTATTGGCACTCGAAAAAATTAATCAGCTAAAACTTACCGGGCTCAACTCCACAACATCTATGATTACTGAGAACGGATACGGGCAAATGACCGCAACGTTCAATGACCCCAACACTACTGATGGCCGGCCCAGTATAGGACAATATGTGAAAAAAGTTTTTTTGGTGAGCGATAATAATGCCCAGAACAGGATGTATGAATTCCTTGGGCAACAATACCTGAATAAAACTTTACAGTCGAAAGGATATCCGGAAGCTCAGGTGATCCATAGACTGGACATTTCCCTCAGTGAAGATGAAAATAGACATACCAACCCGGTTAGTTTTTATGATGATTTCGGGCGCAAGATTTATAGTCAGCCAATGGCATTTAACCAGGATCCATACCTGCCCAGAAACGACAAAGTGGGAAGGGCGTATATGAAAAATGAAAAACTGGTAGAAGAACCGCTGGATTTTTCAAAGAAAAACCGGATTGCCCTGGCTTCTCTTCATAATATTCTTAAAACAGTCATGTTTCCGCAATCAGTAGCCCCGGAACAAAGGTTTAACCTCCCCAAAGAAGACCTCGAAATGGTGAGAAAATATATGTCGATGTTCCCTGGTGAATCAGTGTTTCCAACCTATGATTCAGCTGATTATTATCCTGCTTATTGCAAATTTTTATTATATGGATGTGATAAAAATGCGTCCATCCTTCCCAATGTCAGGATATTCAATAAAGTAGGGGATGCTTATGGTTTCCTGTTAGACATTGCTTACGTCGCAGATTTTGAAAACCAGGTAGAATTTATGGTCAGTGCAGTTATTTACTGTAACAGGGATGGCATAATGAATGACGATAACTACGATTATGCCGATACTGGTTACCCTTTCATGAAATATCTGGGACAAACCATCTATCAATATGAACTTTCCAGGAAACGAGCATTTAAGCCCGATCTTTCCACATTTAAGTATAACTACTCCAGTTCCGCGCTCAAGTAATTAACTTGCAGCGGTTTTTAAAAAAAATTATAAGACATTTTATTATAAACACATGAAGTTATCTTCCCGCCTTGAACGATTTAATGAGCCTGAGACTTTGAAAATGGCAAAACTTGGCCGTGAACTTCGCGGTAAAGGAATTGACGTAATTGACCTTAGCCTTGGTGAACCTGATTTTGATACACCAGTCCATATTAAGGAAGCTGCGAAAGTTGCAGTGGATGAAAACTGGAGCCACTATCCGCCTGTAGCCGGATATCCGGATCTCAGGCAGGCTGTATGCACAAAATTAAAAAGGGACAATCAACTTGAATACGCACCTGAAAATATACTTGTATCTACCGGTGCAAAACAAAGTCTGGCTAATGTGGTTCTTGCCATTGTAGATACCGATGATGAAGTTGTAATACCTACACCATATTGGGTAACTTATTCTGAAATTGTAAAACTGGGAGAAGGTAAAGTAAAACTTGTTCGCACATCTATTGAGAACAAATACAAGATCACTCCTGCAGAGTTGGAAGCTTCATTGTCAGCCAAAACAAAACTCTTTATTTTTTCTTCCCCATGTAATCCAAGTGGTTCCGTTTATACGAAAGATGAACTGGCTGCACTGGTAAAAGTTTTCCTGAAATTCCCTGATGTATTTATTATTTCAGATGAGATATATGAGTATATCAATTTTGTTGGAAAACATGAAAGCATCGCACAATTTCCGGAGATCAGGGACAGGGTCATCATTATCAATGGCCTTAGCAAGGGCTTTGCCATGACTGGTTACCGCCTTGGTTATATAGCAGCTCACACTGATGTAGTTAAAGCCTGTGAAAAATTACAGGGTCAATTCACCAGTGGTGCCAACGCAGTTACCCAACGTGCAGCTATAACCGCACTTACAGGTGATCTGAAGCCGACATATGACATGAATACGGAATTTGGAAGACGTCGTGAAAGAATGCTCGGTTTGTTAAAAGAATTACCAGGTGTTGTTTGTGCAGAACCAGATGGTGCATTTTATGTATTTCCTGTCATGAAACATTATTTCGGAACATCAGTAAATGGCCAAAACATAAGTGACGCCGATGACCTCTGTATGTACCTGTTGAATTCTGCTCATGTTTCTACTGTTACCGGAAGAGCATTTGGAGAACCGGATTGCATTCGTATTTCTTTTGCCAACAGTATGGAAAAAATTGAGGAAGGAATGAAGCGTATCAAAAAAGCGCTGGAAGCACTTTCCCGTTAACCGATCATATTTTCTTCATACGGATGGCTGCAATGCCACCGATCAAATCCACCAGGAAGTGGATCACGATCACAATCAGTAAAGATTTACTGAAAATGAATATCAGGGCAAATAACAGCGATAAAAGAAAGATTTTCAGCATCGCTTTATAGCCCTGGTAAAAATGTGCAAGGCTGAACAGTACGGCAGGAAATAATGCTGCCATCCATGGAAAGCCATCGTGCATTGGATCGATAAAATAGGTTACCATATAACCCCTGAACAGGATTTCTTCGCACACACCGGCGGTGATACACATGAAAGTGTAGGCCGGAAGTTCCCTGTAGTGTTCAGGAAGGAAGGGAACAGATGTTTCCCATTGTTCCTGTGTTTTTTTTAGTTCGTCGGGAGAAAAAATGGAATGAATTATATCCGCCGCATAAGCAACCGCCATAATTGCTGTTAGTATCCATGGCAGCCATCCTGGTTCAATTTTCCTGAATCCCATTAATGAAAATGGCCTGCCATACAGATACCATATACCCATCACAATAGCAGTAAAAAACCATAGCAATAAACTATTGGAAAGAAAAAATTTTCTCCTGGTAGCCTCATCAAAATAAATATTTCCCAGTTTTTCGCTACCCCTTATCCCGGAGAAAAAGGGGAGGACCAAACCGAAAATTATTACCAGGATATGATCAACTATTGTGGGAAACACGACAAGACAAATTGAAAATTTGGAAATGTGATAATGTGATTCTGAAATTAATTGTCTTCAGCAAAGGTTAGTAATTGGTTATGGATTTTCAGAACCTGGGGGATGAGCAGTTGTTGTTCGTCATTGAATATAACGTAGTCGCATAAACGCATTTTTTCATCATCAGGGATCTGTCGTTCCATCCTCCTTCGAACTTCCTCTTCGGTGATGGAATCCCTGGCCATGGTTCTGCTGATCCTCATTTTCTCAGGAGCTGTAACTCCAATAACATAGTCCAGCTCAAGTTCTGCTCCGCTCTCGAATATCAGCGCCGCTTCCTTAATGCTGTAAGCCGCTGTTTGTCCCTTCATCCATTCAAATGCATTTTGAATGGTAATCGGATGAACAAGGGCATTTAATTGCCTGAGTTTTCCGGCATCATTGAATACAATTTCTGAAATATACTTGCGGTCGAGCTTGCCATTCTGATAAGCAGAAGGGCCAAATAATGCCGTGATTTCACTGATCAGATCAGGATCGTTGTTCTGGAGTTCCCTGGCTGCATCATCAGCATAGTAAACAGGCACACCAATCACTTCAAAGATCCTGGCAACTACAGATT
>Ga0207691_10006692_pt1 | contig 11119 bp, 8 predicted proteins | sample KBSM13metaG_FD_184327 | JGI IMG/M metagenome (GOLD analysis project Ga0207691, IMG submission 184327) | Miscanthus rhizosphere microbial communities from Kellogg Biological Station, Michigan, USA - KBS M1-3 metaG (SPAdes) (version 2) | ecosystem: Host-associated > Plants > Roots > Rhizosphere >...
GACCGATCGGCGCGGTCCGCCTGGCGCTCCAACGCGCGTCGCTGCGCGCGGACGACATCCACCTCTTCGAGTTCAACGAGGCCTTTGCCGCCCAGGCGCTGGCAGTGGCCCGCGACCTCGGACTCGACGGCGCCAGGGTCAACGTGCGCGGCGGCGCCATTGCGCTCGGGCACCCGATCGGCGCGAGCGGCGCCCGCGTCCTGACCACTTTGATCTATGCGCTGCGTGCCCGCGGCGGAGGGCTGGGGGTGGCGTCCCTCTGTATTGGCGGCGGCATGGGCATCGCGGCCGTCGTCGAAGTGCCTTAGACGAACGGCTCCTGGCTCCCGGCTCCCGGCTGAGGAACTTCGCCGGGGCGGGTCCCGTCCCAATGGCCATGACGAGAGTCCTCGCCGGGCTCATCTTGCTGCTGGCGGCCCAGCCCGCGTTCGCCCAGTCGACCGACGGCGAGGTGCACCGTCACCATTGGCACGGTGACGGCGCCCGGATTCTGGTGTTCAAGGACTATCACCTGGCCGCGGGCGACACGGCGCACGGTCCGATCGTCGTCATCGGCGGGACCGCCAGTATCGACGGACGCGCGGACGACGATGTGGTCGTCCTTGGCGGTCGGGTGCGTCTCGGTCCCGAGGCGGTCGTCGACGGCGACGTGGTAACCGTGGGCGGCGAAGCCGCCGTGCACCCGCTGGCACAGGTCCACGGCGGCGTGAACGAGACCGTGCTGCGCGTCCCCGATATCGACGGCAACTGGAACCCGATGTCGCGGAGCTGGGTGGCCGGCCTCGCGCTCGCGGCCACGATGTTCCGCCTGGTCCTCGTCTTCCTGGTGGCCTCGCTCCTCACGGTGGTCGCACCCGGCTGGGTGCGTCGCATCTCCTGGCGCGCGGCCGAGGGGCTGGCCTCGTCGGCTGCCATCGGGCTGTTCTGTCAGGTGGCGTTCATCCCGGCACTGCTGCTGCTCGTCGCGGCGCTCGCCGTGTCGATTGTCGGCATCCCGCTGATCGGAGCGATGCCTTTCCTGGTCGCGGCCGCGGGGCTGGCCGGCACGGCGGGGTTCACGGCGGTGGCCGCGCGCATCGGCGCGCGCGTGCGCGGCACCACGGTGGAGGAGTCGAACGCGCTCTTCGTGGACATGGTGATCGGGTTTGCCGCGGTGGCGGCGGTGACGGTGTTCGCGCGCGTGGCGTCGCTCGGCCCGCTGTGGACGAGTCCCGTGGCGTGGAGCGTGACAGCCGCCGGCCTGCTGATCGAATACGTCGTCTGGACGATCGGCATCGGCGCCGCGTGTGCCACGGCGCTGGCCCGCTGGAACGGGCCGCGAGCGCACACGGCACCGGCCGCACCCGTGACGATTTAGGCCTCAGCCGCGCCGCCGGCGCGCCTCGAGCAGCAGCGCCTCTACGCGCGCCATCACCGCCGGCCAGCGGTACTCGCGCTCGACGTAGGCGAATCCTTGCGCGCCGAGCGCGCGCCTCTCGGCGTCGGCTCCCCGCAGCCTCTCGACCGCCTCGGCGAACTCCGCCGACGAACGGTAGTAGAGCCCGCCGTTGGCGCGCCGCACCTGCCCCTTCAGCACCGCGCAGTGGCCGTTCACGATCGCGGGGACGCCGCGATTCCATCCTTCGAGCAGGACGATGCTCAGGCTTTCGAACGGCGACGGCACCACGAGCGCGAGCGCGTTCTGCAGCAGTGCGTCGCGGTCGGCGTCGCTCACGCGGCCCAGCGCGCGGATGCGCGGGTGCGTCGGGACGGCCATCTTGGCCGGCCCGGCCAACACGAGCGACAGCCCCTCGTGCGCCGTCGCGTACTCGAGGAAATACTCGAGCAGCGTGTCGCATCCCTTGTTGCGATCGACGCGGCCCAGATAAAGCAAGTACGGCGTGGTGACGCCCGCCGGAAGCGAGCTGGCTGCGTGGGTGGCGGCGGGTTCGAGCCCCATCCCGATCACCGCCGACGGTTCGAGTGGCCGCCCCGCCCGCGTGGAGACGAGCGTCTGCTCTTCGGGGGTGAGAAACAGATAGGCGGCGGGGATCTGAAAGAACGATTCGAGGACGCTCAAGTTCACGGCGCGGTCTTCCTCCGCCGTTGGCAGCAGGACGGCACGGTCGCGGACGAGCGGCACGCCGAAGAAGGACGGGGCGTAGCGGAAGGTCCAGAACAGCACCAGGTCGTAGCCGCTGCCCTCCGCGCGGAGATGATCGAGCAGCGCGGGGCAGTCGGGCCCGTTCTCGCGGAACCACGCTTCCTGACGTTCGTCCTCGGTGTGGCCGTCGAACACCTCGTCGCTCACGTCCGCGAAGCGCTTCAGACGCCGCGGCTGGCGCACGGGGAAGCGGCGCACCGTGACGGCGCCGTCCACCGAGGTGCCGGAGGGGAACTCGTTCGCCCAGGTCACGTAGTCGGCGGCGCACGTCGTCAGCACCGTGACGTCGTGATGCATGGCGAGCCGCAGCGCGATCTCGCGGCAGTGCCGCTCCGATCCGCCGGCGACGCCGGCGCCGTAGCGCTGAACCACGCAGGCGATCTTCAAGAGTCGCGGCGCTCGATCTCGCGGCGGAGGCGGGCGGTTTCGAGCGCGAGCTCCTGGACGCAGGCGAACAGCACCTGGTTCACGCGCCGCTGCCGCTCGAAGTTGTCGCGGCTGTACTCGAAGAGCCACCGCAGGACCGGCATCAGGAGCCGCTGCTTGACGAACTGCACCGCCGACCCGGCCGCCGGCCCGCGATGGGAGCCGTACTTCATCGCCGTCTCGAGCCGCCACGAGGCCGGCTCGCCGAGCAGCTCGGGGACGATCAGGGCGTGCGAATCGCCGGCGTCGATCGACGCGCGGAGCAGCCGCTCCACTTCGGCAAAGAGCGCGGGGTCTTCGAAGGCGGCGGCGCCGTGGCGGATCAGGTGCAGGCGAAGGCGCTCGCGCACCCGGCCCTGCACGTCGGCCATCACCGCATCCACCGAGACGTCAGCGGCCAAAATCGTCGCGTACGCCCGCGCGAACCTGGACGTTGGTGCTGGCCGATGCCACCACTTTGGTCTTCTGCTTGAGCCGGAACATCACCCGGTAGGCCCCGCCCTGCTGGAACGTGTGATCCGCCGAGAAGCGGCGCCGGATGGTGCTGGTGCCTTCCTCGTACGGTTCGCAGTCTTCGGACGTTTCCGAAACCGTCCCGTCGCCCCAGTCCCACTCGATCGTCGGGCAGTAGAAATCGCTGGTGTTGTCGGCGCCGCCGCGCACGTCGATCGAGGCGTGCACGCGGAGCGGCGAGAAGCCCAGCGGCGGCGTGACCTTGAGTGCTAGACTAGGCCGTTTATCGTCGCCCTGTTTCTGATCCGACTTCTGATCGGCCGCCGCGAGCAGCGTTCCCGCGGCGCACACGCCGGCAAGCACGGCGGTCAGCCGGACGAGTGCGACAGAGCGAAAGTCGGCAGCCATCGGCGGTTCCTCCGGTTGGGGGAGGCAGGGCTGCCGTGATTGTACGCGATCACACCGATGCAGATGACGCACCAGACCCCACGTGTACGCCTCGATTCACGCGCGCCCGGCGAACTCGACGCCGATCTCCTGGTGGTTCCCGCCTTCGAACGCGACGCCTTCGCGGATGTGCCTGGCCTGGCACAGGCCTCTGGAGGCGAAGCCGTGGCGGCGCGCGACCGCGGCGCATTCTCCGGCAAGCCGTTCGAGTCGCTGACCATCAGCACCCAGGGGGCTGGCTGGCGCACACCGAGGGTGGTGCTGGTGGGCGCCGGGGCCGCCGCGGCCTGCACCGCGGACGTGCTGCGCCGGGTTGCGATTACCGGGGCGCTCGCCGCGCGCCAGCAGCGGCTGCGGCGCGTGGCCGTCTTGATGCGCCCCGGTCCAAGCGTCTCGCCTGCCGATGCCGCGCAGGCGGTCGCCGAGGGCGTGACGATCGCCAACTACGACGGCGCGTCGCTCAAGACCGCTGACCACGATCCGGTCTGGCTCGACGAGGTGTCGATCGTGGTCGCGCGTGAAGGTGCGGAGATCGCGGGCGCCGTCGAGCGGGGCGTCGTACTCGGCGAGGCCACCAACCAGGCGCGCGCGCTGGCCAACGAACCGGGCAACCGGCTCACACCGCGCGTCTTTGCCGAGCGCGGTGCCGCCCTTGCGGCGGCCGCCGGCGTGGGCGTCGAGATCCTGGACGAAAAGGCGATCGCCGACCTGCGGATGGGGCTGCTGCTGAGCATCGCGCAGGGCAGCCAGGAGCCGCCGCGCCTGCTGGTGCTGAGGCACGAACCGGCCGGAGCGGTGTCCAATGTCACATTGGGGCTCATCGGGAAGGGCATCACGTTCGACACCGGTGGCATCTCGATCAAGCCGGCCGAGAACATGGACAAGATGAAGGACGACATGTCGGGCGGCGCGGCGGTGATTGCGGCGATGGCGGCCATCGCGCGCCTGAAGCTGCCCGTGCGCTGCCTCGGCATCGTCCCGATGACCGAGAACATGCCGGGCGGCCGCGCGATCAAGCCGGGCGACGTGGTGACGAGCGCCGAAGGCAAGACGGTGGAGATTCTCAACACCGACGCCGAAGGGCGGCTCGTGCTCGGCGACGCGCTGTGGTACGCGCGCACGCTCGGTGCGACGCATCTCGTCGATCTCGCGACGCTGACCGGCGCCGTGGTGGTGGCGCTCGGCAAGACGACGACCGGGCTCTTTGGCCGGCCGCAGCCGTGGGTCGACGCCGTGCTCGAGGCCACGCGGCGCGCCGGCGACCGGTCGTGGCCGATGCCGCTGTTCGACGACTACAAAGAGCTCTTGAAGAGCGAGATCGCCGACTTCACCAACACCGGGGGGCGGCCGGGCGGGTCCATCACCGGCGCGCTCTTCATCAAGGAGTTTGCCGGCGACTTGCCGTGGGTGCACCTCGACATCGCCGGGACGGCATGGGCCGAGGACGCCAAGCCGTATCAGCCGAAGGGCGCCACCGGCGTCGGGGTGCGCACGCTCATCCAGCTGGCGATGGCCGCGCCAGCGTGGAGCGCGGCCAAATAGCGATGCTCGCGCTCTGGCTGCAGCAGAACCCGATCGTGGTGGAGGTGGCCAAGCAGCCGCCGCCAACGAAGGACGCCAGCATCGACGCCGTCCTCAGCATCTTCGCGCTCGCCGGTGTGTTCCTGCTCGCGGCCGCGCTCGGCAGCGTGCTCGTGGCCGGCGGGATCGTGCTCTACAAGCGGTGGAAGGGGACGCCGGAGTCCGACGCGTCCCACACGCAGCTGCGGATCTGATGTAGAGGGCCGTCTTCAGACGGCCCTGCAGGGCGGTCTAAAGACCGCCCTCTACTGCGTGGCGACGGCGGGCGCCTTTTTCAGCGTCTGCTGATAGCGCGTGATGCCGGCCAGCAGCGCTTCCGCGATCTGCTGGCGGAACTTCTCGGTGGCCAGCAGCCCGGCGTCCTGCAGGTTGGTGAGGAACGAAATCTCCGTCAAGATGCTCGGCATCTGCGCGCCGACGAGCACCATGAAGGGCGCCTGCTTCACGCCGAGATTGCGCGCGCGCTTATCCGATTTCCGTGCCTGCGAGAACAGCGCGTCCTGAACCAGCCGCGCGAGGTCGCGCGATTCGTCGAGCTTGTTGTTGAGGGCGATGGCGCGCACCAGCTCCGGCAGCTGGCGCATCGAGCGCGTCGAGGCGGCGTTTTCGCGGGCCGCGATCGCCTCGGCCTCCGCCGTCGGCGCGAAGTTGAGGAAGTAGGTCTCCACGCCGCGGGCCCGCCGATCGGAACTGGCGTTGGCGTGAATCGACAGGAAGAGGTCGGCGCCCGAGCGGTTGGCGATCTCGGTGCGCTCTTCGAGCGGCACGAACGCGTTGGTGCGGCGCGTCTGGATGACCTCGACGCCGGGCTGCCGCAGCAGCAGCTTCTCGAGCCGGAGCGCCACGTCCAGCGTGAGCTCGGATTCCGAGAGCCCCTTCACCATCGCGCCCGGGTCGTGGCCGCCGTGGCCGGCGTCGATGACGATCCGCGCGATCCCGAGCCCGAGCTGCCGTGACAGCGAGAATCCCCCCCGCGCGTTGACGGCCGGCGCAACCGGCGCCGGCGCACTCGTGGCGGGCGGCGCTGCGGCGGCGGGCACCGCGGCACTGTCCACGATGTCGGCCACCGCTGCCACCGTGCGGTCCACCGCCGGCCGCTCGGCGGCGGGCGACGGTGTTGGAGGGGGGGCGGGTGTGGCGGCCACGACGGGCGCCGGGGTTGGGACCGGTGCGGACGGCGGCGTGGCCGGCGCACGGCTGACGGCGGGCTGCTCGACGTCCACCACGATGCGATACGGGTTGTACAGCGTGTAGATACTGTGGCGTCCGGCGCCGTCGAGATCGAGCACGACGCGGGTGATGCCATCGGGATGCGCGCCGACGCGGGCGCGGCGCACGACGCCGTCCTCGAACGGCAGGACGGCGAACTTCAGCGCCGGCACCGCGCGTGTGTGCGGCAGATCCACGAATACGCGCTCCGGCCCCTGGATGCGCTCGCTGTGATAGGCCACTTCGCGATCGAGTTCGAGGGTGATGCGAACCCCTTCCGGCAGAAGCTCGCGGCGTACCGCGGTGAGGAGCACGCCGGCGGCGGCCGTCTCGGGACCGGTCTGTGCACGGGGCCCAGGCCGCGCGGCCGGTGCGGCTGCGGCCGGTGGCGCGGTGGGGGTACTCGCCGATGGTGCGGCGGGTAACTGGGCCGGTGGCGGCGGTGCCGCCGGCGCGCGCACGGCGCGCGGTGCGCCCTCGAGCCGGCGGGCGAGCGGCACGCCCTGACGGGCGTAGCTGCTGCCGGGGAACGCCTTCTGCAGCGCCGACAGCATCTGCAGCGCGCGGTCGCGATCCAGTTCGTCGCCGGCTTGGAAGAAGAGATCCGCCGAGAGCGAGGCGCCCTGCCACAGCGCCTTGTCGGCCTGGCCCGCGGCGGGGTAGAGGCGGGCGAGATCCTCGAACGCGCCGACGAGCGTGCGCACGCGGCGCTGCGTCACGGCCGTCGCGCCCGATTTCGCCGCGGAGAGCTCGCGTCGAATGGCCGCCTCGCGCGTCGTCGCTTCCTTGAAGAGCGCCGCGGAGTCGGCAGACTGCGCCCCCGCGGTCGTGGCGACCGCGAGCACGAGTGCCAGAGCGAGCCCGCTACCGCGGATGGCCGTCGATCTCATCGAAGTAGGACCGATCCACCAGTACTTCGCGGGCCTTGCCGCCCGCGCCGGCCGACACCAGCCCGTCGGCCTCCATCATGTCCACCAGCCGCGCCGCCCGGCTGAAGCCGACGCGCAGCTTGCGCTGCAGGTACGAGATCGAGACCTGTCCGCTGGTCACCACGATGCGCGCCGCTTCGTCGAAGAGCTCGTCTTTCTCGAAGTCGAGCGCCGCCGGTCCGTTCTTGTCCTCGTCCTCGGCCGTAATCTCGTCGTTGAAGATCGGCTTGCCCTGCTTGCGCAGGAAGCTGGCCAGGCGCGCGCTCTCCTGCTCCGAAATGTAGGGGCCGTGCAGGCGGGTGCACCGCGACGACGCCGGCGGCAGGAACAGCATGTCGCCCTTGCCGAGGAGCTGCTCGGCGCCGTTGCCGTCCAGAATCGTCCGCGAATCGGTCTTCGACGAGACGCGGAACGAGATCCGCGACGGCAGGTTGGCCTTGATCAGGCCGGTGATGACGTCCACCGACGGGCGCTGCGTGGCCAGAATCAGGTGAATGCCGACCGCCCGCGCCATCTGCGCGAGGCGGCAGATCGATTCCTCGACTTCGTTGCTGGCGACCATCATCAGGTCGGCGAGCTCGTCGATGACGACGACGATGAACGGCAGCGGCTTCGGCGCCTCGGGATCGTTGGCGGCGGCCGCGCCGCGTTCCTGCAGCGCCAGTCGGATGTTGCGGTTGTATTGCTCGATGTTCCGGACGCCTTCGGCCGCCAGCGTCTTGTAGCGCTCTTCCATCTCCCGCACCGCCCAGCGCAGCGCGTTGGCGGCCTTCTTGGGATCCACCACGACCGGCGTGAGCAGGTGGGGGATCTCTTCGTACATGCCGAGCTCGAGCCGCTTGGGGTCGATCATGATCATCCGCACGTCGTCCGGCGTGGCCCGATAGAGGATGCTCGTGAGCATCGAGTTGAGCCCGACGGACTTGCCCGTGCCGGTGGACCCGGCGATGAGCAGGTGCGGCATGGTGGCAAGGTCGGCGAAGTACGGCTCGCCGTGAATCGTCTTCCCGAGCGCGAGCGTGAGCTTCGACGTCGAGCGCTTATAGCCCTCGGATTCGAGCAGCTCGCGGAGCGAGATCGCCTCCCGATTCGGGTTCGGGATCTGGATGCCGACCGTGGATTTGCCGGGAATGCGATCGATCAGCACCGACTCGGCCTGCATGGCGAGGCACAGGTCGTCGGCCAGACTCGTCACCTTGCTGTACTTCACGCCGGCGTCGGGCTTGAACTCGAAGGTCGTCACCACCGGGCCGGGATGGATCTGCGCCACCTGCCCCTCGACCGCGAACTCCCGGCACTTCTCCTGCAGCTGGCCGGCGAGCGCCATGAGCTCGCGCTCGTCGATCTTCTGCTCGGCCTTGGGCGCGTCGAGGAGCGAATGCGGCGGCAGCGTGAACGCGCCGTTCTTCCGCTGGGCGGGCGCCTTGGGCGGTTCGGGATCCGGCAGCATCGACGGCGTGGCCGCCGCGGGCTTGCGCACCACCGGCGGGCGCGCCGGCGCATCGGACTCGGCTCTGGCCTCGGGCTTCGGCGCCGGCTTCGGTACGGCCTCCAGCTTCGGCGCCTTGATCACCGGCGGCACGCCGGACTTCTTGGTGTGCTTGGCGATCACCTCGCGGCGGGCGCGCTCGCGCCGCCGCTCGTCGAGCCAGCCGCGAACCACGCCCAGGCCACGGGCGGAAATGTCGCGCGACCCGACGCTGGCGGTGGCGAACATGCGGCCGAACGAGAACTGCGTCGCCATGATCACCGAGAGCATCATCGCCGTCAGCAGCACGATGATGGAGCCGGTGCGATTGAGATACTCCGCGAGGGCGAGGCCCAACCCCGCGCCCACGGTACCGCCGGCGTCGAACGTCTTGGCCACCAGCTCCGTGCTGCCGAGTACCAGGCTGAAGAACGCGCTCGCGCAGATGAGGAGCAGCATGCCGCCGAACGCCTTCGTGTAGGCGGCATCCGGCGTCTGGCACCAGAAGTAGTGCCAGCCGACGACGCCCACGGCGCCGGGCAGGAAGTAGGCGCCGTAGCCAAAGAGCTGGAACGAGACTTCGGCGAGAAAGGCGCCGACCCGGCCGACGAAGTTCGCGGGCGGGTGCGACACGCCGGTGGTGAAGAACCACACCGGATCGGACGGCTCGTAGGTCACGAGCGAGATCAACCAGATGAGCGCCATCGCGAAGAGCGCGACGCCCACGAACTCGCTGATGCGGCGGGAAATACTCGAAGCGGCCACCTAGATCTCCATCAGGACGGGCAGCACCAGTGGTCGGCGGCCCGAACGTTTCTTGAAGAAGCGGCGCAGCTCCGCGCGCAGCTTCTCGGTCATCAATCCCTGGTCGGTGCGTTCGTCGACCCTCGCCGTCTGGATGCACTCGGCAATCGCGCCGGCGGCGTCGTCGAAGAGCGTCGGGTCGTCGCCGGCCACGAACCCGCGCGCCACCAGCTCCGGCTCGCCGACCAGCGCCCCAGTGTCGCGGCTGATGGCCACGACGGCGACGACGATGCCGTCGCCAGCCAGGTGGCGCCGATCGCGCAGGACTTCGTCGTCGACCTCGCCGACGCGCGTCACGTCGATCAGCACGCGCCCGGTGGGCGCCTTGTCGGCGATGCGCGCGCCCGCCTTGTCGAACTGGATGATGTCGCCGTCCTGCGCCAGCAGCACCTGCACCGAGCGGTCCGACCCGGCGAGCACCCGGCGCGCCACGCGTGCGTGCTGCGCGAGCTGGCGGTACTCGCCGTGTACCGGCACGAAGTAGCGCGGCCGCACCAGCGACAACACCAGCTTCAGCTCCTCTTCCGACCCATGGCCGGAGACGTGGACGTGCTTCATGCTGTCGGTGATGACGTGGGCGCCGCGCCGGGCGACGTGGCTCATGGTGCGGGCGATGGCCTTTTCGTTGCCGGGGATGGCGCGTGCCGACAGCACCACGGTGTCGTCCGGTCCCAGGCGCACGAAGCGGTGATCGTCGATGGCGATACGCGACAACGCCGCCTGCGGCTCCCCCTGCGAGCCGGTCGCGATGCACAGCACGTCCTGGGCCGCGAAGTTCGCAATCTCGTTGTCGCGGATCTGGACGCCGGAGGGCACCTTCAGGAACCCGAGCCGCTGTGCGATCTCGGTGGTGCGCTCCATGCTGCGGCCGACGAAGGCCACGCGCCGGTCGAACTGGACGGCGAGGTCCACCAGCACCTGCATGCGGTAGACGCTCGACGAGAAGGTGGCGACCACCAGCTTGCCCTCGGTGCTGGTGAAAACCTCTTCGAAGGCCTCGATGACGTCGATCTCGGGGCCGGTGAAGCCCTTGCGATCGATGTTGGTGCTGTCCGAGAAGAGCGCCAGCACCCCCTGCGCGCCGAGCTCCGAGAATCGGTGCAGGTCGAAGTGCTCGCCATCGATCGGGGTCTGGTCGATCTTGAAGTCGCCGGTGAAGAGGACCACGCCGACCGGGGACGTGATCGCCACCGCCACGCAGTCGGGCATGCTGTGCGTGACGCGGATGAACTCGAGCGACAGCGGCCCGATGGTCACGGTCTGGCGCGGCCGGATCTTGGTGAGGCGAGAGCCGGAGTCGATACCGTGCTCCTCGAGCTTCGGCTCGACGAGCGCAAGGGTCATGGCGGTGCCGTAGACCGGGCCGTCGAAGAGCGGCATCACGTGCGGCACGGCGCCGATGTGGTCCTCGTGGCCGTGCGTCAGCACGAGCGCTTTGATCTGGCTGCGCCGCGACTCGAGATAGGTGAAATCCGGAATGATCAGGTCCACCCCGAGCTGATCGGGGTCCGGGAACATGACGCCGGCGTCGATGAGGACAGTCGTGTCCTCCCATGACACGGCCATCATGTTCATGCCGAACTCGCCGAGTCCGCCGAGGGGAACGACCTCGAGCGTCGCGGGCGACACGACCGGTGTAGCAGCCTGATCCATCAGTCC
>Ga0207691_10006698_pt1 | contig 11113 bp, 6 predicted proteins | sample KBSM13metaG_FD_184327 | JGI IMG/M metagenome (GOLD analysis project Ga0207691, IMG submission 184327) | Miscanthus rhizosphere microbial communities from Kellogg Biological Station, Michigan, USA - KBS M1-3 metaG (SPAdes) (version 2) | ecosystem: Host-associated > Plants > Roots > Rhizosphere >...
CATCCAGGTCTACTGCGAGGGGGCGGCGATGCGACAGCTGGGTCTCGCCGAGCCATTCGACCGCCTAACGCTGTTCTTCAAGAATATGGCGCTCGACCGACGGGGCGACGCGCTGCCGGATGTGGAGGCCGCGGTGAAGGCCCAGGTCCTCGCGCACGTCGCGAACCCGGAGGCGTGCGCCTGGAGTCGGCTGCTCTCGCCGAAGGACCTGCAGCATCTCTTCCTCTTTCCTGGTGGGAACCTGGACCACACGATGCTGGTCGGCGGGCAGACGTTCCACGACCGCCAGTTCTCCGCGGATCCAGACAGGAGCTTCTACACATTCGGTCGTGCGCCTAACGTGTACTATTGCGGTGCCGCGGCATATCCATGCGGCTCGATTGCCGGCACGCCAGGATATATGTGCGCACAGCAACTCATACATCGGAAAGGGCGGAGAGCCTAACGGCGCAGGGCCCACGTGCGCTGAGCCCGAACGTCGCGAGGCCCGAACTGCGCAGGACCGAAACTCCGCACCAACGGCGGTGCTTTACCGCATCTCGCGCGGTCTCATCCCACTCGCCGAGGGGCTCCGACAGCTGACGGTGGTTCATTGCTTGCGCAGGGCGTAGGCGTACGCGTGCGCTCAAAGCGCCGAGCTCGCAGTCGCGGAGTCAGCAGGAGCGAAGGACGGGGGAGGGAGGTCGTGGTGGCTGACGTCGATCGCAAATGGTGGGTGCTCTGTGCCGTTGGCATCGGCACGCTCATGTCCGCGCTCGACGCGAGCGTCGTCAATGGGGCTCATCCGGCGTGGTCGCGCTGCTCGTCGCGGCTGTCGTGCTGTCGGTCGCGTTGATCATGGTAGAGATGCGCGCGGAGAGTCCAATGCTCGACCTCCGGCTCTTCCAGAACCGCGTGTTCGCGGCGGCGACGGTGAGCGCGGTGCTCAACTACGTCTGTGCGTACTGCATCGTGTTCGTCCTGCCGTTCTACCTGATTCGCGGGCGCGACTTCAGCCCAGCCAGCGCCGGACTCGTCATGGCATCGCAGTCGGTTGTCATGGTGGTCGCCGCGCCGGTGAGCGGAGCGCTATCGGACCGCATTGGCTCGCGGCTGCTCAGCACGAGCGGGTTGGTCCTGATGGGTGCTGGCCTGCTGTTGCTCGCCGGGCTCGGGCCGGCCTCGGCGTTGCGCTCGATCATTGTCGCGCTGGGTGTCGTGGGATTGGGGGCTGGACTCTTCACGTCGCCTAACAACAGTGCGCTGATGGGCTCGGCCCCGCGGGAACGTCAGGGAGTGGCGGCGGCGATCATGGCCACGTCCCGCAACGTGGCGATGGTGCTCGGCGTTGGTCTTGCCGGCGCGGTGTTCACGTCGGTGATGGCGCGGCTCGGCGCCGCTCCCGGCGCGCTGTTCGCCGCGGCGCGGGCGAGCTTCGTCGCTGGCTCCATCGTGGCCAGCGTGGGAGCAGCCGTATCACTCATTCGCGGAGCTTCAAACGGGACCTAGACTAGGCGGTTGCGCGCGAACTGCTGAACGGCGCGAAATCCCGAACGGCGCGGAATCCCGAACGGCGCGGAATCCCAGACAGCGCGGAATGCCAGACTGCGCGAAATCCCGAAGAGCGACAAAGAGCGGAACGGCCCCGCCGTTGGGCGCCGTTCGGGATTCCGCGCCGTTCGGCATCTGGCGCCGTTCGGGATTCCGCGCCGTCTGGCATTTGGCGCTTTTCGGCATTTCGCGCCGTTCGGGCCCTGCGCCGTTCATAGCAGTACCGTGAGTCCCACTTGCGCCTGGTATGTCCTCTATGCATCCTCTCCCTTAGACGCGCATAGGATACGCCTGCACAGAGAGCGCGACCGACCATGCCTGATAAATCCGACCAGCCTCGCGGCTTTCGCATCTTCCCGCCAAAGCCCGCGGCCGAGGTCGACGATGAGCTCACGTTCCATCTCGAAGAACGCGTGCGCGACTACGTCGCCCGCGGGATGGACCCGGAGTCGGCGCGCGCCGCCGCCCTCGAGCGACTCGGCGATCTACACACAGTGCGACAGGAGTGCACGCAGATGCTCGAAGACGATCGCCGCGTCGCACGTCGGCGCGACTGGATAGAGGACCTCCGGCAGGACCTCCGCTACGGCGTACGCTCGGCGCTCCGGGCTCCGCTCTTCTCGCTGCTCGCCATCATCACGCTCGCGCTCGGTATCGGCGCCAACGCCGCGGTGTTCGGCGTCGTGAAGTCCGTGTTGCTCGACGCCCTGCCGTACCGCGACGCGGACCGTCTGGTGCGCGTATACGCGCGCTGGACGAGCGCGCCGGCCGAGGCACAGTCGGTGAGCCCCGGTGTCGCGCAGGATTTCGCGCAGCGCCTGCGCTCCTTCTCGAGCGTCGCGGCGTTCAACTTCTCGGCGATCGACGTCACCTACGCCGATGCGAACGGGCCGCGCGTGCTGTCCGGCGCACTTGTTGGCGGGACGTTCTTCTCGACGCTCGGCACGCGCGCTGCGCTCGGGCGCACGCTGACGGAGGGGGATCTCACGGCCCCAGTGGTGATGCTGAGCGATGCCGCGTGGCGCCGGGAGTTCGGCGGTGATCGTAGCGTGATTGGCCGGAAGCTTCGCATCGGGGGGAATCCCGTCGAGGTCGTGGGTGTGTTGCCGAGGGGCTTCGTCGGACCGATGGGCGCCGCCGACCTGTGGTTTCCACTCGACCTCACTGCCTCGCTGCGCGATCCCGCGACGGCGCGCGGCCAGCACTGGCTCGGCGTCGTGGGGCGATTGGCCCCAGGCGTCACGCCTAACGCCGCGCAACGTGAGCTCGACCGCCTCGGCACCGACCTGGCGCGCGAGTATCCCAAGAGCGATGTCGGCCGAGTCTTCGCCGCCGTGCCGCTGCGCACGGCGATGGTCGGCGAGACCCGTACGCCGCTCCTCGTGCTGATGGCGAGCGCGGGCCTCGTGCTCGTCATCACGTGCGCGAACCTCGCCGGCGCTCTGCTGGCCCGCACGATCTCGCGGCGCAAGGAGTTTGCCGTGCGTGTGGCCTTAGGTGCCGGTCGAGGCCGGCTCATCCGGCAGCTCCTGACCGAGAGTATGGTGCTCGCGCTTGCCGGTGCGGCGGTCGGACTCGCGCTCGCGATAGGCGGGCTCGCCGCTCTCAGAACGCTGGCGCTACCCGACCTCCCACCGTACGCGGACCTCTCACTGGATGCCGGCGCGGTAGTCGTGACGCTCATTGCCGCGCTGCTCACGGGCTGCGCGTTTGGCCTCGTGCCCGCGCTTGCCGCCGGCCGCTGGCAGCCGCAGGGAACGTTGCGGGAGGAGACCCGCGGATCGAGCGAGGGGCGACGCTCGCGTCAGCTGCGCGGACTGCTCGTCGCGGCGCAGATCGCGCTCTCCCTCAGTCTGCTCGTCGGTGCGGGCCTGCTCGCGCGAAGCTTGTGGGCGCTGACCACGGCGCCGTTAGGCTTCGAGCCGGCGGGCGTGCTGACCGGACGGGTGGTGCTCCCACAAGGCACCTATCCGACGCCGGAGGCGCGCGCGGCCGTCTTCCGCCAGCTCGAGGAGCGGCTCGCTGCGCTGCCCGGTGTTACCGGCGTCACGAGCACCACGCAGATCGCGTCGCCGACCATGAGCAGCAACTTCCTCGCGATCGACGGCGTGACGCTCTCCGGTGATGGGCCGACGTTCATCCCGTACATGGCCGTTTCCGACAGCTACTTCCGCACGCTTCGGATTGCTCTTCGGGAGGGTCGGACGTTCGGCGCGCAGGACACGCCGGATGCACCTCCGGCGATCGTGATCAGCGAAACCATGGCGCGACGCTACTGGCCTAAGGGCGGCGCGATCGGCGCGCGGATCCGCATCAGCCCGCACACCGCGGAGCGATGGGGCGTCATCGTCGGCATCGTTGGTGACGTGCGCGTGTCGCCGGCGCTCGTCTCTCCCGGTCCCATGGCGTACGCGACGAACCGGCAGGACTTCCTGTGGACCGGGCGTGACTTCCTCGTTCGAACATCTGGCGATCCACTTGCTATGCTGCGGCCTGTGCAGCGGGCGCTCGCGGCGCTCGATCCCAGCGTGCCCCTTCGCAACCCGATGACGCTCAGTGCGATCGTGGACGAGCGGCTAGCGGGCCGCCGATTCCCAGTGCTGCTCATGAGTGCGTTCGGCGTGCTGGCGCTCGTCCTCGTCTCCGTCGGCGTGTACGCGATGTTCGCCAGCATGGCGGCGGCGCGGGAGCGCGAGTTCGGCGTCCGTGTCGCGTTAGGGTCGACGCGAGGTGCCATCGCCGGGCTGGTGCTGCGCCAGGGCGCAGTGTGGGTGGCGGTGGGGCTGGCCGGCGGAGCGGTCGGTGTAGTGTTTGTCGCGCGCTTCGTCAGCAATATGCTGTACGCCGTGAGGCCGTTCGATCCCGTGGCGCTCGGCGTCGCGGTGGTGGTGCTCCTCACGTGCGGCGCCATCGCGCTGCTCGTGCCCGTTCGGCGAGCGACGCGGGTGGATCCGATCACGGTACTGCGATAGGCGGGCGTGCGGAGAGTCAGTCCACTCTAGCGCCCTTACTTCCTGATCACGCCGCACGCGATCCGGGCACCGGCGTTGCCGGCCGGGTCGGTCTTCATGTCGTCGGCCTTCTCGTGAATCACCAGCGCGGTCCCGCCGTTGGCGAACACCGAGTGCGGTCCGTCGCTCAGCGTGACGCCCGGTGCAACGACCGTCGCGCTCGAGCGACCCGAGGCATCGACGGTGAAGTTCGGCATGTCGCCCGCGTGCGGTCCCTGGGGATTACTCATCCCGTGCTGCTTCTGCTCAGGATTGAAGTGGCCGCCGGCCGACGTGAACGCCGGTCCGTCGCACTGGGCCGTCTGGTGCACGTGGATCGCGTGCTCTCCCGCGCTCAGCCCGTTGACCGCGAGCGTGATCCTCACACCGGTGGCGTCTGGCGAGAGCATGGCGGTGCCAACGCTTGCGCCATTTGCGCCGCTGAGGTTCACCGTGACCGGCGTGGCTTGCTGCGGCGCCGCGGACGTCGTCGAATTCGTGGTATCTGCCCGGCGCGTCGAACACGCGATCGCAGAGGCGAGCAGAGCGGAGATGAGCAGTGGTCTCGTCATGACGTGAAGAATAGCTGGGGCTCGGTGGTTCTACATTAGACGGGTCGCGGTTTCCAACAAGTGCGACTCGCGAGATCCATACCCGCCGGTCGTCGGACTGGTACGCGCGGCAGCGTTAGGCAGCACCTTGCGAACACCGAGCCCGGGCCGTCGTCCATCGTGACCCCGGGTGCCACGACCGGTAAGTCGTACGCTGCGCCGGATTGGTCACCCGACGGGGCGTGGGCCAGCTGCAACGGGAGCGAGCTTCATATCCTTGACGATCCGCACAAAGCGGGGCTGGGATTGCAGCCCCGCGAACGCACCCTCCGAACGCAGATAAATGAGCCCCGGGTTGCGCTCGGCATAGGCGCGCTCGAGCCAGTCGAGCGCCTGGTCCGCGTCGCCAGCGGAGGCCCAGAGGACCGCGGCGCGCAGTGGATCGATCGCGCCGCCGTGCTGCCGCAGGTCCATGTCGATCCAAGCGCGCCAGACACCGCGTATCCCGGCCTTCGCGAACGCCCCGCGCATCGCGTCCAGTTCGGCGGCTGTCGCGCCGCGCAGCGCCGCGAGCCGGATGAGCTCCTGCACCGCTTCAGCATTATGGCCGCGCGCCAGATGAATCCTTACCGGCCCGCCGGGGAGCGCAGGGCCAAGGCCGAGCAGGAGCGCGTTCGACGGATCGAGCCGTAACGCATGCTCATACTGAACGAGGGCGTCGTCGAGCTTGCCCAGCACGGTGTAGTCAACGCCAAGTATCATGCGGAGGCGTGGGTCGAGCGGATCGAGCGCGACTCCTCGCAGCCGCGCATCGACCGCCTCTTCGTACCGTCCCACCACATCCAGGTAGTTCGCCATGTTGTGCCAGGCGTGCGGGTCGTTGGGGTTCAGCCGGACCGCCTGCCGTAACGCTCGCTCCCCGCTCGGCCAATCCCATTCGTAGAAGAGCTTCAGTATCCCCAGCGCGAGATGCGCCTCGCCGAGGTTCGGGTCGAGCTCGAGGGCACGCGCGACGGCGATTCGCATTTCGCGGATGCCCTCCTCGCGTGGCACGTAGCGGAAGTAGATGCGCGGACCGATAACGCTCGCCTTCGCGGCGTACGCGAGCGCGAAGTCCGGCGCGAGCTCGATCGCGCGGTCCAGGAGATCGACCGCCTGTCGGAGAGCGTCCGGGCTCAACCTGGTGCGCAGGTACAGAGCGCGGAGATACAGGTCGTACGCCTCGAGACTTGGCGTCCGCTGCGTCCGCGTCGCGGTGGCGCGCGGTGGGAGCTGCAGTTCCAGCGCGGCGGCGATCTCTCGCGCGATCTCGTCCTGGACGGCGATGACGTCCGCCACCTCGCGGTCGTAGTCATTTGTCCAGATGTGGTAGCCCGTTTCGGTGTCGATCAGCTGCGCCGTCACGCGAAGCCGATTGCCCTCCTTCCGAATGCTGCCCTCGAGCACCGCCTCGACGCCGAGCGTGTCGCCGATGACGCGGACGTCGAGCTTGTCGTCGCGCAGCGCGAACGATGATGTCCGCGCTGCGACGCGCAGACCGTCGATTCGGCTGAGGGCGGTGATGATCTCTTCGCTGAGCCCATCGCTGAAATAAACGTTCGCCGGATCCGAGCTCATGTTGACGAACGGGAGGACGGCCAGCGAACGGGCGGTTGGCACGGTCGCTTCCCGTGCTCGCCAGAAGTCCCCGCTCCAAACCAATGCGACGAGCACCAGCAGCATCGCCATGGCCGCAGCGGCGTAACTCCACGTTCGCCATGTTTTCCATGTCGTCGACGCGGTCGGCGCACGGGCGGCCGGCGTCGACATCACACTCGCCGGCGTTTCAGGAACTCGCTCTCGCGTTTCCTTCGGCAGAGGCTCGGCGGCCACCAGCGTGGCGCTTCCGATCGGAGCCGTCGAGCGCGCGACCGGCATGGTGGCCGGTTCCGGCATTGCGCGGCCTTGGGACTCGACGCGAAGCCGTTCCGCGAAGGCAGTGACGGCCGCGTCGGGCTCTGCCTCGAACTCCTCTCGCAACAAGGCTTCGTGGATCCGGGCGTGCCTGAGTGCACCCGCGCGGTCCCCGGCGGCATCCAGCGCTCGCATGAGGCGCAGTGCCACGCGTCCACTATATGGATCGTGCGACGACAGGCGTCGCGACCACTTCTCCGCCGCGGCGTAATCACCCTCGGTCTTGCTCCCCTCGGCGAGGGATTCCAGCGCGCCCGTATAACGCTGGGCGAGCCGCGCACGCTCGCCATCAAGCCATCGCTCGAACGCACCGCCGTCTGACAGGTGGAATCCATCCAGCAGCGGACCGGTGAACGATTCGACGGCGCGCTCGAGCGCGCCGTCGTCGAGCCGCCGCTCGAAGGTCCCGACGTCGCTCGTGACGACGTCGGCGTTCAGGAAGAGGTCATCGCCCGTGGATCGGACGACGTCCGCTCCGAGCGCCGAGCGCACGAGGTAGAGCGCGTCCGAGAGCTGATGGCGCACGCGGTCGGTCGGGCTCTCGGGCCAGAGCAACGCGGTAATCCTGTCACGCGTGACGGGGCGGCCGCGTGCGAGGGCGAGTATCGCGAGCAGCGCCAGGCGGTGTCCTTGGGCGGCGCGGCTGGCCACGAGCTCACCGTCCGCCTCGACGGCAGGCGTCCCGAACAGCTTCAACGTCAACACGATAGGGCCCGCGAGAGAAACACGAGAACGGCGCGAAAGGAACGCGATGGGTCGCGGCTACCATATGCCGCGCACCAGGGGGGAGCAAGCATGAACCCGCTCGATCGAAGAGCGCCCGAGCGCTGCTCCTCCCACGCCGCTCACCCATCCCATACCTCTGGAGAGCATCAATGTCGTATCGCCGCCACCTTCTGCCGTACGTCGCGCTCGCTGCCTTCGCGCTTGCGATCGGAGCCTGCACCGACGCGGCGCCCGCGCCCACGATGCCGGGCCGGCCATCTTTGTCCGCCGTCAAGTTCTGGGAAGCCGGATCCAGCGTCGCCTGGAATCGGACGGCGCGCGAGCTGGTCGCGGCCCGCGCCGTCAACGACGCGACCTTCAGGGATCCCGCCAGATTGATGCGCATCTTCACGTACCTCTCGATCGCCCAGTACAACGCCGTTCTCGCCGCGGAGGACGCCAAGGAGCGCGGCAACCACGCGTCGCCGGCCGCGGCGGCCGCTGGTGCATCGCTCGTCGTCCTCAAGAGTTTCTTCGGCCGCTTCGAAGGAATGGAGCAGTTGCTCGATGCTCGGCTCCAGACCCAGCTCGATGGTGCGCGATGGCCTGGCGAGCGACACACGGATCTCGCCGCCGGCGAGGCAATCGGACGGGCCATCGGAGCCGACGTCGTTGCCTATGCCGCGACGGACGGGTTCAACGAGACGGCGGCTCCGACCAATCCCGGAGGTGCCAACAATTGGAAGGGGTCGAACCCGTTCCGCGGCCTCTATGGGACGCGACTACTCGTGCTCACGTCGGCTGATCAGTTCCGGCCGCCCCCGCATCCGGCGGTCGGCTCCACCGAGTTCAACGCCGCGCTCGACGAGGTGCGCGCACTCGCGGCTGCACCGTCCCCTGCCCAGCTGGCGAGCATGTCGTTCTGGGCACCGCTCGCCTCGCCGTACATGAACGGGCTGGCCGACGAGATGATCGTGGCGCACCGCAACTCCGAGCGGGAGGCGGCCCGAGTGTTCGCCCTGGCGAACATGGCCGGGTTCGACGGGCTGAACGCGTGCTTCGACGCCAAGTTCGCGTACTACCTGATCCGGCCGTGGGAGCTCGACAATTCGATCCAGACGCGGGTCGGAAGACCTGCGCATCCGTCCTACCCGAGCGGCCACTCCTGCATAACGAGCGCGTACGCGACCCTGCTCGCGAGCTTGTTCCCGAGCGAGCGCGGCCGGCTCGAGGCGATGATCGAGGAAGCCGGGATGTCACGGATATACGCCGGTCTTCATTACCGTTTCGACTTGGAAGCGGGGCAGGAGCTCGGGCGGCAGGTGGCAAGGTATGTCCTAGCGAACGGCGCAGACAGGCGCACGGGTATCCCGCTGGACTGAGCGAGCTCCGTCTCGAGTCCGGTCAGCGTAGTGGGCGGGCGGACAGTTGTTAGGCACAGCGAGGTCGTGCCGGTCCGCCTGCCGGGGTGGGGCATTCGCACCCGGCCGGAACGCCGGTGTCGTGAACGAAGGCATGATGCCGCAACGCTCCGCCAGCGGAATCAGGCGATCAGGATACGTCATCGTGCCTCGTTAGGCGCGGCGGGTTGCGCCTGGCTCCAGAGCTCGGCCAGGGTGACACACACCTCGGTGGCGCGAGCCATGTCCTGCACGCTGATCCATTCCTGCGGTCCGTGAATGTTCTGCATGCCGGTGAACAGGTTCGGCGTCGGCACACCCATCTCCGTCAGGCGCGACCCGTCGGTACCGCCGCGCGTCGGTGTTGACGTCGGCTCGATGCCCACCTGACGACACGCCTCACGCGCGAGATCGACCGGGCGCATGTCGTTCTCGAGCCAGTAGCGCATGTTCCGGTACTGCGGCGTGATGGTGCACGTGATCCGTGCGCGCGGCTCCGTGGCCTGCACCGTCGCGCACACCTGCCGCACCAGCTCGCCGTGGCGGCGGAGACCATCGAGCTCGAAGTCGCGCAGGATGAAGTGCAGAACGACCGACGCGGCGGTCCCGGTCATCTGGTAGATGTGGATGAACCCCTCACGACCGGCCGTCGTTTCGGGAGTGCGCGTCACGTGGGGCAGCACGTCCACGATCTTGGCGGCAAGATGCAGCGCATTCACCAGCGTGTCCTTCGCGTGGCCCGGATGGATCGAGACGCCCTCGATGTGCACCTCGGCCTTGTCCGCCGAGAACGTCTCGTAGACGATCTCGCCGAGCTCGGCGCCGTCGAGCGTGTACGCGAATTCAGCCTTCAGGTCACCTGGTAGTCGACGATCGACGCCGCGGCCGACCTCTTCATCCGGTGTGAAGCAGATCCGGATGGGGCCGTGCGGGATCTCCGGATGCTCGAGCAGGTGCTTGGCCATGGTCATGATGATGGCGACGCCCGCCTTGTCATCCGCGCCGAGCAGTGTGGTACCGCTGGCGGTGATGATGTCGTCGCCGATCTTTGCCGCCAGATAGGGGAATTGCGCCGGTGACAGCCTAACGTCTGGCGCGTCGGGCAGCACGATATCATCGCCGGCGTAGCGGTGGTGCACGATGGGTTTGACGCCGGTCGCGTTGAACTGCGGCGCGGTGTCCACGTGTGCCAGGAACGCGATCGTGGGTGCTGCGCTCTCCGTTGTCGCCGGTATCGTGGCCAGCACGACGGCGTAGTCGGTCAGCCGGACGTCCTGCGCACCGATCGACCGAAGCTCGGCTTCCAGTAGCCGGAGGAGATCGTACTGCCGCTCCGTGCTCGGACACGTGGCGGACGCTTCGTCGCTCTGCGTGTCGATGCGGACGTAGCGCACGAGGCGCTGCTCGAGTTCCGTATCGAGACTGGCGTTTCGCGCTTCACTACGAGCCGGTTCCATTGGCTACGAGTCACAGGTGGGTCACATCGGGCTTCGCGAGCCGGACGACCGCCGGGCCGGTGCCGCGGAGCGCACCACGGAAAATTGCCGTGGCGCGCGGCTCACCGCGAGTCAGATCCCAACGGCACGACGATGACTGCTGAAAGTGGCCTTCTCACGCAGCGCGCGACCAGCACGCGGTAGGCTCTATGCCGCGTTCGCGACGCCGCTACGGTGTCTGACGCCGATACTTCAAGTCGACAGACCCGTCATCCCCGGCAATCCGGAAGTGCACCAGAAACCCGTCCGGCTCGAGCGCCGCTGTGTGAGCCAGTGGGGACACGAGCTCTGAGGCCATCGCCAGGCTTCCGTTCGCCTCCACGCTAACGATGCCGTGATCGACTTCACGCGATTGAAAGCGAAGCTCGCGCTGCACCGTGTTTCCCGTGCGAATCACGTGATACTGCGAGAACCGCACGTCGAGCTGATACCGCAGTTGCGCGAGTCCCGACAACACCATCGTTCCCGACTCGGCGTATACCTCAGCG
>Ga0207691_10006701_pt1 | contig 11110 bp, 8 predicted proteins | sample KBSM13metaG_FD_184327 | JGI IMG/M metagenome (GOLD analysis project Ga0207691, IMG submission 184327) | Miscanthus rhizosphere microbial communities from Kellogg Biological Station, Michigan, USA - KBS M1-3 metaG (SPAdes) (version 2) | ecosystem: Host-associated > Plants > Roots > Rhizosphere >...
AAACGTCCAACGCCCAACGCACAACGTCCAACGCTCAATCCGGAGGTGGGGAGCGCAGGATGCCGGGTAGCGCGCGCGTCTCGCGTGCGGGTTTTGGCGTCCCGCCAAAACGAACTTTCCTGGACGCAGCCCTGTGTAGTTAGCCCGTCGCCGTGGAGGGACGTGCGTCCCTTTTAATATAAGAAATAGCCAGTTTGACAATGAATGAACGTTCATTCATCTTTGGCTGCCATGTCCCAACCCCAGCTTGAACCTTCCCTAGATCGCCGCGTCCAAATCCTCGATGCTGCCCTGGTTTGCTTCGCCCAACGTGGCTTTCACCAGACCAGTATGCACGATATCAGCGCCGAGGCCGGCATTAGTGTTGGCCTGATTTATCGCTATTTCGCCAACAAAGAGGCAGTCATTTCGGCCATGGCCGACCGGCACAAAAACGAAATCCAAGAAGTCTTGGAGCGCGCTCGGCAAGCACCCACCTTACTGGAGTCGCTCGAAATTTTGTTCACTGCACATTGCTGCGAAAATTCGCCGAAAGTGTTGTCGGCCTTCGTGGTCGATCTTTATGCCGAAGCTTCTCGTAACCCAGAGGTGGCAAACCTGGTGCGCGACGTTTTGCAAACCTCGATGGACGGCGTGACCGACTTAATTGCACTTTCGCCGGAAGGGAAAAATGCCGGCGGCGGCCTCACCCCCAACGAATTGTCGGAACTGATATTTGCTGTCGCTCGCGGAATGTTGATGCGGGACGTTTTGCAACCGCAGGAGATGACTGAAGCGGAAAGGCGCACCGCGCAACTGGAAGTGGTGCGACGTTTGTGGCGCCTGCTTTTCACTAACACGACGGAGCTGGCTGGGGTATGACGATAGCAGTTTTGATTATTACGATCTTCGCGCTGTTGTTCGCGCTTGCCGCGATTGTGTTCTTTAAGGTGAGAGCTCCAACGGCGGGAACAGTTTTTGCAATCCTCGCCTTGTTCTTCACGCTGGCGGACGTGAAGGCTTTTCAATTTCGCAAAATGGCCTCTTCGCCAATGACGATGCCTCCAACCACGGTATCGAGTGCGCCGGTGAAGGAAGAAGATTGGCCGCCCGTTCTTTCTTCCGTTGGATCAATATCCGCGGTGCAGGGCGCGGTTGTTTCGACTGAGCTTAGCGGAACGGTTGGCGAAATCAGATTTCAAAACGGTGGTGAAGCGAAAAAGGGCGACGTCTTAATAAGACTCGATGTTTCAGCGGAAGAGGCACAGTTGCACACGGCGCAAGCAGATTTGGAACTAGCGAGCGCCGATCTGCAGCGCAGTCGCGATCTGACCGAACGCCATGTCATTTCGAAGGCGGAGCAGGATGCAGCTGAATCGAAATTCAACAGATTGAAAGCTGTTGTCGACCAAATGAGTTCGATGATTTCCAAGAAAGAAGTGCATGCGCCTTTTGATGGGCAGCTTGGTATCCGCCAGGTAAATGTGGGGCAAAATATCAATGCAGGTCAGCAGGTCGTTCCATTGGCTGTACTCGACCCGCTTTATGTCGATTTCGCGCTGCCGCAGCAGGAGCTTTCGAAACTTTCCAATGGATTGGAAGTCCGTTTGCACACCGACGCGATGCCGGGCAAAGAATTCAAAGGCAAACTTACTGCGATTAACTCAATGGTCGATGCTGTGACACGGAACATAACACTCCAAGCGACGGTGCAGAATCCTGATCACGTTCTGCGGCCAGGGATGTTCGGGAAAGTAGAAGTGGAACTTCCTGAAAAACACAAAACGCTGGTCGTTCCGGGTTCGGCGATTTCATACGCGCCGTTTGGCAACTCGGTTTTTGTGATCGAGAAGAAGAAGGACGAAAAAACCGGAAAGGAAACCGAAACAATTCGGCAACAGTTCGTCAGGTTGGGCGAAGCGCGGGGCGATCTGGTGGCAATCACCGACGGCTTAAAACCGAATGAACTGGTTGTGAGCACCGGCGTTTTTAAATTACGCAATGGCATGCCGGTGGTAATCAACAACGATCTCGCACCCAAGCCCCAGGTAAATCCAACGCCGGTCGATTCGTGATGATGAACTCACAAGGACGCAATTGCAGCATCGTCATCCCGAGCGAAAGTCGAGGGATCCCGCAGCGGTACCTTAAAGGCGCTTCGCTCCGCTCAGAATGACGGACATTTAAGATGAAATCTTTCACCGATCTATTCATCAAGCGGCCGGTGCTGGCGATGGTCGTGAGCTTTGTCATTCTCATTGCCGGGTTACAGGCGATGAAGACGATCACTGTTCGCCAATATCCTCGCAGTGATATCGCCTCGATCACGGTGACAACGGTTTACGTGGGAGCGGATGCCGAACTGGTACGGGGATTCATCACCACACCGCTGGAGCGCGCCATCGCCGCGGCCGATGGAATCGACTACATGCAATCACAAAGTCAGCAGGGCGTTTCGACTATCACGGTCCGCTTGAAACTGAATTACGATGCTCACAAGGCTCTCTCCGATGTTAGCTCGAGGGTCGATGCCATCCGGCGCGACCTGCCGCCGGAAGCGGAGATTCCGGTAATCGCGATCCAAGCCGCGGATTCGCAGTTTGCCTCCGCTTATCTCAGTTTCACATCCAACATTCTTCAGCCCAACGAGGTTACCGATTACCTCGTACGTCTGGTCCAGCCCAGGCTGACCTCGGTCGGCGGTGTGCAGAAAGCGGATATTCTTGGCGGAAGAACATTTGCCATGCGAATCTGGATGAAGCCCGAGCGCATGGCGGCGCTAAATATCAGCCCGACGGATGTCCGGGATGCGCTATCTCGAAACAATTTCCTTGCCGCTGTCGGCAATACCAAGGGTTCGCTCCTGCAGGTGAACCTGACCGCGAACACGGATTTGCACACCGCTGATCAGTTCAAGCAACTCGTCGTGCGCCAGGACAAGGGCACGCTCATCCGACTGGGTGACATCGCCGATGTCGTTCTCGGTGCGGAAGATTACAACACCGAAGTGCGCTTTTCCGGCCAAAAAGCGGTCTTCATGGGCATCTGGGTTCTACCCAATGCAAACTCGGTCGATGTGATCAAGCGAGTGCGGGTGGAACTGGATCAGATCAAAAAAGAACTCCCTGCTGGAATGACGGCCGAGATGGCCTACGACGCCACCGCCTACATCAATGATGCCATTCACGAAGTCGTAAAAACGTTGATCGACACTCTGCTCATCGTGATGGTCGTGATCTTCCTCTTCCTCGGGTCGTTCCGATCTGTTCTTGTCCCGATTGTCGCGATTCCAATTTCTCTCATTGGCGCATTGTTTTTGATGCAGCTCTTCGGGTTCTCCCTCAATCTCCTCACCCTGCTGGCGATTGTGCTCTCGGTCGGGTTGGTCGTCGACGATGCCATCGTTGTCGTCGAAAACGTCGAACGTCACATGCGCGAGGGTTTGTCGCGCATGAATGCCGCCTTGGTGGGCGCGCGCGAACTAATCGCGCCCATCATTGCCATGACCATCACGTTGGCCGCGGTTTACACTCCGATCGCGCTGCAAGGTGGATTGACCGGTGCGCTCTTTCGCGAATTCGCTCTTACCCTTGCCGGCGCAGTTTTTATTTCTGGGGTCGTCGCATTGGTGCTGTCGCCCATGATGTCGGCACATTTGCTCCGCCCTGAGCACGGTGACCACGGGTTCAGCGGCTTTGTGAACCGAACGTTCGATCGCTTTCGCGATTGGTACGGAAGTCACCTGGATCGGACATTGAATGCGCGCCCGGCCGTTTATGTAGTCTGGGGCGGAGTCTCCCTCATAGCACTCTTCATGTTCGCGACGATTCCAAAAGTAGCGACAAAAGAACTGGCGCCGAAAGAAGATCAGGGAGTCATTTTCGGCATCATCACCGCGCCGGCCAACGCAACTATTGACGATACCATTCGTTATGCCGATGCCGCCGGAAAAGTTTTTCAGGATATCCCCGATACCCGCTTCACCTTTCAAATCACTTTTCCGGACAATGGTTTCGGCGGAATGGTTTTAAAACCGTGGGGCACACGCAAGACGCCAACGAAAGCGTACCTGCCGGTCGTCCAGCAGAAACTTGCGGCCATTCCCGGCATCCAAATGTTCCCGATTATGCCCGAAGCGCTTCCGGGCAGTGATAATTTTCCGGTCAGCTTCGTAATCGCCTCCACCGCCAGCCAGGAACGCATTCTTGAGCTGGCCAGGGGAATTTTCCTCAAAGCAATGCAGGCACACGTGTTCCAATTCGGCGACATCGACACCAAGATCGATCAGCCACAGGCGCAGATCGTTTTCGATCATGATAAGGTTTCGACCATGGGCCTCGATATGCAGCAGGTCGGAGCCGATCTTTCCGCCAGCATCGGCGGTAATTTTGTCAACCGGTTCAACATGGATGGCCTGAGTTACAAGGTGATCCCGCAAATCAAACGGGTGGACCGGCTCAATCCGGAACAGTTGCAAAATATTTACGTCACCGGTCCGAACGATCAGCTCGTGCCACTCAGCACCGTTGCAACGATCGAGAATAAAACGGTCGCGCGTTCGCTGAACCGAATGCAACAACTTAATGCCGTCACCATCAGTGGGGTCCCGACTAGTTCGGTGGATTCCGCCTTAAAATTCCTTGAGGACGAAGCGCACAAAGTTCTGCCGGCCGGTTACGTTATCGATTACACCGGCGGATCGCGTCAATTGAGAATTGAAGGTAGCAAATTCGGCGCGGTCTTTGCCCTCGCCATCGTTTTGATTTTTCTCGTGCTCGCGGCGCAGTTCAATAGTTTCCGCGATCCATTCATCATCCTTCTCGGCTCAGTCCCGCTGGCCCTTTTCGGCGCCGCTATCTTCATGTTTCTGAGGATGCCCTTTGGCACTTTCTTCACCGACAGTTGGACGACTTCATTCAACATCTATTCCCAGGTTGGGCTCGTTACCCTGGTCGGTTTAGTATCGAAAAATGGAATCCTCATCGTCCAGTTTGCTAACGAACGGCAAAGGCAGGGGTTAAACAAATTGGCCGCAGTCGCAGAAGCCGCCCGAATTCGTTTGCGGCCGATTATGATGACGAGCGTCGCGACCGTCGCTGGCCACTTCCCATTGACTCTCGTCACCGGTGCCGGCGCGGCCGCGCGAAATTCCATTGGTCTTGTCCTGGTTGGCGGCATGACCATTGGAACGATCTTCACTTTGTTCATAGTTCCATCGCTCTACATGCTCATCGCGAAAGAGCATCACGAGAAATCCGTCGCGGACGTTGAGGAACAACCGGAAGAGACTGAGCCTACACCGGAGTTTGCCCTGGCACACGACGGGAACGGCAACGGCTGGAAACAGGCCTGAGCCCGCGCACGTTTTGTAGCTGCAGTCGCCGGCTGCGGCCACACGATTATCGCTCGAGCTTTCGCCGCACATGCTTTTGCCTCTCCCTTTGCCAAAAAGGGAGAGGATGAAGGTGAGGGATTTTCTTCGGCACGGCCTGGCTCATTCCCCCGCGATAAGCTCGGGGCCTTGAGCCTGTCGAAACGGCAAATCCGGTTGAAGCGTCCGCGCTCCGAACCTATCGTGGCCAACTTCTGAGGAGCCTTAGCTCAATTGGTTAGAGCGCTGCCCTGTCACGGCAGAGGTTGCGGGTTCGAGCCCCGTAGGCTCCGGGTGTCACGGGAATCGTGCTCGTGCTCCTAATCATAGTTTGCCACCGTAGGCTCCGCGGGTTTTGAATCACATTGCCGTTCGCGAGCGCTGACCACCGCCAGACTTCCCCCGGTCGCAGCTGCGAAACACACCGTGGCTGATAAGTAACGAACCATTCGAATCATTTCGCGGCGCCCACCGGTCGGGTCAGAGCTGCAATGGAAATCCTGGCCGTCTCCGCAACCAGGTTATCGCGCGCTTCTGGGGATGCATCAGGAGCCGCGACGTAGATCGCGAGAAAAATCGGTCCGCCAGTCGGCGGCTGCACAATCCCGCTGTCATTGTTCGCGCCATTCCGCTGCGGCCGGTCTTGTCGCCGACACGCAATCCCCCGGCACGCTCGCGCGAATCATCTTTGTTCCCGTCAGAGACGCAGGCCGCCAATCGCTTCGAGCAGCAGATTGCCTGCGGTGTTGTCACTCTGCTCAATCGCTGCCGCGCAAAGCGCTTCCAGGGTCATGCCGCCTTCCTTCACATGCTCGCGGGTCACTGGCGCGTAAGCCAGTAGCTGTTTTTCGTCGTAACGCACAAACCGATCGAGCGTTTCTGTGCTCTCATCGACCCGCTTCAAAACCGCGGCGACCGCCAACACTTTGAAGGTGCTGCACATTGGAAAACGCTCCTGACTGTGATATTCGATCTGCCTGTTGGTGGACGCATCTATCGCAAAGAGGCCGATTCGGGCGTTGCTGGTTTGTTCGAGCTGCGCCAGCGACGAGACATCGCGGTGTCTTGCGCCTGCCCCGCCGGTGCTCGCACCAGCCCGATTCCAAGCAACAGCGGCGCAATCGACCGGCACCATAAGACACCATTTCCCGCCCGCTTTGTCGGACGCATCAATGGGGCACGCGGAGAGCGATACCGATAAAGGGCTGGAAAAACCGCGCAAGCAGGAAAAGTTGCCGTCCGGAGATCCCGCAGGCGGCCTAAAAATAAGGAATGATCTCGCCGGCCCAAAGGGTCTCCCGAATCGATTTACGAAACCCTTCCGCACGACAAGAGCGACCGACGCCTTGCCCATCATTCGGCTTCGTTGCTCCACCACAAGGGCTAACATCGTCGCAGTAGTGATCGACAGGAGAATCATGCGACTGGCGCAGTCTGAGAATGGGTCCGACTTGGGAAACTGTTGCGAAACTGTCACTCAATTTATATCGCAAAGCCATAGCTGCTTTGGAACAATGCGTGGCCACGAAACCGGTGCTGGGAACCTTGCAGGAGGGAGGTGCTTCGTTTCAAACGACGCACTGGACGGAAATCTTGCACGCTCGGCAGGCCGAGGCGTCGACACAATCGGCCGAAGCGCGATACCTGTCCCTTCGATGGGGAGACGATCCGTGTGTTTTTTGTCCGAAACGGGAGGAGTCTATGAATGGAAAAAAAATCTCATGCTGGCCGCAATTCAGTTAATCAAGGTCTCTGCGGTCGTCTTCGCGATTTCCGCGCTGAGCTTCGGCGTTGGTTTCTTTCGCGCAAGTTCGCACGCCGAAGCGCACGCGCCGAGTAGTCAGCCGAACGCCGATCCCAATTGGTCGGAGCTGGTTGCGAGCATGGACAAAATGCATATGGCGATGGAAGCGGTGGAATATTCCGGGAACAGCGATGTTGATTTTGTCAGGTTAATGCTCCCGCATCATCAGGCAGCAGTCGACATGGCAAAGACACAACTCTTGCATGGGAAAGACCCGCAAATGCGAAGGCTGGCTCAGGAGATCATCACTGACCAACAACTGGAAATTGAGGTGATGCAACTCTGGCTCAAACAGCACGAGCCGGCTCAACCGAAAGAAAATCAAACCGCCGCTCTGGATACGCGAAAGGGATAACTAAATATGAAAATAATTTTTTGGTTCCTGTCGTTATGTTTATTGCGGAATGCGATTGCTGCACAAGCACCGTGGAGCCGGCCGGACATTCCGGTCTCGAACCGCGATCGCGTTTACACCGCCGATCAGACTTCAAATACGGTTTCTGTAATTGATCCGGCAGAAAACAAGCTGCTTGGCGCGATCAGGCTAGGCGACCCCGTACCGGGATCATTGAGTCCACTCTATAAGGGACAGCTTCTTGTGCACGGTCTCGGTTATTCGCCGGATTCCAAGACGCTGGCGGTGGTGTCGGTTGGATCGAACTCCATAACATTGATCGAGACGGCGAACAATAAAATCAAAGGTGTCGTTTACGTCGGCCGCTCGCCGCATGAGGCCTTTTTCACTCCAAATGGACGCGAGCTATGGGTCACGGTGCGCGGCGAAAACTACGTTTCGGTGATAGACCCGGTGCGGATGAAGGAGGTGCGTCGCATCGAGCTGGCCAATGGCCCTGGCATGACCATGTTTGGGCCTGACGGAAAGTACGCGTTTGTTTGCTCCAGTTTCGTCCCCGAGATCGCGATCATCGACGCAGCCTCGCATCAAATTGTTAAGAGGTTGCCGCAGGCGACTCCGTTTTCTCCCAATATCGCCGTCACTCCGGAAAACGATGAAGTATGGATCACACTAAAGGACGCGGGAAAAGTGCAGGTGTTCAGCGCGAAACCGCCTTTTGCTGAAAAGACGCTGCTCGATACGGGACCGATCACCAATCACGTTAACTTCGTCAACAATCGCAACGGTAAGTTCGCATACGTCACCATTGGTGGAGCGAATGAAGTGAAGGTGTTCCGCCGCGGCGAGACCCCGGAGTTAGTCGCGACGATCCCGGTGGGAGCACTTCCGCATGGAATCTGGCCGTCGGGCGATGGTTCGCGAGTTTATGTTGCTTTGGAAAACGGCGAACATTGCATCGCGATCGATACTCTCACCAACAAAGTCACCGCCAATATTCCAATCGGACAAACGACGCAGGCTTTGGTCTATGTGCCAAATGCTGTTCCCACAGGCGATGGCAAAGAAAATTTGATGCCGCTGGGAGTTGCAGCCAATGCAGCGCGTTTGCAGTTGGAACCCAGCGGAAATGCACCGGCGGAAGCCCGGGCATCGGTAGCAGTAAATTCAATTGGCCTCTTGGATCTGGTTCAGATTGCGGCGAAAGGACTCCCGCCTCAAACCACTTACCAAGTCTATCTGGCGGAATCCAATCACCCGCCGTTTGGGAAGCTTGAGCCACTCGCGGTCCTGAAAACAAATCCCTACGGGTGGAGCATCGTTCAAGCGATTGGACCACTGAAGGCCTTGGCGGGCGATACTCCAAATTCGTCCCCGCCGAAGCGATTTCTGCTTGTTACCGACATGCAGGACCCATCGCAGGTGGTGCTGCGGCAATCGGACGCTTCGCCCGCCCCGTAGTTCGGGCATCTCGACATCATGCCGAGTGAGGTACTGGCTGATCACGGCCAAGAACAGCTGGCAATACGCGAGGAAGCGGGCGCCTGAAAGATAAGGCTCGATGCAAAGTCTGGATGTAGGATCCATCACGCTGATCGCCGGTACTGGGCTCGCGGCCGGGCTCGTCAACGCAATCGCGGGTGGGGGTAGCCTGATTTCATTTCCGGTGCTCGTCGCAGCGGGGCTGCCAGCGGTGACCGCGAATATAACGAACACCGTTGCATTGTGCCCGGGATACTTTGGCGGAGCATTCGCGCAACGGCGCGATCTTGTTGGCCAGCGCAGCCGCATGATGATGTTGCTTCCGACAAGCTTGATCGGAGGTGTGGTTGGAGCGCTACTGCTGCTTTGGACGGGCGAGAAGGCGTTCGATATCCTTGTGCCGTTCCTGTTGCTTTTTGCGGTGGCGCTGCTCGCGTTTCAAAACCAACTGCAGGCTTTCACAATGGCGCGCAAACATGGCGCCCACAGCGAAACCTGGTCGATTGTGCCGGTGGGAATCGCTGCGATTTACGGCGGCTACTTCGGCGCGGCGCTGGGCGTGATTCTGCTCGCGGTGCTTGTGGTGGTCATCGACGACTCGCTCATCCGACTCAATGCGCTCAAGCAACTGATCTCGCTCGCGGTCAACGTCAGTGCCGCAGTCGTGTTTTTGTTTTTGGGGCGAATCGATTGGGCGATCACGCTGGTCATGGCAATCGCGGCGTTAGTTGGCGGTGCGATCGGCGGCGCGATCGCCTCTCGCGTTCCTGCAAAAGTGCTCCGCTGGATCGTGATTGTGGCCGGCCTTGGAATGTCGGCCGTGTACTTCGCCCGGCTATTTAATTAGCCGAGAGTCCGATTCACTTCGAATTGGGAATTATGCTCATGCTTCCGATCGAAAAGAAGCAGCAAACATCGAACACCCAACATCGAACTACTGATTCGACTGCTCTTAGTTGGGCGTTGGATGTTCGGCGTTCAGCGTTGGGCGTTCGCTTCGACCGCGTGAAATTCAAAACCACGTCGCGTTTCAGCGTTTCAGTATTTCAGCTTTTCGTTAGTTCGATCCTCTTCCAATCATCCGGAGTGAGCTGAAGTTTCGCGGCAGCCATATTCTCCTCGAGATGCTGAAGCGATGATGTTCCCGGAATTGGCAACATGACCGGCGATTTCTGCAGCAGCCAGGCGAGGGCGAGTTGCACGGCGCTGACGTTATGACGTTTCGCTTCAACTTCGAGCGGATTCCCGCCCTTGGTTAACGAACTTCTTCCACTACCGCCGACTGGAGCCCATGGCAAGAATCCCATCTTTTCTTTCTCGCAATAACTGAGCACGCCCTCCGAGTCGCGGTCGGTGATGTTGTATCGGTTCTGAATGCTGACAATGGGCAAAATCTTTTTCGCCCGATCGATTTCCTGCGTCGTGACGTTCGATAATCCGACGTGCCGAATTTTTCCGGCATCCTGCGCGGCTTTCAGTGCGCCGAGCGATTCTTCGATCGGCACCTTGCGATCGACGGTGTGCAACTGATAAACATCGATCCGGTCGAGTTTCAATCGCTTGAGGCTTTTGTCGACGCATTGTGACAAATACTCCGGTCGACAGTTTGGCACCCAACTGCCCGGGCCCGGTCGAGTCAGCCCGCCCTTGGTCGCGATGACCAATCCTTTCGGATAGGGATGGAGCGCTTCCGCAATTAAGAGCTCGTCCGTTTCCGGACCGTAAGCATCGGCCGTGTCGATCAGATTTACTCCGAGATCGACAGCGCGTCGCAGTACCTTTTTCGCGTTCTCGCGATCGGGCGGCCAACCCCAAATCCCCTGGCCCGTCAGGCGCATGGCCCCAAAGCCGAGCCGATTTACCGAAAGATCGCCGCCCATTTGAAATGTTATCGGGGTAGCTGAACTCGTCACCGCTAAAGCAAGTTTTTGAAAAACGAACGACGTTCCTGCCAGCACGGTAGCGCTGCCGGCAATGGTGGTACCGAGAAATTTTCGCCGAGTCATAACGTGTACGATACGGCCCGCTTCACCGAGTTCAACGGTACCAGTCGATGAAATTCAAAACCACGTCGAATCCAACCGCTTGATCCCATCAGTTCTTTCGGTGTCAGACCGTC
>Ga0207691_10006702_pt1 | contig 11108 bp, 7 predicted proteins | sample KBSM13metaG_FD_184327 | JGI IMG/M metagenome (GOLD analysis project Ga0207691, IMG submission 184327) | Miscanthus rhizosphere microbial communities from Kellogg Biological Station, Michigan, USA - KBS M1-3 metaG (SPAdes) (version 2) | ecosystem: Host-associated > Plants > Roots > Rhizosphere >...
CCACCTCGTGGAGTACCACCAGCGCGAGGCGCGACCCCAGTGGTGGGCGTGGTTCCGCTGGCCGCAGCTCGACGAGGACGAGCTCGTCGCGGACCGCACCGCGCTCGGCGGGCTGCGGTCGGACGGGCAGCCGCCGCTGGTCGAGGGCAAGAGCCACGCGTACCGCATGGCCTTCCGCCCGCAGGAGCACAAGATCTCGGGCGAGGGGTTCGACCCGGTGACGCGACAACGGTTCCGCACGCGGGTCGACGACGACATCGGCGTCGTCACCGTGCTGCGCGGAGTCGACAGGGACGACGAGCCGCTTCCGACCGCGCTGACGCCGGGGCGCCCGCTCGGCGACGGCGTCAAGCGCGACGCGCTGATGCGGTTCGCGCGCGCGTACGCGGACGCGAGCGGCGCCTATCCGGCGCTGAGCGCCGTCCTCGAGCGTCGCGCGCCCGACGTCCGGCTCGACCTCGATCCCGTGGGGGCGGTGCTCTCTCTCGGGGAGAGCTACCTGTTCGTCCAGGGGCCGCCCGGGTCCGGGAAGACCTGGCAGGGCGCCCGCATGGCGATCGCGCTCATGCGGGAGGGAAAGCGTGTCGGCGTCACATCGCTCAGCCACAAGGCGATCCACAACCTCCTCCGGGCGGTGCAGCACGAGGCCGACCGGCAGGGCTTCACGTTCTCCGGCGCGAAGCGCGGCGACCCGGAGAGCGAGACCGCGTTCGAGAGCCGGTGCGTCGTCACCTCGACCGACACGGACGTCTGCGCCGACCCGGCGTTCGAGCTCGTCGCGGGAACGGCGTGGGCGTTCTCGCGGGAGAGCGTCGACGTCCATGCGGCCGAGCGACCGCTCGACGTGCTCTTCGTCGACGAGGCGGGCCAGCTGGCGCTCGCCGACGTGCTCGCTGTCGGCACGGCCGCGCGGTCGCTCGTCCTGCTCGGCGACCCGAACCAGTTGCCGCAGGTCTCGCAGGGCTCGCACCCGGAGGGCTCGGGAGTCTCGGTGCTCGAGCATCTCCTCGGCGAGCACGAGACGGTGCCACCCGACCGCGGGCTGTTCCTCGCGGAGACGTGGCGGCTCCGGCCGGAGCTCTGCTCTTTCACGTCGGACGCGTACTACGAGGGGCGGCTCGAGCACGCGTCGGTCACAGAGCGGCGGAGTCTCGCGCGCGGCAACGGGGCGCGGTGGATCCCGGTCGAGCACGAGGGACACGGCCAGTCGTCCGACGAGGAGGCGAGCGCGATCGCCGCCGCCGTCGAAGGGCTGCTGGGGACGCCGTTCACCGACGAGCACGATGTGACGCGGCCGCTCGAGCCGAGCGACGTCCTCGTCGTTGCGCCCTACAACGCGCAGGTGCGGATGCTGCGCGCGCGGCTGCCCGACGCGGTCGCGGTCGGCACGGTCGACAAGTTCCAGGGGCAGCAGGCACCGGTCGTCTTCGTCTCGATGGCGAGCTCGACGAGCGAGGAGGCGCCGCGCGGGATCGGGTTCGCGTTCGACCCGAACAGGTTCAACGTCGCAACGTCACGTGCGCAGTGCCGCGCGGTGCTGGTCTGCGCGCCGGCGCTGCTCGATGCCGACTGCGCGACGGTCGCGCAGATGCGCCTCGTCAGCGCCGTCTGCCGGTTCGTCGAGCTGGCCGCGGGCGGCCGGCTCGACCGTCCGTCGACGTAAGGCGAGTGCGTCCGAGTGCCGATTCCCCTGCATGTGGGGGATTTTCGCGGGCCTCGTCGTCCGACGCCGACGACATGCTCGTCCCATGGCCGGCCCGCAGCGAGCCCTCGCCGTCGTTCCTCGCCTCGCGGGGCTGCCCGGCAGCGTGCGACGACGAACCGAGGTTGCACCACCGGCTGCGTACGCGGTGGTCGACGTCGAGACGACGGGGACGAGCGTCGAGGCCGACGAGATCGTCTCGCTCGCCGTTCTGCGGCTCGATGCGGACGGGCGTGAGCTCGAACGCTTCGCGAGCCTCGTCCGGCCGGCCGGCCCGATCCCCGCCGAGGCGACCGCCGTGCACGGGATCGACGACGCTGCCGTCCGCGGCGCTCCGACGTTCGCCGAGCTCGCGCCCGAGCTTCGCGCGCTGCTCGAGGGAGCCGTCTTCGTCGCGCACAACGCGGACTTCGACCTCCCGCTCGTGCAGCACGCCTTCGCGCGGGCCGGCGCCCGATACCTCCCCACCGGCGTCGCGTGCACGCTCGACGCGTTTCGGCTGCTCGAGCCCACCGAGCGGAGCCACCGGCTCGAGTCGGTGTGCGAGCGGCACCGAATCGAGCTCGACGACGCGCACGACGCCCGCGACGACGCGCTCGCCACGGTCGAGCTGCTCCGGCTCCTGCTCAGGGAGGGGATTGCCCCCGAGACCGTCGAGCTCGACGACCGCGCGTACATGCGCGCCCGCTCACGCGGCGACACACGCCCCGCGTCCGACCCGCAGATCCGGCGGGTCTTCGCCCTCGCCCGCGAGGCCGAGCTCGTCGGCCGCGACGGGGCGGTCGACCGCGACGCGGTCGCGGCGCTCGTCGAGCGGGTCGCCGGCGTCGCGGAGATCGACGAGCTGAACCACGAGCAGGTGCAGGACGTCTACGACGAGCTCGAGCGGATGCGCTCGGAGCTACCGGAGGAGCCAGCGGCAGAGCGCGTAGCCTGAAGCGGTGCGCATCGAGCTCGTCGAGGGCGACATCACCGCGCAGCAGGTCGACGCGATCGTCAATGCCGCCAACTCGTCGCTCCTCGGCGGCGGCGGGGTCGACGGCGCGATCCACCGGAAGGGCGGCCCCGAGATCCTGGCGGAGTGCCGCGCGCTTCGGGAGTCACGCTACCCGGAGGGGCTGTCGGCCGGGGACGCCGTGGCGACGACGGCCGGCCGGCTCCCCGCCCGCTGGGTGATCCACACCGTCGGGCCGGTCTGGAGCGCGCGCGAGGACCGCAGCGCGACGCTGCGCTCGTGCTACACGGGCTCGCTCGGCGTCGCGGACGAGCTCGGGGCGGAGACCGCCGCCTTCCCCCTCATCTCGTCGGGCGTGTTCGGCTGGCCGCTCGACGACGCCGTCAGGCAGGCGCTGACCGCGCTCCGCGGCGCCGAGGCCGGACTCGCCGAGGCGCGACTTGTCCTCTTCGGGCGCGAGGCGTACGCGGTCGCCGAGCGGGTCTTCGCCGGCTAGGAGGGCTTCGCGGCCATCGCCCAGACGGCGACGATCCACGCGGCGAGCGCGATCGCGGCGATGATGCCGGATGCGCGAGCCAGCCCGCTCTTCGACTTCCGCGACGCGATGCCGGCGCAGATCGTGGCGATCAGGAGCAGCAGCCCGCCGCCCTCGCGCGTCATGAAGCCGATGCCGATCCAGGCGGGGTCGTCCTCGGTGTCGCCGAACTCCTTCGAGTAGATCCACTCGGAGCCCGCCGCCATCACGAACCAGGCGGGGATCGCGACGAAGAGCATCGTCCGGAACGAGAAGCGGCGCAGCCGGTCGCCGTCGGTCGGCGTAACCGTCCAGAGCTGCGCGACGACCGCGGCCGTCACGGCGCCGACGAGCACCATCGCGCCGAGCACGTGGAGGAAGAGCGGGAAGTTCCAGCTGTCAGGGCGGATGCTGGCCAGCACGCCGATCATGCGCCGGGCTTCCAGATCATGTCGATGAGGATCAGCACGATCAGCACGCTGCTCGCGACGTGGAACTGGAAGGCGCGCGACGCGCCGAAGGTCTCGGCCACGACCGGGCTCGTCTCCGTCCCGGCCGCCGCGAGGCGCTCTGCCTCCATGCCGGCGTCCCCGTAGAGCTTCCCTCCCCGCCTGCCGAGCTCGACGGCGAGCGCCCAGAGCACGATCGCGGCGATCACCCATCCGTCCCAGATGTCGAAGGCGTCGACGGAGATCGACAGCCAGACGCCGAAGATGATCGTGCCCAGCGATCCCACGGCGATGAGCACCGTCCCGACCTGCGAGACGCGCATCAGGGACGCCACGCGGCTCGTGCTGTCCGTGCCCCAGAGCGAGACGATCATGATCCAGAAGATCACCATCGCGCCGACCATCGCGAAAGCCGACAGGACGTGCAGCGAGAGGATCCAGTCGTTCAGCTCCACCGGCCGCGAGGCTACAAGGTTCCGGTCGCCGGATCAACAATCGTCACGCAAGAGCGAAGCGAACCTGGCGCTGCATCACGTCGGCGAGCTCCAGTCGCACCGACACCGTCTCGCCGAGCGTCAGGCCGTGCCCGTCGCAGCGCGCGGTGACCGCGGGATCGCGGAGCTGGACCGATCCGGCGCCGCCCTCGCGGTCGACGTCGGTCACCACGGCCTCGAACGTCTTTCCGACGCTTCCCTCGAGCAGCGCCGCCTCGAGCGTCGAGACGATCCCCGCCTCGTACTGTCCCGCCTTGCGGTCGGCGAGCTCCATGACGTCGGGCAGCTTCGGGAGCTCGGAGGCGACCCATCCGGGAACCTTCCTCCCCTCGGAGAGCGCGATGCAGGTCTCGCCGACGTACCGGTCGACGAGCCGGCGAAGCGGCGCGGTCGTGTGCGCGTAGGTCGATGCGAGTGCGGCGTGCTCGGCATCTCTCGGGACGTGCCGGTCGAAGGCGGTGTAGCCGGAGCCGCGCAGGAGGCCGGCCGCCGCGGCGAGGAGCGCCGCCTGCCGGGGCACGTTCGCGTCCAGCGTCCGGACGAACGCCGGATACGACATCTCCTTCGGCCACGGGACTCCGAGCGCCTTCGCGGTGCGGCGCAAGCGCTCGAGCCGCACCGGGTCGGCGGCGGGAACGGTGCGGAGGATCCCCGTCTCTCCTTCGAGCATCAGCTGCGCCGCGGCCATCCCGGTCATGAGCGAGATCTGCGCGTTCCACCCCTCGACCGGAAAGGGCGCGCGGTACGAAAGCTCGTACCCGTCCAGGCCCTTCGCGACTTCCTGCTCGGGCAGCTGCAGGCTCACGCCGCCGCGGCGAACCTCGCGCTGCTGGCGGAGGATCCCCACCTCGCGCAGGAGCCCGAGCACCTCGTCTGCGGACCCATCGTCGATGGCTCGTTGGACGCCGCCGTACGCGAGCTTCTCGCGGCTGCGAACACGAGCCTTGCGGACGTGGACGTCGGTGCCCTCGCCGGTCTCGTCGACGTCCATCGTCCAGACGAGCGCGGGACGCAGCTCGCCGGGAAGCAGGCTCGCCGCGCCCTCGGAGAGCTCGGGCGGGTACAGACGCGCGTTGCCGTCCGGCGCGTAGAGCGTCACACCGCGCCGGTGCGCCTCCTCGTCGAGCGGGCTGCCCGGCGCGACGAAGGCCGCGACGTCGGCGATCGCGTACCGCACTCGATAGCCGGAACCGCGACGTTCGATGTGCAGCGCCTGGTCGAGGTCCTTCGACTCCGGTGGGTCGATCGTGACGAACTCGATCGCGGTCTCGTCCACCTCCGGCAGCTCGAGCGACGCGATCGCCCGCTTCGCGTCGTCGACGACCTCCTCCGGAAACCCGACGGGGACCCTCAGCTGGCGTCGCAGCTCGGTGAGCGACGCCTCGATCTCGACGGCGTCCGGAGCGGCCAGGCGCAGCTGTTGCCTCGGCACCAGGAGAGCCTAGACTCCGCGCGGATGGGGGCCTGTCCTGCCTGCGGCACGACGAACGCGGAGACCGCCAAATTCTGCTCGGAGTGCGGTGCCGCCCTGGCCGGCGTGGCTCCCGTAGCTCGGCGTGAGGAGCGGAAGGTCGTCAGCGTCGTCTTCACCGATCTCGTCGGGTCGACGGCGCGCGCCGAGGAGAGCGACCCGGAGGACGTCCGCGCGCTCCTGCGGGTCTACCACGAGCGGACGCGGGACGAGCTCGAGCGCCTCGGCGGCACGGTGGAGAAGTTCATCGGCGACGCGGTCGTCGCGGTCTTCGGCGCGCCCGTCGCGCACGAGGACGACCCCGAGCGGGCCGTGCGTGCGGCGCTCGCCGTGCGCGACGCGGTCGCCGTGCTGAACGAGGAGCAGCCCGGGCGCGATCTCCACGTTCGGATCGCGGTGAACACGGGTGAGGCGCTCGTCTCGCTCGACGCCTCCCCGGGCGACGGTGAGGGGATGGTCGCGGGCGACGTGATGAACACGGCCGCTCGCCTTCAGTCCGCAGCGCCGGTCGACGGGATCCTCGTCGGCGAGCAGACGCACCGCGCGACCGAGCGCGAGATCGTCTACCGCGAGGCGGAGCCCGTCCAGGCAAAGGGCAAGGCGCAGCCCGTGCCCGTCTGGGAGGCGGTCGAGCCGCGGGCGCGGCTCGGCATCGACCTGGGTGCCACCACCGGTGCGGCGCTCGTCGGGCGCGACGACGAGCTCGACCTGCTCGTCGACGCGCTGCGGCGCTCGCGCCGCGACGCCTCGACGCAGCTCGTCACGCTGGTCGGCGTCCCCGGGATCGGCAAGAGCCGCCTCGTGTCCGAGCTCGGCCGTGTGGTGGACGAGGACGACGAGCTGATCACCTGGCGCCAGGGCCGCTGCCTTCCCTACGGCGACGGCGTCTCGTACTGGGCGCTCGGCGAGATCGTGAAGGCGCACGCCGGGATCCTCGAGTCGGATCCCGCCGACGAGACCGAGTCGAAGCTCCGGAGCGTGCTCGAGGCGATCGCGGAGGAGCCCGAGCGCGCATGGGTCGAGCGTCACCTGCGCCCGCTGGTGGGTCTCGGCCGGGTCGACGTGCGCGGCGACGAGCGCGGCGAGGCGTTCGCCGCCTGGCGGCGCTTTCTCGAGACGGTTGCAGAGAGCGGCCCGACCGTGCTCGCCTTCGAGGATCTGCACTGGGCCGACGACGGCCTGCTCGACTTCGTCGACGGGCTCGTCGACTGGGTCGACGGCGTGCCGCTCCTCGTCGTGTGCACCGCCAGGCCGGAGCTGCTGGAACGCCGGCCCGATTGGGGTGGCGGCAAGCGGAACGCCACGACCGTGTCGCTCGCCGCGCTCGACGACGACGCCACCGCGCGTCTCGTCCTCGCGCTGCTCGGGCGACCGGTGCTGGACGCCGAGACCCAGCAGGCGCTGGTCGAGCGAGCGGCCGGCAACCCGCTCTACGCCGAGGAGTTCGTGCGGATGCGGCAGGCGGGGGCCGCGATCGACGAGCGTCTTCCGGAGTCGGTGCAGGGGATCATCGCGGCGCGCATCGACCTGCTCCCCGCGAGCGAGAAGGACCTGCTGCACACGGCCGCCGTGCACGGCAAGGTCTTCTGGTCGGACGCGCTCGCGTCCGCCGTCGACGTCGAGCCGTGGCGGCTCAGCGAGCTCTTGCGCTCGCTCGAACGGAAGGAGTTCGTCCGGCGCGAGCACCGTTCCGCGGTCGCCGGCGCGACGCAGCACGCGTTCGTCCACGCGCTCGTCCGAGACGCGGCGTACAACCAGCTGCCACGCTCCGCGCGTGCCGAACGGCACCTCGCGGCGGCGGAGTGGATCGAGTCGCTCCCGGACGACCGCGCCGAGGACCGAGCCGAGACCCTCGCGCACCACTACCTCACCGCGATCGAGCTCCGGCGTGCGGCAGGGGAGGACGTCGTCGCTCTGGGGCCCAGGGCCGTGCGAGCGTTGCAGGACGCCGGTGAGCGGGCACTCGCACTCGGCGCCTACGACGCGGCCACGTCGTTTCTCGAAACGGCGCTGGCCCTGCTCCCCGGGGACGCCGAGCCGTCTGCCGAGCTGCTCTTCCACGCGGGACGGGCGTTCGCTCACGCGGGGCGGCCTTCAGACCTCCTCGAGCGGGCGGTCGACGCGTTCGAGCGCGCGGGGGACGCGGAGCGGGCAGCCGAGGCGGCCGTCGACGCAAGTTGGCACGCGTGGCATACGCGCCCGGCCGAGGCGCGCGGGCTTCTCGACCGCGCTACGGCCATCCTCGACGGACGGCCGCCGTCCCGCGCGACGGCACTCGTCCTCGCCGAGAACGCGCGGATGCTCATGATGAACTTCCAGTTCGAGTCCGGGCGCCGCGAGGCGGAACGGGCGATCGACCACGCGCGAGCGATCGGCGACGTCGAGCTCGAGGCGGACGCGATCGTGACCCAGGCCTCGTGCATCGCGAAGGACGGCGACAGCAGCGGGATGGAGCTGTTCGACCGCGCGCTCGAGCTCGTCGGTCACGGCCGTGTCGCGGCACGCGCGTACACCAACCTCGGCGTCGCCTGGGCTTCCCTCGGCGACCTGGGTCGGGCGATCGAGGTGTCGGTCGAGGGCGCGGCGCGCGCCGCGCAAGACGGTGACGTTCAGGGCGCGGCGTTCCTCCGCGGCAACGTCCTCGGCCTCCGGTTCGACGCGGGCGACTGGGAGGAAGCCCTCCAAGAGGCGAGCTCGCTGATCGGATCCCCCGGCTTCAACCGCCAGGAGTACCTGGCGCTCACCGTTCGCGCGACCATCCTCGAGTCCCGCGGCGACCTGGCCGCTGCAGGCGGCGACTTCGAGCTCGCGCTCGAGTCTGCCCGCGAGTCCGCCGAAGCCGCGGCCGTACTGCCGGCGGCCGTCGGGCTCGCGGGGTTCCGCCGCCGCCGCGGCCGGAGCAACGAGGCCGCGGCAGCCCTCGAGGAGGTCGTCGCCGCGCTCGACGCGGCCGAGTCCGTCGGCGACATCCAGGAGTTCCACGTCGAGCTCGTCGTCGAGCTGCTCGAGGCGGGCCGCCCACAGGCGGCCCAGAGCATCGTCGCGCGGATGCCCGAAAGTCCCTGGCGAGACGCGTGTCGCGCACTCGTCGAGCGCGACGACGCGCGGGCGGCAGACACGCTCGCGTCGATGGGAACCGAGCGGGTCGCCGCCGATCTTCGCCTCCGGGCGGCCAGGGCGCTGGCCGCGGCGGGGAGGTTGGGCGAGGCGGAAGCGCAGCTCGAACTCGCACGCGGCTTCTACGCCAAGGTCGGCGCGACGGCGTACCTCGCCGAGGCGGACGCGATCCTCGCCGCCGCAAGCTGACCGCGGCCTAAGGTGTCCGACTGACGATCGGACACCGGGAGGTGGGTCATGGCGGAGCGCGAGGTCGACGTGGTCGTGATCGGCGCGGGTGCGCCGGGTGAGGTCATCGCCGGACGGCTCGGCGAGGCGGGGGTCGAGGTCGCGGTCGTCGAGGAACGCCTCGTCGGAGGCGAATGCTCCTTCTTCGCGTGCATGCCGTCGAAGGCGCTCCTCCGGCCGCTCGAGGTGGCTGCGGAGGCTCGGCGGGTGCCGGGGGTCGCGACCGGAGGCCTCGAAGTGGACGCCGTGCTCGCGCGTCGCGACGAGGTCGTGCACGACCTGGACGACTCCACGCAGGTCCCGTGGCTCGAGGAGCGAGGGGTCATCCTCGTCCGCGGCCACGGGCGGCTGGACGGAGAGCGCCGCGTCCGTGTCGGAGACGACGTCCTCGTTGCGCGCCGCGCGGTCGTCGTCGCGACGGGCAGTTCCGCGACGATCCCTCCGGTCCCGGGCCTCACCGACGCGCAGCCGTGGACGAACATCGAGGCAACCACCGCGAAGCGGGTCCCGCGCCGGCTCTTCGTCCTCGGCGGTGGCGTCGTGGGGGTCGAGATGGCGCAGGCGTGGTCGTCGCTCGGGTCGCAGGTCACCCTGGTCCATCGCGGCGACCGCCTGATCGAGCGCGAGGAGCCGTTCGCGGGGGCTCAGGTGGAGGAGGCGCTCCGTGCGGCCGGGGTCGACGTCCGGCTCGCGACGGAGGCGAGCGCGGTCGAACGGAACGGCGCCGTCCGCGTCGAGCTCGGGGACGAGAGCGTCGAGGCGGACGAGATCCTCGTCGCGATCGGCAGGACGCCGCGCACCGCGGACATCGGGCTCGACACGCTCGGCATCGAGCGGGACGGCCACCTGCGCGTCGACGACTCGCTCCGCGTCCCGGGGCACGAGAACTGGCTCTACGCGGTCGGCGACGTCAACGGCCGTGCCCTGCTGACGCACATGGGGAAGTACCAGGCGCGACTCGCGGCGGACTCCATCCTCGGCAAGGAGGTGCAGCTTCGCTCGGACGGCGGAGCGTCGCCGCGGGTGATCTTCACCGACCCTCAGGTCGGCGCCGTCGGACTCACGCTCGCCGCCGCGAGCGAGAAGGGCCTGCCTGTCCGGGCCGTCGACGTCGAGACGAGCGGGAACGCGGGCGGCTCGTTCGTCGGGCGCGGGGCGCCGGGCACCGCGCGGCTCGTCGTCGACGAGGAGCGCCGGGTGGTCGTCGGCGCGACGATCACCGGCTCGGAGGTCGCCGAGGCGCTGCACGCGGCGACGATCGCGGTCGTCGGGAAGGTGCCGCTCGAGGATCTCTGGCACGCGGTGCCGTCGTTCCCGACGCGCTCCGAGCTCTGGCTGCGCCTGCTCGAGGAGTACGGGATGTAGCGGCGTTCACCCGGGCCGGTCGGTGCCCCGCGCCGCAGCACGGGACACCGACCGAGTGCCGGCCCGGGATCCTCTAGCCGGTGACCGGCGGCTCGAACGCGCCGATCACGCCGATCCGGGCGGTGTTGCACGCCTTCGCGCTCGTGATCTTCACGAGCATGATCCCCGCCCGGCGCGGTGCGATCGAGAAGCGCGCGACGCCCTGGGCGTTCGTCTTCACGACCTTGCTCAGGCCCTCGCCCGTGAAGCGGACAGCGACGCCCTTGACCGGGTTCCGCGACTGCGTCACCTTGGCGATCACGAGCTGGCGGTTGCCGGTCGCCTTCACCATTCCCGGCGTGACCCTGAGGACACGGCACATGGGGGCCTGCACTGCGGGCTTGGGCTTCGGCTTCGCCACCGGCTTCGGCTTCGGCTTCGGTGTCGGCGCCGCGGTCGGCGGTGTCGCCGGGGCGGTGACGAGCGTGGACGCGTCGTCCGTGTTGTTCGCCCCGTTCGTGTCCTTGCCGTCCCCCGTGGCGGTGGCGGAGTTGACGTAGGTCCCGGGTTGTGTGACCCGGGCGGTCAGCACGATCGACCGCTCGACCCCGGGGCCGAGCGTGCCGAGCGAGCAGCTCAGGAGCGCCGGCGTGACGGTGCAGGAGCCGTTCACGGGCTGAGTGACGGCGAGGAACGTCACGCCGCCCGGCGCGGCGTCCGTGACGACGACGTTGTGCGCCTGGTTCGGCCCGTCGTTCCGCACGAGCACCGTGTAGGAGATCTCCGCCTGGCCGTTGACGAGCCCGACCTGCGGTGTCGCATCCTTGATCACCC
>Ga0207691_10006706_pt1 | contig 11105 bp, 11 predicted proteins | sample KBSM13metaG_FD_184327 | JGI IMG/M metagenome (GOLD analysis project Ga0207691, IMG submission 184327) | Miscanthus rhizosphere microbial communities from Kellogg Biological Station, Michigan, USA - KBS M1-3 metaG (SPAdes) (version 2) | ecosystem: Host-associated > Plants > Roots > Rhizosphere >...
AAACCTATCAAACCCTTTAGCGAATTTAACAAGTCCTCTGCAAAATGTAACAAAATAAAATAAAAATATTTTGATTAATATGGTATGTTCTATTTTAGCGACCAGCTCTTACTGCCTTTGAACCGCAATTAGGACAGGCTGTCTTATTGTGTTCGTTTCCGCAATTGATGCAGGAATACTTGATTGGATCCATTAGATTGTCGGTGCCTCGCCAACCATACTCTGATGATCTTAGGGATTTAAACCAGCATTTGATTCCTCCCATACCAGATTTTTTCATTGCTATGTCAGCTCTAATAACACTAAGGGTTAGAAGGATAATGATCGATACTATGAATGATATTGGAAATGGCAGAACCAGTGATACCATAAAGACCGTCACCACGGAGATAATAAGCCAAGCTAAATACTTATTTCCGACGGGACTATCATTGGCTTCCCTCATTGACACTATTTGGCCTCTATAATATTTAACTCATGATAAACATCCCAAAAGGTTAGAAGGGTCCAATCAATTTGGAAGCTTTGTCTAGGGAAGAAAGTTGTAAACCTTATCTTATATGTTGACCATTATATGTACAATTTTGAACGCCGAGCAATCTGTTCACAAAGCAGAACCAAATAGGCTCAAGTGTGAATTTTGTGGAAAGGCTTTTGAGACTCCAGATAGATTGAGTTATCATAAGTCCGTGGAACATAGTCAGGCCAAAAGGCCGCCGGTTGGCGTATCATAAAATACCCTGAATCCATATCTAAATCTCCTTCCAGATAACAAAGAATTATCTCCAGAAAAATGGGACATGATTTTAGACTAAATTTGAACCTTAAATTGAGGTTGAAACTATATTTCTAACTGATGTCGCTGAATTTCACTTAAATATTTTTGGATTATGTGGCACAATTTACTTTATGGTACGCAAAAAGCAAAAAGAAGGACGAAGGACGAATAGAAGAGCAAAAATCGATTGATATTGGACCGCTCATGAGCAGTAGTCAAGAATCACATATTAAGATTAGAGGTTCCCAAAAAATACACTAAAAAGTTTTTGAAAAATAACTCCTTTCTGACTTAATCGTCTAATTAAGTCAAAACAAATCAGGTAATGCAATTATTAGATGATGACCTTATTCAAGTAGGTTGAATAATAATAGTCTGAATGGAAAAAAGTCTAGTGATAACGATTCAATATTGATATCCGGGACTTCGTTTCATGACTTGACGCATTTAATATTCGAAGGTATGCCCACATATCCAGGTGAACCAAGACCTGAATTTAGTGCACATTTCAAATTAAAAAGAGATAGGGTGAATGTAACTAGACTTACAATGAGTTCCCATACTGGGACACACGTGGATGCACCCAAACACTTTATTGCTAATGGCCAAGGTGTTGATAGTGTAGCTTTGAATGAATTTATAGGAGAAACTGTCATTCTGGACGTTTCCAAAAAAGAAGTGGGTCACGGAATTACTGATACCGAATTAGATATACATGAGAAATTGGTGAAGGATAATGACATTTTACTACTTTACTCAGGTACAAGCAAGGATTGGAACAAAAACGAAAATAGGACTAAAGACTTTTCGTATCTTGAACCTGCTGCAGCGGCATGGATAATTGAGCACAATATTAAATGTGTGGGGATAGATTCATGTAGTATGGAAAAATATGGATTAAAAGAAGGATTAACACACAAAAAATTGCTGTCTAATGGTGTGGGAATCATCGAAGGTATCAATTCTAATCTTCGAAAATTTGTCGGGGCTAGAATGTTTCTCGTTTGTTTGCCATTATTGCTCAAAGATTTGGATGGCTCACCGGCTAGGGCAATACTGTTTGATATTAAGAAATCTAAACAACGGTAAATTATTACCAAAATTACAATCGTTAAATAAGATTTGGTTTACTATATTCGTAGTAACAAATAAAATTGGTAATTGATTTTGCAACTGCTGATTTCCCTTTTTGGATACGTTTTGCTCATTTTATTAATGTTATTTTTTTAACTATGCTAATTCGTAGCGGTATAGAAATACTTAGTTCCCTTCCAAAATTATATTGGAAAGATCACGCATTGCCAGGTACAGAATGGATAAAATTTACAAAAAAGAAAGATCCACCCAAAGATAAGCTGTGGATTTCTCTAGAGGAAGAAGAAGACTTTTCTCCTTTGATAGCATTACCGGGTCACAAGAATCTCGGTTTAGGACGACATTGGCATTTTTTCTCTGCAATATTTTGGGGATTAAATGGTATTGTGTATTACGTCTTGCTATTTACAAGTGATCAATGGAATCGGTTAGTACCTACTTCGTTTGACGTAATTTCAGGAGCAATACAAACTGCATTTACTTATGCTACTTTTCATTTTCCTCCCCCCGGAAATCCCTACAATCCATTACAACAACTGATGTATTTTGGTGTCGTATTCATATTGGGCCCATTTATGGTAACAACAGGAGCAGCAATGTCCCCAAGTATAGATGCACGCTTTCCGAAATATCCAAAGATATTTGGAGGGCGACAAGCAGCAAGGAGTCTTCACTTTTTAGGGACAGTAGCATTCATTCTCTTCATAATTATTCACGTTAGCATGGTTTTAATTGAAAAATTCCCCGATAATGTTGGCCGTATAATTCTAGGATATCCTGTCAATTTTGTAACTGCGGTTGGTTTATTTGCGTTATATGTAGTAGTGATAGCTATTATACATGTATGGGCGACAAGAAGCTCACTAAAGAATCCAAGACTTGTCCAAATTAGGTTGGATTATTTTGTAAGTAAGGTGAAAGATATCTTCTTTGAAAAAATGACTTCCAAACAAGAATTTACTAGATCAGAGACTTCGCAATTTTTCCGTATCAATGGGTATCCTCCAGATACAAATGAATTTCAAAATCTTAATAAAAATAATTTTAAAGATTGGAGACTTAAAGTATATGGAAATGTAGAGACTCCCGCAGAGTTTTCTATGTCTGATCTCGTAAATATGCAAAATAAACAAACACAAATTACTGAACACTTTTGTATCCAAGGATGGACTGCTATTGGTGAATGGGGTGGTGTTCCTATGAATTACGTGTTTGAAAAATGTAAGCCAACTAGTAAAGCAAGATATGTTGTTTTTTACTCTTATCAATATATGGACAATTCCCAATATTATGAAGTGTTGGATTTGGAAATTGCTAGACACCCGCAAACACTACTAGCGTACGAAATGAATGGAGAAAAGCTGGATCTCGGTCATGGAGCTCCATTACGCTTAAGAGTTGAAACACAACTTGGATATAAGATGGTTAAATGGCTTAAAGCCATTGAATTTGTGGAAGACTACAAACATATTGGATTAGGTCAAGGCGGAAACAGGGAAGATCATAGATTCTATGCACGTAGAGCAGGAATTTAATGTCTATAGTTCTTTCATATTCTCGTTGATCTCTTCTATTCCCATTTCAACGCAAGGCTTTAAAAATGCTGGAGGGAGATGATACGCCAAATTAATTATTGAGTTTTTAGTCATACACTAGATACTCGAAAATCAGGCACTATACTTAACTTTTAAGGTTTATTTAACATGCATGGATAGCTTATGTGGTTTGAAGCTATTATCGTTAAACGTTGGTCTCCCGCGTCAAGTAAGATTCCAGGATGGAATTGTGACTACTGGAATATTTAAGGAACCCGTTCGCGGTCGCGTAAGTCTACGCAAACTCAATCTTGACGGAGATAGGCAGGCTGACTTGACAGTACATGGTGGTGTCGACAAGGCCGTTTATGCCTATCCAGGAGAACACTACAGTTACTGGCGAGAGGAATTACCTGGTAAATTATTACCATGGGGTATGTTTGGTGAAAATTTTACTACAGAAGGAATGTTTGAAGAAACGGTTAACATTGGAGATCAATTCATGGTAGGAACAGCAAAATTAGTAGCAACCCAACCCCGTATGCCTTGTTATAAACTTGGAGTAAAATTTGGAAACATGGACATAATTAAAAGATTTTTAGCAAGTGGTCTTACAGGGGTCTATTTCAAAGTAGTGAAGGAAGGAGAGTTAGAGCAAGGAGATGAAATTAAACTTATCAAAAAAGATAAAAATAATGTTACCGTAAAGGATATTGTAAGACTTTACACCGTAAATAAAGACGATGTTCAAACAATACAGCGTGCCATCAAGATTAAAGATTTACCAAAGGGGTGGAAGTCTCATTTCATCAATCAGTTAGAACAGGTAAGAAAAAAATGATTTTCACTTTAATTTGTTTGTATACAATCAGATGACAACATCCATGAAAACCAAATTAATAGATAATTACGGCAGGATTGCAAAAAAACTAAGGGTATCTGTCACAGATAGGTGCAATATGAGATGCAGGTATTGTATGCCAAAAAATAATACAAAGTGGTTTGATGATAGCGAAGTACTTACTTTTGACGAGATAGTAAGGCTCTCGTCTATCTTGGTTAGTTTAGGGGTGGAAAAAATAAGATTAACAGGAGGCGAACCACTCGTCATGCCTTCCATAGAAAACCTAATTACCTCGATTACAAAAATACGTCACATTAAGAGTGTCGGGCTAACTACAAATGGGTTACTGCTTTTTGATAAAGTTGAAGAACTAAAATCTAGTGGGCTTGAAAGTGTGAATATTAGTCTAGATTCATTTAAAGATGATAGATTTCGAATTATTACTGGTGTCAACGGATTGACCAAAGTTATAAATTCTATTCATAAAGCAAAAGATGCTGGATTGAACGTAAAGATAAACATGGTTGTCGTGAGGGGTTGGAATGATGATGAAGTAGTTGAATTTGCCAACTTTGCACGACGCACAGGGATTACGGTTCGGTTTATTGAATTTATGCCCTTAGACGGGACAGGTGAATGGAGAAGCGAGCTTGTATTTAGTAAAAAGGAGATGGTAGAGAAACTAGAGTCCAATTTCGGAAAAATGTTTCCTTTGTTAGGACAGGATTTTTCAACACCTGCCGAACTATATTCTTTTTCAGATGGGGAAGGCACCATAGGATTTATTCCTTCTGTAACAGAACCATTCTGCAACCAGTGCGATAGGATAAGATTGACTTCTGATGGACGATTTCTTACATGTCTGTTTGAAAGCCCCGGCTATGATATTAAGAAAGATCTCCGCGAAGGAGCATCAGATCATGAGCTCTCTCGATCCTTTGTTAACTCTATGGCTATGAAACAGGAAGGTATAGTGCGCCTGATAAGAATTAATGGTCTTAAGCCAAAATTAAACCTCATGCATACGATCGGTGGATAAGCTAGACATGAGATCAGATATACCCGCCAATTACAATTTAAAAGTCAGATTATTCGCAATCTTGAGAGATGTTGTGGGTGAGGGAGAAATAGCAATAACTGTACCAACTGGGGCTACAGTAAGATTCCTAGAAAATGAAATATTAAAGAAATATCCACAACTAAAATCATTTAGTAACAAATTTGTTACTTCTGTAAATTATAAGGTTACCAGTGGTGATACCATACTCTCCTCAAGTGACGAAATTGCTCTTTTGCCTCCCGTGAGCGGGGGATAATTTTTGATTCGTATTACCACTGACAATTTAAGCTTGCACGAGATAATGAGTGAACTAGAGGACAAATCTGGAGGTGCAGTATCAATCTTTATGGGTAATGTACGCAATCACGGGAAGCATGGTAACGTTGCAGAAATTTACTACGAAGCATATAGAGAGATGGCGGAAGAAAAAATGAGAGAAATCGAAAATGAAGTACACGCAAAGTGGAATATACAAAAATTAGTTACAATTCATAGGATCGGCAAATTAAAAGTAGGTGAGACCAGTATCTTAATTGGGGTCTGTTCCGAGCACAGGCACGAAGCTTTTGAAGCTTGCAGATATATTATTAATAATGTGAAAACTCGGGTACCTATATGGAAGAAGGAAATATTTGAAGAAAGTCAGAAGTGGAGTGATGGGATCCTACTTGGGTAGACAAAGAATGAATGATAAAAAGAAAAGGGGCATGTTTGATGTTAGTGCTAAACCAGATTCCTACAGAACCGCCCAAGCACAGGCGGTATTGAACATCAATTCTAATACGGCAGAATTGATTAAACAAGGAAACTCGCCCAAAGGCAACATAGTGGAGGCTGCGAAAATAGCAGCTACTACTGGGGCTAAGAAGACTTCTGACCTTATACCATATTGTCATCCTATACCAATTGATCACATTGAGGTTCAGGTATCAGTAAAAACCCAAGCAATTGAAGTTGATGTAATGGTTAAAAGTATATGGAAAACAGGGGTAGAAATGGAGGCGCTCTCTGGAGCTTGTATTGGTGTATTGACTATCTATGATATGCTAAAACCCATAGATGATTCACTGTTCATATCATCTGTTAGACTTGTAGAAAAATCAGGGGGAATGGGCGGATTTAAAACTAAGGAGGGGAATAAAGTTAGAGCCGGTGTAATTGTCGTCAGCGATTCAGTTGCAGCTGGAAAACGGGTAGATAAATCTGGAAAATTTATCGTTAAAAAATTAAAAGATAAAAATATTGACGTGATAGAGTACAAAGTAGTACCCGATGATAGTTCTGTTATTGAGAAACTCTTAGTGAAATATTCAGACTTTTTAGACTTAAATTTAATAGTTACCACTGGAGGAACAGGACTTGGTCCCAGGGACGTAACTCCCGAAGCTACAAGAAACGTCATAGAAAAGGAAATAACGGGAATTGTCGAAGGGAGTAGAGCATATGGGCAGAGAAGAACACCCTTATCTATGCTCTCAAGAGGGATTGCTGGCATAAGAGGAACAAGTCTGATTATCAATATTCCTGGAAGTTTAAGGGGAGTATCTGAATCCTTAGATTTCTTATTTCCGGGACTAGAGCACGCTTTCAAGATGATGGAGGGACAAGGCCATAAATGAATTTTTACTTCTAATACTTGTTCCTCTTTTCTTCGCAATAAGTTTTATTTATTCTAGCGTCGGATTTGCAGGTGGAAGTAGCTATATCGCCATTCTAGTCCTTCTTGGGGTTAATCTATATACCATCCCTCCGGTGTCGCTGGCTCTCAACATAGTCGCTTCTTCAACAGCGCTCTTCAATTATTTGAGGGCAGGTCACTTATCGCTTCGCATCTCTCTTCCTCTACTAATTTCAATACCATTTGCTTTTATTGGTGGTTCAATTATAGTACCAGAAAAAACTCTCATAATTATCTTCGTAATTGCTCTCTTCTCAGCTTCGGCTATGCTACTATTAAGTGGAAACCAGATAAAAATAAGACAGGAGAAAATACGAAAACTAAACTTAAGTCTACCTAGGCTTTCATTAATAACATTACCACTAGGTGCCTTTTTAGGGACTGTTTCGGGCCTTGTTGGAATTGGTGGGGGCATATGGTTATCACCAATCTTGATATTAACTGGTCTCGCAAATCCAAAGACAGCCGCTGCCTCAGCAAGTTTATTTATACTCACAAATTCAGTTAGTGGACTTGTTGCCCATTCAGTTACTAAGGAAGTGGATTTTGCACTCATCTTACCATTGGCATTCGTTGTACTACTTGGAGGATTTTTAGGCTCTAGGTTGGGAGCGTTTAAGATGAGTCATGAAAAATTGATTTTAATAATAGGTATTATAGTTGCAGTCGCAGGTATTAATTTGGCGACTAGGTTGTTCAAATGATCTATTCCCTATAACGGAAGAAAAGATTTTTCTGAACGGAAATGAAATTCTAAAGCTATTCAATCGCATTGCCTGATGAAAAAGACAGACCGGGCAATACGTTTATTTTTACTTTTTGTCCTTTTTTTATCATAGTTGAGCGTTCAGGTACCAGAATAAAGCCATTGGCCCTTGTCAAAACTGTAATATCCGTGGTTTCCCCGGCTATAGGTTTTGCATGAAAATCGCCTGATGCTGATCGTGACATCTTCACATATGCTATTTTGGTAAAGTTTTGAAATTTTCTTCGAGCGTTCCAATCCCCAGTAAGCTTTGCTAAAATAAACGGTTTAGTAAAAGGCTCTAGTCCCAACATAAGTCTTATGAGTGGATGTGCAAAAATAATAAAGGCATTGACAGCTCCTTGTACAGGGCCGGGAAGAATTATAATTGGTCTACCTTGAAGTGCAGCAAGTCCAGTCACTCTTCCTCGATCAAGTTTTATACCATGCACCAGAATTCCTGGTTTTCCAATATCATTTATTGATTCTGCTACAAGATCTCGAAATCCAACAGAAGATCCGCCCGTTGTTAAGATAATATCACATTCAGATAACGCTTTTCTAATTTTGCTTTTTATATTTTGAATATTGTCAGGAGTAATTCCAAGATCTAGAGGGGCACCTCCTGACGCCTTAATCAAATTAGATATCACTCTACTATTAGTATTTAGTATTTTTCCAAGCTTTATGTCAGTAACTTGTTCTGTAAGTTCGTTACCTGTTGGAATAATTGCAATTCTAGGTTTTTTATAGACTTTTAATTTTTGAAGCCCAAGCATTGAAACTAATGCTAAATCATGCGCTCTAAGTATATGTCCTTTGCTTAGTAACAAATCCTTGCGCGCAATCTCGGTACCCTTGTAAGATACAAATGAACCTTTATCCAACTCTCTTTGGATTATGATCGTACTATTTTTAGAATCAAAGTTTGTATATTCGAGAGGTACAATAGTATCAGCTAAACGTGGCAGAATCTCGCCCGTTGAGACCCTAATTGCCTGTCCTGTAAGCAAGGTTTGTTCTTCGCACTTACCAACTTTTCTCCTTGGAACCACCCTAAGTTTTATGGTTTCATGCTGAGATGTCCTGCTAATATCTTTATATTTTACAGCAAAACCGTCCATATGGGAGCAGTTACTCGATGGAATATCAATATGGGATATTATATCAGTCCATAGGGTCCGTCCTATTGCTTGCTCAGTGTTAATTGTTTCAACCGCTGGTCTGATATTTATTGCATTAATTAATTTGGAATAGGCTGCTTTGACTGATGTATAATTTGAAGGTGTCCAATGCATTCATAATGTATGATTCACTTAGTATTTAAGAGAGTACTGCTTAGAGAACTGTTGATACACTCTAGGCTAGATTATTTTCAGGGAGCGTCGATCTACTCCAAGAATTCGATCTACTCCAAGAATTCGGAAGCCAGATTATTGATAACAAAATCGCATTTATACAATAGGACGTGGATAATATCGGAGCAGCCATTATTTGGTATAATCACTTCTTGTATTTGTGAGTTCGTTACATATTTAGATACTCTTTATATAATATGATTTGATTATAATAAGTACATTTTCCAATGTCAACCCAACTGAGTAAAAGTTTACTGGTGATTGCTATTGCCCTTAATATTCTAACAGTAGTAACATCGAATTTTGTCTTCAGTCAAGTCCCATCGACTAATGACGAAAAAAATAGTTCTGCCACCACTAATCAGACAATGATGATGCGAGGTGGCGCTATGACTTTTGGATCCTCCCTAGACAATGCCAGAATGCATTTATTGGAGGCAATCATGGACATTAAAGAAGGGAACATCAAGGGCGCAATTATCCAGCTAAATATGACAGATCAGGGAATTAAGATGCACGAAAAAGAAATGATGGATATGAAGAGCAGCATGAAAGAGGTATTGTCAGTCAATAAATCAAAGAGTCAAAATGAAACATCGTAATTGTTTGAGTTAAAGTATACATCTATGACAATGAACCAAAATAGTCTACCTTATCTATGGAACTTGCTATTTACCTGATTAAAGTTTGGCCTACGTTGAATCCAAAAAGGCTTAAATCATTATAACTCGATCAAAATACGTGGCAAGAAATTTTCGCAGACTTCTTGTTCCGTTTGTTGCAGGCCTAGCGGCAGGAGCAGTGGCTGTAGCAGTGTCACTAATACTAAAAGAAATTAGCGGCGGATTGTTTCTCCCGGAAATAGCGTCTCAGGCATTATTTTCGATAACTCCAGGGGAATTTGAATCACAGGCAGTTGAAAATTTCGGACCACTTGCTAAATATTCTGCCTTTATTGGTTCAATTATAGCTAATATAGTCATCTTTGGAATTATGGCAATCTTTCTTGATAGATTGTTTGCTAGATTGAAAAGGAGGGGATATCTTGTTGAGGCCTTGCTATCTTCAGCTTTATCGTATATTATTTTTCTTGTGATTGCGATAATACTTGTTACCCTAATTCAATCACGAAGTGGTATACAGGTCATGCCTCTGTCCGTTATAGTGCTGTCCCTTATTCCGACTCATCTTGCTTTTGGATTTGTGCTTTCATCATTCTTTCATGGTCAGTCCAAGAGAAAAACCTTGGATGTGCCCGAGCCTAGCCCTGATAAATCAATTGATACCGCAGATGTCAGATATAGCAGAGGTTCATTCCTCCGCATATTAGCGGCTTCAGCCGTAGCATTACCGATAATTTTTCTTGGTGTAGAAAAGCTACTTTCCAGGCAAAATGAGGGACAAGAAATACCGTCTACTACGGCTAATCTGTTACCGCAAACTGGTCCTAGACCTAGAGGTTTTGAGGATCCTAATCTAGCACCTCTCCTAGCATCAGAAATTACTCCAACTTATTTGTTTTACAGAATAGATATTAATCCAATAATCCCGCAAGTAGATTCAAAATCTTGGAACCTTACAATAAAGGGGCTGGTCGAAAAACCATTAACGATAAACTACGACCAGATTAGGTCTATGCCCTCAGTACAAGAGTATGTAACTTTAGAATGTATCAGTAACAAAATAGGTGGCGATCTAATAAGCACCGCACTTTGGAAAGGTGTACGTTTAAGCCAACTGCTCGAAAAGGCTGGAATTAAACCAAATGTAAAATATGTTGTCTTTAGATGCGCTGACGGTTACGATGTTGGAATTCCAATAGAAAAGTCACAAATGGAAGGGGCTATGCTGGCGTATGATATGAATTATGCTCCTCTGACAGCAAAACACGGTTTCCCCGTTAGGGCAATTGTCCCGGGATTATACGGAATGATGAATCCAAAATGGTTAACCGAAATTGAATTAGTTGATACTGTCTATCAGGGCTATTGGCAGCGACTAGGATGGTCTAA
>Ga0207691_10006707_pt1 | contig 11105 bp, 14 predicted proteins | sample KBSM13metaG_FD_184327 | JGI IMG/M metagenome (GOLD analysis project Ga0207691, IMG submission 184327) | Miscanthus rhizosphere microbial communities from Kellogg Biological Station, Michigan, USA - KBS M1-3 metaG (SPAdes) (version 2) | ecosystem: Host-associated > Plants > Roots > Rhizosphere >...
AGACGCCCTCTCCGCCAAGCGGCCCTCCAATGGAGAACGCTGCTTCGGGTCAATCGGCAAAGATCCCGCGCATATGGACCTCGAGCGCCAAGCAGCTCGCCAGGACCGTCACGGCTGTTGCCAGTGCCCAAGGTTTTCCTGAGGCGCGGTGGAACGCTCATGCTTCTCCACCTGATCCGGGGTCTTGCGGACGAGTGACCCGGACCTCAGTGCTCGTGCCGATGATGGACGTCCGGATAGTGCGCATGCGCATGTCTGATCGGCTCATGAACGTGCTCGTGTGAGTGCGGCTCGCCGGCGTCCTCTCCAGGCGCGTGTCGATGCCGATGGTGCTCGTCGTGGACATGCGGATGTTCGTGCTTCATCGGCACATGCGCATGGAGGTGCTCGTGGTGCTCGGTCAGGTGCAGCCATGCGCCGACTCCCATCAGCACGCCAGCCACGAGAAGGGGCACGGTGAACGGCGCTCCCAGTGCCACGGCAAACGCAGCGCCCAGAAACGGCGCCATTGAGAAGTAGGCGCCTGTCCGCGCGGTCCCGAGACCGCGCAGGGCGACAACGAACAGCGTCAGGCTGAGGCCGTAGCCCACGAACCCGAGCAGGCCTGCCTCCAGTACGATTGCGCGCGCCGGCATCGCGGCGCCGGATGCGAGCGCCAGGGCGACGCTTACGCTGCCCGCCACCAGCCCCTTCAGGCATGCGATCAGCATCGCATCATGGATGGAGACCTTGCGCGTCAGGTTGTTGTCGATGCCCCAGGCGAGGCAGGCCGCGGCAATCGCGACGAGTCCGATGACGCCTTGCGCCCGCAACGCCGGACCTGCCGACAGCACGACCCCACCCGCGACGATGGCCGCCATGCCCCACGCGATGCGGCGATCGAAGTTTTCCTTGAAGACGAACCACGCGAGCAGCGCAGTGAACACGCCCTCCAGATTCAGGATGAGCGAGGCCGAGGCCGCGTCCGTCTGGCGCAAGCCGAACATGAGCAGGAACGGCCCGATCGCGCCACCGGCGACGATGGCTCCGAGCAGCCAGCCCACGTCTGCGCCTCGCGGCCAGGTGATGCCTGCTTGACGGCCCGCAGCGACGCGGATTCCCAACAGCGACAGCAGGCCCAGGCCGGAACCCAGGTAGAGAAGCCCGGCGAAAAGCAAGGGCGGCACTTCACCGACAAGCTCTTTCGCCAGCGGCGTACTGAGGCCGAAGAGAACCGCCGCGCCCAGCGCGGCCCCGACATTCCGATCTATTCGCACTCTGTTGCCTTGTCATGACGATTGTCCGAGAGTCCGGACCCTACGACTGGCTAAGGCGCCGGCGGTTTGCGAGTCCAGGTGCGCAACATGCCCAGGACATTGCCGACGACGGCTTTCGCCGACACGATCTGCCCAAGCCACCTTTGAAGCTTGTCAGGCGAACACAGGAATCGAAGAGTGCTTGGGCTCTTGGCGGGATAGGCGAGCTCTTTCGCTATGGCCCTTACCTGATCCATGGCGAGATCGAAAGCTATCCAAAGTTCAGGGCGAAGCTCGCTCGGCAACGATTTCGGCCAGTGCGCAGGATTGAGGCCGACCTTGTCTGCGAGGGCCATCGTTTCGTGGACCGATGACCCTGCACGTCGACCCAGCTCCTCGTATCGCTCGAATACCCGAGGAATGGCTGCCTCGCTTTTTGCGGTCTCCTCCGCATAGAACGGATTCGAATTGAAGTCGGAGACATTCTTGTCGCGGCGATACCCTTGCCATATTCCGTCGATATGGACGAGAGCTTGATGGAGCTCGAACACATCCTTTGCAAGAGCAGAACACTTGTCGAGGAGGCGCTCCGCCTCATCGCCGATCACGACCAGCGGCGGGCCGCTCGGGAGGGTCACGCCGAAGGCATCGAGCGTGAGCGCAAATTCCGGATTCGAAAGAGACAGGTTCCGGTCTTCCAGATGTGCGCAACGATAGGCCAGCACATAGTCGGGCACGACCACGGCGTCAATCAGGAGCGGGACGATCGCCAGGCTCGGATCCGTCATCTGACGCATCTTGGCAAAGCTCAGCTCTTCTTCAACCCAGCGTGAGGATATGGAAGACTTGGAGATGACGCAGCAGAAGTGGGAAGCCGACTTGATGCCGTCGTAGACGGACTTGGGGATGTTCGCCCCGATGGCGACGTCCTTGGAATCGCGCCAGAACTGGACGTCCAACAACACGAGGACGTGGGTGAGGTCACTCACGAACTGAACGTCCGCGTGGGAATATGAAATGAACACGTTTCGCGGTTTTCCGGACACGACTTCTCCAGATCCACAGGCCGTTCAGACCCACCGCGGATGCCCGACCGGGCACCTCACCCGGACCGGCCTGCTCCACCGGCGACAGATTACCGGAGGCAGCCGGCGCCTGCGGGCCTTCGTGATCCGAAGCCTGAGTCCGTTGCAATCGTGCGGCCATGATGTGACCGTGGATCCCTCTGCAACGACGCCACGCGCGCCAGGTCCCCGCCCGCCGCTCGACCCGCACAGCGCGCGCCTGCTGCTGAGCGCCGCGAAGGCGCGTGCGGCGATCCTGGTCGAGGGCTGGAGCGACCAGGCGGCGCTCGAAGCGCTGGCGCGGCGGCGCGGCCGCAATTTGCGCGCCGAAGGCGTCGTCGTCGTCCCCATCGGCGGCGCCACCAACGTGCAGCGCTTCGTGCAGGCGCTCGGTCCGAACGGGCTCGGCGTCCAGCTGGCCGGGCTGTGCGACGTCGCCGAGCTTGCGCACGTGCGGCGCGGCCTCGCGCGTGCCGGCGTGGCGGCAAGCACCGGCACCGACATCGTCGCCGGCGCGGACGACGGCTTCTATGCCTGCGATGCCGATCTCGAGGACGAGTTGATCCGCGCGCTCGGCACCGCGGCGGTCGAGCGCGTTCTCGAAGCCGAGGGCGACCTCGCGTCGTTTCGCCGCTTCCAGGACCAGCCGGCGCAGCGCGGCCGCGACCTGCACGCGCAGCTGCGCCGCTTCCTCGGCACCCGCGCCGGGCGCAAGGTCCGCTACGGGGCGCTGCTGGTCGACGCGCTCGACCTCGACCGCGTGCCCCTCGCGCTCGACCTCGCGCTGGCCCGCGTTCGCGGCTGACGATCGACGCGTGCTCGACCGGCCTGATCGACCCCGGCCCTGCGCCACGACGGCGCTTTCACCCGACAATGCGCGCTCTTCGCTGCCTCGAACACGGCCCGAGTTGTCCCGTCGTCCTGCCCCCCTTCTCCTGCCTCGCCGAACGCTCCTGCGCGGCGCCCTCGGCGCCGTCCTGCCGGCGCTGACCTGGCCGAAGGCCGCGGCGGCGACCAAGCCGCTGCTCGTGGGCGGCCTGCCGGTGACGTGCAACCTGACCCTGCCGGTCGCCTGCGTGGCGCGAGCGGCCGCCAACAGCGCAGCAAAGGGGGCCGGGCCGCAGTTCGAGTTCGAGTACAGCAAGTACAACGGCTGGCCCGAGGTCAAGGAGTCGTTGATGGCCGGCCGCATCCAGGCCGCGTACATGCTGGCGCCGCTCGTGATGGACCTGGCCGACAGGAAGATCCCGGTCAAGATCGTCTCGCTCGGGCACCGCTCGGGCGCGGTCATCATGGTGCGAACCGATTCGCCGTACCAGCGCTTCAAGGACCTCGCCGGCAAGCGGATCGCCATTCCGAGCCGCTTCGCCGTCGACTTCCTGTTCCTGCGCAAGATGCTGATCCGCGAGGGAATGACGCCGAAGGACGTCCAGATCATCGAGATGGCGCCGCCCGACATGCCGGCAGCGCTCTACGCCAAGGCCGTCGACGCGTACTGCACCGGCGAGCCGTTCGGCGCCGCCGCCCAGCACGCCGGCTACGGGCGCGTGCTGCGGATGACGCGCGACGAGTGGCGCAACTACATCTGCTGCGTGCTGACGGTTCGCGAGGAGCTGATCGCGGCCAACCGGCCGCTCGTGCAGGACTTGGTGGACCACGTCCTCGGCGCCGGCCAGTGGCTCGACCAGAAGCAGGAGAACCGCAACAAAGCCGTCGCCATCGCCGCCGGCCGCAAGTTCTTCAACCAGGACCCGAACATCATCCGCTTCGTCATGGAAAATCCGGTCGACCGCGTCACCTACGGCGACCTGCGCATGATCCGCGCCGAGTTCGAGGAACTGATGCAGCTGTCGGTCGAGGCCGGCTCGATCAAGGGCCCGATCGCCTACGAGAAATACATGGACGAAAGTTTCGCCAAGGCGGCGCGCGCCGCCGCCATTGCGCTGTGAGTCATCGACCCGTGCCGTTCCTGCGCGTCGCTTCCCCGCTGCTGGCTTTGCTGCTGGGCATCGCGGCGGCCGTGGCGGCCGCGCCCGCGCCGGGCTTCAAGGCCGGCGTGTTCGAGCCGCCGCGCCAGGCGCCCGAATTCGCCTTGCGCGGCTCGGACGGCAGCGAGCTGACGCTCGCCCGCTATCGCGGCAAGGTCGTCCTGATGTCGTTCGGCTTCACGCATTGCGCGGCCGTGTGCCCGGTGACGCTCGCCACGCTCGCGCAGGCGCGCGGCGCGCTCGGCCCGGCGGCCGATGGCGTGCAGGTCGTGTTCGTGACGGTCGACCCGGAACGCGATCCGGCGCCGCGCCTGAAGGCGTACCTGGCGGCGTTCGACGCCGGCTTCGTCGGCGCCACCGGCACGCCCGAGGCGCTCGCGGCGATGCGCAAGGGCTACGGCGTCGTCGCCAGCAAGGTGCCGATGACAGACGGCTACGCGATGGACCACACGTCGTCCGTCTTCCTGATCGACCGCGAAGGCAAGCTGCGCGCGCTGATGCCGTATGGCCACGACGCCAAGGACTTCGTTCACGACGTCAAGCTGTTGCTGGCGAAGTGAAGGACGGCGATGCGCAGCGGTGGCGTCCGGGCGAGGTGGCGCGCGTTCGCGGCGGCCGCGGCGCTGCTCGCGGCGTCGGTCGTCCTGATCGCGCTGGCCTGGGCCGCGCTCGCGCCGATCGAGCCGGCTTCGCGAGACGAGCTGTTCGAGATCCCGCGCGGCACCTGGGCGCGCCGCATGGCGGGCGACAAGGTCGAAGTCCTGCCCGACACAATCCGCCTGACGCTCGGGATCAACGACGTCCTGCTGCTGCGCAACCTCGACGACGTTCCCCAGGTCTTCGGGCCCGTGCTGATCATGCCGGGGCAGAGCTTCCGGCTGCCGTTCGAGGTCGCCTCGACCTACAGCTTCGCCTGCACCGCGCACGCCAAGGGGGCGATGAACGTGGTCGTCGATCCGGGGCCGGCCAGCGGATGGCCGACGTTGCGCTGGCGCGCGCGGCAATGGCTGCGCCGCTCGTCTTGAATCGCGTCTCGACCACGGCGCCGACAGGGCGGGCGGCGTGATCGTCGACCGCCTGAAGAAAGCCGCGCCCTCGCTGCTCGTGCTGGCCGCGATCATCGCGGTCTGGTGGCTCGCGGTCGCGGCGACCGAGAGCGCGATCTTCCCGACGCCCTGGCAGGTCGTCACCGGCGCCTGGGAGCTCGCCCAGGACGGCACGCTCTGGGAGCACATCGGCGCGTCGCTCTTTCGCGTCGGCGCCGGCTTCGGGCTCGCCGCGATCGTCGCCGTGCCGCTCGGCCTCTGGATGGGCTGGGTCGCCAGCGCCTACCGGATGTTCAACCCGGTCTTCCAGATGCTTCGGCCGATCTCGCCGATCGCCTGGATCCCGATCGCGATCCTGTGGTTCGGCGTCGGCGACGTGTCGCCGATCTTCCTGATCTTCATCTCGTCGGTCTTCCCGATGATCGTGCAGACGACGTCGGGCGTGCACACGATCGAGCGCCGCTACCTGCGCGCCGCCGCGAACTTCGGCGTCTCGCGCTCCGTGCTGTTTCGCCGCGTCGTCATTCCGGCCGTGCTCCCGGAGATCATCGTCGGCATGCGCATCGGCATCGGCGTCGCCTGGCTGGTCGTCGTCGCCGCCGAGATGATCGCGCTGCGCTCGGGCCTGGGCTACCTGATCATGGACTCGCGCAACGCCGGCAACCGCTACGACCTGGTGATCGCCAGCATGATCATCATCGGCCTGATCGGCCTGCTCCTCGACAGCGGCACGCGGCTGCTCGAGAAGCTCAAGCCGGTGCGGTGGCGCTATGTCCGCTAAGGCGATCGTCGTCAGCGGCATCCGCAAGAGCTTCGCCTCGGGCAAGGGCTCGCTGCCGGTGATCGACGATGTCGGCTTCAGCGTCGGCGACGGCGAGTTCGTCGCCATCGTCGGGCCTTCGGGCTGCGGCAAGTCGACGCTGATGAACATCGTCGCCGGCTTCGAGCGTGCCGACGAAGGGTCGGTGCGGGTCGGCGGCGCCGAGCAGTCGGGCCCGAGCCCGAAAGGGATCGTGATCTCGCAGCACGGCTCGGTCTTCCCCTGGCTCACCGTGCAGCAGAACCTGATGTTCGGCCTCAACGGCGATCACCACGGCGACAAGGCGGCGCTCGCCGACCACTATGCGGCGATGGTGGGGCTGAAGGGCTTCGAGGCGAGCTACCCGCACGAGCTTTCGGGCGGGATGCTGAAGCGGGTCGAGCTGGCACGCGCCTTCGTCGTCAAGCCCAACATCCTCTACATGGACGAGCCTTTCTCGGCGCTCGACGCGCTGATGAACCTGCGCATGAGGAACGAGCTCCTGCGCATCCTCGACGAGGAGCGTCACACCGTCCTGCTGATCACCCACGACGTCGAGGAGGCGATCTACATGGCCGACCGGATCATGGTCCTCTCGCCGCGGCCGGCGACGATCCAGGCGACCTTCGAGGTCGACCTGCCGCGTCCGCGCAAGCTCTCGAGCGCGCCGGCGCAGGCGTTGCGCGAAGCGATCCTGAAGGAGCTCGGGCTGTAGGTGCCCTTGTCCGGCGACGCACAGGACATTGCGCGAGCCTCGCCCCTCGCCCCCTCTCTAGCGGATGCCGACCGCCGCGAACGCGCTCTCGATCGCCTTCGTCTTGCGGCGCAGCGTCGCCGGCGGATCGGCGCGAAACAGCGTGCGCGCGACGAACAGCAGCGCGCGCCGGCTGTCCGCGAACTCGGAGGTCCGCGTCAGGTGCTGCGTCAGCGCGAGGTAGAACAGCGCCGACAGGTCGCGGTGCGAGAACAGGCGCGCTTCATCGTCCATCGGGTGGACGAGCGCGCTCTGACCGCGAGCGGGTCCGCGGCCGAGGCAGGGAGATCGGGGTGCGTGCGCGGCTAGGTCGGCTTGACCGAGAGGAACTCGCGCCGGTAGGCCGCGCTCAGCTTGGACGCCGTCGTCGCGTCGATCGCCGCGGCCAGCTGCGGGTAGAGATCACCCTCCTCGTCGCCCTTCGCGTGTTCGAGCACCGCCGCGCGCAGCTCGTCGGCCCGCTCGAGCCAGGCGTCGCCGAGCTTGTCGTCGGCCATGTCGAGCATGGCGTTCATCACCTTGGCATGCGCCTGGTCGAGATAGAGGCGATCGGATTGCGACTGGAGGCCGGCCTGCGCGAGCGCAGGATAGAGAACGTTTTCCTCGGCGACCGAGTGAGCGGTCAACAGATAGCAGAGCCGCTTGTAGAGGACGGGACGCTGGCTGGCGTCGCCGCGCATCTCGATCAGCTCGTCGAAGGCCTGCTCGAGCATGGCGTGATGCGCCTTGACGAGGTCGAGCCAGTCGCCTTTCAGCGCTTCGGTCCGGCGGCCGGGCGCGTTGAGGACGTCGAGCGGCGAGACGGAGGCAAGGGGCGGCGCGGCCGTGGCGGTCTTTGGCATGGGGGCTCCAGGAGTTGTTTCGTGGGAACCGAGGCAACCGACGTGCCGGCAGCGGACCGTTGCGCGAGTGCGGCCGCGCCGCGGATGCCCGGTGCCGCGTCGCGCGGGAACTGGGCTCTCCCGGCTGTCCTACTCGTGGCATCGGCGTCGTCCGATGCGCGAGGCGAATTCGCGTCGGTAAGTTCGACCCATGGCCGCCCGCTCGATCGCGTCGCTTTCCCTCAGCTTCGGACTGGTCTCGATCCCAGTCAAGCTTTACTCGGCGACCGAAAGCTCGGCAGCGATCCGCTTCAGGTTGATGTCGCCCGGCGGCGCGCGGGTTCGGCAGCAGTACGTGACCGACACCGCGCCATCGCGCCCTCGCGATGAGCCGGTGATCGACGCGCCGGCGGCGCAAGAGAAGGACGCGGCGCCGGAGCACGAGACCGAGCCCGAGCTCGCGCCCTCGAGGAGCCGCCTGGCGGCCTCCCGGGTAATCGACTTCCCTGCTCCGGCGCACGAGCCGGTGCGCCCGGCTCGAGAGTCGAGCTGGGCCGCGCCGCCCGTGCTCGAGCGCTCGGAGATGGTCAAGGGCTACGAGTACGAGAAGGGCCGGTTCGTGCTCTTCACCGCCGCCGAGCTGAAGGCGCTCGAGGCCGGATCGAGGCAGACGATCGACATCGTGTCGTTCGTCCCGGAGCATTCGGTCGATCCGCTCTACTACGACAAGGCCTACTTCCTCGCTCCCGACCAGCGCGGCGCCAAGCCGTACAGCCTGCTGCTGCGGGCGATGCGGGAGACGCACCGCTGCGCACTCGCGAAGTGGGCGTTCCGGTCCAAGGAGTATCTGGTCCAGATCCGCCCCGCGGAAGGCGGCATGGTCCTGCAGCAACTGCTTTATGCCGACGAAGTGCGCTCGATCGCCGATCTCGACATCGACCTGGTCGAGGTTGGCGCTGCCGAGCTCGAGCTCGCGCGCCGATTGATCGAGCAGATCTCCGCCGAGAGCTTCGACCCGGGCCAGTACGTCGACGAGGAGAAGGAGCGCATCCTCGCGGCGGTGGAAAAGAAGATCGCCGGCAAGCAGATCGTCGCTCCCGACGACGCGCGCCGTCCGGCCGCGGCGAAGGTCGTCGATCTGGTCGAGGCCTTGCGCGCGAGCCTGCAACCGAGAGCGCTCTCGGCCGCGGCGGGCGACAGGGCGAAGGCGCAGAAATCGGCGCTCGGCGAGCGCAAGCCGGCGCGACGGGCTCCGGCCGAGGCGGCCGAGAGCGTCGCGCCGGCGAAGAGCGCCGCGTCGGCCAAGAGCGCCGCATCGGCCAAGGGCGCGCCGCGCAAGCGACGAGGCAGCGCCTAGAGCGCGACCGGATCGTCGTTCGTCGATCGGCCGCGGTGGTTTCGCCGCATCCGCCAGACGGAGATTCCGTCGCCGTCGCCGCGGTGGCGCAACGCCAGCACGACGTGGCCGGCGACGAGCACGACGAGGATCAGCGCGCTGGCGTCGTGGACCGCGATCAGCGCGTCGTACCAGCGCGGCCAGTCGGGCCCCCACGGCGGCAGCGGGTGGCCGAACCAGCGCACCCCGTGGCGGCTGAAGTTGGACGCCAGGTAACCGCTCAGCGGCAGGACGACCATGCACGCGTACAACGCCGCGTGGCCGATCGCGACGCCGAGCCGGCGCATCCGCGACCACGTCGGCGCCGGCGCCGGCCGATGGCCGAGCCGCCAGGCGATCCGCAGCAGCACGAGCACGCCGAGCACCATCCCGATCGACTTGTGCAGGTTGATCACGCTGCCGCGCAGCGCCGTTCCGCGCGGCGCGACGTCGTCGAGCAGGAAGCCGAACGCGATCTGCGCGACCAGCGCCGCGCCGATCAGCCAATGCAGCGCGACCGCGACCGCACCGTAGCGCTCAGGCGGCGTGGCCGAGCCGATCATGGCGTTGCAGCCACTGCGCCGCCGTCGCCAGGCCGCAGGCGACGTAGGCGAAGCCGGCCGGGATCCACATGACGAGGCCGCCGAGCTGCTGGTCCTCGAGCGGATCGAGGCCGAACGCGAGCGTCCGGCCGGCGTAGCTCGGATACCAGGCGACCGGCGAGAGCGTGAGCAGCGCGCCGAGCGCGCCGGTGTGGATCATCGTCGTGAAGAGCGACGCCATCGCCGCGCCGCGGTTGCGTTGCGGGCCGAGCCCGAACACGCTCCACCAGTAGAGGAGCGCGCCGGCCAGGAAGCTCGCGTGCTGGAGAGCGTGGATCGCCTCGTCGGCGAGCGCGGCCTCGAACCAGGCGGGGATGTGCCACAGCCAGAGCGCGAGCGCGTGCACGAGCCAGGCCGCGAACGGACCCGTGACGACGAGCCACGGCGTTCGCCAGGCACGGTGGTGGAAGAAGCGGCCGATCGCGCGTCGCCATGCCATCGGCATCGCCCAGGCCCAGGCGCCGAGCGGCCGGCCGATGACGAAGAGCGGCGCCGCGACGACCATCAACGCCTCGTGCTGCAGCATGTGGGCTGAGAACAGTTGGCTGCCGAGCGCGTCCAGCGGGCCGACGAGCGCGGCGGCGGTCACGAGCCAGCCGGCGCCGAACGCGAGCGCGCGCGGGGTGGGGACGCCGCGGCCTGCGCCCGCATGACGCCAGAGCCGGACGACGCCGAGCGCGTAGAGCGCAGCGCTGAGGCCGAGGCAGGCGACGACCCAGGGCTCGAAGCTCCAGTAGTCGAGTGAGGGGCCCGTCGCTGCAGCGTCGAGCGGGTGGGCAGCGGCGAATCGGGGAGCGCCGGCGGCCGACGCGAGCACCAGGAGCTGGATCGGGACCTGGCGAACGCGGCAGATCCGGCGCCGGCGCGCTCGACCGATCAGTAGCACGGCGACAGGAACCAGATTGGCAACCACAGGACGATGCTGACGAGTGCCGACAAGCTGCCGACGAGCAGCGCCACCAGCGCGACGAAGTGAGGACGCTTCGCTGCGCTGTCGCTCTCGGCCGCGCTGACGCCGCGCTCGGACTCGCCGCTCGGCGCGGCGCCCGGGCGCGCCGCCGGTCCGGCGTGACGACGCCAGCCGCGCCATGCCATCGCCACCGTCGCCAGCACGAGGATGAGCGACACCAAGGCGACCGCGTGCAGCTCGCCGCGGCTCTGGCTTGCGCACGCCGGCGTCACCAGCGAATACGCGATCGAGAGCTGGCCGAGCGCGACGAGGGGCGCGAGCAGGAGAGCGGGCCAGGAGAGCATCGGGTGTCGACTCCTTGGTTTCATCTCAGCCGCGCGGCGCCAGATAGATGACGGCATAGATCGGCAACCAGCTGAGCACGACGAAGTCCCAGTAGATCGCGTTCTCGTTGACGTCGACGTAGCGCTTGCCTTCGAGCGGCCCGGTGAAGAACAGCACGTCGAGGACG
>Ga0207691_10006708_pt1 | contig 11104 bp, 9 predicted proteins | sample KBSM13metaG_FD_184327 | JGI IMG/M metagenome (GOLD analysis project Ga0207691, IMG submission 184327) | Miscanthus rhizosphere microbial communities from Kellogg Biological Station, Michigan, USA - KBS M1-3 metaG (SPAdes) (version 2) | ecosystem: Host-associated > Plants > Roots > Rhizosphere >...
GGTCTGCGAGGAGGCCCGCTGCCCGAACATCGGCGACTGCTGGGATCAGCGCACCGCGACGGTGATGATCCTCGGCGACACGTGCACGCGGGCGTGCGGCTTCTGCGCCATCAAGACGGGGCGACCGACCTGGTTCGACGATGACGAGCCGCGCCGGGTGGCGGAGGCGATCTCGCAGCTCGCACTGGACCACGTCGTCGTCACGTCCGTCGCGCGCGACGACCTGCCGGATGGCGGTGCGTCAGCCTTCGCGAACACGATCCGTGAGTTGCGGGCGCGGCGGCCGGGCATGGGCGTGGAGGTCCTGATCCCGGACTTCAACGGCGCGGAGGAGCCGCTGCGCGCCGTGATGGACGCCGGGCCGGACATCCTCAATCACAACCTCGAGACGGTCCGCCGGCTCCAGAAGCCCGTCCGGAAGCGCGCCCGCTGGGACCGCTCGCTCTACGTGCTCCGTCGGGCGAAGGAGATGAGCGTCGAGATCGGCTACGCCGCGCATACGAAGAGTTCGCTGATGGTCGGGCTTGGCGAGGACCGCGGCGCGCCCCGGTGGTGACGTGCTGGAGATCGGGTTCGGGCGCGGCGTCCTTTCAGGGACGATCCAGCGCTCGGGCGTCCGCTCGCACACGATCGTCGAATGCAACCCGCACGTGCTCGCCCGCTTCGATCGTTGGCGCAACGGGTTTCCCGACTGCGACATCCGCATGGTACCAGGCCTCTGGCAGGACGTCATCGGCTCGTTAGGCGCCTTCGACGCCGTGTTCTTCCACACGTACGCGCTCGACGAGGACGAGGCGGTCGAGCTCCTCTCGGGTAGCGTGACGTTCGCCGCGGGATTCTTCCCCGTCGCCGCCGCGCACCTCCGTCCCGGCGGAGTGTTCACGTATCTCACGAACGAGATCGACAGCCTCGGCCGCGCACATCAGCGACTCTTGTTCGAGCATTTCAGCGATCTACGCCTCCAGCGCGTGCCGCTGACGCTCCCGCCGGACGTGCGCGACGCGTGGTGGGCCGATTCCATGGTCGTGATCGCGGCGGTCAAATGATCGACGATCGCACGCGCGCCCTTCGACGCCGCATCGAGTCCCTCTCGGACGCGCAACGGCAAGCGCTCGCCGACGCGCTTGGACGCGCGGGCGAGTATCGCCCGCTGGAGCGGCTCGTGGGATTCGTCGTGCTTGACGGCGCCTCCGCACCTAACGATGAAGCACTCCGCTCGTTCCTGGGCGAGCGCCTGCCGGATTACGCGATTCCGTCTCGGTTCGTGGCGCTCGAGCGACTGCCGCGCACCGCCGCGGGAAAGCTGGACCGGAAGGCACTCGCCCAGGTCCCTGGTACGGAGCTCGGGGCACACCCAGCCAATCGTGGTCCGACGCCTCCACGCACCGAGCTCGAAGCGAAGCTCGCCGCGATATGGAAGGACGTCCTCAAGGTGAACGACGTCGGCGTGGACGACGACTTCTTCGAGATCGGGGGCGACTCGCTCCTCAGCATCCGTGTCATCGCACGCGCGGGACGTGAGGGAATCCGCATCTCGCCCGAACGATTCTTCGAACGCGCTACGATCGCGCACATGGCGGCGAGCGTCGCCGCACCGGCTTCTTCGTTCACGCCTAACGTTCCCAGCGCTCCGCTCGCCGGCCCCGTTGGCGATGCGCCGCCGACACCGATCCAGCACTGGTTCCTCGACGCGATCCCGCACCATCGCGACCGCTGGAACCAGTCGTACCTCCTGGAAGTGGGCCACGCGCTCGACGCCGAGCAGCTCCGCGCGATCGTGCGCGAGCTCGTGACGCATCATGACGCACTACGGCTTCGGCTCGTGCGCCGTAACGGCCAGTGGCGGCAGGACTTCGTTGCACCCGTCGCGGACTTACCCGTCCGCGTAGTGAACCTCGACGCTGCCCCGCAATCCGAGTACGTCGAGCGCGTGGCCGCGGAATGCGAGCGTGAGCACGCGGCGTTGCGTATTGAAGAGGGGAACCTCTTCCGCTGCGTCGTCTTCGAAGGCCGGGGGACCTGGCGTCGAGTCCTGCTGCTCGGCCATCACCTCGTTGTCGATGGCGTCTCGTGGAACGTGATCCTCGAGGACTTCGCGATGCTCGTGACGCAGACGGCGGCGGGTCAGCGTCTGCAGTTGCCCGAGCGGACAGCGCCAGCGCGGGCATGCGCTATCGCGCTCGAGAATCTCGCCGCGACCCCGGATGTCCAGGCCTCGGCGGCACACTGGCTGGCGCTCCCTGTTGAACGCGACTCGCTAGTCGAGCGAGCCGGCTGCAATCGCGACGCAGAGGTGGTGACGCTCACGCTGGCTGCCGACGATTCTCGCCGGCTCATGCAGGAGGCGCCTCGCAGGCTGCAGGCATCGGCGCAGGCGATTCTCCTGTCAGCGCTCCTCATCGCCTGGCGTGACTGGGCCGGCAGCGAGTCGCTGCGCCTCGACGTCGAGGGACATGGCCGTGATGCGTTAGGCGACGGCCTCGACGTCTCGCGTACGGTCGGGTGGTTCACGACGGTGTTCCCCGTGCATCTCGCTCTGCCGGTAGACCCCGACTACGGCACAGAGCGCAGGCTCGACGCCATTGCAGCCGCGGTTCAGAGGACGCTCGATGCTCTCCCACTGTGCGGCGCGGCGCACGGGCTCGCGCGGTACCTCGCGCCTGACGAGTCGGTTCGCTCGTCCCTGGCCGCCCAGCCGCGCCCCGCCCTGCTCTTCAACCTGCTCGGCACACACGACGTCACGCTGCCGCCGGCCTCGCGCCTGCGTGTGACGGACGAGCCGCACGGGCAATCCCGGGATCCTGACGCGCCGCGCGCCTACGTCATCGAGATCAACGCCCGGATCGAGCACGGCACACTCATCGTCACCATAGAGTATTCGCGCCGTGCGCACGACGCCGAGAGCATCGCGCGCTTCGGCGCCGCACTTCGCGACGCGCTGCAGGGCATGGCACATGGATCGCCCGCGCGGTTCGCGCTGCCCGGTGTGGACGCATCATCAATGGCGATTGTCGCTGACCTCCTGGCGGAGCTGGACGAAGCGTGACGTCACCGAAGCTGCCGAACCTTCCGAAGAACGTCGAGGACGCTTACCCGCTGTCTCCGATGCAGCGGTTGATGCTGCTGCACGCCATCTCGTCCGCGGGAAACGGCGTGCTGCTGAACCAGGTGTGCTACGACATTCGCGGCCCGCTCGACGCGTCTGCGTTCCATCGCGCCTGGGACGCGCTCGTCGCTCGCCACTCGGCCCTGCGAACGGCATTCCTGTGGGAAGGACTCCCACAACCGCTGCAGGTCGTACGGACCACTGTCGCCCTGCCGTTCCAGCACGTCGACCTGACGGATGCGACTGCCGACGCGCGAGAGGCGGCGATCGAAGAGCTGCGCCGCGAGAACGCCGACGCCCCGATGACGTTGGGCAAGGCGCCGCTCATGCGCTGCACGCTCGTTAGGCTCGCGCCGGAGCATCACTGCTTCCTGTGGGCCGTGCACCACCTCGTGGTGGATCGCTGGAGCCACGGCGTGCTGTTCTCCGACCTGCGCGCGCTGTACACCACCTACGCTGTCGGCTCGCCACCAACGCTTGGCCAGCCCGTGAAGTTCCGGAGCTATGTGGGGTGGATCGCGCGGCAGGATGGAGGTGCGGCCGAGCGGTTCTGGCGCGCCGAGCTTGCCGGCGTGCGCGAACCAACGTTGCTGGCTGAAGTCGCCGGCGGCCCGGAGCGCGGGCAGCGCCTAACGACCAAGCGCGAGCTGTCGCGGGACGTGACCGCAAGCGTGCGCGAACGCGCTGCGCGGTGGCGCACCACGCCAGGCGCTGTGTTGCTGTCCGCGGTGGCGCTGATGACCGCCGAGCGGACCGGGCGGGACGACGTGCTGTGCGGTATCGCGGTTTCCGGTCGGCCCGCTGACCTCCCCGACGCCGACGCGATCGTCGGCTCGTTCGTGAACAACCTGCCAGCGCGCCTGCCGGTGCTGCGCGATCGTCCGGTTGCCGAGTGGGTGCGCGAAGTGCAGCGCGCGCAGGGACGGCATCAGACGTTCGCCCACGTCTCCCTGACGGACATCCACGCGTGGAGCGAGGTTCCGCCTTCGCGGCCGCTGTTCGATACGCTCGTGCTGCTGAATCTCACAGACGACTCAGACCTGCCGTGGCCCGGCATCGAGATGGTGGCCGAGTCTGCGACGCTCGACGCCGCCTACCCACTTCTCCTCTCGCTGACAGTGGAGGACGACTGTCTCGTCTTCACACTCGTCCACGATGCTGCGGTCGACACACCTAACGTGCTTCTGGCGGCGCTCGAAACAGTCGTCACACGGTTGTCGGCGGCGGACGCAGGAACGCTCGTGGGAGATCTGTTCCCGTCGGCACCGGTGACGAGGTTGCAGATCGTGGACGCACCGGCGCAGCGGGCTCACACCAACGGTGCGACGTCGTCGACGACCCACGCGATCCGTACGAACGCGACCCCGCCAAACGGGGCGCCAACAGGCGGCAGAACAGCAGACGCGACAGCGGCGGGCGCGCTCCTCCAAGCCTGGCGGGACGTGCTTGGAATCCAGGAGATCGGCCTCGATGATGACTTCTTCGCGTTAGGTGGAACGTCACTCCAGGCCGCGCAGCTCTTCGCCCGCGTGGAGCGCATCACCGGCAAGACGCTTCCGCTCTCCACCTTGTTCAGTGCCGGTAGCGTGCGTGCCCTCCTCGCGGCAATCGACCGCCCGGTGCCGCGGGGCGGGTCGATCGTCCGCCTGCGGTCGTCGGGAACCCAGCCCCCAGTCTACGCCATACCGGGCATTGGCGGAAACGTCGTCGCGCTGTCCGCGCTGGCACGCGCGTTAGGTCCCGACCAGCCGTTCTTCGCCCTGGAGTCGCCGGGACTGGATGGTCGCGAGCCACCACTCACGTCGATAGATGCGATCGCCGAGCGGTATGCGAACGAGATCGCACGTGAGCAGGGCCGTGGCGAGCAGCGTCGGTACTACCTGCTCGGCCTCTGCTGGGGCGCTGCCGTTGTGGCCGAGATGGCGAGGAAGCTGACCGCGCTCGGTCACGCGCCGACGGCGCTCGCGCTCATCGATCCCACATCCATCCTGCGCGAAACCGAATCGCGATACAACGCCGACGAGGCAAGCTTTCTTCGGAGTCGGCTCGAGTTGTACTGGGATGAGTTTCGCGAAGGCGACTGGAGCGACAGAACGCGGCTCCTGGCAAGCAAGGCACGACGCGCCGCGCAGCTTCTCGCCGGCGGTGAGGAGCGCAAACAGAGCCAGAGCGAGATCAACCTGTTCCGGGTGACCGAAGCCAACAAGGACGCCGTCATTCGCTATGTGCCGGCGCCCATCGCCGCGCACGCCCGGATCTTCATCACGCGGTATCGTGGCGAAGGAAACGATCCTCGCCTCGAGTGGCTCTCGCTCATCGAGCCGACGCCTGACGTCATCCCCGTGAGCGGGCGGAACGCCGGCGACGCCATTGCTCCCGCGAACGCCGGCGCACTCGCAGACACGTTGCGCGAGTGGCTCCGCGCGCCGATCCACGGTGCGGCGCGAGATCCGGCGAGGAAAACGGGTTGAACACCCGTCCGTCGGCACCGCGATCGACGCTCGCGTTCGCCGGCACGTTCCTGGGCGTGATCGCGACGTTCCGCGTGCTCGACTTGGGTGTAGGGCGGCTTGGGCAACGACCCGTCATCGCGTACAACGAGGTCGGTCGCTGGTGGCACCTCGTGTCGAGCAGGGTGCCATGGTGGCTCGTCGTTGCGGGGGTCGCGATCGTCGCCGTCGTGCTGGCGCTCGACACGCGCCTCGTCGGCTCACCCGTTAGGCGGCGGATTGGCCCACTGTTCTCCGGACTGGTCGCGGGATGGGACGCGATCGACGACGGCAAGGCATTGCGCTGGTTCGTCGTCGGGGTGACGGCCGTGCTGGCGTGGGCGCTCTCGTGTTACGCGCGCAATCTCTACCTCGACCAACTCCACGTCGCGGACCGGCTGCTCATCGTCGCCCTGTGGATCGCGATCGCGTGGCGCCCGTTGTTCATTCTTCCATTCGCGCTCGCCGCCGCCGGGATGGCGGGGCAGTTCATCATCCCGTTAGGCTTCATCTCCTGGACGGAGATGGGCGTGCTGCTGCGCTTCCCTGCCATCTTCGCCGCGTTCTGGATCGTCCGCGCCGCCACGCGCAGCCGGCGGAGCGACGTCTTCATCTTTGCCTGGGTGTGCGTCGTCGCGGCAACCTACTGGGCGTCGGGACTCGGCAAGCTCCGCGTGGGTTGGCTCACGCACCCGCACGTGCATCTGCTGCTGCTCGGCGCGTACGCGAATGGCTGGCTCGCGTTCCTCGAGCCGAAGGTCATCGAGCGTGCGGCCCGCGTCGTCGCGATGTTCGCGTGGCCGTTCATGCTCTTCACGCTGGTGGTCGAGTGCGGCTCGCTCGTAATGCTGTGGAGACGCTCGACGCTCGTCGCGTTCTTCATTCTCGCCGCCGTGTTTCACCTCGGGGCATTCGCGATGACGGGGATCTTCTTCTGGAAGTGGATCCTCGTCGATGCGATGCTGCTCGTCTTCCTGCTGCGTGGGAAGCGGCTCGCGACCCTCAAGCTCTTCACGCCCGCCCTGTTCGCGCTGTCGGTCGTCGCGATCCTGACGAGCCCACTGTGGGCGCCGTCGGAGAACCTCACATGGTTCGACACGCCGCTCACGTATGCGCTGGAGTTCGAGGGCGTGGATGCGGGCGGCACGTCGTACCTGTTGCCGGCGGGATTCTTCCGACCATATAGCGACGCGATCGTGCTCGGCGTCGCGGGCGCCACGCCGCCGCATCCGAAGCTCACGCGCGGCATGGGCGTGACGATGGATCGATCACTCGCGGCCGCCCTCGAGACGACGCGCTCCCCGGACTCGGTCTTCGCGATCGAGCAGGCGCGCGGGACGGTGCGCGTCGACTCTGCCGCGAGCGCAGCGCTCGATGACTTTGTCGGCACCTACGCGGCGAACGCGCGTTGCGCGAGCGAGCGTGATCCGCTCCTGCTGCGTGTTGTCGGCGTGCCGCGGCATCTGTGGACGTTCCCGCTGGACGCCGAGCTGCCGTGCGGTGTGCGTCTGGAGCGTGTGCGGATCTTCGAGCGCACGACGTTCTTCGACGGCACCGGACTGCACCCAATCAGGCGTCTGCTGCTCCGCGAGATCCCAGCGGTATCCAAGCGTTGATTTGCACCAATTGGGGTCAGACTCGAGTCTGACCCCATCTAGGACCCCACCTAGTGGACCCCACCTGGCCCACCTAGCGCACGGATCCGTCGTAGAGGGTGACGTCGACTGTCTTGCTGTCGAGCACGAGCATCGTGCCGTCCGGCTGTTGCTGCTGGACATAGAGGGTGTACGTTCCCGGCCCGGGGGTGAGTGCGCCCCAACTACCCGTGATCGAACTGCTCATCGCGCAATCATCCGGGTGCACCACGCCGTTCGGGTTCGGGCAATAGGCGAGGAACGCCGTCGCCGGCACTGGCGTCTGATTGTTCTGCGACCGCAACTCGCCCTTCAAATAAATGTCCTGGAAGTCCTTCTTCGTCGGATTGGTGACCGTCACGGTGAACGGCGTAGACCCACTCGTCGTGGAGACGAAGGTCGAGCTCAGCTGCAGTGTCGCGATGTACGGCACGCGCGATCGCTGCCGCGCGGCCGAGGCACCCGCGACCTCGGCTCGAGGAGTCACACTCGGGCCGGTGGATGGTTCGGTGTTGGTACATGCACCGCCGCCCAGCGCGATGAGCGTCAGCAACAGGGGCAACATCACCGCGCGCATGTAAGTGTTCCGCATCATTGTATACGCTCCGCATCCGTGTGTGATCTTCCGGACGCCACGTCGGATGCTTGTGACATGGCGTCAGTCGCGATGTGTATGGTCGGGCATGTGTCGGCGACATTCCTCAGGCGCGAGATCACCGACAATCGAGCCAGGGGCGCGCGTGCTTCCGGCCGCGTCAGCGCGACCGGTCGGTGTAGAGGTACGCCACCCCGCGCTTCTGCGCCCGCGCGATCGAGACGAAGAGGTCCGGAACGAGGAACGTCCCCGGCACGAGCCCCGCGACCAGCTCGCCGTGCGACGCGTCGGCGCTGATCCCCGCGGGCGCGAGACGCTTCGCCAGAGTACGGAGCGCGACGTTGCAGACGACGAACGTCACACCGCGCTGCATGAGATCCGGGACCACTGCGTCGATTGGCTCCCCCTCCTGCGGTGCCAGATGCATGTTGCGCGTCGCCGGCGCACCGGTCTTCGGGTCGTTCACCTTGTAGAACGCACCTAACGCGAAACGCTGCCACACATTGTCGCCCAGCAGACCCTGGATGGCAGGGCCGTGCGTCATGACGGCAATGCCGTGCTGCGCTTCCGGAACACCGTACGCGTCGCGCGCGTTCGCCAGCATGGTGCGCGCGTCGACCAGCCCCGTCATGAAGTACTGGTGGACGTGGAGCATCACCTTGTGCTCGCCCTTGAGCCCATCGATCCACGCGTCCGGCGCGGCGGAGTTGCTAGAGAACGCAGGCGACGGCGATGCCGCTCCGAGCCGTGCGGGGTCGCTGAAGGCGGCCGTCAGTGCGGCGGCCGTCTGCGACAGCCGAACGAGGAACCCGCGACGCGCGACCGGTTGCGACGGTTGCAATTGTATGAGTGACATGACTTCTCCCGAGGTCAGTACTGTCGCAGGATGACGTCGACGGTCTTGCTGTCGAGCACGAGCATCGTTCCGTCCGACTGCTGCTGCAGCACGCGGAGTGTGTACGTGCCCGGCCCGGGCGCGAGGGTCGCCCCGCCGGTGATCCCGTTGCTCATCGTGCAGTCGCCGCGCGGTACGATGCCGTTCCCGTAAGGGCAGTACGCGAGGAAGGCAGTCGCGGGCAGCGGCGGCTGCTCGTTTTGCGACTTGAGCTCCCCCTTGAGGTAGATCGACGGGAAGTCCTTCTGGGTCGGGTTCGTCACCGTCACGGTGAACGGCGTGTACCCACCGCTCATCGACACGTAGATGGAGCTGAGCTGGAGGTCCGAGATGTACGGCACGCGCGCGCGTGGTTTGGCGGCCACCATGCTTGCTGATGCCGGAGCTCGAGTGGCTGCGGGTGCGGATGGAATCGTGTTGTCACTGCACGCCACGACGGCAAGCGCGAGGAGCACGAGGAGATGGGTGCTACGGAACTCAGGATTGCGCGTCATTGGACGGGTCGCGGGCGAGTGTGAGCGGATGAGCGCCGCGCCAGACGATCCGTCCGGCTACTGGCAGCGCACTTCCCTACTCTGTAGGCGAGATCCCGTTGCGGATCGTGCCATGGCCCGGCACTGACACACTCCAGCGCGCACCGCGTAGTTGTTGGCGAGCCGCGGGTGTGCGATTCGTAAGGCGCCTGTAAGGCGCCTGCAAGGCGACCGGGCAGCTGGACGGGCAAACACTTCGCTTACAACTGCCGAACGCCGCGCCCATCCACGAGCATTCCCAGCCGGCGATGATTCACTGACTTCCACAGGAACCGCCATGAGCAACCCAACTTCGCAGACGCGCATCGACGGCCACACACTCCTCAGATGGTGTGGCTTCGCCGCGCTCGCCGGCCTCTTCGTCGGCGTTGGCATCGGCGTGACCATCCTCGCGCGATGACCGACTTCGCTATCGACGTCCAGCACGTGGTCAAGCGGTATGCGGACCACGTCGCCGTGAAGGACCTCTCGCTGCAGGTGCCACACGGAACGGTGTACGGGTTGCTCGGGCCTAACGGCGCCGGCAAGACAACGACGATCCGGATGATCCTCAACATCATCGCCCCCGACCAGGGAACGATCCGCGTCCTCGGTGCTCCGAGCAACGATCCGCGCGCGACGGATCGCATCGGCTACCTGCCGGAGGAGCGCGGCCTCTACAAGAAGATGAAAGTGCGCACCGTACTGCAGTTCCTCGGTGAGCTCCGCGGAATGACGCGCCAGGCGGCCGACCGGCAGGTCGACTACTGGCTCGATCGGCTGTCGCTGAACACACCCGACAAGGACTGGGGACAGTCGAAGGTCGACGAGCTCTCGCGCGGCATGCAGCAGAAGGTGCAGTTCATCGGCACACTGCTCCACGACCCGGACCTCGTCATCCTCGACGAGCCGTTCAGCGGTCTCGACCCGATCAACGCGCAAGCGCTCAAGGACACGGTCGTCGAGCTCCGCAAGCGCGGAAAGACCGTGATCTTCTCGACGCATCTGATGGACAACGCCGAGCGACTCTGCGATTCGGTGTGCATCATCGCGCGGGGCGAGAAGGTGCTCGACGGCACGGTATCGGCCGTGAAGTCCGCGCACGGAGGTAAGCACATCGCGCTCGCCCTGAGTGGCGAAGTGCGGAGCAGCGTCACGACGGTGCTCTCGGACACCACGCTCGTGACGCACGTGGACGATCAGAACCAGTTCTTCGAGCTCGAGCTCGCGCGAAACGCCACGCCGCAACAGCTACTGGAGCGGCTCGTCGCCGCCGGTGCTCCCATCACACGCTTCGAGCTGGTGCAGCCCTCGTTGCATCAGATCTTTCTCCAAACGGTCGGCGCGGAAGGCGTCGAGGAGGGAATGAGTGGTCAGGGCTAAGCTGTGGGCGGTCATCCGCCGCGAGTATCTCGAGCGCGTGCAGACTCGATGGTTCATCATCGGCTGCCTGCTGGGCCCCGTGCTCATCACGGGCGTGCTGTTCGTGCCCGCGTGGCTGACCTTGCGCAACCTCCGCGCTGAGCCGGCGAATCTGATCATCATCGACGCGACCGGCGCGGGGCTCGGCAACCGGTTGCGCGCGTCGCTCGATTCGACGGCGTCGCCTAACGCGCCGAACAAGGTCGACGTGCGGCTCACGTCGCCCGACGCGATAGCGGCCGCCGAGAGCCTGGCGACCAGGGCCGTCGTGGCCAAGGAGGTCGACGGGTACGTCGTGCTCGACGCGAGCACGCTGCGCGGCGAGCGCGCGCGGTACGCTGGGCGCAAGGCGACCGCCGTCGGCGACATGCGACGACTCGAGGCGGCACTACGCCAGACGTCACTCGCGCAGCGACTCGAGCACGCCAACCTCAGTTCGGCGCTCGTCGAC
>Ga0207691_10006710_pt1 | contig 11102 bp, 6 predicted proteins | sample KBSM13metaG_FD_184327 | JGI IMG/M metagenome (GOLD analysis project Ga0207691, IMG submission 184327) | Miscanthus rhizosphere microbial communities from Kellogg Biological Station, Michigan, USA - KBS M1-3 metaG (SPAdes) (version 2) | ecosystem: Host-associated > Plants > Roots > Rhizosphere >...
CCGATCCGATCCCCTACGCCGTATGAGCCTGCGCAACCGGCTCGGAATGTTTGCTCTTACCCGCCAGGAACAGCGCACGATTGCCTTCATCGTGCTCGCAGTCATCCTCGGCCTGGCCACCCAGCATTATCGCCACGTTCATTCCCAGCCGAAGAGTTTGCCTAACGATCCGCTCGCAGCTATTTCTCCTTCCCCTTCGCCCGCCCTCGATCGTTAGGCGGGGATCAAATAACACCAGGGACGTGGCGTCCGCTGTCCTCGACGGAAATCTTTCAAACGTGGGAGCGGCCTTAGCGCCGCGATGATCCAGTTTGCAAGGGAGAGTCCATCTTGCACCCGGATCACGATTCGCGCTGCGCGACGACTTCCCGCCTCGATTGGGGAGTGCGGGCGCCTCGCCCGCACTTTCCGGCGCCCCGGAAAGCCCAGTTACCGCTACATTCAAAAGCGAGCGGTGGAAACAGGAAGCAGCCCGCGACCACCAAACCTTCGGGGACGGCGACCGCTCGCGCATTAACAGCTATTTCTGCTCCGCCTTCTTTGAATCGTTAGGCTGATCCTCGCCGAGACCCGGAATCCTCCCGTATCCGACAAATCGCGGACCCCCCTCCGTCTTGCCGCCCTCTTTCACGTGACCCGCCTTGAAATCAAACACGCTCACCCCAAACTGCTGCTTTCCTTCATAGGTCCGGCCATCGCTCGATCCCACCATGACCGGTTGACCGCCTTTCTTTTTTTTCCCAAGGTAAATCATGGTGTGTGTCACCGGCGGATCGCGTTCGATGCTGTAGGTCCCGGTCCAGAAAAGCAGGTCGCCCGGTTTCAGTTCATCGAGCTCAAACGAGTCGATGTTGCGGCTCAAAACGGCACGAAAGCTTCCCGACTTGCGGACCCACGCGTACTGGCCGCTCGCGTCCCGCGGCACATCGGAGACGCCGTTCTTGCGCAGCACATAATAGATGAAGCCCGAACAATCCATCCCGCCCTGCTCCGGATCAGCCGAGCCGTAGGCGTAATCGAGATCGCGGCGAGTGAGTTCGAGCGCGTCGTCGAGAAGCTTGCGCACGGGGGCCGGGTTCCTGTCATAGCCCTCGATGTCGTCCGATGAAATCGTTGCCACTTTGCCGGACGGCGTGGGACTTTCTTCCTTCGTTGGCGACGGCGACTCTTCGTTTTCGGGCGTTGGGCTCGGCGTCTCCGTCGGAGTAGGAGTGGGCGTCGGGGAATGCTTTTTCCGCTTGGGGGTCGGCGTGGGCGTCTCCGTCGGGGTTGGTGTGGGAGAATGTTTCTTTCGTTTGGACTTTGGCGTCGCCGTCGGGGTCGGCGTTTCCTCTTCCTGTGGTGTCGGGGTTGGCGAAGCCTTGTGTTTTGCTTTTGGAGACGGGCTCGGGGCCGGTGACGGACTAGCTGATTTCCGCTTGTGTTTCCGGTGGCTCGGAGTCGGCGTCGGGGTGGCGAAAAAATCTTTAATCTTCTCGCCTAACGACGGATCTGCGGCAGAGATAGGCGCCGCGGGAGTCAAAAGGAAAACAGCCAAACCGGCCGCCAACCATTTCGTTAGGCAAGGTGCCGGCATCCTGAACTGATTCGGAGCCCGCCCTTTTACTGGCTGGCTGCGCCCAGCTCTTGCAGGACGGCCTTGTTCATCTTGATTCCCGCCTCCAGATTCTCGAGCGGGAAGTTTTCGTTAGGCGAATGGGCCCGGCAATCGGACAGCGCGAGGCCGAGAAGCAATGTTTCCGCTCCCAATATTTCGCGGAATTGTGAGACGATCGGAATGCTGCCGCCTTCTCGAATCAGCGCGACATCTTTGTGGAAAGCGTTCTTCAACGCGCGCTGCGCAATTTTGCCGACATTGGAATGCGGATCGGTCAAATACCAGGGACCGCTGTGTCCCTCGATGATCTCCATCGTCACGCCGGGCGGCAGATGTTTTTCGAGATGTTTTTTTGCCAACTTCAAAATCGTGGCGCCGTCCTGATTGGGCACGAGCCGAAACGTCAGCTTCGCCATCGCCTGACTGGCGATGACCGTTTTGGTCCCCTTCCCCTGGTAACCACCGCCGATACCGTTGATCTCCGCGGTTGGTCGCGCCCAAAGTCGCTCCAGCGTGCTGAAACCTTTTTCCCCGAAAAGCGCTGGCGAACCGGTTTCGTCAAGAATCTCCTTGTCCGCTTCAATCGGAAGCTTGCGCCACGCTTCGCGCTCCCATTCCTCGAGCGGCTTGACCTGATCGTAGAATCCTTCGATCGCGACGTGCCCATTCTCGTCGTGCAATGTCGCGAGTAGCCGCGACAGTGCCGTTACCGAATTCGCCACCGCGCCACCAAAGACGCCCGAGTGCAAATCCATCTTCGAACCGGTGATCCTTACCTCACAAGCGGTCACGCCGCGTAGTCCGTAACTCAGTGTCGGCACGCCTTTCGCGATCATCCCCGTGTCGGAGACAAGCGCCACATCGCTACGCAACGCCTCGCGATTCTTCTTCAAGAAAATCGGCAAATTATCGCTCCCAACTTCCTCTTCGCCCTCGATGATTAGATGGAGATTCACGGGCAAATCGCCGTTCTCCGCCATCATCTCTTGGATGCCGAAAATATGTGCAATGATCTGGCCTTTGTTGTCGGTCGATCCGCGGGCGTAAACGTAATCATTCTTCAAGACCGGTTCGAAAGGCGGCGAATCCCAGAGATCGAGCGGATCGGGTGGCTGCACATCGTAGTGCCCGTAAAGGAGAACGGTCTTTCGGCCGGGTTTGTGTTTGTTTTTCGCCCAGACCACAGGGTGTCCGGCGGTAGGAACGAGCTGCGCTTCGAGGCCGATCCCGTTCAGTTTGTCCACCAACCAATTTGCGCAATCGCCCAATTTTTCGGCATAGGCAGGGTCCGTCGAGACGCTCGGAAATCGCAGAAAAGTAAAATATTCTTGGAGATAGGAATCGCGCATGCGGAAGAGTAGGCGAGCTTCGCGCGACCTCAACTAACGACTTGCCGCGGGACGCCGACTCGCTCAGCGTGCGACGCATGAGTGCGCCGACCGAGGCTAACGAAGATAGACAGTTAATCCGCGCACTTGGTGTCCCGAGCCTGGCAGCCAACATCGTCAACTCGACTATCGGCGCGGGAATCTTCGCCCTGCCCGCCGTGGTCGCCGCGCAGCTCGGCACCGCGGCACCGATCGCCTTTCTTGTCTGCGCGGTTTTCATGGTGATTTTCGTCACCTCTTTCGCGCTGGCCGGAAGCCGTGTGTCGCTAACCGGGGGCATGTACGCCTACGTCGAAACCGCCTTTGGACCCTTCAGCGGCTTTATCGCCGGCGTGCTTTATTTTCTCACCGCGGTCCTGGCGACCTCCGGCATCGTCAGTCTTTTCGCGGACACGATCGGCACGATCTCTCCGTTTTTCGCCGGCAAGGTCATCCATTTTGTGATCGTCCTGCTCGTCCTCGCCTCCCTTGCCTGGACCAATATCCGCGGTGTGCGCGCCGGTGCCGGGGCGGTCTGGATTATCACGATTGTGAAACTGATTCCGTTGCTGATTTTTGTCTGCGCCGGGATATTTTTCGTTAGGCGAAGCGACGCTCTAACGATGGTCTGGCCAGGCGTTCCGGCTCTCGGACGCAGTGTGCTGATCTTGCTCTTCGCTTTTGTCGGGATCGAGGTCGCGCTTATTCCGAGCGGTGAGGTGAAGGATCCGTCTCGGACTGTTCCGCGGGCTATCTATCTCGCGCTCGCCATCACAACCGCGCTCTATCTGCTGATCCAATTTGTCGCGCAGGGAGTTTTGGGGGGCAGCCTTGGGCAATACACAACTGCACCGCTGGCAGAAGCGGCTTCACGTTTTCTCGATGGGCCGGGCCGAACGCTCTTGCTCGCCGGCGCCAGTATTTCCGCGTTCGGGTTCATCACGAGCGATATCCTCAGTTCTCCGCGCATTCTCTTCGCCTTTGGGCGTGACCGTTTTCTTCCCAAGGCTTTCGCTCACGTTCATCCGCGCTTCCACACTCCGGACATCGCGATTCTCGTCTATTGCGGAGTCTGCGCCCTTCTCTCCCTTAGCTCGACCTTTCAACACCTCGCCATCCTCTCCAACGTCGCTGTGCTCCTGCTCTATTTTCTCTGTTGCGGGGCCGCGATAGAACTGATGCGGCGCGATGTCCGGACCGCGGGCGAACCCTTTCACTTCACTGGGGCATGGATTTTCCCCATGTTTGGGATCGTGATCAGCCTTTGGATTTTGGCGCAGGCGACCCGTCAGGAACTCACCGTGACGGGCGCAGTGGTGGTTGTCGCTGCAATCGTCTTCTTCATCCAACGAACTCTGCGACGCGCTGCCTGATAGCCACACTTTGCAGCGGGTATTGGCGGGTTAGGTTGGGCGATGAAATCTCGTCCGCCGATCGTCGTCGTCCTCGTCCTCCTCATCGTTGCCACCCATCCATCGATGCACGCGCAGATCGATCGCATAACCGGCAAAAACTGGGCGACGCGTTCCCCTGTTCTGGCGCGACACGGAATGGTTTGCACGAGTGTACCGGCAGCGACGCAGGTCGGCCTTGATGTTCTGAAACGCGGCGGGAGCGCAGTCGACGCCGCGATCGCGGCCAACGCGACGCTGGGATTAATGGAACCGGTTTCGAACGGTGTGGGCGGCGATCTGTTCGCGATCGTTTACAGCGCGAAGGAGCACAAACTTTACGGGCTCAACGGCAGCGGACGTTCGCCGGGCGGCCTCAGCTACGACCAGATGAAAGCCGAGCTCACCAAACTTCAGCGCGAATTCATTCCTCCGACCGGGATGCTCCCGATCAGCGTTCCGGGCACTGTCGACGCCTGGGCGGAGCTGCACAAAAAATTCGGCAAGCTGTCGTTAGGCGACGATCTCTCCGGCGCGATTCGTTATGCCGAGGAGGGATTTCCGGTTACCCAATTGATCGCCTCTTACTGGCAACGCAGCGTCCCGCTCTACCAAGGTCTGCCCGGAGCTTTTCTCGAGACCTACACGCTTGATGGAAAGGGTCGCGCGCCTAACGAAGGCGACATTTTCAAAAATCCGGGGCTCGCCAACACGCTGCGCCTGATCGGCGAGAAAGGGCGCGACGTTTTCTACAAAGGTGAGATCGCCGACAAGATTGACGCGTTCATGCAGGCCAATGGCGGTTATCTGCGCAAGGCCGATTTCGAGCGGCACACTTCCACCTGGGTCGAGCCGGTCTCGACCAACTACCGCGGCTACGATGTTTTCGAGCTGCCGCCTAACGGACAGGGAATCGCCACTCTTGAGATGTTGAATTTGCTCGAAGGTTACGATCTCAAAAAGATGGGTTTCAATTCTCCCGAAACCCTCCACGCGATGGTCGAAGCGAAGAAGCTCGCCTTCGCCGATCGGGCGAAATATTACGCCGACCCTGATTTCGCGAAGATCCCGGTCGCTGAGCTGGTTTCTAAAAACTACGCGAACCAACGCCGTAAACTGATCGATCCGGAGCACGCCGCCAAAAGTGTCGCACCGGGCAATCCGTCGTTAGGCAAGAGCGACACCATCTATATGTGTACGGCGGACGATGAGGGCAACATGGTCAGTCTCATCCAAAGTAACTTCCGCGGCATGGGAAGCGGCATCGTTGTGCCCGGTCTCGGGTTCATGTTCCAGGACCGCGGTCAGCTTTTCACGATGGAGCCTGGTCACGCGAATGTGTACGCGCCGGGCAAGCGGCCTTTTCACACCATCATCCCGGGTTTCGTCATGAAGGATAAGAAGCCGTGGCTCGCGTTCGGCGTGATGGGCGGCGACATGCAACCGCAGGGGCACGTCCAAGTCCTGACGAATATGATCGATTTCGGAATGAATTTACAGGAAGCAGGCGACGCCTCCCGCTGGCAGCACGAAGGCGATAACGAGCCAACCGGCGAAAAAATGACGGCAGGCGGCGGCTACGTCGAAGTGGAGAGCGGGGTCCCTTACGAGACGGTCCGCGCGCTAAAAATGAAGGGGCACGACGTTCGTTATGACGTCGGTGGCTACGGCGGGTATCAGGCGATCAAGGTGGAAGAACACGATGGCCAACGGGTTTACGTCGGGGCAAGCGAAAGCCGGAAGGACGGCCAGGCAGCCGGATATTAACGCAACGCCCCAACATCTTGTGGAGGACGCAGCATCCCGCCACAAGATGACGTTTATTTTGCTTGTCATCGCGAATTCCGGGCTGTATGCACTTTTGCTTAACGCATGCACCTCCAATCACTCGAACTTTTTGGGTTCAAATCCTTCGCGGATAAGACCCTCTTTAACTTCCACGAAGGCGTAACCGCGATCGTCGGGCCTAACGGCTGCGGAAAATCCAATGTGCTCGACGCTGTCCGTTGGGTGCTCGGCGAACAGTCGGCCAAATCTCTGCGCGGCGGCGAAATGGCGGACGTTATTTTCAATGGCACCGATTCGCGCAAACCGGTCGGGTACGCCGAGGTTTCGCTGACTTTTACCGATTGCGCGAGCGAGCTGGGGGTCGATTGGCACGAGGTGCGGGTCACCCGCCGACTTTATCGCGACGGACTTTCCGAATATCTGCTCAACAAAACGGTCTGCCGATTGAAGGACATCCAAAACCTCTTTGCCGATACCGGCATCGGACGCACCGCTTACTCCATGATGGAACAAGGGCGAATCGACCAGATTCTCAGCTCGCGCCCGGAAGATCGGCGATCCGTTTTCGAAGAAGCCGCGGGTATCACGAAATACAAAACGCAAAAGCGCGAGGCCATGCGCAAGCTGGAGGCGACCGAAGCGAACTTGCTGCGCCTCGGCGACATCATCAAAGAGGTCAAACGCCAGATCGGCTCGCTCCAGCGACAGGCTGGAAAGGCGCGGCGCTACCAGGCGTTACTGACCGATCTCCAAGTGCTGGACACGCACTACTCGCATACCCAACTTGGCTCTCTTCAATCTGAGCTCGAGCAATCCCGTGAGTCTGCCGGTCGGTTCGATCAGCAGCAAAAGTCTGTCGAAGACGAGATCGAACAATCCGAAAATGAAGTCGCGGCCGAGCGGGGCAAACTGGAAGAAGTCGACGCGAAAATTAACGAAGCGCGCGCTGAAGTGCAGCGGCTGCAAAACCAAATCGCGTCGCATCGAAACCGGATTGAATTCAATCGGGAGCGGGCGCAGGAACTGACGACGTTGATCGAGCGCTACGAAGCGGACGTTCAAACAGCGGAAACAAAGCGCGCTCAACAGGAAACGGAGATTCACGACACGGATGTCCTCCTGTCCGAGACCGAACGACTCCTCGCCGCTAAACAAGACGAGCTGACCACTTTGACAGAACGCGCGACGGAGGTGCGCCAGGACAAAGAGAAATGCGAACGCGAACTGCAAGCGCTCGAAGTGGCTATCTCGAAGGCGGAAAGTCGAAGAGACGATCTCGAAGTGGAGATTGCCGGCACGCGCGAACGGCGAACCGCGACTGAACCGCGACTGGAAGAACTGGTGACCTCGTTAGGTGGAGCATCGTCCGCCGCGAATACAGTCGCTTCGCAGCTTGCCGCAATGCGCGTGAAAGCAGAAGAGCATCAGTCGGCACTGCAGGATCTGGCCGCGCAGATTCCATCGGCCGAAGAAGAGCTGACCCGCCAGCAACAGGAACTGCGCGCGGCAGAGACGGCCCTGATGGCGAGTGAGCGAACTCTGGCGGAGCGCCAATCACGCCTTGAAATCCTGCAACAGCTCAACGCCGAGGGTGCGGGTCTCACCGAAGGTTCGCAGGCTGTTCTGCGCGGACTCGATGATCCGGAGCGTATTCTGCCCGAGGTGATGGGCGCACTCGCGTCGCTCATCGAGGTGGACCAGGATTTCATTCCCACGATCGAAGCGGCTTTGGGCCGCAATTTGCACGCGATCGTTCTCCGCAACGATGCGCTCGCGAACGAAATCGTTGTCGCCCTAACGACACGCAAACTCGGCCAGACCGCGCTGATCACGCCTGAATTGACGCGGAGCGCGGAGGTCGTCGCCCAGGAATTGCCGCCCGGCGCACTCGGTTGGGCGACGGACAAGGTCCGTGCCCCGGCCGAGCTCGAACCGCTCGTCAGACATTTGTTAGGCGACGTCGCGCTCGTTCCCAATCTTACGGAAGCGCTGAAACTCAGAAAGAAATTCACCCGCCTGACCTTCGCGACCCCAGCCGGTGATTTCGTTTCCGCCAAAGGCGTCATTCATGGCGGCTCCGTCAACCAGGAGACCAGCTCCCTTTTCGCTCGGAAGGCACAGATGACGGCGCTTGCAGCCGAGCACGGCGCGCTGCTCGAGAAACGCGACGATTTGGACAAAAGCCGCGACGAAATTCAGGTGCGCGTTGAGGCCGCGATCGAGCACCTCGAGAAAGTTCGCGAACAGCACCAGGCCGCGCGAGGCGATCATTCCGCAATCATTTTGCAAGCGACGGGGCTCGAGCGCGAGCTGCACGAAGCGAATCGAAAAGTGGACGCGCTGGAGTGGGAAAGAACGACCCTCGCTCAACAAATGGCCAGCTCCGCCGAGCGACTCGCGCAACTGGAAAGTGACGCGGCGGGCCAGCGGTCATTTCTCGCCGACGCGAGCGAGCGCCAGAAGGCCTTGATAAGCGCAGTCGAAACCGCCCGCTTGCGCGACGACGAGCTGGCTGAGCAGTTGAGCGAACTGCGCCTCGCGGTCGCGACCGAGCGCCAGCGACACGAAGGGCTCCGCAATCAACGCCTGCCGATGACCGCGCGCCAGGCGGAACTGGCCGAATTGATTGCGTCACGTCGAGGCGACATCGCGAGTTATCACGATCGCCGCGAAAAGCAGAGCGCAGAAACGGTTGCCGCCGAAAAGGCGATCACGGAAGACAGCGTGGCACTTTCTCGCGCCGAATCTGCGGTGGCGGAAGTCGCGGCCACGCGCGCCGCGCGCCTCGCTGAGGTCAACAACATGGAGAGCGATCTGCGCGGCCGGCGCAAGGCGCTCAGCGATCTGCACGAGGCGCGAGGCAAAGAGGAAGTCCGCCAGACCCAGATACAGCTCAAGATTGAAAGCCTCGCCGAGCATGTGACGCGACGGTATCAGGTCGATCTGCGCGAGTTCGCACCCGACCGCTACGCATTTACCAAGACGTTCCGGGTCCAGATCAAACAGCGTGGCAACGGCGAGGCCACGGCACCCGAAGACGACTCCGCTCTCGACGAAGCACGGCTCCGCGAAATCATCGAGCAGATGACTCGTCAACTGGATGCGATGGGACCGGTCAATCTCGACGCCGTCCAGGAATACGACGAGCTCGAAGAGCGCCACACGTTCCTCGAAACACAGGTGACCGATCTGACAAATTCGCGTCGCGAGCTGCTCGACGTCATCGCCCGGATCAATCAAACGACCGAAAAACTTTTTGCCGAAACGTTCGCCCAAGTGCGGATCAACTTTCGCGAAATGTTCGCCGAGCTATTCGGCGGCGGGCGCGCCGACCTCGTCCTGCTCGACGAAAACGATGCGCTCAATTGCGGCATTGACATCATTGCGAAACCGCCCGGCAAACAGTTGCAAAGCGTCTCGCTACTTTCCGGCGGTGAACGCACGATGACGGCGGTAGCGCTGCTCTTTGCCATTTACATGGTGCGCCCAAGCCCGTTCTGCATTCTTGATGAAATGGATGCGCCGCTCGACGAGTCGAACATCAATCGTTTCATCCGTGTGCTCGAGCGGTTTGTCGCCCAAAGCCAGTTCGTCATCATTACTCACAACAAACGCACGATCGCGAAGGCGGATATCCTTTACGGAGTGACAATGGAGGAACGTGGCATCAGCAAGCTGGTCGGCATGCGCCTGACCGAAGCGCAACCGGAAGGAGCCAGGTTGCCCGCGCGGGAGGAAACCGCGCCTCCTCAGCAAAGGCGCCTGGACTTGGATGAGGCCGCTACGACCGAAAACCTGGCCTTGAGTCGTTAGGCTTTGCCCCGCGCAATTCGACAGGCGCGTTGTAGCGTGCGCTGTCTCAGCGCATTCGGCGGCGATCAGACCAGCGCCATCGCCCGGTCTCCGCTGAGGACAGCGGACTCTACAATCCCTCGCGCAACGGCGTTGTTGTAGGCCCGCGTCTCCCGACGCGGCGAAGTGTTGCTCGCCAACAACGTCGCCCGGTTAGGAAACCGGGCCTACAATTTTTTGCAATTCCATGCGCCTTTTTCTTTTGTAAAAACGGAGCCTCATTCAAACCAGAAAAGCTATGGAGGACCTATGAAAGACGACGAAAATTCCTCGAAACGATCTTCGCTTAGACTCCACTGGACCGATCTTCTGGCCCTCTATCACGAGTTAAAGGTTTGCCGATTCAGTCTGATCGTCGCTGGAGTTGGCGCAGTGATTTTTCTCGGGGTGCCTCAAGGCGTCGAGTTGCTTCGTTCCCTCGGCGAAGAAAGCACTTTTGATGTCCTGGGTTCGGGTCCGTCGGCAGGCATCAAATGGACGGCGATCGTTTTCGGAACGCTTGCCTGGTCAGTGGCTAGTTGGTATACCTGCCGCATCCTTCTCTATTTCCGTTTTCCTGGTCAGGAATCGGAAAAGAAATTGGGCCGCTTGTGGAAGTGGTTGGGGCCCCGGCTGAGGACCTATCTGCCCAGGCTCCTCGGCAGCGCTCCGATGGTGATCATGGCTTTGGGCTTCTGGCATGCCTCGACGACGTACGCTGATGCCAAGGCAGAGGCGTGCTGGTGGCTCCGGCTCTACGCGGGCTTCTGTGTTTTAATCGCCATCGTGCTCTACCTGCTTTTCACTTACCGTCCCGGAAAGGAAGCCGTGCGAGCGTTCGAGCGCTCCGCAGGGACGAAGGGCGGAATCCTGGACCTGGAGCGAAGCACCCAGACCGCGCTACTGGTTACGGCGGTTATCTCAGTCACGTTGTTCGCACTGTTCACCATCAATCCGATTTACTTCGGGCGAACAATGGGCGGTTCCGCCGTGCTCCTGTTTGCCGCCGCTTGCTGGGTGTTCTGGGGTGGCGCTGGCGTGTATGTTTCCGCCGGCTATCGCGTCCCCGTTCTCACTATTGCCGTGCTCTCGATCGCGGTTTGCAGCTTGTGGAACGACAACCATTTC